>Ga0182018_10000188_pt1 | contig 81780 bp, 63 predicted proteins | sample 812P2MmetaG_FD_120490 | JGI IMG/M metagenome (GOLD analysis project Ga0182018, IMG submission 120490) | Permafrost microbial communities from Stordalen Mire, Sweden - 812P2M metaG | ecosystem: Environmental > Terrestrial > Soil > Wetlands > Permafrost | place: Sweden: Stordalen | collected... | reverse complement strand
CCTTGCTATCTGTTTTGTGTTTGCGTTTGGGCTGCGGCGCACGAAGTTACTGCCAACGGGATGGCCTCAGTTGATGGAGACTTGGCCAGCGACGATGGGAGTGATTCATATTAGGGGCGCAAAGCCAATATCTCTTTTATTTTCAGTGTGTCCACGCTGCCTGCGATGGTTGGCGTACAAGAACGGTGTAGGCACGCGCCGCTTCTAGGTCTCCTCATGTCAGTACTAAGGTACTAGAACCTGCCTCAATTTATGGACCGGACGAACTATCGACCGTCGCGGGGCTTCCCCCTAAAGTAGATATCGTCGCCCAATTCCGGGCTTTGCATCCATTGACGACGGGGATTACCCGAAAACACCGCGGATTCCTCGGTGTTCGCGATAGGGGCGCAGGGTTTTCCGGGCGAGATGAATACAGGAAAGGGTTTGATGGGGACGATTCTCCAAGCCAGAGATTTGAAGATCCGCTACCGGCCCGCGGAATCGGCGGAGCGCCAGGCTGTCGGTGGCGTGAGCTTTGACATGGCTCCTGGTGAAGTCCTGGGCGTGATGGGCGAGTCAGGGTGTGGCAAGACGAGCATTTCTCTGGCTTTGCTCGGGTTGCTCTCAAAGGATCAGGCAGACATCTCCGGCTCGATCTTGTTCCGCGGACAAAATCTGGTCGAGATGGACGAGCGCTCCCTTCGACGAATTCGCGGCGCGGAAATCTCCATGATGTATCAGGAACCGGGAATCGCGTTGAGCCCGCTAATGGCCGTTGGAGCGCAGATCGCGGAAGTCGTACACGCGCACCGCGACTGGAGTTGGAAGCAATGCCACGCGGAAGCACGTCACATGCTCGCGCGCGTTGGCTTGCCGTCAACGGACCGAATCATTTCGGCGTATCCCCATCAATTGAGTGGCGGGCAACTCCAGCGAGTTGTGCTGGCTCAGGCACTCGTTTGTCGGCCGTCACTGCTGATCGCCGACGAACCCACGGCCGCACTCGATGCGCGAAGCCAAGCCGATTTTGTCGCCTTGTTGCGCGAACTGAATCAGCAACTCAACATCTCGATCTTGCTCATCAGCCACACCCCTGAAATTCAGGCGAGCCTTGCCGATCGCGTCCTGGTGATGAAGGGCGGAGAAATCGTCGAGCAGGGACGCTTTGAGGATCTGTATTGGAAATCGTCGCACCCTGAAACGAGGGCTTTGCTGCGGCGTAATTCTGCCGTAGTCGATGGCGCGGACGCCGAATCGGAAGTCGTCGCGCAAGAGCAGCTGGTACGGTGAGGGGACTTTGAGAATGGACGCGAGACCACAGCTTGCACTCGACCGGCGTGAACCGCTCGTGCGCGTCCAGCACCTCAGCAAACAGTACGTCCAGCGCCGTCCTCTGACGCGTGCCAAGTTCACCGTGCAAGCTCTCGATGATGCGAACTTGACGATTTGGCGGGGCACAACGCTCGCGCTGATCGGCGAATCGGGTTCGGGCAAGTCCACGCTCGCCCGGTGCCTCGCATTATTGGAGAAGCCATCTGGCGGAGCGATCTGGTTCGCCGGCGAAAATCTGCTCGAGCTGAACGCCAAAGATCATTCAAAGTTTCACCGCCGGATTCAGCTGATCTTTCAAGATCCCACCTCGGCGCTGAACCCGAGATTGAGCGCCGCAGAAATTGTCGCGGAGCCGCTGGCAATTCAGAGAGAAGGAACGAAAATCTCTCGCCGCCGACGAGCATTGGAACTGATGGAACAGGTCGGCTTGCCTGCGCGGTGGGAGCACAAGCGCCCGCTCGAATTCAGCGGCGGCCAGCGCCAGCGCCTCGCAATCGCCCGTGCGCTGGCGCTCGAACCGCAATTGCTGATTCTCGACGAGGCTCTGTCGAGCCTCGATCTCGCGAATCAAGAAATGCTTCTGGAGCTGCTGGCCGATCTGCAAGCGGCGCACTCGCTGACTTACCTGCACATCTCTCACGATTTGCGCCTGGTGTCGCAGTGCGCCGACGAAGTTGCCGTGATGAATGAGCGAAAGATCGTGGAGCAGAAAAGCGCGGCGGAGCTTTTCGCCAACCCGGAACATCCCTACACGCGAGAGCTTCTGGCGGCGATGCCGTCTCTGGAATCCATCTGCCTGGAGCGCTCGGCATAAATCGATGAGATACCTCGCCCATCGGCTGATCCATGCGACGCTGCTCCTGCTCGCCATTTCGTTCTTTTCGTTCGCGCTGCTTCAGCTCGCGCCCGGCGACTACTTCGACTCCATGCGGCTGAATCCTCAGATGTCGCGGCAGACGCTCACCGGCATGCGCTCAGAATACGGCCTCGATCGGCCGCTTCCCGTACGATACGGGCACTGGCTCGTATCGCTTCTGCACGGTCAGCTTGGCGTTTCGCTTGCGTCGCGCGGCCCTGTGGCTCCCGTGCTGCGCGTGCGCGCTCGTAACACGCTCGTGCTTTCCGGCACCGCGACATTATTCGCGTGGCTGCTCGCCCTCCCGATTGGAATCTGGAGCGCGACCAAACGGGGCGGTTGGGCGGACCGGATTTGGAGCGTGGCCACGTCGGCGCTGCTGACGATTCCGGATCTCGTCCTCTTCCTTGGACTGTTGCTTCTTGCGATTCGCACCGGCTGGTTTCCGACAGGTGGAATGAGGACGGAAGCGGCGGCCGACTTGGGTTTGTGGAGCAGCGCCAAAGATTTTGCGCTCCATTTGATTCTTCCCGCCTTTGGAGTGGCGCTTGTCAGTTTGCCTGTTCTGGTCCGCCACATCCGAGCGGCGATGATCGAGGCGCTCGACTCACCGTTCCTACGGGCGGCCCGCGGCCACGGCATTCCGAACTCACGATTGCTGTTCCGCTACGCACTGCCCGCCGCGTCAAACCCACTGATCTCGCTGCTTGGATTCTCGGTCGCGACGATGTTGAGCGTCTCCGCGCTCGCGGAAATCGTATTGAGCTGGCCGGGATTGGGTCCGCTTCTGGTGGAATCGATTCTCTCGAGGGATGTGTATGTGGTAGTCGCGATCGTGATGCTTTCTTCCGTTTTTCTTGTGGCGGGCAATTTGTTTGCGGACCTGCTCCTTTTCGCAAGCGATCCGCGGATTCGAATGGAGTGACCAGGTGACGCATCGGCACAAACTTTGGGGCGCGCTGATTTTGCTGGCGTGCTTTCACGCCCTGGTGTTCTTCGCGGGATTCTTCGCGCCCTACGATTTCGCGACCCACAATCGTGAGCTGGCCTTCGCGCCGCCGACGCGCATTCATTTCGTGGACGCGCAGGGAAAGTTCCACGCCAGACCGTTTGTGTACGGCCTGAAGAACGACCCGGCAAACAGCGGAATCTATGCGACGGATTCGACGCAGGTCTATCCCGTCCACTTCTTCGAGCGCGGCTCAGCCTACAAGCTTGCTGGAATATTCCCATCGCGTTTGCACCTCTTCGGCGTGGACGATCCTGGCCGGATCTTCTTGATGGGCACGGACGCGTTCGGGCGCGACCAATTCTCCCGATTTCTTTACGGCGGCCGGATTTCACTGATGGCAGGGTGGATCGCCGCGGGTCTCTCGCTGCTGATTGGAATCATCGTGGGAACGCTTGCAGGATTCTATGGCGGCTGGATTGATCAAATTCTCATGCGTGGGGGAGAGCTTTTTCTCGCTCTGCCCTGGCTCTATCTTCTGTTCGCGGTGCGCGCCGCGCTGCCGCTGCACATTGCCGAGTGGCAGGTTTTCCTTTTGCTGATCGCCGTGATGGGATTGATCGGCTGGGCGCGTCCAGCTCGCCTGATTCGCGGCGTCGTTCTCAGCGCGAAGGAGCGCAATTTCGTACTCGCGGCACGGGGATTCGGCGCTTCGGACGCCTACGTGATATGTCGCCACGTCCTCCCTCAAACCTACGGCGTCGTGCTCACGCAGATGACGCTACTGATTCCGCAGTACGTCCTTGCCGAAGTAACACTGAGCTTCCTCGGGCTCGGTGTCAGCGAGCCTATGCCTAGCTGGGGCACGCTGCTGGCTGCTTTGCAGCAATACTACGTTTTGTCCTCGTTTTGGTGGATGTTCTTGCCGGCTCTCTTCCTGATCCCCGTATTTCTCCTCTACTACGCCGCCGCCGATGCTCTGCAGGAACGCCTGTCGTCCGTGCCGCTATAAAAACCTAGTAATCTTTGCTAAGAGTTGAGCTTATGCAAAGAGTACGTTTCTGGAATTATTTCGCCGTTCTCGCTGCGGCGATTATCTGCATCGGCTCAGCGGCAATTGCTGCGCAGTCGGATGCGGGCGAAGAGCGCATGGTCGCGGAGAGCGCTTCGGGGCGCGCCGGTGGCCGGCTCGTCATTGCAATGCGCTCGGAGCCGAAAACTCTAAATCCGGTTCTGGCTCAGGACGCTCCTTCGCGCGATGTGATTCGCTGCCTGACGGCCGACCTGATTCATATCAACCGCGCGTCGCAAGAGACGGAACCCGCGCTCGCAAAATCGTGGACCGAATCCCGCGACGGCAGACAGTACACGCTGCGCCTCCGGCGCGGCCTGCGATTCTCGGACGGACAGCCTCTCGATGCGGACGATGTCGTATTCAGCTTTCAAGTCTACCTCGACGAAAAAATCGATTCACCGCAGAGGGATCTGCTGGTCGTCGGCGGGAAACCGATCTCGGTCGCGAAAGTGGATCAATACACGGTCCGATTTGAAATGGCCCAGCCCTATGCCGCCGCCGAGCGCCTGTTCGATGGCATCGCCATTCTTCCGCGGCACCTCCTCGAGAGCGTTTATCGAAAAGGCGGCTTTTCGGATGCATGGAACATCTCGGTGGCGCCGAGCGAATTCGCAGGCCTCGGACCATTTCGCCTGAAAGAGTACGTTCCGGGGCAAAGAATCGTCCTCGAGCGCAATCCTTACTATTGGAAGCAAGATCAGAGCGGCCGCCGGCTTCCGTATCTCGATCAGGTAGTATTCCTGTTCGTGGCCAGCGAAGACGCGCAGGTCATACGCTTCCAGGCGGGAGATGCCGACATTTTGACGAGATTCAGCGCGGAAAATTTTGCGGTTCTGGAAAAGCAGCAAGAGGCGAAGCACTATCACCTCGACGATTTGGGAGCCGGGCTCGAATACAATTTCTTTTTCTTTAATTTGAATAGCGTGGACTCGAAGGCGCTGCCCGAAATTGCGCGAAAGCAGGCGTGGTTCCAGGACAAGCGTTTCCGGCAGGCCGTTTCAGATGCGATTGACCGCGACAGCATCGTCCGCCTCGTCTACAACGGGCGCGCGACATCGCTATGGACGCAGGTAACTCCCGGAAATCGCTTGTGGATCGATCCGGGCATTCCTCACCCGGCTATGTCCGTCACGCATGCACGCGAACTCCTGCAGTCCGCCGGGTTCTCTTGGAAAAGCGATGGCGCTCTGGTGGACAGCCATGGCAGCCCCGTCGAGTTTTCGATCCTCACCAGTTCTTCGAACGCTCAGCGCGTGAAGATTGCGACGCTCATTCAGGACGATTTGAGCAAATTGGGCATAAACGTTCAAATTGCCTCGCTCGAATTTCACACCATGGTGGATCGCCTGTTGACGACCCACGATTACGAGGCTGCGGTTATGGGTCTGGTCAGCGGCGATGCCGATCCCACATCCGAGATGAATGTCTGGATGTCCAGCGGAGACACGCACCTCTGGCATCCGAATCAAACTCAGCCTGCAACACCCTGGGAAGCGGAAATGGACCGGTTGATGCAACAGCAGCTCATCACGCTCGACTATGCAAAGCGGAAGCGGCTGTATGACCGCGTTCAAGAAACCGTGGCCGACGAGCTGCCCGTCATTTGCCTGGTAAGTCCGAATATTCTGGTGGGAGCCAGCGATCGGGTCGGGAATTTTCACCCGGCGATCTTGGATCCTTACACGCTCTGGAATATTGATCAGCTCTACATCCAATAAGACTGGCGGCTACCGGCCCGATGGTCACTCGCGATCGCGCGATTCAGGACGACAAGTTCAAAGCGTGGCCGGACCCGCGCCTGGTGCGAGAATGCCTCAAGGGAAATGAAGAGGCCTGGTCCGCTTTGGTGGACAAATATAAAAACCTCATTTTTTCCATTCCGGTGAAATATGGTTTTTCACCTGACGATGCCACGGACATCTTTCAATCGGTTTGCCTGGAATTGCTTTCGCAGTTGCCGAACCTGCGCAATCCGCAGGCCCTGCCGAAATGGATCATGCAGGTAACCGCCCACAAATGCTTTCATGGGAGGCGCCAGCAGCAGCGCACCGAAGTCACCGATCCGAATGACCCAAAGTTTGAACAAAGCACGCCGTCCCGCGCGGAAAGCATTTTGCGGGAGGCGGAAGACGAGCAGAATTTGCGGCAAGCGGTGGCGGCGTTGCCGCCTCGCTGCCAGCAGCTTATTCGCATGCTTTTTTTTGAGGAACCGGCGCGCCCCTATCAACAGGTGGCGCGGACGCTCGGAATCGCTCCAGGCTCGATTGGGTTCATCCGCCAACGATGCCTTGAGCGCTTGCGCAAAGGTCTGATTGACGCGGGGTTTTCGTGAAGCCACCGGCAAAGAAACCGCCTCTGTCCGAAAAAATGCTCGGGGATATGGCGAATCTCACGAGCGAGGCGAGCCGGAATCGCTTTCTAACGCGCCGCCGACTCTATCGCGAACCGGTTCTCAGCCAGCTGAACGACGTCGTCCGTGCCAAGCTGCGCGCGGACACGCGGCAGGCTATGGCCCTGGCGGAATCTGCCATCGCCATCGCGCGCCGGTTGCGCAACCAGGAAGCGCTCGGTCGCGGTCTTCGCTCCAAAGCAAATGCCCTCAACATCATGGGCGACAATCGCAAAGCGCTGGAGGTTCACGAGCAGGCTCTTCGCGTCTTTCGTAAGATCCCCAACTCGGAAGAAGAAGCACGCACGCTGATTCCTTCCATTCAACCGCTGATCATGCTCGGTGAATATGACAAGGCATTCGAGGCTGCCGAAAGCGCCAAGAAAATCTTTCTCCGCCTGGGGAATCACCAGCGCATCGCGCACGTGGAGATCAACCTCGGAAACATTTATCACCGGCAGGACCGTTTCGAGGAAGGTCTTGCCTGCTACGAACGCGCTTATGAAGCGTTACTGCCGTTCCGCGATTCGGAGGGGCTCGCGGTCGCTCTCTACAACATGGCTGTCTGCCTGATCACGATGAATGATTTCCCGCGCGCGCTCGCGACCTATCAGCGAGCGCGTGCGATGTGCGTCGAACACGGAATGCCGCTTCTCGTGACGCAGGCGGACTACAACATCGCGTATTTGTATTACCTCCGCGGCGAATATAGCCGCGCGATCGAAATGCTGCGCGCCACCAGAGAGGAATGCGAGAAAAACGGGGACGCATACGTTCTGGCTCTCTGCTACCTGGATCTGTCCGAAATATACCTGGAACTCAACCTGAGCGCGGAAGCGAGAGAAACGGCTCACGAGGGGTATCTCCGTTTTCAGAAGCTGGGAATGGGCTACGAGGAAGCCAAATGCCAGGCATACGAGGCGATGGCTTTCAGTCAGCTTGGCAAGCCCCTGCGCGCGCTGGAATTGTTCGCGGAAGCGCGGCCGAAATTCGTACGCGAAAAAAATCTCGTCTGGCCGTGGCTCACCGATCTGTACCAGGCCGTCGTGCTCTTCGACGAGGGGCGCCTCTTTGAAGCGCGCCGCCTGTGTTCGGCTGCGGCGGGCTTTTTTGACAGCTCATTTTTGCCGGGAAAGGCCGTGCTCTGCCACCTGCTCCTCGCTCGCATTTGCTTGCGGACGGGCGAGCTTCTGGTCGCTCGCGCGGAGTGCACACACGCGCTCGATCGCCTGGCTTCGCTCGAGGCCCCGATGCTTCGCTATCAGGCGGAATTTCTGATGGGCCAGGTGCAGCAATCATCGGGAGATTCTTCCGGAGCGTACGAATCGTGCCAGCGGGCGCGGGAAGCGCTGGAAACCCTGCGCAGCAGCCTTCGCGGTGAAGAACTCAAAATCGCGTTCCTGAAGAACCGCCTGGAAGTGTACGAATGCCTCGTGGAATTGTGCCTGGGCGACGGAGGTCCAAAATCCGCCGAAGAATCATTTGGCTATATGGAATTGGCGAAATCCCGCAGCCTGGCGGAACTTCTCGTGCAGCACGGCAATGCAATTCAGGCCGGTGACACAGGCCAGAGCGAGCTGGTGCGCCGCATACGGGAAATGCGCGAGGAGCTCAATTGGTATTACCGCCGCATCGAGCTCGAACAGTTGCGCGCAGATGACCCGTCCCCCCAGCGAATCGAAAAGCTTCAGAAACAAGCGCTGGCCCACGAGAACGAGCTGCTTCGCGCTTTCCGGCAGATTCCTTCGTCGGCTGCCGGAGAGGGTTTGGGATTGGGGAACGCGATCGGCTCACTGGAAAGCATTCAAGAATCTTTGCCCCCGGACGCGACATTGATTGAGTATTTCAGCGTCAAGGACCAGTTCATCGCCGCGGTTGTCACGCGTGATGGCCTCGAAATCGTGCCGGTCACACCCGTGTCGCGCGTAGTAAACGTGATTCGCATGTTCCACTTTCAGATTTCCAAGTTCCGCCTCGGCGCGGAGTACGTTCGGACGTTCGAGAAGACGCTGCTGGGCGCCGCGCAGGCGCACCTCGGCCAGCTCTATCAGGAAGTGCTGGCGCCGCTGCGCAGCCGTCTCCATGGAAAACATCTCGTCGTCGTGCCGCACGGCGTCCTACATTATCTTCCATTCCACGCACTTTTCGACGGCGCCGGATACCTGATTGATTCCTTCACGGTTTCCTACGCACCCAGCGCCAGCATTTTCGCCCACTGCCAGCGAAAGCCCTCGCGCGCGTCCGGCTCGTCTCTAATCCTGGGAGTTCCGGATTCTCAGGCTCCGCTCATTCTTGACGAGGTACAATCCGTCGCCGGGATTCTGCCCGATGCCGAGCTGCTCGTCGGCGCCGAGGCCAACGAGGCGGCGCTCCGTGAAAAAGGATCGCACAGCCGGCTGATTCACATCGCCACGCACGGCAGCTTTCGTCAGGACAATCCCATGTTCTCCGGGATCCGTCTCGGCGGCGCCTACCTGAGCCTTTACGATCTCTACCAACTGAAGCTGGAGGCTGAGCTGGTCACCCTGAGCGGATGCGCGACCGGGCTCAACGTAGTCGCTCCCGGCGACGAACTCCTCGGCCTGATCCGCGGACTGCTCTTCGCTGGGGCGCAATCGCTGCTGCTGACGCTTTGGGACGTTAACGACCGAAGCACTGCGGACTTCATGACTCGCTTTTACCGGCGCGTCACGGATGGCGAGGGTAAGGCCTCCGCCCTCCAAGGCGCCATGCAGGAATTGCGTGACGACTATTCCCACCCCTACCATTGGGCCCCTTTCACATTGATAGGAAAGGTCTTACCGGCCTAACCCAGCTCGCTGATCTTCTTCTTGCTTACCTATATTTTTTGGCCGTCGGCACACCCTTATGTGTTGAGCATGGGAAGTGGCGGCGGAGCCCCTGGATGGGGCGCGAGGAACTCAAATTTTCGGGGGGAACGCGATGGAACACTATTCGTTGGACAAGTGGGCGGATTTCGCCCGGCAGGTGATTGGAGAGCAGGAAAGAGCTGAAATGCAAAGCCATCTCGAAAACGACGGTTGCACCAAATGCTCCGAGGTTTTGGGCCTGTGGCAACGCGTTCAAGACGTTGCCCGGCACGAGCATAGCTACCAGCCGCCCGATAGCGTGGTCCGCTCCATAAAGGGCACGTTTGCCCTTCATGGACCGCGCCGGGCTGGCCGCGCGGCGCTCGCCGTCGCGGAACTGCTGTTTGACAGCGCGCGGAACCCGCTGCCTGCCGGCGTCCGGTCTACCGGGACTGCTCTGCGCCAACTGCTCTATGGCGCCGGTAACTATCGAATTGACGTGCGAATAGAGCCTCAACCCGATTCTCGCAAGGTGGCCGTGGTAGGGCAGGTTCTTAACTCCGCCGAACCGGATGAGGCCATCGGTGTCGCGCCTGTAAGCCTGGTGAGGGGCGGCAAGGTTTTGGCGACCTCCGTCACGAGCCCGTTTGGAGAATTCGACGTTGAATGCGACCTCGGGGGACCTCTCGAGTTGAGAGTCCAACTCCCTGCGAAGGAGCTTCGCCTGCCTTTGACGGAGCCGATCCTCCGGGACGTCACCGAGCATTTGGAAATATCTGATTCAAAGGGGGTTAGAAAGCCCCCTCGGCGAATTAGAAAACGTACTAGGACGAAGGTCTAATGCGAGAACCGCGAAAAGTAGCCGTTTGTACTATAGCCGAACATTCGTTGTTCGGACGAAACTTGGACCGTGGCAGTTGCACGGACGACGGGCTACTGAGTCGGAACGCAAAAGGGGTACCAGCAATCATGAAACGTCGAATCTGGCTAATCATGCTTCTTTTCATCGGCCTAACCGGCCGCCCGGCCGCAGCTCAAGGCGTAGTGGGAGGGCTGCTCTCCAACGTCGGAAGTAATCTCTCGAGCCTGACGACGCCACAACCCGGCGTTATCGTGCGCACGAATCTTGGCCTCGGCGGGCTGAAGTTCGTCTGCCTGCTCCATGGATGCACGGTCGTCGGCAACCTGGACGGAAACCTCAACCAGGTTTTCCTGGTCAGGCCTGTTAAGGGACTTCTGCCGAACCTTCTGGCCGACGTGCTCAATCTAGTTGCGGGAATTATCGACGCCGAACCGGATCAAGTTTTGCAAATTCCGCCGGACCCAGCGAGCCAACAAACTTCGAACGCGCCCCCGGCCGGACTTTGGAATACAACCCCGGTGAACTATTACGGGACAACCGTAACGGAAGGCTACGTTAACCAGCCAGCCGCCCAGATCATCCAGATTCCCCAGGCTCAGAACGCTTTCAATGTGACCGGTGCGGGAATCGTTGCCGATATTGACACGGGCGTTGACCCTAACCATCCGGCGTTTCAGGGAGTTCTACTTCAGGGCTACGATTTCACGCGCAATCAACCGGGCGGCTCCGAAATGAACGATATTTCGATGAGCGCTCCCCCGCCTTGCGGTTCTTGCCCCGCCGCCTATGTGAACCAGCACACGGCAGCGATGCTGGATCAGCATACCGCCAGCATGCTCGACGGCACCGCGTATGAGGCGTTTGGACACGGAACGATGGTCATGGGCGTCATTCACCTTGTTGCCCCGACCGCAAAGCTCCTGCCTCTAAAGGCATTCAGCGCGAACGGGAACGGCTCGCTTTCGAATATTCTCGCCGCAGTCTACTTCGCGGTGCAGAACAAAGCCAATGTGATCAACATGAGCTTCGACATGACGCAGGGCTCAACGGAGCTGACGGACGCGATCAACTACGCCAATAAAAACAGTGTCATCTGCGTGGCTTCCTCCGGCAATGACGGCGCGAATGAAATGGTCTATCCGGCGGGATTGCAGAACGTGATGGGCGTTGCGTCAACGAATAACCAGGACCAGCGTTCGAGCTTCTCCAATTATGGAAATCAAATCGTTTGGGTCGCCGCGCCGGGCGAGGGCATCATTACGACCTACCCCTTCGGAATTTATGCCGCGGGGTGGGGAACTTCGTTCAGTTCGCCCTTCGTTTCCGGCACTGCTGCGCTGGTCTACAATATGCAACCGACGACCAATCAAAACCAGGCGGCTTGGGCGATTTCTCATGCGAAGTTCGTTGGCCTGAACATGGGCAACGGGCGCCTGAACGTGGACTGGACATTATCGTCGCTGAGTCCGATCCAGGGCTTGCTTCAGCTTCAGTAGAACAGGTCACATCCTCTCATGCTGACAATGACCAGCCCGCTAACGAACGCTTTCACACCGTCCAGCGGCATTGATGATGGTTCGGAAGCGCTGTCGTTGTCAGCCAGCCTTTTGAACCGGGTCGCGCGTCAATGCTCTCCCGGGGTTCTGCACGTCAAGGAGATGGAAGAGCAGCTGTCCGCGCTTCGCACATCTTTGATTTGCGCCTTTAATCAGCTTCTGGATCTCAAGGATCTCAACACCGGAGTTCACAGCACGCGGCTGGCTGAATGGGCGCTGCACGTTGCGGGAGAACTTGGCCTGGACGAGACCTCGCTTTCCGATATTGAAGTGGCCGCGCTGCTACATGACATCGGGAAAATTGGAATTCCCGATGCCATTCTCCAAAAGCCCGCGAAGTTGACCAATGAAGAATATGACCTGATGAAGAGGCATCCCGAATATGGCTGGGCGGTATTGCGACACGTTCCGGGGATGGAACGCGCCAGCCTGATGATCTTGCATCACCACGAGAGCTACGACGGCAGGGGCTATCCGGCTGGACTCAAGGGTGAGGAAATTCCGATTGGATCGCGCATTGTTTCCGTAATTGACGCGTTTGACGCTATGGTCTCGTCGCGTCCCTATCGCGAAGGCCTCCCGTTCGAGGAAGCCGAACGCCGGCTGCTGCAAGCGCGCGGAACGCAATTCGATCCGGAAGTCGTTGATAGTTTTATTCCCCTCGCGCGCGCGGAAATGTTGTCCGTGTTTGCGGCGGCGGGCACCTCGGTCTCAGCCGCCCTGTAGGAACCTCGATTTCAGGACTTCATGCGCGGGCGCTCGCATCCGGTCGCGAGCCTTTGAGCGCGTAATAAAGAATATAGAGATAGCACACGGCCGGCAGAATGAACGCGTGCTGAATTCCGATGTGGTCAGCGAGCCCCCCCTGAATTTCGGGAATGATCGCTCCCCCTACGATCGCCATCACCAGAACTCCGGAACCGTCACCGGTTAACGGTCCGAGCTTCGCGACGCCCAGAGCAAAAATGCTGGGAAACATGATGGAATTGCACAAGCCCACGAGAAGGATGGCCCACATCGCCGCGTGACCCGTGGTAGCCATCGAGGTCAGCACGAGCGCGCACGCTCCAATCGCGGCCGCCGCCAAAACGGTTCCCGTGCGCACTTTTCGCAGGACACCCGCGCCGATGAATCGGCCAATCATCGCACCGCCCCAATAGAGCGAAACATAGCGAGCCGCGATTTTCGCGGGCAAATCTCCAATGTTGGGTTGGCCGAGGTAGTTGACCAGAAAGCTCCCGATGGCGACCTCGGCTCCGACGTAAGCAAAAATTGCGACGGCTCCGAGGACCAAGTGACGATGGCGCCACACGCTCCCGGCAGCTGCGGACGACCCGCTGGTGCGCTGGGCCTCCGGAATGGGAGGCAGATTCGCCATGGAGATGATGACGCCAAGGACAACCAGCGCGAGGCACAGGCCGAGATACGGCAGCTTTACCGAGGAGGCTTCGTGCAACCGATATGCCTGCAGCGCCTGCGCCGACATCAGCCGCAACTCATCCACGCTCTTGGGAGCCGCGCTGAGAATGAAAAGGCCGCCGAGTAACGGACCGAGGAACGTCCCAAACGAATTGAACGCCTGGGTGAGATTCAAGCGGCTGGATGCGGTTTTCGCGGGCCCTAGAACCGTCACGTACGGATTCGCGGCGACCTGAAGAGCCGTGATCCCGGCGGCGAGAACGATCAAAGCCGCTAGGAAAAGCGGAAACGACGGTACGCTCGCGGCGGGCACGAAAAGCAACGCGCCGACGCCCATGGTGAGCAGGCCGGCGACCATGGCCTTCTTGTAGCCGATCCAGTCGATCAATTTCCCCGAAGGAATCGAAAAAACAAAATAGGCGGAGAAGAACGCAAACTGGATGAGCATCACCTCCGCATAGTTCAAGTCAAAAATCGACTTCAGATGCGGAACCAGAATGTCGTTCAGAGATGTGAGAAATCCCCACATGAAAAACAGCGTTGTGACCGTGGCCAGCGCGCCTGCATAGCGCCCGGTTTCGGGCGGTGCGGGAACTCCGGACGGAGCCTCAGTGCGTGTATTCATCGTGGTTTCGGCACGGACCAAAAGTATCCCGACTCCTGGCGTAAGGCAATCCGGGGATTTTCTACGTTTCCATCAGGGTTTATCTTTCAGCGCCGTCGGGATCATTGTGGAGTCAACGCCGGTTATGTTTTTTCCTCTGGACTTAAGAGGCTCGTCCAGCCATTGACGGTTTTCGTAGTTGTTTTTCCCGCCGGCCGATCCTGCCGAGGACTACAAATTCGGCGACGCTGATCGCGGCAATCGCCGCCATCATGTACCACCCTGCTGCGAATCGTCCGGTCCAGTCGCGCAAAGCCCCCAGCATCTGCGGACCAAGGTATCCGCAAACTCCGGCGCCCAGACTCACGATTCCCATCACGTTCCCGGTCTGTCGTCCGCGGAGAACATCGGCGGCGATCCCATATATCTGGTTGGTTGCGGTGAAACCGATACCCAGAATTGCCGCCGCGCCGATTCGGAATACGATGAGGTGGCTCGTCGTCATCGCCAGGCACGCAGGCACGAGAAGCGTCATCAAAGTTCCCATGATGATCCACTTGTTGTACCGGTCCATGAGATATCCAACGAGCAAATTCAGAAATATTGCGACAACATACCCACTGCTGATGATCCACGAAGCGGCAACGGCATCGAGCTTGAATATGGATGCAGCGGCCGAGGGAACGAAGAAAGTGATACTAAACGACGGCATGCCGACGAGTCCGAAAAGCAGCGCGAGCGCCCACACGATAGGCATCCGGAATGCGCTGGGCGCGCCTACAACGCTCGTGCGAGTTTCGCCGATCGAATGTGCCTCCGCACGCTCCGCTCCCGTCGAGAGATCCTTGTAGAAGACCGCGACGACTACCGCTCCCAACAGGGCCGCGCAGCCGAAAGCGCGAATGCCGTCCCGCCACCCGAACGCCTGCCCAATTGAACTTCCGAACGGCGCCCCGATCACCGATGCGAGAGACGACATTGCGCCGAGGATTCCCATCGATCGCCCTCGCAGCGACGGCGGACACGTCAGCCCGATGGCCGTCAGCACGCAGACGAATGCGAAGCGATAGCCCGTGATCCAGAGACCGCGTCCAAGGAACGCTTGAGTAAAACCCCCGGCTACGCTCAGCGCTCCCAATCCAAGCGCCACAACAACAAGGCCAGCGATCAGGACCCGTTTCTCTCCAAAATATTTCGCCGCGATTCCGGCCGGCACGCTGAGAACGATTGCCAGCAGTCCGTACATTCCCGTGAACAGTCCAATCTGCGAATAGGACATTCCAAACGCTTGTTGAATGTGCGGCAGCAGCGGCGCAAAACCGAGGCTCGAAATCTGCAGCGCCATCATGCCGAAAAGCGTGGCTGCGAAGGGTATGACCCACTGTTTGATCGGCGTTTGCGCTTCCGTCACAAGCGCTCCTCGATGAATCGCCCCACGCGCTCGACCATTTTAGCGGCATTCCAGTTTCGAGGATCGACCATGTCCGCGAAAACTGGAAGCACGGGAATGCCCGCGCGCTCAAGCGCGCGTTCAATGAAGCGGTTTCCGGTGGCGGAAGGTCTGGTGCCGAGCGGCGTGAGCACCAGCGCGCCGTCAATACGATGCCGTTTCGCCTGATCCACGATCCACTCATTCGCCCACGGCGGCATATGAAGTTGTTCGTTCATGCTGACCGTCCGGCTTGCCAGCGCCTCCAGCGGATCCTCGAGCCCGTAGCGAATATAACCGTCGGGGCCGAACGCCAGGTACATGGACCACACGAATACGGCGCCGTGCTTTTGTTCAAACGCTGTGTAGAAATCGGTGTCGTGCCACAGCCCCGCGCCGACCCACATGAGGCGCCGCCGTTCCCCCGGATACGCGGCGATGCCTGCGTCCACGCGCGCCTTCACTTCATCTCGAAAATTCTTCGCGTGTTGAATCGCCCATTCGCTGCCGCGGAGCCATTGCGCCGCCATCACGTTGGTGATCTGCTCGTTCATGCGCACGGGAGTTTTCGGCGCATTGCAGATCAACTCGCGGACTTCCTCGAAATACTCCTCCTGCCGGTTCACGCCTTCCATCAGCGTGCGCAAGGCCGCTCGGTCGAAAGCGCGGCCTGTGATGCGTTCGAGCGTGCGGATCAGAACGCGAAACTGTGCGACGGTTAGATCGAGCCGGTGCTGCTCGAATAATTCGCGCCAGCGATGGCGGCTGAGTTCCCACCAGCGCGGCGGCAGCTCGGTGGCGCCGGGATTATCCAGCGCGAAGAACTCGGTTCCGAGCGCCTCCGACCAGATAGAGAAGACTCGCTGGATGCAATCGCAAGTGAGCCGCGCGGCGATCATTGCGGGTTTGGGCAGGCCGCCCCAGGGAGCTTCTCCGGGATCGTCCGCTAAGGTGCAGGCCATCGACAGGCTGCAATACCGGCAAAGTCCGTCGTGGAATCCCATCGCGTTCATCGCATCGAGATATTTTGGCGCAAGGCGCTTCGCGGAGATCACGGCGGACCACCATTGATTGCTCACCGCCGGCAATCCCATCACTTGGAAAATCTCGAATGGCATGTCCGCCTGGAGAATCGCGTAGGGCCGATGGCTCTCGAAAACGTCGCGGCGCAACTGCGCGAACCACTCCTTTTGATACGCGCCCGCCGCCACTGTGGACTGCAATTGTTTTTCGGACATCGATTCCTAACGCTTCCGCGCGATTTCTTTCACAAATCGCTCGATGCTCTCGTGCGATTCCGCGCTTAGCTTTTCGGCGCCTGAATCTTCGCGCACGATGAGGCTGGGAATGCCGAGCTTCTCGAGAAATCGTTTTTGCCTCGGATAGTCCCAACCCAGCACGTAATCTTCCGGCGGCAGGTAGAACACAACGCCATCCACGCCTTTACGCACGTGAGATTCAAACCATCGGTCCGCGGCATCGGGCGGAAACACGCGTGGACTCGGCGCGTCCAGATAATAGTGATCGAAAATAGCCTTCACAGCGTCGCCGTTCGCACTGATATCCACGCCGACACTTCTGGTTCCCCACCAATCGTCTTCCGCGACCACAATCGCACCATGCGATTCGAGCGTGGCGTGCAGCCGGACGTGATCGAGTGGCGCGCCCTTTACGATCAACCGCGCGCCGGGCAGAGGCCCCCCTCGTTCGAAATTGTCGGCAGCTTCCGAGGCGAGTTTCGCGTATTCCGCGCGAGCCATGAGCCAATACGCGCCAATCAGCGGAAGCGCTTCCGTCCCGCTCAGTCGCGGAACGCCTTCCCGGAGCCGCAGCACCCGGCGAACTGCCGCGCGAGCCGCGTTGGATTCAACGACTGCCTCGGCAATGTCTCGCGCCGCAATCGGGCGCCCGGCGATTTCTTCCAGTTGCCGCTTCAATTCCTCAGTCCGCGAAATTCCATAGGCATGCGTTTCCGCCGACTGCGAATGCAGCAGGCCGTAGAGATAAACCGGCGGCATTCCGTCGCGCGAGCCTTCGCGCGCTACCTCGCGCAGGTAGAGGAAAAGTTTGTATTCCTGCTCGGACGTGCGCGAAAGGACGATGGCGCGAAGGAAGTCCAACTCTCCGCCGACGGCGCTCTCGAAGATCTGGCGGATTCGCGCCTGAAAGACGTTCTTCTCCATGAATTCGTCGGCTGCCGGAGTGGCGCACTGGGCGGGACGCAGCATCACCGGAAAAAATCCTGCCGCGCGTATCAATTCCGATGGAACGGTGTTGGACGTGAGTCCTACAACCGGGACGCCGGCGCGATGTGCTTCCATCGCCTGCGCCATCGGATTTTCATAATGCCATGCCAGTTGACTGGCCGCGCTATTCGACTCGGGCATCGTGAACGGTTCAGATCACTTTTCGCGCGCGCAAGGCCTCGATTTTTTCGCGTGAATATCCCAGCACTTGGCCGTAAATATCTTCGTTGTGCTCGCCCATCTCAGGCGCCGGCCGGTCGAATTCTGCACTCGCGCCGGAAAAGCGAATCGGCATTCCCATTCCGTACACGTCTCCCACATCCCCATATTTTGGGTGCACCAACGGCACAGTCTCCCGCCTGGCCACGACCTGTGGGTCGCGCATGGCGGCGTCCGGGTGCCGCACCTCGGCCGACGGCACGCCGGCCGAGTCCAGCTTTGCGATTGCCTCCGCCGTGGTCATGGAGCGCGTGAATCCCTGCACCAACTCATCGAGTTCGTCGGAGTGTTTCACGCGACCGTCGCGCGTCGCATATCGCGCATCGTCTGCCAATTCCTGCCGCCCCATCGCCGCGTACAGCGAACGCGCGAACGCATCGGTGGGCGCGCAAAGCGCGATGAATCCGTCTCGCGTGGGATACACGCCAAACGGCGCCAGCCGCGGAACGGTTTGCCCCGTGCGCAGAGGCACGCCGCAGCGTTCCAGAATGTCGTACGATTCGCACGCCACCATCGTGGTCATCGCGCCCAGCATGGAAATATCGACGTGCTGCCCCACGCCCGTGCGGCGCGTCTGGTGCAGCGCTGCCAGCACTCCGATCACTCCGAAGAGCGGCGCGGAGAGATCGGCGAACGGCACTCCGACGCGCACCGGCGGATCGTCGGGGCTTCCCGACGCAAACATCACGCCGCTCAACGCCTGAATAATCGCGTCCATCGCTTTGCCCGATCCCGGATCGCCCGCGCTGCCGAAACCGGTGATCGAGCAATAAATGATCCGCGGATTGATCTCCCGCCCGTAGGAGTAGCCCACTCCCAATCGCTCAAGGACTCCGCGGCTGAAATTCTCGACCACTACATCCGCGTTTTTCAGCAAATCCGCGAAAACTTCGCGTGCTTCGGGAGATTTCAGGTTCAGCGTAATGGCCAGTTTGTTTCGCAGCCGGTTGAGCGCCGAAATCGAAATGTCATCTTCATGCTCGCGGGTCAGTGTCGCGCCGTTCCTGCCAAGGTAGGGAGCGTTGTTCCGGCACGTGTCACCCGCAGCGGGGTTTTCGATCTTGATTACGCGCGCTCCGAGTCCGCCCAGCAAGAGCGTCGCAAATGGCCCGGCCAGTGCGACCGTCATGTCCAGCACCGTGATGCCTTCGAGCGGACGCGGGAAACTATCCGGTTTCTGAGGCTTGTCCATGGCTTCCGTCACCCAAACGGTTCGTTTGTCCGGGCGAATGTAGCACAGGCACTCTTGCTGCTGCTCTCGCCGTCAATCTTCGCGCCGGGCTTGGCGCGCCAGACTCGTCGCCCGAGTACTATACGTGCCAGTGCTACTGTTCCGGCACAGTCCTCGGACCGCTCTGGCCCGATTCGCGCTTCAATTTGGCGCATAACTTGCCGCGTTATACTGGCACGGGCGCGGTTTGCCGATCCGGGGATTCAGCAATTGCCCCGCATCCGAAAACTATAGTATCGTTCGCCGATGGCACGGCCAGCGCGGCGCAGAAGTGCGGTCTCCAAGCTGGGTAAAACTCGTAAGAAGAGAGGCAGGAAAATGGCGTCCCCGGCAAAATCCCATTCGAACAATAATCCGGAAGTCGAGGCTCACGAAGGAGCCAATGTAGACAAGATACGCGACATCCTGTTCGGCTCGCAGATGCGCGATTACGATAAGCGCTTCGGGAGGCTGGAAGACCGCCTGATCAAGGATGCCGAGTCCCTCCGGGAAGAAATGAAGAAGCGGTTTGAGACGCTCGAGGCATTCGTGCAGAAAGAGCTTGAGTCGCTGGGCCTGCGCCTGAAGACCGAGAAGTCCGAGCGTGCCGAATCCGTCAAGGAACTGGGCGTGCAGTTGCGCGATTCTTCGAAGGCGTTCGATAAGCGCCTGGGAAGCCTGGACGATCAACTAAGCGGAGACACCGCGGAGCTGCGCGCGCGAATTCTGGAGCAATCGAAGGCGCTGACTTCCGAGATTGCCGAGAAATCTCGCGAGGTCAAGCGATTGCTCGACACAGAGGTCGAGACGTTGCGCACGGATAAGGCCGATCGCGAAGGCCTCGGCGACCTTTTTACCGAATTTGGCTTGCGCTTGAAGAACGAGTTTAATCTTCCCGAGAAATAGGCCGCCGCGCTCGCCCGCACGATCCCCCGGGGCCGAGTCGCGCGACGAGTTCGCGGGATGCTGTACCCCTTCACATGAGCGATAAGCCCGCAAACGACGTTGGTGGACCCTCCGCCGGAGGCTCCTCCCACGAGGACGAAAAGGCCCTCCAGGAACTCCGCACGCTTTTGTTCAGCGAAGAGCAGCACGAGATCGTAGCTCTTCGCGAACGCATCGAAAGTCCCGAACAGCGGGCTCGCGACGTCAGCGCCGTTGTCGCGGAAGCGATTCAAATGCGTCGAGCCCGGGGCGGCGATCACGAACTCAGCGCGGCTCTGACCCCGACCGTGGAAGAGGCCGTGCGCGAATCCGTCCGCAAGGATTCGCACGTCCTGGTCGAGGCGCTCTTTCCTGTGATGGGTCCGGCGATTCGCCGGTCTGTAGCCGAAGTTTTCCGCTCCACGGTGGAATCGTTCAACCAGGTGCTGGAGAGCACGTTCTCGATTCGAGGTCTGCAATGGCGGTTCGAGGCCATTCGCATCGGACGGCCTTACGCGGAAGTAGCACTGCTTCGCAGCCTGGTGTATCGCGTCGAGCAGGTCTTCCTGATCCACCTGAAAACCAGCCTTGTCCTGCAGCACGTCGTGGATCCCGCCGTGGTCACGCAGGATGCGGACATGGTTTCGAGCATGCTTTCGGCGATTCGAGATTTCGTGCGGGATTCCTTTAGCACGCAGCAGGGTGATTCCCTGGACAGTTTGCAGATGGGCCAGCTCCAGGTGTGGATCGAGCAGGGACCGCAGGCGATCATTGCCGCCGTAATTCGCGGGCAGGCTCCTCAGGAGCTGCGGCTTTCGCTCAAGGAAAAATTGGAGGAGGCTCATCGCCGCTTTTCGCGCGAGCTGGAAGAGTTTGACGGCAATCCCGCGCCGTTCGAAGCTTTCCGTCCCGAGCTTGCGGCGTGCTTGACGGCATCGTATCGGCGCGACAAGCCGGCGAAATCCCGGCCTTACCTGGCTGTCTGTGCGATTGTTTTCGCTGTGCTGCTCGCTGGCTGGTACGGATACACGGCGATTCAGAATCATAAATGGGCGCTTTTCGTCGAGAACTTGAGGCAGCAGCCGGGAATTGTGGTCACGTCATTTCAAAGGGCGCGTGGCCGCTATCGAATCCAGGGTCTGCGCGATCCGCTGGCGGTGGATCCTGAGGCGCTCCTTGACCAACGGAAGCTCAACCCCCGCCTGGCTGAGTTCCACTGGAGCGCCTTCTACGCACTCGATGACTCGCTCGTCCTGCAACGCGCGATCGCTTTGCTGCAGCCGCCCGCCGGCGTTACGCTATCCGTACAAAACGGCGTTCTTCACGCCGCTGGAGATTCTTCGTCCGAGTGGAAAAAAAGCATGCGGGAGCGCGCCCACTTCATCGCCGGAATCACCGCCGTGGACGACAAGGATCTGAATGACGAGAACAGCCCCAGGCGATTGAAAGCCGCGGTGGAGTCCGAAATCATTCTGTTTGAGCTGGGGCAGGCGGAAATCAATCCGCGACAGCAGCCAAATCTCGCCGCGGTGGCGCAAACGATTCAGAAACTGCTGCAGATCGCTCCGTCGGCGGTCGGAAATGCGATTGTTGAACTGGTTGGCCATGCGGACAGCTCCGGTCCGGAAGCTACCAATGTGCTGCTTAGCCAGGAGCGGGCCAACAACGCAGTGCGCGAGCTGGTGCGATTGGGGATTCCCGAAGCGTCCCTCCGCGCGACTGGCATCGGCTTGTCTTCTCCTCTGCGGCCGGAGACGGATGAGCAGAATCGCCAGTACAATCGCAGCGTCACATTTCGAGTCGTTGGTCCGGAAACCCCGCAGAACCGGTGAGGATTGTCCTCAGATGCTGCACAAGAAAATCTGCATGCTCGGGTCCTTCTCCGTGGGTAAGACCAGCCTGATTCTCCGCTTCGTCCAAAGTATTTTCTCGGATCGCTATCTCACCACTGTGGGCGTAAAAATCGACAAGAAAGTGATTTCCGTGGATGGCCAGGATGTGACGCTCATGCTCTGGGATCTTTACGGCGAGGACGAGTACCAGAAGATTCGCATGTCCTATTTGCGCGGCGCGTCGGGATACCTTCTCGTCGCCGACGGCACGCGCATCGCGACTTTGGAGAAAACGCTGGCGATCAAGGAGGAAGCGGAAAAGAACTTCGGCCCGACGCCCTTCGTCGTCGCCCTGAACAAATGCGATCTGGCCGAAGACTGGGAAATTACTCCCGAAAGGGAAGCGGAACTCGCCGGCCGCGCGTGGAAAGTCGTTCGCACGAGCGCCAAGACCGGAGAAGGCGTCGAATTCGCATTCCGGTCGTTGATCAAAGCAATGCTCCCAACGTGACGAGCGCCGCGTCCGATTTCCCGGCCCAGCACATGACCAGCGAACCCATCGCGAACTCGCTTCTCGAATCGGAAGGATATGCCGCGTTCGAATATCTCGGAGACGCGAATTTCCAAGTTATCGGGATTCCATCCAAATTCTGTCTGGAACTCGTCGGCGAAGCAGTCGCGCCGGGCGGGTCTTTCCGTCTCGGAGACCGCATGCCCTTTCTCGAGAGCTTTCTCCCCGATGCTGAACAGTGCTGGGACTCGGAAGGGGACGGCCGCGTGGAATCCGGCTCCTGGATCGAGCGCGTCGGAGATGGCCGCGAGTTAGCGCTGGAGGCCTCTGCATTTCGGATCGCCGGGAAGCGCATCATGCTTATCCGGAATCCTCAGAAGCAATTCGCGGAAGACGTGCTGCTACTCCAGAAGGCCCGCGAGTCGGCGCTCGGGCACGAACGACTCCTGCGCGAGATACAGAAGAAAGAAATCCTTCTCCACTGCGTGATCCACGATCTTTCCCAACCGCTTTCCGCGATGCGCGGCTGCTTTTCGTTGCTGGCGGCGGAAAAGCTCTCTCCGAAACTTCGCGGGCTGATCGAAATCGGCCAGCGGCAGTCGCGAAATCAGGAGGACTTGATCCGTGGGATCCTGCGGGCGTTTTCGGCCGAGCTCGCGGCGCAGGAAACGATTCATCGCGACGCCGCGCACGCGCCGGACCTTGCCCGGTGCGCTCAGGAAATAGCGAGGGACTTCTCCGCGGCGTTCGCGGCGCGCGACGCCCGAATCGAATGGGATGCTCACGTTGACCTCGGACGCAATTGGCAGGTCGTGGGAGATGAGTCCCGTCTCCGCAGGATCTACACGAACCTCGTCGAAAATGCGCTTCGATATAGTCCGGCGGGCTCAACCGTCACGCTCGGCGTGGTTCCCGACGGAACTGATCTGCGCGCTTACGTGGACGACGAAGGACCCGGATTGCCGGCCGGTGAGTCTGCGGCCCGCTTATTCGGGCTATTTTCGAAGGGCAAGGAAGGCGGCGGCAAGGCCGGCCTGGGACTCTATTTCTGCAAAATCACCGTCGTGCGCTGGGGCGGCGCGATCGGCTGCGAGAATCGCCCGGGCCGCGGCACGCGTTTCTGGTTTCGCCTTCCGCGAGCGGAGGGGCAGACAAGCGAGACGGCCATCGGCGCCAACCAAGGTGCAGCAGGTTCGTCCACTGGGATAGTAGATGCAAAAAAGAGCGTCAGGCCGCTGCGGCTTCTCCTCGCCGAGGATTCACCTGTCAATCGGCAGATCAGTGCTCTCTTGCTCGAAAAGCGCGGGCACAAAGTCGTGGCTGTCGAGAACGGCAAACATGCGCTCGCGCAGCTCGAAAACCGGGGTTTCGATGCAGTGATTCTTGACGAAGAGATGCCTCAGATGGGCGGTCTCGAAGCCGCCCGCGCGATTCACAAAATGGAAGCGCGTATCGGCCGGCACATTCCCACCGTTCTGGTCACGGGCAACGGTTCGGAGGCGGCTCGCGTCCGATCTCGTGAGGCGGGTTTGGATGCGCACATTGCCAAACCGTTTCTGGATGAGGAGTTATTTCGCACCGTGGAAAGCCTGTGCGGCGGCGTCGGGACTGGCGAGGGTTCTTCCGCGCCGGAAACGAGCGCCGGCGTCGCCGAAGTGTTTAACGCGCAGGATCTCCTGAAGCGCGTGGGCGGAAATCCCAAGGTGCTTCGGGACCTGGCCAAAATATTCCTGGAAGACACTCCGAAACGAAGGTCCGCCATCCGCAAGGCGATCACGCGTCAGGACGGCGAGGCCCTGGCCCGCGCGGCCCATGCCTTGCGCGGCTCGGTGGCAATGCTGGGCGCAACCGAGATCGCGGAGGATGCCAGCAAAATCGAGGAGATGGGTCGAAGCGGAAGAATTACTGAAGCAGGCAAGATTCTCGCGCCATTTGAGGGTAAACTCTCCGGCTTCGAAAGGTTAATTGCCGGAATCGCGGCCGGCCCGGGCAAGGCGAAGAAAAGCGGCCGAAGAACCGGCGGCACGCGAGCGCGAAGGAGAAAATGATGAGCAAGATTTTGGTTGCGGATGACGATCGCGCGACCCGCCACATGTTGAAGAGTGTGCTGGGGGAAGCCGGATACGAAGTTGCCGTCGCCGCGGACGGGAACGCCGCGCTGAAAAAATTGCGCGCCGGAGCCTTCGATTTGCTTCTGACGGACGTTTGGATGCCGGGCATGAATGGCCTGGAGCTGCTCGCCCGGCTGCGCGAAGAGCCGAACCATCCCCGCACGATCGTGATGACCTCGGACGACACCTCGGAAGTGATGCTCCGTGCGATTCGCGAGCAGGCGTATCACTACATCAGAAAACCCGTGGACCCCGGCGCCGTGGTCGAACTCGTCAAGGACGCGCTTTCCGCCAAGCCATCCTCCTCGCCCATTGAAGTAATTTCCGCCGTTCCCCACTGGATTGAATTGCTCGTTCCGTGCGAACTCGAAGCCGTCGCCCGAATCACCGGATTCATGGCTCAGATTAAGTCCGAATTGTCCGATGAGGACCGCGAGCACGTGGGATTCGCGTTCAGGGAGCTGCTCACGAATGCGATCGAATGGGGAGGGAAGCTCGACCCGAATCAGAGGGTGCGTATCTCCTATTTGAAAACAAAACGCATGGTCCAGTATCGAATCGCGGATCCTGGCATGGGTTTTCGTATCGAGGATTTAAGCCACGCGGCCGTCAGCAATCCCGAGGACGATCCCATGCTTCACAGCGAGGTTCGCAAGCAAAAGGGGCTGCGCCCCGGCGGCTACGGGCTTTTCATGGTGCGCGATTTGGTTGACGAGTTGCTCTACAACGAAGTGCACAACGAGGTGGTTTTGGTTAAGTACCTTACTCCCGCATCCTGAGCCACCGGCGCCGAACGGAGCGCACCATGCAACCAAAATCATTTTACGGCTGGAAACTCCTGGTGGTTTTCTGGGTAATCATCGTCCTGAACTTCACCTTTCCCACGTTTGGCACCAGCGTCGTCAACACTTATATGGCGAAAGCCATGCACTGGAACCGCAAAGAGTTGGGTCTGGCATTCTCGGTGTTTAGTCTGATGGCGGGTCTTCCGGGCCCGCTGGTGGCACGCTCGATCAATAAATTCGGCATTCGTTTTACGCTCGTTGTCGGAACGCTGCTTTCTTCGCTCGGGGCGCTGCTGATGGCGCTTATTGTGCAGACGGCGTTTGAGGCGATCATTGTCTTCGGGATCATCGTCGGCGCCGGCGTCGCCATGGCGGGCACGATCGGACCGCAAGTCGGGATGGCGCGCTGGTTCCACAAAAAACGCGCCCGCGCGATTTCGCTTCTCCTCACCGCTTCCGGCGTCGGAGGTTGCATCGCCGTGCCCGCGCTGAACGGGATGATCGCGCGGGCGGGAGGGAATTGGCGCGCCGCGTGGTGGTGCATGTCCGCCATGTCGCTCGTCGCGGCATTGGTCGCCGCGCTTTTTGTCAAGGAAAGCCCCGCGCAGATGGGCCAAACGCCGGATAACGAGCCGCTCGCGGTTGCGTCGCCGTCGCCGGACCCGCGCGCCTCCCGAGCCGGCCACGGAGTTTACAAGACCACCGAAGATTGGACGCTCGGCGAAGCTCTCAAATCGCCCACGCTGTGGCTGCTGGTCCCGACCTACCTCGGTTTTTTCATGGGATTCTTCATCTACATCGCGCACGGCGTCTCGCATCTGGAAGGTCTCGGATATGCTCCGGGAGAGGCGGCGAAATCCATCTTTGTGATTCTGATCTCCTCGTTGATCGGGCAATTTACGGTGGCCGCGCTGGGCGACCGCGTCGAGCCTCGCCTGCTCTCAGCCGTTGCGGTTTGTTTGTACGGCGCGGGCACGCTGCTTGCGATTCATGCCGTCACGCCCGCGGTGATGTATTCCTACGCCATTTTGATGGGCAGCGGATTCGGTGCGGCCTTCACCTGCATGGCGACGATTCTGAGCAATTATTATGGATTGAAGGTGTATCCCGCGCTGCTCGGAATCACTCTGCCGATGGGAACGATTCTTGGCGCCATTGGTCCGGTGACGGCCGGATATTTTTACGATCGCTACGGCACTTATAGCCAGATATTTTCCATCGTGGCCGCGCTCTGTTTCATCAGCGCAGTACTTTATCTTCTCGCCAAGCCTCCGGTGCGGAGTTCTCCCCGCGCCAGGGTCGCGCCCGCGCAAGCGGCCTAAGGGCTTTCATGTTGGGCGCATCTATCCTGGGCTCAAGCACTTGTATACACACGCGAGTGTGCCCCTATGTTATCGGCCAGGGCACTGTTTACCGTTATCTCAAATACTGATGACACCCACTTCGAAATTGGATTTGCCTGTTTTGCGCTGCGTTCCTAAAGTGGGGTATGAATGGATACGCAGCGCCCGATCGGCATCAGGACATAGATGTCCTGCACGCGATTGGTGAGCGCATTGCCGCCGCCGATCCGCTTTCCACGGTACTGAAGCTCGTCGTCGAAATTGTTTCCACCGTCGTGAAATGCGACTCGTGCTTTCTGTACGTGCTTGAGGGAAACGAGCTCATCCTGCGAGCTTCTCAGAATCCCCATGCCGAGGCAGTGAACCGGCTGACGCTCCGAATGGGACAGGGCATTACCGGCTGGGTCGCCGAAAACAAAAAGCCCGTGGCGATTGCGAGCCGCGCATCGTTTGATCCGCGTTTCCAATCGTTCCACGAATTGCCCGAGGACCGGTTCGAGGCGTTTTTGTCCGTGCCCATCTTGTGCCGCGACAAGCTGGTCGGAGTGATCAATCTGCAGCACCGCCATTCGCACGTCCACAGCCAGCGCGAAATCCACCTCGTCTCGACGATTGGTTTTCTCGTGGGCCCGGAAATCGAATTGGTGCGCCTCGAGGCCCAGGACTCAAAGCTTTCCGAACTCTCGGAGGCGCGACGCTTGGTCAAAACGGCACAGGAAATCCTGCAGCGCGATCTCCGAATCGCCGAGGAAGAAGCTTTCCTCGTCCTGCAGCGCGAAAGCCGCGACCGCCGGAAGTCCATGAAGGAAATCGCGGAAGCCATCCTAATCGCCGACGAAATTGTTTCCAGGCGAAACCCGCCGCGACCATCCTAATACTCGCTTAGAAACCGAATGACCCGTGCTTCGTACTCTGCGGGCGCATGGCCGAGAGCCGACGCATGTTCTGCCCCCTCGACAACCCACAATTCCTTCGGACCGATCGCGGCTCCGTAGATTCGCTCGGCGTGTCGGCAGGGAATGGTGTTATCTCGTGCACCGCAAATCAGTAGCGCTGGAAACGGACGCGCCGCGACCGCCTTTTCCGGAGACACCTCGTCGGGGGCAAAGCCTCCCGCTTTTGCCATGGCGTCCATCCCAAAGATCGTCGCGGGACGAAACAGCGTTTTGCCCAGAAATGGGCTGAAATGCAATCCGCCATAGTCGTAGCTGACTTCGCGCAGGTCGGCGAATGGGTTTTCCGCGATGACGCCTTCGATGCGCGGCTCGACAGCCGCCGATTGCAGCGCGATCGCGGCACCCATCGAGACTCCGAGCGCGTACAGGTGACGCACCCTTTCCGTTGAGTATAGGGCGTCTGTAACGGCGACGGTGTCGTAGCGTTCTTTCCAGCCGTAAGTCGCCATATCGCCGCCGCTCGCGCCATGCGCGCGGGAATCCATCATCACCACGCTGTACCCGTGGCGCAGGAGAAACTCGGCGTGGCCCAGAGTCCCGGTGCGATTGTCCGATACGCCATGGAAGAGAAGTACCCAATCGCCGTTCGGCTCAGGTGGATGGACTTTCCATCCGCGGAGCTCGACGCCATCCGGCGCCTGAACAGTGAAATCCTCTTTGGCGGCTCCGGTGCGGGCGAGCATCTGGGCGGTTTGTTCCAGGCGCTCAGGATTCAAGCGCATCGGGTGGAGAACGCCCGGTCCGATCGCGTGGCCGGCAAACGCAGCCATAATGGGAGCGAGCGCGAGCAGAACGATGACGACGTAGGCAGTCCGGCGCATCCGTGCCTCTAGAAGTTGATACGAAATAGGGAGGTCAGGTGTTTCATCCGCGGGCGGAAACGACTGGCGCGCCTCGCGATTTTATCGGCAGGAGCTAGGGCTTGGGGTGCTCGCGGAGCATGCGAATTGGTTTCACGATCATGTCTTTCGGCGCATTCACCTGATGATCGAGGATGGGCGTCAGCTCGCCTTCGTCCGCGGACTTGGGAGCAAATTTCCACTCGGTTGACGGAGCGTACTGATCTTTCTGCATCACCACGAACAACAACGCACCGGATCGGAAGCGCGCATTTAGAAGCGGAGCGTCGCCCTGGTCCTCGTGGGTAGGGTCAATCAAGTTTCCTTCCTTATCAACGCTGATATCGAAGTTATTCAGCGTGCCGCCGAGCGCGCCACCCTGTTCCTTGAGGACGAGGATCGCAAGAACCTCGCCGTTGAAACTCGCCTTCCATGTGCCCACGAATGTCTTCAGATCGGGGGGCACTTCTTTCGCCTGTTCCACGCTTTGACTCGCTAAAGCTTGGAAGCGAGACGCTGAAAGGCCTGCCGCGCAGAGAAAGAGCATGCAGCCCAGAAACCTCAGTATCGCCCCGCGAGTGCGGGTTGCACAACGGTGCTCGGAAGGTTTCATCGTGCGTTCCTTTACAAGATGCCTTGGTCCGCGAAATGAAAACTCGGACACGGCGCTGATGTTACGGGAACGTCCGCCGATCGGCAATGCCCCGGCCTTCAGACCCGGGCAAGGCGCCGCCCCGCCAAAGCCGCAATTGGCATCTTACATAAGGCGTTCCGGATCGCCTGATATATGGCGCATATGTAGCGTGCGAGCGGCGCCGGATGCCCTTCGCGGCAACCTGCAGGTCTTTGCGTAGGCAAGCCCGGAAAGGGTCTGTTACAATTTTGTGATTCACGGGGCAGGCCGCGGGCGGATGTGCGGCCCATCATGGCGGAAAACAACAAACGAAAACCGGTCACTTTGGTCCTTGTCGCGCTGCTCGCCATCGCGATCCTGGCCGTCCTCGCCCTTCGGCGTGGGGCGCCGGTCGTGAAGGTCGTCGGCGTCGCGCGCGAGGATTTGAGCGCCACCATCACCAGCAATGGCAAGGTCGAGCCCATTTCTCCAACCGTGGCTCGCGCTGAGTTCCCGGCATTCGTGGATAAAGTGACGGCGACGGAGGGACAGTCGGTGCGCCGCGGGCAGGTGATCCTGACCCTGAATGCCGCGGATGTGCGTTCTCAGCTCGCGCAGGCTCGCGCCGATCTGCTTACCGTGCAGAATGACCTCCGCAACGCGCGCGCCGGCGGCCCGCCGGATCAGGTAGCGCAGCTCAGTGGCGATTTGCAGGCCGCTCAGGTGCAGGTGAAGAATCTCGAGAGCAGCGAGCAGGCGCTCAAGGGGCTGGTGGCCAAACAGGCCGCCACGCAGGACGAACTCGCCCAGGTTCAGGCCAGCCTCGCCAAGGCGCGCGGAAATCTTCAGGCGCTCCAGGCGAAAAAACAGGATTTGGCGCAGCGGGCATCGGCGATCGTGCAAGGCGCGAACCTGCGCGTCAGCCAGGCGCAGGACCTGGTGCAATCGCTCGAGGAAAAAGTTCGCTCGGCGACGGTCACCGCTCCCACCGACGGCACGCTCTACTCGCTCCCCGTGAACGCGGGCGATTTTGTGAAAGTCGGAGACACGCTCGCCGAAATGGCCGATCTGCGGCACGTGCGCGTGCGCGCATTTGTAGACGAGCCAGACCTGGGATCGCTTGAGCCGAATCAGAGCGTCGCGGTCACCTGGGACGCGAAGCCGGGCCGCACCTGGACCGGAAGCACCGAGGAAGTTCCAAAACAGGTGGTGGCGCGCGGGATGCGCAGCGTGGGAGAGGTGCTTTGCTCGGTTGATAACGACCATCTCGAGTTGCTGCCAAATACCAACGTGCAGGTCCTGATCACGGTGCGCGAGCGGCACGGGGCTTTGGTCGTCCCGCGCACGGCTGTTCTCGGCGACACTGCCCAGCACTATGTGCTGGTGTTCGCAGACGACAAACTGCACCGCCGCGACATCTCAGTAGGCGTGGCCAGCGCCTCGATGTACGAAGTCGTGTCGGGTTTGACGAGCAACGACCGCGTGGTGCTGCCCGGCGAGAAACAGCTACGCGATGGAATGGAAGTTCGAGCCGAGGAGGCTAATTGAGAGCTTCACATAGGAACTTTGTGGTAATCGCGTCCGCCATTCTATTCTTTGGACTCTTCTTTGCGCCGCAGGCGTTGCGGGCCGATGCATCCTCCGCGATTCAGTCGGCGCAGCACCAGATCAATGCGGGGAATTACACAGGCGCGATCTCCACGCTGCAGGCAGCCGTGGCGGCGAGCTCCTCGAACGCTGATCTGTATTACTGGCTCTGCCGCACCTACTACGAAATGCGCGACTGGAACAATGCCGTCGAGCAGGGAGAAAAGGCGGTCTCGCTCGAGCCGAAGAACTCGCTGTATCACCAGTGGCTCGGCCGCTCGTATGGAGGCGAGGCCGACCGCGACAGAAGTTTTTCCGACGCGAAGAAGGTGAAATCGGAGTTCAAGCTGGCGGTCAGCCTGAATCCCTCCAACATCGCCGCGCGCCGCGATCTCGAAGAGTATTGCCTCGATGCGCCCTGGATCGCGGGCGGCAGCAAGGATGAAGCGCTCGAACAGGTCACCGCCATCGCGGCAATTGATCCCATCGCCGGCCACCTTGCGCGCGCCCTGTACGATCGCGAAGGCTTGAAGAATCCGGACGATGCCGAGAACGAACTTCGCCAGGTTCTGGCGGCTAAGCCGAAATCTCCGGACCCGTATTTCGAGGTCGCCGATTTTTACAGAGAGCTGAATAAGCCGGCCGATATGGGAACCGCCATTGACGCCGCCGCGCAGGTAAGCCCCAGCGATCCACGCCTCGCGTATTTCCGCGGCGTTGCGGCGGTGCTGGCGAACGCGAATCTGCCGGACGCCGAGCGCGATTTGAAATCCTATCTGGCGAGCACGCCGGATCGCAGCGACTGGCCCGCGCATGCCGCTGCCCGCGAATGGCTGGGCCGTCTTTACGAGGAGCAGGGAAAGCGCGCCGACGCGGCGGAACAATACCGCGAGGCCCTGCAGCTCGAACCCAAGCGCAAGGAAGCCAAGACGCGCCTCGAAAAGCTCGAGAAGTCGCAATAGCAGCGCGCAGCCGGCGCTCGCGAGTCAAATTCCGCATGGCCACGACGCAAAACACAGCGGCTTTCTGGAGCGAGACCTGGTCTCTCGCGATGCAGGCGTTGCGCGCCAATAAAATGCGCGCGATGCTCACGATGCTGGGCGTGATCATCGGCAGCGGTTCCATCGTTCTGGTGGTGACGGTCGCTCTGGGCGGGCAGCGCTACGTCCTCTCTCAAATCGAAGGGATCGGCGCAAACCTCGTTTCCGCCCGCGTGGTCAGCTCTGGCGATGCGGGCTCCCTGACGATCGAGGATCAGATTACGCCTGCTGACCTGGAGGCCGTGAAGCAGGGCATGCCGCAACTGGTTTCCGAGGTTGCCGCCGCCAACGCGCTCCCGATGACGGTGGTTGTCAACGGTCAGGAGCGTCCCGTTACTCTCGTCGGCGTCACGCAGGGTTTCAATCGGATTCGCAATCTCGCGATTTTGCATGGGCGTTACTTCGATTCCGACGACATGGACTCGCGCAGCAAGGTCTGCCTGCTGACGGAAGATCTCGCGCGCCGCGCGTTTCCGTTTGACGATCCGGATGGCAAAGACATTCAGGTTGGTGAACTGCGCTTCACGGTGATCGGCGTGTTCAAGGAACGCACGGCCACCTTCGGCCAAACGGAGATCAAGCAGGAATCGGTGATCGTCCCCTTTTCCCTGCTGCAGTACTACACCGGGACGCAGTATTTCAGGACGCTGTATGTCCTGGCGAACCGCTCCGAGGACATTCCGGTCGTCACGCGCGAAGTCGGGGATATTCTCCAGTCTCGCCACCGCGCGGGCGCGCAGTATCGCGTCCTGAATTCCAGCGGGATTCTGGAGACGGCGCGTCAGATTGCGCTCGCGCTGATGGTGGTCCTGATCTTGATCGCGCTGATCGCGCTGGTGATCAGCGGCGTGGGGATCATGAACATCATGCTCGTCACCGTCACCGAACGCACGCGTGAGATCGGCATTCGCAAGGCCATCGGCGCTACACGGGACGCCATCCGCTATCAATTCCTGATGGAAGCGATGGCTATCAGCGGGACCGGCGCGCTCGCGGGAATCGCCATTGGTGTGGCAATTCCCGTTCTCCTCAATTTTCTGATCGGATTCATTCCGGAGGCCGCGGGTATTACCGTTCCGGTGTCGTGGATCTCGGTGGTGCTCGCGTTCGTAGTATCCTGCTCGACGGGCTTGGTTTTCGGTTATCTCCCCGCCAATCGGGCGGCAGGGCTGCAACCAACGGAATCGCTTCGCCATGAATAACCGCGCGAACCAAAATGTCCAACACCGGTGCAACATTCCTGCGCTTGCCGGATTCGTCGCGCTTTGCGCGCTTCTCGCCGCAGTCCCAGCGCGCGCGCAGGACGCGGACAAACTGACGCTGCACCAGGCTGTGACGCTCGCCCTCCAGAACAGCCGTGACGTCAAGCTCGCACAGGTGCAATACAACGTCGCGCTCGGTGAAGTCGGCGTGGACCGTGCGGCTTTCAGGCCAAACCTCTACACCGGCGCTGGCGCCGCTTACACTCACGGGTTCCCGTCACTTCCGGGCGGCGAGGCGCCCTCCGTCTTTCAGTTGGACTATACCCAGGCGCTTTTCGATCCGCTCCTGAAGGGTCAGCAGCATGCCGCCGCGGATCGCGCGAAGAGTCAGAAACTCGAACTTGATCATGTGCGCGACGACGTCATCGTGCGTACCGCGACGGCCTATCTCGAATTATCCAAGGTCCGCCACTCGCTTGACTTAATACGCGGCGAGGAAGCGAGCGGCGCGAAGATTCTGGAAGCCGTCCGCGATCGTGTCGCGGCGAATCAGGAGCTTCCCATCGAAGTCACGCGCACTCAATTGTCGCTGGCGCGCATCGCGGAGCGAGTCGTGAAATCGGAAGATCGCGAAGCTTTTCTCGACGCGCAAATCCGCGATCTCACCGGCATTCCGGACGGACAGTCGCTCGAGGTCGAGCCGGAGGATGCCTCGTTTACGGCGGAGCTTGCGACCGCGCAATCGGAAGCCGAAATCGAGAGCATGGCCATCCAGAATGACCGCAGTCTCGCCGAAGCCGAAAACGAGCGCGCGGCGCGCGAGCAGATCTTGAAAGGCGCGCGCTGGAGCTATTTCCCCAAAGTGGATCTGGTCGGGCAGTACAGCGTGCTCAGCAAGATCAACAATTACAACGAGTTTTACAAGAAATTCGAGCGGAACAACGTCAATGTCGGCCTGCAGATCACGATTCCGCTTTTCGCCGCCAAGACCTCGGCGAACGTCGCGCTTGCCAAAAGCCAGTTGAGCGAAGCCGAATTGATGCTAGGCAACAAGCGCCAGCAGGTTCGCTTCGACGTGCAGCAGAAGGCGCGCAGCGTGCGCGAGCTGGACGCGAGCAGGGAAGTGGCGCGGCTCGATCTCCAGTTGGCGCAGGAAACGCTTCAGTTGGAGCAGTCCAAATTCGACCAGAATCGCATCACGCTGCAGGAAATGGAGCAGGCCCGCCTGGATGAAAACGACAAATGGGTGGCCTTTCTCGACGCCGATTTCGCCCGCCAGCAGGCCCAGTTGACCCTGCTTCAGGCGACCGGCCAGTTGGCCAAAGTTTTCCAATAGAACTGATCCAAAAAGGTGCGCTTGGGCTGACCCGCGAAATACAGTAGAATGAGTGTTCTGGCTGGGATTGCTCGAAGTTCTGAGGGGGATACCGTACATGCCGTCCGTAATGAAGACTCTGCTCTTGAATCCGCCAAGTTTCGAAAAATTTGACGGTGGCGCGGGCTCCCGCTGGCCTGCCACGCGCGAAATCGAGTCGTACTGGTATCCGGTCTGGCTTTCCTATCCTGCTGGTATGCTGCCTGGCAGCCGCCTGCTCGACGGCCCCCCGCACCACATCAAGCCCGCCGAGGTTGTCCAGATCGCGCGGGACTACGAATTCGTGGTGCTTTTCACCTCTACCGTCGGCTTTCTAAGCGATCTGCGCATGGCTCGCGCCATGAAGGAGCAGAAGCCCGACACGAAGATTTGCTTCGTCGGTCCGCAGGTGCAAATTAAGCCCGCCGAAAGTCTGTTGGCGAGCTCCGATATTGATTTTGTCGTGCGCGGCGAATTCGACCACGCCGTGGTCGAGTACGCGCAGGGCAAGCCGCTTTCAGAGATTGCGAATGCCAGCTACGTGAAGGACGGCAAAGTCGTGCACAACCCATCACGCCCTCTGATGCAGACGGCTGAGCTCGACGAGCTTCCCTTTGCCACGGACGTGTACCAGAAAGACGTGGAAATTGAAAAGTACAACGTGCCGTTCCTCCTTCACCCGTTCGTTTCCTTCTATACGGCGCGAGGTTGTCCGGCTCTTTGTACCTTCTGCTTGTGGCCCCAGACGCTTTCCGGCCACGCATGGCGCACGCGATCCGTCGAAAGCGTTGCGCGGGAATTCCGCCAGGCTCACAAGATGTTTCCGCAAGCCAAGGAATTCTTCTTTGACGACGATACCTTCAACATCCGCAAAGATCGCGTCCTCGCTCTATGCAAGGAATTCAAGCCCGTGGGCTTCCAGTGGTCCTGCACGGCGCGCGTCCACGGAGATTACGAGACGCTGAAAGCCATGGCGGACTCCGGCTGCCGCCTCTTGATTGTCGGCTTCGAATCGGGCGACGCGCAGATCCTGAAGAACATCAAGAAGGGCCAGACGCTCGACATGGGCCGCAACTTCGTCAAGAACTGCAAGAAGGTTGGCATTCACGTCCATGGCGACTTCATCATCGGCCTCCCGGGCGAGACCAAGGACACCATCGAGAAGACCATCGACTTCGCGAAGGAGCTGGATTGCGAGACGATTCAGGTCTCGATGGCTCACGCCTATCCCGGCACCGAACTCTACGATCAGGGCGTCCGCGAAGGTTTCCTTGCCGGCGAAGCGATCACCGACGACGGCGGCCACCAGCTTCCTCACCTCGAGTATCCCGGCCTCTCCAAGGAATACATGGTCGAGTCCGTCAATCGCTTTTACGACAGTTACTATTTCCGTCCCAAGGTCGCCTGGCGCATCGTTCGCGATTCGCTCTGGGATTCGCACGAGCGCAAACGCCTCTATCACGAGGCCGTGGATTTCATGAAGCTTCGCGCGGATCGCCGCAGGGTGTCCCGTAACCGGAAGGGCGTGGACAAGAAAGCCATCGTTGCCGTGCCGCCGATGAACCCGCGTTCCGGGATCGGCGAGTCGCAAGGGGCATGACGGCGCCGCAAGGCCTGCACTTCAAAACCTCCGTCCTGATTCTGATCATGATCTCCGTGGCTCCGCTCGGAGACACGTTCCTTGGCAAGGGCATGAAGGAAGTGGGCGGGATGCCGGGCTGGGCGCCCTCGGACCTTTTCTTTTTTTTCTTCCACGCATTCACCAGTGGCACCGTCTGGATCGGCATTGGCCTGCTGCTCGCGTATTTCATCGCTTACCTTCTCGTGCTTTCCTGGGCGGACTACAGCTACGTGCAGCCCGCCTCGTCGGCCTCCTACGTCCTGATCGCCCTGTTGGCCCATTTCATTTTGCATGAAGGTATCTCGCCCACGCGCTGGGCCGGTGTCCTGGTGATTTGTCTCGGCGTTTTCGTCGTGGGCCACACTCATCCGCAAACGCCGGAGCATCACTCGTGGTAACGCAGGTCATCTTCTATATGCTGATCGTTTTTGTCGGCACCGGGGGCGAGCTTTGCGTCTCGCGCGCGATGAAAACCATCGGCGAGGTCACGGATTTCCGCCCGCGTGCCGTTGCCGGAGTGGTTGGCCGCGCGCTCCTGCTTCCCCGGATGTGGATGGGCATCGCGCTGATGGCCGTGGCATTTTTCGCGCTGCTCGGGATGCTTTCACTCGCCAAGGTCAGCTTCGTTTTTCCGTCAACGGCCCTCAGCTATGCTGTGGGAGCGCTTGGAGGTAAGCTCTTCTTGCGCGAGCGCGTCACCCCCCAGCGGTGGTTTGGCGTTTTTCTCGTGTGCATCGGCGTTGTTCTGGTTTTCATCGGCAACGGATAGCGGATGAGGATCGCTGCATGACCGGCTGGACGGTGGTTCGCGACGCGCTGCTCCTCCTGTCCGTTGCGCCATTCGCGTACTACCTTCTCGCAATCATCGCGGCGGGGAAGTTTTTTGGCCGGACCTCCGCCGCCGATTTCAGCCCGCCCGTCAGCATCCTGAAACCGATCCGTGGTCTCGACCGCGAAGCCTACGAAAACTTCGCCAGTTTCTGCCGCCAGGATTATCCCGAGTTCGAAATGCTTTTCTGCGTCACGGATGACCAGGAGCCGGCGATCCCGGTGATCCGACAACTGATTGCCGATTTTCCCAGGCGCTCGATCCGCCTGCTGATCGGCTCGGAGCCGCTAGGCGCCAGCGACAAGGTCAACAAGCTCTGCCGCATGGCCCGCGAGGCCCGCAATGACGTCGTCATCGTCAGCGACAGCGACGTGCGCGTCGAGCCGGGTTTCCTGCGCGCCGTTGCCGCCCCCTTCGCCGACCCGAAAGTAGGCGGGGTCACGTGCCTCTACCGCGGGCTCACGGATGGCTCATTCGCCGCCGATCTCGAAGCCCTCGGCAACAGCGCCGATTTCGCGCCGGGCGTCCTGGTTGCATGGCTCTTCGGCGGCGTCAATTTCATGCTCGGCGCCGTCATGGCGACCACCAAAAAACATCTCGCCGGAATCGGCGGCTTCGAATCGCTCGTGAATTATTTCTGCGACGACTATGAGCTTGGCAACCGCATCGCCGCGCGCGGCTATCGCGTCGAGCTGAGCCGGTTTCCCGTGGATATCGTTTACCCGCGGGAAACGATCGGCGACGCATTTCGCCATCAGCTTCGCTGGAACCTCAGCATTCGTTATTCGCGGCCATGGGGCCATCTCGGACTGATTTTCACGCAGGGTCTTCTGTGGTCCCTGGTGGGCATCTCTCTGGCGCAATCGTGGTTCGCTATTTTCGCTTTCACGGCGGGGTATTCGTTGTTGCGCTATGAAGTGGCGCTGGGCACCGGCGCTCGAGGAATGCGGGACGAGATCGTCCGCCGGAAACTGTGGATGCTACCGCTGCGCGATGCCTTCGCGTTCGTCGTCTGGCTCGTCAGCTTCTTCCCGCAGCGCATCCACTGGCGCGGCCGCGAATTCTACGTCCGCGAAAAGCGTCTAGTGCCAGTCCCGCCGCCCGCGCGATAGCTTAGCGAGCGCAGTGTCTTAGTCGGGGCGTAGCACCGCTACGCCCGGCGTTGACGCTTGGCGAGAAGCAGCCCATTCATCACAGCCGGTTTTTCGCATCGGCGCGCCAAAAGTTTTCGATGACCGCATCAATCGTCCGGTTGACGAATGTATCTTCCGCCGTTAAAGTAGATGCAGGTCGCGCTTGCGGCCTTTTTTGTTGTCTCCCCTCGGCTGGGAGGTCGTACAATTGGCAGTACATCAGATTCTGGATCTGATTATCCTGGTTCGAGTCCAGGCCTCCCAGCCAAACTTCTCCTGACAAACTTGTTCTCGCCTCTTTCCGCGCCGCGGGAGTATTATGTCGCCCACTGGAGCCGCGCAGTGCGTCCCGCTTGAGGCATTTGTCCGGAGGCTGACATGAAAAAAATACTGACGGTCGTCGGAATCGTCGTCGCAGCGCTGATTTTGATCGTTGTCGCGCTGCCCTTCGTGATTGACGTCAACAAGTTCAAGCCGACCATCGAAACCAATATCTCCGACGCTCTCGGCCGCAAGGTGGAAATCGGTAACATTTCACTGGCCATTCTTTCCGGCGGCGTCTCCGTGGACAGCGTCGTGATCGCGGACGATCCGGCATTCAGCCGCACGCCCTTCCTCCAGGCGAAGAAGGTGACGGTCGGCGTGGCGCTGCTCCCGCTGATCTTTTCCAAGAGGCTTGAGGTAAGCTCGTTCACAGTGACCGACCCGCAGGTTTCGCTGCTGCGTTCCGCGTCGGGCGCGTGGAATTTTTCGTCCATGGGCGCGGGCGGATCGAAGCAGAAATCCAAGGACTCCTCCGCTCCCGCGAATTTCTCCGTTGAAAAACTGAAAATTTCCAATGGCACGATCGTCATGGGCACGGGCGGCGCTCGCCCCAAAACGCGGACGTATGAGGAAGTGAATCTCGAGGCTTCCGATCTTTCCTATACCTCGCAGTTTCCGTTCAGATTTTCCGCGAAAACCCCGGGCGGCGGCACCGTGAAGCTCGAGGGCAAGGCCGGCCCCGTGGACGCGACCGACGCTTCGCTCACTCCACTCGACGCGAAAATTGAAGTCGAACATTTCGACATCGCCGCGAGCGGCGCCGTTGATCCGGCCATGGGTGTCGCCGGCGTGATTGATTTCACTGGCGATCTCGCCTCCGACGGCCACGAAATGAATTCGAAGGGAACCCTCAAGGCCAACAAGATCAAGTTGAAGCCCGCGGGGTCTCCCGCGACCGTCCCGGTGGACGTTGACTACGACACGACTTACGATTTGAAGCGCCAGTCCGGCGCCCTCAAGCAGGGCGACGTGCACATTGGCAAGGCGCTGGCGCACCTTACCGGCAGCTACGATATAGCCGGAGCCTCTCCAACCCTCAACATGAAAATGAGCGGGCAGGGAATGCCGATCGAAGATCTCGAGGGCATGCTGCCGGCCGCCGCGATCGAGCTTCCTCCCGGAGCTTCGCTGAAAAGCGGCAGCCTCGACCTGAATCTCGCCCTCAGCGGCCCGGTGGACAAACTGGTCATCACCGGGCCCGTGAATCTTTCGAACGGCAAGATTGCGGGGTACAACCTGAAATCCAAACTCGCCTCGTTCCCCGGAATGGGCGGCAACAGCGGCGGCGGGTCGGACACCGAGATTCAAACGCTCAGCGCGGATATCCATGTGGATCCCAGCGGAACGCAGGCGACCAATCTGAATGTCGTCGTGCCTTCGATCGGGACCGTCACCGGAACCGCCAACGTCAGCTCAAGCGGCCAGTTGAATTGCAAAATGTCCGCGAAACTTGCCGGAGCCATGGGGGCAATGACCTCGGTGATGACACTCGGCGGCGGGAAGAATTCGAACGGCGGCGGCGTCCCCTTCACTATTACCGGCACGACGAAAGATCCCATTTTCCTGCCGGATGTCGCCGGAATGGCCGGCAACATGGCCAAAGGCGTCGGCGGCGCTCCAGCCGGCGCAGCCAAAACGGCCACAGGAGCGCTCGGCGGCCTCTTCGGCAAGAAGAAGCAAAATTAATCGGCGCGCTTCCGGGCGGGGATTTTCTTCGGCCGTTAACTTCTAGCCAGGGCGAGTCTGCTCCGCGAGCGCGCCCTCCGCGCCGCGAAATAGATTCCGCATCGCGCCCACGACGGCGCGAATCATTACCACGATCGCCGCAAGCGCCACGAACACGATTGCCGCCGCCGCGTAGGCGTGGCGCGTGGCAAACCACGTGAGAAAAATAACCGCCGCATCTTCGCTCAAACTGAGCGCCGCATTAGAAAAAGGCTCGGGAGATTGAGTCACCGCTGCTCGCGCGGCGATCTTTCCGCCATGCGCCGCGAGTGCGATCAAGGCGCCGAGAAGCGTAGCCAACAGCCGCTCCCATTCCGCCAGGGGCGCCGTTGCGGCATAGGTCAGCAGCGCGGCTGCGGGGATGCGCACAAACGTGTGCATCGCGTTCCATAGCAGATCGAAGACCGGAATTTTGTCGCCGATGAATTCGACAGCGAAAAGGACGGCACAAATCGCGATCGCATACCAATGTGAAAGTGGATCAAGGCTTGGCGGCAGCGTCAGTGCGTGTGCGCGAGCCAGCAGGCCAAGCATCGCGACGGTCGCGTATACGTTGAGCCCCGCGGAGAAGCAGACCACCACCAGAATCGCGGTGAGCTCCGCTCCGGAGGGGATTGGCGGAACCATCCATGCAGCGAACATTGGTTTGGGAGCCCCGATCCTCCGCTACTCGACGTTTAGGACCAGATTCGGGACAGCCTCGGTCACACCGTTGATCGTAATACTCACGACCGGGCTGGTTTGACCCGTTGGCGTTCCGGGATTTGTGGGCGGCGGCGTGCTTCCGCCCCCTCCCCCGCAACCCACGCCTACAGCGAGCATCACGAAAATCGTGAAGACGAGCGCGAGGCCCCATCGGCGCTGTTTCCCGCGATAGCCGAGCGCCAGCATCCCCGCGCAGAAAAGGCACGCAAGCGCTAAGGCGCTAGCCGCCGCCGTCCGCCAGGCCGAAATATTTGGGCGATTGCGCCACGCCGGAGCTAAGGAAGAAGGAGCCGTGGTCACGAATGTGAGCGTCGCGGTTGCGGTTCCGTTCGCCGCGAGGGTGATGGAAGCCCCGGAGCTGCAGGTTGATTCGGAAGGTAAGCCGGTGCACACGGGCGTGACCGTGACGGCGCCATTGCTGCTGAAGCCATTGATCGCCGTGAACGTAAGCGTTGTCATTCCCGACGCACCGGGCGCACTCACGGGGACTGTGGCCGGATTCGCCGTAACCGTAAACGCCGGCGCCGTGGATTGCACGGTGATCGTGATGCCCGTCGAAGCCGGAGAAGCAGCGTAGTTTGTATCGCCAACGTCGCCGTTGTACTTGGCAGTGATGCTGTCCGAGCCGACTGGAAGAGTGGTGGTCGTCAACGAAGCCGTTGCCGAGGCAAACGCTCCGACACCGAAGAAGTTAGCGGTGCCCGCGGTGCCGGTAACTGTAGCGGGGCTACCCAGCTGGGTGACGCCCGAAAAGAATGTAACCGTTCCATTTGGCGCGGCGCCCGCGCTTTCGGACGTGACTGCCGCAGTGAGCGTGACCGATGTACCTTGGCTTACGGTGGCGCCCCCCGCAGGTGATGACACCGTGGTAGTGGTCGCGGCCGAAGCAATCGTGACGGCGAGGGAGAAGCCGCCCGTACTTGAATTGCCCGCGAGGAAGCTGTTATCCCCGGAATAGCTGCCATTGATTGTATGAGCGCCGGGCGCGAGGCAGTTTTGCGTGCCCGAACAGTCCAAGTACTCCGCGCCGCCTACCCCGAGAGATTTGAAATCATTCAGAGCTATCGTGGCCAAATTGGTGGTTGTCGAAGCCAACGTGTCCGTAAATGTGACGGTGCCCGTTGCCTGGCCGTCTCCAGTGGCTGCCTCGGCGCTCGATATTCCAGATATCAACGCCTCGAATGCGATCGGGAATCCGTAGGTGGTGCTGAGGGGGTTGGCCGTGAGCTCCGTTGCGGTCGGAAGCGCGTCAATGAGTTCGACCGCGGTACCTTCCTTGGCGACCGTGACAACGATCGCGTTTGACGTGCTACCCGCGAAAGTCCCGTCGCCAGGATAATTGGCGATCAGGTTATAACTGGTCCCACCCGGAAGATTGTTTACTGCGAACGTGGCGGAACCACCGGCCAGAGGGCCGGCGGCCACACCGACAGTATTGGGAAGATTTCCTCCCTCGGCGATCAGCGAGACATTGCCCGAAGGCCCGGTGCCAGTGGGTGCCTTAGTCACACTGGCCGTCAAATTCACCGTCGCGCCATGCGTGATGCTGATGGTGGTTGTGGGTGAAAGTGTGGTCGCAGAGCCTTGGAAAGCTGCCGCAGCCGTATTCCACTTCGCCGCCAGGTTATTGGCGTCAACCGACCCCAGGCCGCTGGCCAGGTCGTAACCAGTGGTCGCAGGGAACCCCAGGTCACCGGCGGCAGGGACACCAGTAACGTCGTTGCCCGGCACGCCGTTGTTCCCGACCGTAACGTCGTTAAACACGCAGGTCGTCGCGGTAGCAGGAACGATCCGGCTGTTGGAGTTGCATGCGCTGTACGTTTCGGATGCCGCCAGCGGATACACGACGTAATTGGCCAATCCCTGCGGCTTTCCGATCTTCTGGTTCACCATTGCCATGATGCCGGCAAATGACGGCGCCGAAGCCGACGTTCCGCCCACCATTCCCGCGCTGTCTATGACGGTTTGGGCGCCGGACCCAGTTGTTTGGCAGGCTAAGAATGAAATTCCTGAGAAGCAAATAAGGTAGGCGTCATTGTCGGCTGAGGCCGTCAGCGCGACGTCGGGTATTCCGCGCGGATGTATCGTCGTGCTGCCGGATATAAAAAATGGGCTGAGCGCAGTTTGGAGTCCAGTAATGGTTAGCGTCTGATACGACGGCGTCTGATAAATCATGCTGACGCCCCCGCCACCAGCGGCTAATTCGAACATTCCGTCAATAGGGTTGCCGGAGCTATCGCACGGAGAACCGAAGGTGGTGGGTGAGCAGCTGTCGTTCCACACTTTTTCGGGTATGTAGCCCAATGCTGATTCAAAGCCTGCGCCATTCGTCGCGCTCCAGAAAGTGGCCTCCGTCGTAGCGGGAGGAGGAGTTTCACCGGTGCCCAACTCGTTGAATTCCGTGCCACCGACTGCGGTATCGAATGGAGTGGAGGCAAGTCCGCTGATTGCGGCGCCGCCCTCCGCGCCGGTCGTACCCGGACCATCGGGATCGCAACTGGCCGCGCCGCTATCGCCGGTCGAGACGAAAACGCTGATGCCTTGTGCCGCCGCCTGCTGCCAAAGAGCGTTCACGAAAAAGCTTTCATTGCCCGCCTCGAGAGCTCCTTCGTCCGCCTCGCATCCTCCGAAGCTCGCGCTCATGATTGGCGCAAGATTGTGATCCACGATGTAGGACGCTGAAAGGTCCACGCCGTCGGAAATTAGAGTGGACTCGCTGGCGACCACATCTATGGTAGCGTCTGGCGCCACGGCGCCCGACCACTCGGTATCGAGGGCAGCTTCCACGCCGTCGCCGCCTGGATCCACCCCGGGATCGGCGCCGTCCACAATCGCGTTCGTCGTATTCGCCGGCAGGCCGAATATCGTTCTGAAAGTCTGCACGTCGGTAGGGCTTACGTCGCTTCTAGCGACTATCGCAATTGTCTCCCCGGTGCCGTTAATGCCGGCAGTCAGCAGAGGAGCGGTGTCGTAAATCTTCGCGAAGTCATCCGGGGACAAAAAATGGAAGCCTCCTAGATTGTCGTCGGGAGGGACCGGCGCTAGTTTTCCCTGAGCGTTTCGCTGCACTCCGTAATAGCGGCTGAGCATGGGCTTGCTGAAAAAGTTGTGCAGCGATACCACGCCGCGGACCACCGGAGCGAGGGCCGCAGGGATGGAGATGTCGGTCGAATTCGCCACGTGCGCTTCGCCTCGCACCTGATAGTGCCGCATCTGCGTCTGGAACGCGGTTTCCACCTGCGCGGAGGTGCCGGAGAATTCGATCCAGCGGCCGCTTTGCGCCACTCTGTCCACGCTGAACCCTTGCTGCTGCAGCCATCCCAAAACCAACTGGATGTCCTGTGGCGACGGACCAAACTGCTGGCCGAATTCATCAGGTGTGAGCCAGCGATGATAATCGGGAGAGCCCTGCGTCTGCTGGCTGTCGAGCAGGACGCTCAACTGGTAATCCTGATCTGGGGATCCGTCGAGCATCAGGATCATACGCTGCATCGGCGTACCGCCGTCGAGCGCGCCCACGTCGAAGGCCGGCAGCGCCAATGGGTGGGTCGAATGAGGAATTGTCACGCGAGACGTGCCGTCAATCACCGAAGTGATGCGCGGTTGTACGTGACTGCTCTGCGCGGAAGTCAGGACGGGAGCTACGAGAAAGAATGCAACGGCCAGCCACAATCGGGACCGGTACATCGAATCGTTTCGCATTGCGCCTCTGGGTGCGGCCGATACGTCGAGTTGAGCGACTCGTGTCCGCATAGATGGAGGGGCCCAGGTAATGGTTGGCCCATCATCTTGTGCAGAAGCGACTGCAAATTAAGTAAGGGTCGAGGGATGCATCGCGGATATTGCCAAACGGTGCAAAGCGAGTCAACAGTAACGTGGTCAATTCCTGATGGCGTGAGAACTGCTGGGGTTCCCGGTTCCGATACTCTTAGAGCATCTGCCGGAGGACGTACTGCAAGATGCCGCCGTGCCGGTAGTAGGCGACCTCGAAGGGCGTGTCCACTCGCGCGGTGGCAGTGAACTGACACACCGACTGGCTTTTCGCATCGCGCGCGGTAACCTGTATTTTCTTGCGCGGTTCGAAACCCCGCGAGAGACCTTCAAAATCGAATGTTTCGAGACCCGTGAGGCCGAGCGATTTCAGGTTTTCGCCGGGTATGAATTCCAGCGGCAAGACGCCCATGCCTACCAGGTTGCTGCGGTGAATGCGTTCGAAGCTCTCGGCCAGGACCACGCGGACGCCGAGCAGGATTGTGCCCTTCGCGGCCCAGTCGCGCGACGACCCGGAGCCGTATTCTTTCCCCGCGATGATGACGAGCGGGACGCCCTCACTGCGGTATTGCATGGCCGCGCTGTAGATGGACATTTGTTTGCCGCTCGGCTGATGAATCGTCCAACCGCCCTCGGTGCCGGGCGCAAGCTGGTTGCGCAGGCGGATGTTGGCGAAGGTTCCGCGCATCATCACTTCGTGGTTGCCGCGGCGCGCGCCGTATGAATTGAAGTCTTTCGGCTGGACGCCATGCGCGATCAGGTATTTTCCAGCCGGGCCGTCGGCTTGAATGGAGCCGGCCGGCGAGATGTGGTCGGTCGTAATGCTGTCGCCGAGGACAGCCAGCGCGCGCAAGCCGCGTAAATCGGCGATGGCGCTCGGCTTGGCCTGCATTCCCTCGAAATACGGCGGGTTCTTGATGTACGTGGATTTTTCGTCCCAGGCGTAGAGATCGCCCTCAGGGATCGGGAGAGCGCGCCAGTGCTCGTCGCCGGTGAAGACATCGGCGTATTCCTTTGAAAACATTTCGCTGGTCACAGAGCTGCGCATCGTTGATTCGACTTCCTGCGGAGTGGGCCAAATATCCCGCAGGTAGACAGGCTGCCCGACCTTGTCGTCTCCGATAGACTCGTTGACAATGTCGAAATCCATGCGGCCCGCGAGGGCGTAGGCCACGACCAGCGGCGGCGAAGCGAGATAATTCGCGCGGCAGAGCGGATTGATGCGTCCCTCGAAATTGCGATTGCCGCTGAGGACGGAAACGGCGACGAGATTATGATCCTTGATCGCTTTGCCGATGGGCTCGGAAAGCGGGCCGCTATTGCCGATGCACGTGGTGCAGCCGTAGCCGACGAGATTAAATCCCAGCGAATTCAGCGCCGGCCACAGACCGGCTTTTTCGATGTAATCCGTGACGACTTTGGAGCCGGGCGCGAAGCTCGTCTTAACCCAGGGCTTCGAGGTAAGGCCGCGCTCGACCGCTTTCTTCGCCAGCAAGCCTGCGCCGAGCATCAACGAGGGATTCGAGGTATTCGTGCAGCTGGTGATCGCGGCGATTACGACGGAGCCATCGGCGAGATCGAATTTGTCGCCGTTGTTCTGCACGCTCGCGTGCTTCGGCGCTTCGGTGAGCGATTGTTCGAATGCGATCTTCGCCTGCGTGAGCGGCACGCTATCCTGCGGACGCTTGGGGCCGGCCATCGTGGGAACCACGGTTGCGAGATCAAGCTCGAGGCGGTCGGAAAAAATGGGATCGGGCGTCTGATCGGTGCGGAACAAGCCCTGTTCTTTCGTGTAGGCCTCGACGAGCCGGACCTGATCTTCGGCGCGAGCGGTGAAGCGAAGATAGGCGAGCGCCTCGGAATCCACGGGAAAAAATCCCATCGTTGCGCCGTATTCAGGCGCCATGTTGGCGATGGTGGCGCGGTCGGGAAGCGTGAGACTGGAAAGGCCTGTGCCGTAGAATTCCACGAATTTTCCCACGACGCCTTTTTTGCGCAGCATTTGCGTTACGGTCAGGACAAGGTCCGTGGCCGTGGCGCCTTCGGGCAGGCGTCCGTGGAGTTTGAAACCGACAACGGCGGGGATCAGCATCGAGAGCGGCTGGCCGAGCATGGCCGCTTCCGCTTCAATGCCGCCGACGCCCCATCCGAAGACGCCGAGGCCGTTGACCATGGTGGTGTGGGAATCGGTGCCGACAAGAGAATCGGGGAATGCGATCCATGAGCTGCCCTGCTTTTCGCGGAAGACCACGCGCGCGAGATATTCGAGATTCACCTGATGGCAAATGCCGGTATCCGGGGGCACGACCTTGAAATTCTCGAAACCCTTCTGGCCCCAGCGGAGGAATGCGTAGCGCTCGATATTGCGCTGCATTTCGAGATCCGCGTTGAAGGCGAAGGCATTCGCCGCTCCGAATTTGTCCACCTGCACGGAATGGTCGATCACCAATTCCGCGGGAAGCAGCGGATTGATTTTCTTAGGGTCGCCTCCGAGCGTGCGAATGGCGTCGCGCATCGCCGCGAGGTCCACCACGGCCGGCACGCCCGTGAAATCCTGAAGCAGAACGCGGGCGGGCATGAAGGAGACTTCGCGTTCGGTGGCCCCGCCGGCGCTCGAAGGATCCCAGCCCGCGAGCGCGGGAATATCGTCCGTGTGCACGAAGCGTTCGTCCTCATGGCGCAGAAGGTTTTCGAGCAGCACTTTCAGCGAGAAGGGAAGTCGCGCCACATTGCCGACGCCGTAGCGTTCGAGCGCGTCCAGGCGGTGAATCTCAAACGAATCGCTGCCGGCGCGAAGCGTCGCGCGGGTGCCGAACGTGTTTTTCGAAGGTAGGCTCATGCGAGAAAGAGTCTCTCCTGTAGTGGGGACCGATCCATTTTAGCGCACGGGCGGCGGAGCGCTGGCGAATTTCTCGCGGTTTGGGTGCCTGGCCAGGCCCTAATTCTGTGACACGTAGCGAGGGCCCCGATCGTTTGTTTTGTTAATGTTACGGCGATATCTACTCGGCACGGTGTGTCGAGTAGGTGTAGCAGCGCAATCGTCTGAAACCGGAGCCCGGAAACCATCGGCTGGCCGGACTCAAGGGTATGCTTGCCGGGGCGAGAATCGGCCGTTGGCGTCCCGCGAACTGCTGCAGGGCGCTGACTTCGCGTCTCGATATTGGCGACCTCTGTCACTGTATCCATGTTAGGCGCGCGGAAGTCGTTGTCAAGCGCGAGGTGGTGTGGACTTTTAAGTTCGTGCCGAAAAATCAGGAAGGCCCGCTCAGCCACAAAGTACACGGAGAAGGCACAGAGGGCACGGAGACGCAGCGGAAATACTTTCGGCGAGTTCCGTCACATCGTATGCAAGTAGGAGAGGAGATCGCCGAGCTGTTGCTGGGTGAAAGAGCTGCCGACGGCCGGCATCATGTTGCGGCCGGTGAGGATGGTCTGGCGGACGAATCTTTCATTGGCAGGCAATCCGCTGGGGAGAAATGGTTTTTTGAGGAGCTCCTCCAGGCTGGGACCATTTTGTCCGGGAACCGAATGCGCGTCGTGGCAGGCCGCACAATTCTGCTGATATAAATGGCGTCCCGCGGCTTGCTGGGCATTCAGTCCCAGCTCGGCGTCGGTTTTCCCGGAAGTGTCCTCGTTGCAGCCGGCGACGAAAACCAGGAGGACCACGCCGGCAAGAAGCGATGTTCGCATCAGGCGCAATCATACAAGACTCACCGCAGAGACGCAGACACGCGTAGGAAATCAAGAGCCCCACCCTGGTAAGGCGAGGATGGGGCACCCGAAAAAGCGCCCCAATTGCTGCACGAGCGCGAGGGTCGCTAAACGAATGGCACCGATTCGCACTCAACGGCGTTGTAGTTGGATTCGGGCGCGGGCTCGCGTATATTTTTTGCAGGATGGCTATGCCTGAAACGGAGAAGGAGCGCTGGCGGTTGTCGCGGCTGTACGGAAGCATGAGCGATGGCGAAGTGGAGAAGCTCGCCGCGGATGCGGGCTCGCTTTCCGACGCCGCAAAGTGGGCGCTGAAATTGGACCTGTCGCGGCGAGGGCTCAAGACCAAGCTTGAGGAGCTGAGTCCGCCGCCGGAGGCCGCAGAGCTTTCCAAGGTCGTGAATCTCCGCCAGTACATGACGCTGCCGGAAGCGCTTCTCGCAAAAAGCATTCTCGACTCGGCGGGCATCGAGTCGTTTCTGGGCGATCAGAACATTATTCGGATGGATTGGTTTTTATCGAACGCCCTGGGCGGGGTGAAGCTGCGCGTGCGTGAAAAGGATGTTGAGGCCGCCACGGCTTTGCTGAACCGGAGCCGGGCAGATGGGTCAGATGTCGAGAACGTGGACGAGTAGAAGGTGTGTTCGGACGTCCTCCGATCCGCACCATTCCCCTGCGCGCCGCGCCGCAGTTAGAAAGCGGCGGTGGGGGAACGCTACGCGACGACGGGCAAGAGTACTTGCTGCAATAACGGCAGCGCACGGGAAGGCGCTTCGCGCCGTCTCATGACGTCGTGGCTAAAGGCACGACCTACAAAGATTCTCGTTTGGCAGGCACGGCTCAAGTAGGACGACTGCGCTCTATGAAAGGGCGGGACGCCGGCGGTACGAGAACCGGCCTCGCTCAATTCGAATGGCAGCGAAGGTCGAAGAAGAAAAGTCTGGTGGCGTCAATAGAGGCGGATGGCGCCTATCTCGCCAAGGATCTTTGCCGGGCGTAGCGGTGCTACGCCCCCACGAAATCATCTTCAGGATTGCGGCGGCGCTGTTCTAACGGCGTTTATCGCGCGGAGCTTTTTCGGGGGCGGAGTCCCAAGCGTCGGCGACGGTTTTGTGTTCGCGGTAGAGGCTGCTTGGGACGCGAATCTGGCCGCCGCGCACGAAGCGCTCGTGGTTCTCCTCGAGTTCGTCGGGGAGGTAACGATAGTTGACGGTCACGCCGAACGACGCTTCCATTCCGTAGGGCCGCAAGTTTCCGAAAACGTTGATGCGTTCGAGACGCGCGCCGTTGGAAAGATGAAATGTGGCGACCGGATCGTAGAGCTTTGCTCCACGCCGCGCCCGGGTGAGATAGGCGAGGGCGAGGCGCTCAAGCGGCTCCGCAAGAGTTCGGCGATGCAACAGGGGATTTTGCAGCAGCTTGAAGAAAGCCTCCACGGGATCGCGGAGCCGGGCGGCCGACGTCAGCTCGGTGGAATATTCGGCGAGCAATCGTGATAAGCGATCGGGCGTGAAGCCCAATTCGTTCCGTGTGTCCTGGAGCGCGCGAGAGAACAGGGGCAGAGGCGAAAGCGTGCTGTAAGTGCGGATGTTCGGAAATTCGGCGGCAAGCTCCGTTACAACCTGCTTGATCAGGAAATTTCCAAAGGGAACGTTGCGCAGGCCCTGCAGGCAGTTGTTGATGGAATAAAAGATGGCGGTATCGGCCTTGTCCGTCGCAAGCACCGGAGCGTTGACGTCGAGCAAAGGCTCGAGGTCTCCGGCGAGTCCCCTCGACAGCGCGACTTCCACAAAGATGATTGGCTCGTCGGCGAGCGCCGGATGAAAAAAGGCGAAGCAGCGGCGGTCGGATTCGAGGCGGCGGCGCAGATCGGGCCAGCCGTTGATTTCATGCACCGATTCATAGCGGATGAGTTTTTCGAGGATGCGAGCCGAAGTCTGCCAGCTGATTCGTTCGAGGCGCAGGAAACCGCGATTAAACCAGGATCTGAAAAGGTGCCTGAGGTCGGAATCGAGCGCGTCGAAATTCGAGCCATTGGAGGGTAGGGAAAGCAGATGCTCCCGCAGCGTGACGAGAGTTTCCGTTCCGCCCGGCGCCGTATTGATGCGGCGAATGAGTTCCTGGCGCGGAGCTTCGACGGCCTCGGAAAGCGCGGCCAGAGTGGTCGTGCTGGGCGAGCCTTCGTACGCGGCCGCGGCGCGACGAACGTCGGCTTCGTCGGGTGAAAACTCGCGCGACAGAATTTCGAAAAATGCCGGCCGCTGGTCCGGCTTCATGGAATTGTAGGCGGCGATGATTTCCTGCGCGATCGCGGTTTGCGAAGCCTCGCCGCGCTCGGACAGCAGGCGATGGCAGAGAAAACGCATGTCCCTGCGGCGTCCGTGGAGCGACTGCAGGAGATTGGAGAGGAACCCGGGCATCGAAGTAAAAATTATAACGCAGACGCGCGACCGTGTGTATTACAGGCGAAAGACTGTTGCCAGAGGGGCAGGCTTAGTGGACGGGCGAACGCTGGCGGGCGAGATCGCGGTTTTCCTGGGCCGTTTTGTTCGCGGGATCGAGCGCGAGGGCCTTGTCGAATTGCTCTAGGGCTTCATCCGGCTTGTCCATGCGCAGGAGCAACTCGCCGAAATCGTTGCGAACTTGCGCGTCGGCAGGATCAGCGGCCGCCAGGGCGGAGAAGTCTTGCGCGGCCTCATCGAGCTGGCCGGATTTGACGAGCGCGCGGGCGAGGTTGTAGCGCGCGTTGGCGTAATCAGATTGGAGCGCGAGCGCCATGCGGAACTGCTCGATCGCTTCGCGCGTGCGGCCCAGAGAGCCGAGCGCAAGCCCGAGCCAGTTGTGTCCCTCCGACTGCTTCGGGTCGAGGCGTACGGCGGTTTCGAGCGCGGCTTCGGCGCCACCCGGATTGAACCGCGAAAGCATCAGCGCGCCAAGCCATAGGCGCGCCCAGAAATCGCGCGGATTCTTTTCCACATCGTGGCGCATCACCGCTTCCTGAAGTTCGCGCCGGCGGTCGCCTGGACCGCGCGGCAAAACCTGAAGCCATAGGTGGGCCATTTCGTCAGTAGATTGATCGCCGCCCACAACGCGCTGAGGGGGACGATGCGGATTGCGCGGATTCGCCCGGGAATTGTCGAAATGCCAGCGCATGGAGACGATGGTGCCCTTGGGAAGGAATACGGGCTCGCGATAGTGGTAAACAGCCTGCCAGTTCGGATCCCACTGCGGTATTTTGATTAGCCATTTGCGCTGGCCGTTGGGCAGCGTCGCGTAACTTTCGAGTTGATGCCCTAAATAATGCGCGTGCGGGTAGATAGCGAGCACGTCCACGTCCAGCGGCAGGCGAAAATTATCCGCTACGGTGAAATCGCGGGCTCCAGCGGGAATGTCGAGCTGGCTATCGCGTTCGAGCTCGATCAGCAGCGGGAAGCGATCGGGCGGCTTGTCAGTGAAGTAGAGGCCGATGGACGGCTTCACTTGCATGGGCATGCCCATCGGCATCATGTGCGCGTTGAGTATGAGGTCGGTGCCTGGATCGAGTTCCCACGCGAGGCCATCCGGTTCGATCCAAGGCGCGCCGCCGGGCTTCCAGAAAAGGAAATGGCTGTCGAAATCGAAAACGCTGTGTTGAACGCTGAGATCCATGCCGGGAAAACCTGCGCCCGGCTCGGTTTCGCGGCGTCGCGCGGAGCGCGCGCGATCCACCAACAGGTTCGCGTGATGCACGCCGTGAGGGACGCCGGGGCGGACTTCGATCGCGCGAACGTAACGCCGCGTAGTGAGCTGAGGCGAGAAAATAAAATTCCAGAAAACATCGGGACCGGAAACCGGAACCGAGTAGGCGCGCGTTGCGTCGAGAATCATGTCGGGAGGGCCCAGCTGCCAGCCGGCAGTGAAATTCGGCGGGGACGGGATCTCAGACGGGGGACCCTGGGGCGCACCGTTCTTGACCCATTCGACGATGAGGCGGATTTCGCCATAGGTGAGGCGGGATTCATTGGCGAAGTCGCCGTAACCGTGCTCGGGAAGCCATGGGGGCATCGAGCGAGTGCGGACCGCGGCGGCAATCTGCGGCGCGTAGTGCTTGGCGTCGTCGTAGCTGAGCAGGGGGAATGGGCCGGATTCACCGGGACGATGGCACGAGGCGCATGAACGGTACAGGATCGGAGCTATATCGTGGGCGTAGGTCGGCGAGGGCGCGTTCTGCGCCGCTGCGGGCACGGCGAACACGAGCGCGATGACTGCTCGTGCCGCCGCGCACTTCACGGGATGCATGGAAACCCTACTTCTGAATGACGCCGCAGGCGATGCGATCGCCGGAGTTTCCGGAGGGATCGCTCATCAAATCGTCGGCCTTCGCGTGGATCACGAGCGATGTGCCGCCGTCGTGGAAAAGAGAATTGGCGCCGTCGCCGAGCGTTACGTCCTTATCAAGGACGCTGGCGCTGCCCTTGCCGTCCGCGCCGACAGTGAGATTCGGCAAATCACCGGCGTGCGGATGGGGGTCCATCGTGTTGTTCACGCCGTGGTGAGCCATGGTCGGGTTGAAATGGCCGCCAGCCGTCGTGAAAGCCGGGCCTTCGCACTTGCCGACCGTGTGAATGTGGATGCCGTGATCGCCTGCGGGCAAGCCTGCAACCTTTACCATTATCTGGACGCCGCCGCTAACGGCTTTGAGCTTGGCGGTGCCGATCTTTGCGCCTTGTGCGTTCATGATGTCCGCGTTCGCGGATTTTGGGGCCGTATCAGCCAAAGCGGCAGCGGCGCAAATGCAAAGCAGCGCGGGAATCAGAAGCAAATTTCGAATGTGCATCGGTGTGTCCTCCCTCAGAGGCGTAAGCAAAAATCCTGACAGGCGAAATTCTAGCACAGCGGCGTGAGTTGGCGTCGGACGCAGAAGTCGCGGCAAGCGCAACGGATGGGCAGCATCGAGGCAAGGTCGCGCGCCGGGCATCCGCCTGAGGCGGACCGTGCCCCTACGAAGAAAAACGAGGCTGCTGGAGCGAGGATGCCGAGGCGGCAGCTAATGTTTGGGTAGGACGAAGCCTTCGGGTGGCTTCGAGCCGTCGCCGAAGAAGAATTGCTCCATCTGCTCTTCCATAATTTTCTGCGAGTTGGGGTCCATGGGGTTGAGGCGGAATTCGTTGAGCAGCATCTTGGAATGGTCAACCCACATTTTCCAGGCGTCCTTGGAGACGTGCTCGTAAACGCGTTTGCCGATATCGCCCTTCCATGGGATGCGGTCGAGTCCGGGCAGCTCTTTGCCGAGTTTCACGCACTTCACCATGCGAACTGTCTGCGCTTCATCGGCCATTTTGGGAAAGCCTCCGTTGAGATGCGTCAACCATCTTAAGCGCGGAGGCATGGCGACCGCAACTCGGAGCGCCGCTTGGGGGGCGCGCGCGGCTTGACATTGTCGAGAAGCACCAACAGAATCTTTGTCTTTTCGAAGTGGCGCATAATTCAATTTCGTAAGAGGGGGACTACTTGCAACACGTACGGCTTGGTTCAACGGGGTTGAAGGTTTCCAGGCTTTGCCTGGGCACGATGACGTTTGGCTACCAGTGCGATGAAGCCACGTCGTTCGCGATCATGGACCGCGCGTCCGCCGGCGGGATTACTTTTCTCGATAGCTCAGACGTCTATCCGCTCGGCGGCGGGCTGGAGCGCGCCGGCCGCACGGAGGAAATCATCGGACGCTGGATGAAGGGCAAACGGCACGACTGGGTTATCGCCACGAAATGCTTCGGAGCGACCGGGCCGCAGCCCTTTCATGCCGGAAACAATCGCCGGCACATTTTCGACGCCGTGGACGCCTCGCTGCGGCGACTGGGCACGGACTTCATTGATCTATATCAGCTGCACGGCTTCGATCCGCAAGTGACGCTAGACGAGACTCTCGGCGCGCTCGACGATCTGGTGCGCGCCGGCAAGGTTCGATACATCGGCTGCTCGAATCACCTGGCGTACCAGGTGGCGCGCGCGCTGGGCCGCAGCGACGTGCACGGGTGGGCTCGCTTCATCTCCGTGCAGCCGCGCTACAATATGCTCTATCGCGAAATCGAACGTGAATTGCTGCCGCTCTGCGCGGAAGAGGGCATCGGCGTGATTCCCTATAACCCGATTGCGGGCGGAATGCTCACGGGAAAGCACGACCGAACAAAACCGCCCAGCGAGGGCACGCGTTTTGCGGTGAGCGGGCGAGTGGGGGAGCTATACAAGGGGCGCTACTGGCAGGAGCACGTGTTCAACGCGGTGGACGAGCTGGCGCGAATCGGGGCGAAAGCGAATATATCCCTGACGACGCTTGCGGTTGCGTGGGTGCTCACCAATCCCACGATTACAAGCCCCATCATTGGCGCCAGCAAGCCGGAGCAGCTCGACGCGACGCTGGCTGCGCTCGACACGACGCTCAGCCCGGATCTGCTCGCCGAACTGGATAAGGCAACTATCCAATTTCGATAGGCAGGTTTTCCGGCACGCGGTCGCTAGATGGGCTGCGCCGAGCCAAGCACGTTCGCCGGGCGTAGCAAACTTTGCCCCTACAAAACCGCTGGCGACGCGCTCAGGGTTTCGGCGCGGCCTCGCCGCGACGCCAGGCGAAGTAGCCATCCAACACCTGGAGCTTATCGAGATTGGGCACGGGGATAGCCTCCGACGGATCGTTGAGCTTCATCACCCGCTGATTTGCGTCCGTGAAAGCAGGCCACGCCGGCAAGCCGGCGCCATTTGGATCACCCGTCTTGGCAAAATTCACCCAGTAGGATGACACCTCATCTGACACCGCTTGATCGGCCGGGGTCGGAGCCATCGCCGCAGAGAAATTGCCGAAGACGAAGGCAATCTCGCTGCCGTGAGACGCGCCCCAATCCTTAAACTGCGGCGTGTTCGGATATTGCGGACGATGGCTGAAGTAGTAGACGAAAACTTTTCCCTTACCCGTGCGCGATTGCAAGCGCGCCCAGGCCCAGGTCGGCCATGCGAACGTGGCATCGCGGAACATATCGCGAGCCGAACGTAGGGCATTTGCGTCCGTGTCCCCCGGATAGGCGGCGAAAATCTTGTCGGCGTAATCACCATAGCCCGTATGGATGCTCGATTGATAGACGGCTGCGGCGATGGACGGGACGAAGAGCGCGCCTTCGTCGGCGTTGCTTCCGATCAAGACCGGAGTGTCATTGTATTTCCCGGCCTCATAGAGCTTGTACTGATCGCCCAGAAGAACGTAACCGTCGAAAACTGGCCAGGCTCCGCCGAGAGCAGAATTCGAGTTCTTCAGAATGACTTCCGCTGATTTCTTGCGCGCATCGGCGATCGAAGTCACACCCAACTTCGAAAGATACGCCGTTCCATTCTTTTCAGCAGTGGGGAGCGAGACCATGTTCGTCCCGCCTTCATTCGCGTGCCTTTCGGGTCCGAAGTTGCCGCCGCTTTCAGAAATGGCTCCGGTAAAAAGTCCCTTAGCGAGCGGCGAAGCGGCCAGCATGCTGACGGCAATTCCTCCGGCGGATTCGCCGAAGATCGTCACGCGGCCAGGATCACCTCCAAACGCCGCGATGTTCTTCTTCACCCATTGCAGTCCCGCGATTTGATCCAATAGGCCGTAGTTGCCGGAGTGGCCTCCCTGGTCGGCGCTCAGCTCAGGACTTGCGAGAAATCCGAACGCGCCCAGCCGATACGCGATGCTGACGAGCACCACTCCTTTCTTGGCAAGGTTTCTACCGTCGTACTGGCCGATGGAAGTTCCGCCAATTGTGAATCCGCCGCCGTAGATCCAGACCATCACGGCGAGCTTGTCTTTCGGCGACTTGGCCGGAGTCCAAACGTTGAGGTAGAGGCAGTCCTCGCTGACGGTCAAGGCATCGAGTCCGAGCGCGGGCATCACGATCGGCACTTGCATGCAGGCGGGCGCGAATTTGTCGGCCTGCAGAACATTCTTCCAGGGTGCGGCAGACTTCGGCGCGCGCCAGCGCAAATCTCCCAATGGAGGCGCGGCGAAGGGAATACCTTTGTAAATCGTGATCCCGTTCTCGACGGTTCCCTGGACGGGACCCGAATCCGTGCGGACTGACTTCGGCTCCTGTCCCGAGAGCGAAGAAGCGAACGCCAATATAGAAACGAGCAAGAGGGCGATGAAACCATGCATCCGAGTCTTCATTCCGATTGTCCTTTTTGGGCGGTCAGTTTAATGCTGGCCTGGCAGCTCCCATCCCCTGGAGCACGCGGCATTCTACATCCACTCTCTTCGGCGCCGCTTAAGGAATTGGGAGATTCTAGGCGCGCTTAATGACAAGTTCAGGCGGGCGTTTCCGCGGGACTCTTTTTCCGCGGCCGGGAAAGCGCGCGAGCACTTCGCCGTCCCAGAGACGGATAATGCGTTCGGTGAACAGCCATCGGCCGGCGACTTTCGCAAGCTGATCATCCCAGTAGCCGGCGAAGCGGATGACGTAGGGCGGCTCGCCCTGACATTCGGTGACCAGCGCAAACGACCGCACCGAACATCGCTCGCTATCGCCTTTCACCATGGATTGGGTGAGGTGGTGCTGGCGGCCGGGAAAATTGGGGACGTTACGGAAGTGCTCGGCGAAGCGGCGGATATTCTTGTGTCCTTCCCAGCGATCGGGGTCCTCGAAAACCTCCTCGATGACGACGGCGTCGGGTGTGAAGCAGGCGACGAGCGCGTCCACGTCGCCGGTGTCGAGCGCCCAGGCGTACTCGGCGAGCAAATCGTTAATGGCGATGCGGTCTTCGGTCGTGAGCGGGCCGGCGGCTGCCACTGAGAACTCCTTCAAAGGTTCCGGCATCGAGCTTCGAAGCCCGGAAATACATGCTGCGATAGAAGCACCGCGAAGGTCGGCGGTTCGCGTCGTCTGAAGCTTGTCGTGGCTGAAGCCACGACCCACAAAGCAGATAGGCGCCGCGGTTCCGTCGGCTTCGCTCGGGACAGGTTCCGCGCTGCGTCGCGCGTTAGTAGCCGACGGTGATGCGCTCGCGGTGGTGCTGCGGGCGCTCGAGCTCGTCGAGCAGCGCGACGGAGTAATCTTCGAGCGAAATTTTGCTCACGCCGTTCGCGTCGTAGAGGACGTGGTCCTTGCCGAGCCGGAACTTGCCGGTTCGCTCGCCCGGCGCAATCGTCACGGAAGGAGCGATGAACACCCAATCGAGGTCGGGCTCCTGCTTGAGCAAATAATAAAGCTCGCGCGTGCCGCGAATGCCCGGCTTAAAGGCTTCGTAGGCGGCAGGGAAGTCAGGCGAGTCGATGAGTTCCACGCCGGCGGGTGTTTTCAAGCTGGCCGCGCCGCCGACGCCGAGGAATCGCTTGACGCCCGATTTCTTGGCGGCGGCGATGATGGCCTTGTGCCCCACAACGTGCTTTTCGAAAACTTCCGGGCCGGCCACGCCGCGGGCGGGATTGAAGGAGCTGATGACGACGTCGTGACCGGCGAGGATGCGTGCCAGGTCGTCAACTTGCAGCACATCCGCCTTTTTCACGGTGAGATTTTTCTGCGGCTCAAGCTTTTCGGGATTGCGAACAATCGCTGTGACCTGATGTCCGCGTTGCAAAGCTTCGGCGAGAACCTTGGAGCCGACGAATCCGCTGGCCCCAATGAGTGCGATTTTCATTTCCAACCTTTCCGGGAACTGAGATGAGCGGCTGTGGTTGGCAGCCAACCCGCGGCGCGCGCGATGATTGACAGGCCGCAAGAACCGGGGGATTGTATCACTTCGCAATCCAGAGGTGAGATTTCCGATGATAGAGACGGGACCGTTTGGCTCGGCACGCTCGACGATACAGGAACCGAAGCTGGAGTTCGCGTTCGAGGTTCGGCTGCGCTTCACGCGCGTGCAGAACATCGAAGAGATGCCGACCGGCGCGGGGCGCGGCGCAGTCTATGTGGACAGCGGCGAATTTTCAGGGCCGCACTTGCGCGGGAAGGCCGTGCCGAACAGTGGTGGCGACTACTCGCTGTTTCGTCCGGATGACGTGCTGGCCTTCGATGCGCGCTATATGTTGCAGGAGGACGATGGCACGCTCATTCTCGTCCGCAACAACGGATATCTCTGGGGACGCACCGCGGACACGATGGACCGGCTGCGGAAGATGGCGTTCTCCGGAGGGCCGACGGTTGACCCCTCGGAGTATTATCTTCGCGCGTTCCCGACATTCGAAGTGAACACGGGCAAACATGACTGGCTGATGCGGTACGTATTCGTCGGCGTCGGGGAGCGCAAGGCCGACGGTAATCTGATTCGCTACTTCGCGCTGCTATAAGCGGATCTCCGCATCATCCCATCGATGTTTCGCCTGCCTTGCCGACCTCAGGGGTTGAAACCCCTGAGATTACTGAGCTTTCTTGGCACGGCTAAAGCCGTGCCCTGACGGAAAGCATCCGCGATTCGGCAGGGCGGCTGTCGCGTGTCGCCCAGGCCAAAAAGTTATGCCCTGGCGGGGATTATCTGGGGGACCGCGCCCGCTCTTCGTTAGATGGCGGCGGAGTGGGCGATGTCGGAGAGGCGTTGGAAGCGGTCGATGTTGTCGCCCTCGTCCATTACGCCGGACGTCAGGCAGACGAACGTCACGTCCTTCACTGGGTCAACCCAGAATAGCGTGCTGCCGAAGCCTGTGTTGCCGAACGTCCGCGGCGACGCCAGCGTTCCAAACTGATGGTGGCAGACAGCTTCACCTCGCACAAAAAATCCCAAGCCAATATATGCAGGGTAAGGCTCCCATCCGCGCGCGGCGCCGATGTGGGTATACAAATCGTTTCGTTTTGTGCCGGTGCGGTTGATGGTCGCCTGATCGAGAATGGCGGGCGAGAGGATGCGCACGCCGTCGAGTTCACCTCCGCGCCGAAGCATTTCGGCGAAGCGGAACATATCCGCGACCGTGGAGAGGCCTCCCACCCACGGCATTTCCGATTTTTCTTCCTCGAAGGCGCCGTTTTCGCCGAGGTCGCTGTGGCCGAGGTGCTGAAGCGGCGGGACCGTCTCCATAAAGAAGGGAACGATGTGGCGCGGCCGTAGGTCCTTGCGCACGCCTATGGACGAGCTTTTCATTTTCAGTGGAGTGAAGATTTCATCTTCGACGATTTTGCGGTACGAGCGCTTGCGGTTGTCCACGCGCCGGACGATTTCGCCAAGCAGGGCATGCCCGGCCATGGGCGAATACGAAACGGCGCCGCCCGGCGCGCTGGTGGTGTGCATATGAACGCAAATCGCGGCGATCACTTCGTCCAGACGGTCAATGCACATGCCCGGAACGGGCGCGAACAGAGGGGGAAGTCCGGTCGTATGCGTCAGGAGATGCTCGACGGTGATCTTTTCACGCGCGCCACCGGAAAATTCCGGAATGATCGAGGAGATTTTCGTCGTCAGGGCGAGATCTCCGCGCTCGATGGCGCGGAACACGAGGACATTGGTAAACGCCTTGGTCACGGAAAACAGGTTGAACACGTTGTCCTTGCGCATCGGTTTCCGGTCCGAGAATCGAGCGTGGCCGATCGCTTCGTGAAGGCCGATCTTGCCGTACCGGGCCACGAGGATGACCGCGCCATGGTATTTCCCCTTTTGGATGTCGCTCTCGATGGTGGATTTGAGGTGTTTCAGTCTCGCGGCGTCGAAGCCGGTTTTAGACGATTTCCTGGCCATCTTGAAGCCTCCCGAGTCCAAATTCTCGACGAACGGTGCCTGGGCGCGACGAGATTATGCCCGATGCGCAGCTGATTTGTCGCACGGAAATCGGGAGCACAGAGATGCGGCGCTATGAGAGGAATCGTTCATGGGAACGTAACGAGAGGCGGCGCGGATTATGGTAGGCTGTTCGCTTGCGGAGCGATTTGAGTCAGGGAAGAAACTTCGGGACCGCTTCCTTCGGCCGAGTTTTCCGCAACAACCCCTACGGAGAACGCCGATGAGTACGCGCCCCACCGAAGTTGCCGAAGCACCGCGAGCCGATTCCTACTATTGCGAGATTCCCAACGATCCCTGCGCCATCGTGATGTTCGGCGCTTCGGGCGACCTGGCGCGACGAAAGCTTCTGCCCGCGCTCTACGATCTGGCGCTCCATTCCTGCCTCGCGCCGCGATTTAAGCTGCTCGGATTCGCGCGCACGGACATGAACGACGATGCGTTCCAGCGCGGGGCCGGTGAGTTTCTACCGAAGGGCGATAAAGCCGGAGCGGACGCCAGCAAACAGAAGGAATTCCTGCAGCACCTGCACTATTTCCATGGAAATTACGACGACCCCGAGTCCTACAAAAAGCTGGCGAAGCGCCTGGAAGAACTCGACGCCGAAGGCCAGCTCGGAGGGAACCGCTTGTTCTATCTGGCGACGCCTCCGGAGGTTTACGAGCACGTGATCGAACAGCTGGGACGCGCCGGCCTGGCGAAATCAAAGAACGCGGATTCGTGGACGCGCGTGATTATCGAGAAACCGTTCGGCCACGACGGCGCATCCGCGCGGGAACTGAACGCGAAAGTTCTGGAAGTGTTCGCGGAGCAGCAGGTCTATCGCATTGATCATTATCTCGGTAAGGAGACCGTGCAGAACCTGCTGGTTTTTCGATTCGGCAACGGGATTTTCGAGCCGCTGTGGAACCGCAACTTTATTGACCACGTGCAGATCACGGCGGCAGAGGCGCTCGGCGTGGAGCGGCGCGCGGCGTTTTACGAATCGGCGGGCGCCATGCGCGACATGATTCAGAGCCACGTGCTCCAGCTTACGTCACTGGTCGGGATGGAAGCGCCTGCAAGGTTTGACGCGACGTCGGTCCGCAACGAGAAAATAAAGATTTTGCAATCGATCCGGCCCTTCAATTCCGAGACCGTGTGGAAATCGGTGATTCGCGGCCAATACGGGCCCGGAACCGAGAACGGCGTGGCCGTGCCCGGATACCGCCAGGAGCCCGGCGTGAAGCCGCAGTCCGCAACGGAGACATTCGTCGCGCTGAAGCTGCTGGTGGACAATTGGCGCTGGAGCGGCGTGCCTTTCTATCTGCGTTCTGGAAAGCGGCTGGCGCGTCCGATGACCGAAATCGCGATCCGTTTCAAGAAGGCGCCGCACATGGTGTTTCAAGGTGAAAGCGTGGAGCCGAATTCGCTGGTGCTGAATATCCAGCCCGACGAAGGAATTTCGCTTTCCTTCGGCGCGAAATCACCCGGCTCGCATATGCACATCAGTCCGGTGACCATGGATTTTCGCTACAAGCAGGCGTTCGGGGGAGGGTCGCGAGAGGCGTACGCCACGCTGATCAATGACTGCATCCGCGGTGACGCCACCCTTTTTGACCGCGCCGATAGCGTCGAAGCGGCGTGGGGGCTCGTGGACCCGATCCTGGAAGCATGGCAGAACGCGTCCGCGCCGCCTTTCCCGAATTATCCGGCGGGCAGCGAAGGACCGCGGGCGGCGGACGATTTGACGGTATCCGAAGGCCGCCGCTGGCGTCCGATCTAACTCCACGTTTCAAGCTCGAAAATTCCGGAGAATTCTAACCGCACGGTTCGGAGGGCGCGTGATTCTTGCGGGCGACATCGGGGGAACGAAGACTAATCTTGGCATGTTCGATGTGCAGCAGGGAAAGCTGGATCGCGTCGCGGAAAAGCGTTACCCCAGCCGCGAACACAAGGGCCTGGAAGAAATCGTGGCCGATTTCGTCAGCGTCACCGGCATAAAGGCGACGGCCGCTGGATTTGGAATCGCCGGCCCCGTGGTGGACAACCGGGTGCGTACCGGGAATCTACCCTGGGTTGTGGATGGCGCGATAATGGCGAAGCAGTTGGGGCTCGAGCGAGTCAGGTTGATGAACGACCTGGAAGCCGCCGCTTTTGGAATCAGCGTCATGGGTCCGACGGACCTGGAAACGCTGCACGAAGGCGTCTCTGCGCCGCAGGCGCCCCGGGTGGTTATCGCCGCCGGTACGGGACTAGGCGAAGCCATTCTCTTCTGGGACGGAACGAAGCACATTCCCACGGCAACCGAGGGCGGCCACGCCGATTTCGCTCCGCACACCGATCAGCAAGTGGATTTGTGGAAATTCATCAAGGCCCGCAGCGAATTCGTGAGCAACGAACTGATCCTTTCCGGAAGGGGTTTCAAGACGCTGCACGAATTCCTGAATCCAGACGTGCGGCATCCGGGCTTTGACGATCCGTCCATCGATCCCGCGCCGGCAATCACGCGCATGGCACTGACGAAAGAGTGTCCCGTGTGTGTCGCGGCACTCGATTTGTGGATCGAGATCTATGGATCAGAAGCTGGGAATCTAGTGGTGCGATCGGTCGCGCGCGGCGGCGTGTATGTGGCGGGCGGAATTGCCGTCAAGATTTTGCCGCTGCTGAAGAATGGGCATTTTGCGGCCGCGCTCCAGGACAAGGAAAAGATGTCGGATTTTCTCGCGCAGGTGCCGATTCACGTGGTGCTCGACGAGGAGTGCCCGCTGAAAGGCGCAGCGTATGCGGTGTGGAAAGGGTTGTAGGACGCGGCGTAACTTGTCCCGTGCGGACTTGGATGGCGACGCTTCTTGCATCGCGGTACGTCCCGCAGCGGCTTCATCGTAGGCACCACCCAGTCCCATTAGTTCTGGTACGGGGTCTTCCCTCACGGCTCCACGGATTTTCACACAAGTGATTGCGAATTCCGTATCCCGGCCGGTCGCTCTAATTTCCTTGTGCGGGCCCGGGACGTAAGTCGTGCAATCACATTTGGATAGGCAGGCCAGCGCGTCTGGCAGGGCAATTGCCACCAATGCGTGTACCACCGGCGGTGCCGGTGGATGAGAGGCACACCAACATGAAAAAGCTTATCGGAATTGCGACATTCGTTCTGCTGTTTTCCGTACCTGCCCACGCACAAAGCAGGGGCGGCGGTGTCGGCAGCGCGCCGTCCGCGAATGTGGCCGGGGGCGGTGGCGCCGGCGGTGGCACCGGCGGCGGTGGTATCGGCGGTAACGGCGGCGCCCGGCTACAGAGCTATCCGCGTGCGAGTTTTGAAGCCAGCACAGTCAGCGGCGGAGATCCTTCCTTCGCTCCTTCGACTTTCCTGTCGTTCGATCAGGCAGTGGCCGAGGGGAAAGCGATCATAGCCGCCGACCAGAAATCGCTCGCACAAACCGCTGCGGAGAACAGCGCCACGCCAAAAGCCAAGGCCAAAGTTACATTCGTACAGGATGCCGAAGGCAAAGTGATACCGACCGCGCAGCGGTAGGCGCGCGACAGTTCACAGCGGAGCCGGAAATTCCGGCCCGCTTCCTCATGAAATTCGCTTGGAAATAGAACGGCCGCCCGGCGGGGGATATAAAGCCGGGCGGCCGCTTCCGTGCAGAAATGCGGCTCCGTGGAGATGGAGACGAAGCCGCGTTTTTCAGATCTACTTCAGATTCGCGCTGCTGAACGTGTAGACAAAGCTGACCGTGGCCGTATTCTGTTGTTTCACGGCCTTCTCATTCGAGAAGCTTTCATCGAATATCGGCAGGCTGGCAAAGTCATACCGATACTCACCACGGATCAGGAGTGCGCTGGTCAGGTTGTACGAATAAGTTCCCGTAAATTCCTGAGCCCAGCCGCGTTCAAAGTCCGTCAAGCCCTCATAGCCCTGCGGATCGTCGAAATACTCGTAACGAAACGCGAAGTTGGTCTTGGGACTCCAGGTGTACTTCGCATAGGCTGCCACGCCCCACCAGTCAACAGCTGGACCGGCAGTGCACGCAGGAGGGCCGCCCTCGGCGCAGGTTCCTGTATAGAACCGGGGTCCGAAACCATAGTCGCCGTTTATCTGGAACGCCCACTTTGAGTTTGGCGTGTATCCAATCACGGTATCGGATATTTGCTTCCAGTCGTTAAGCGTCTGGCCGCCGAGCCCGAACGCGTCGGTTACCGGACCGGCAAAATAATTTTCTGTGGCGGACCACTTCATATTCGGCGTATACGCCAAGCTGACACCGTAGGTCAGCCCGGAACTCGCGCCAAACGTCGAATCGTGATTGATGATGGTGTTGTTCCACCCGTTGACGAGATAGCCAGTGACGGCCCACTTGGGATTAAACGCGTATTTCGCGTTGGCTCCGAAGTGGAAGAACGGAATCGCGTAGTCGAAGAGAAGGCCGCGCGAATAGTTCCAGTTGGCATTGCTCTCGATCACTTCAGCGCCCATCGGCGTCACGAACTTGCCGACGGTGAACGTCAAGCCCTTCCCGATCGGAGCGAGATAGGAAACGTACGCCTCCTTGAGGAAGAAGTTGCTATCACTAGGATCAAATCCCGTGTTGTCGGTTCCGTTTATGATCTTTGCGGCGTAGCCGTAACCTGCCGATACGTGATAACCCAGCCTGCTTTCCGGTGACGTCGCATCGGGCGCTTTGTCCAGGATCAACTCCGCCATATTGAAGTTGAATCCATTCGTGGGGCTCTCGAACGAGCGCAAACCAGCCATGTTGTTGAAAGGATGATTGGGGTCATAGCCGTAGTACACGTCGCCGAATCCGCTCAACGTGACCGGACCCAGAAGACTCGCAATGCTGATCTTGGGTGGCGCGTCATCCGCGGACGGCGACGAATTGAGCGAGCCGCCTATAGCTGAGCTTCCCCCAGCTGCAGGTTCCGTGAGCGCGGCGGTTTTGATTCCTGGCGTGACATCGGTCTTCAACGCTGCAATCTCTTCCTGGAGGAGCGTCACTTGTTTTTCGAGTTCCTCCAATCGCTGATCCGCAGTCGGCTGTGCTGTCGCTGCCGGCTGCGCTGTGGCGGTCGGCTGTGAGGTGGTCGCCGGCTGCGATGCGGCTGGCTGCGTCGCGGCCGGTTGGTCCTCCGCTCTCGACGCAGGCGAACAGGCGATCGCTATGGTCACGGCGAATATCATCGCGGCCCATTTGGTAAGGCACCTCTTAGTGCGTTTCATGTGGTTTTCCTCTCCCTCCCTGCCGCGCTCAAATTTCTGCCTAATGAGTTCGCGACCTGTGCATAGAAAAAGATTCGGTAAGACAAAATACAGACCAGCATTCGAATGGTCCAACTCATTAAATCTATGGATTGAATAAGCAGATCATTAGAACGCTCTTATGAAATCTTTATGTGGACGGCCGCCTCGCATGGAAAGGACCCGAGGTGAATGGGGCCATATTGCAAAACATATGCGCCGTCCGGACGGACGAGGCGAGGCATATGACGGGGGCAGGACGATGCAATAGCAGGATTTACAGGAGTAGATCCGGCGGAAATCTCGTTGCGCGGTTCAGCGCCTCGCGAAGTAAAACATCAAGCCAAAGATGATGATCGGGATCAACGCCAGCATTATGTAAAAGAGGAGCTTGCGCACCCAGGGCGTGCGCCGTGTCTTCCAGTCGTGTAATTCGGGGCGCTCCGCGGCTCCCACCTTCTCGGGATGTTGGAGATCGAGAGCCATTTCGTGGGCGGAGGCGTAACGGTTCTTGGGGTCGCGCTCGGTCGCGCGATAGATAATCTCCTGCAGCTCCGGCGAAATCGAAGGATCGATTTCGCGAGGCGGAATGGGGTTATTCAGAAGCCGGTCGTTCATTATGGCAAAGGGATTCGGCCCCTGAAACGGGGCTTGGCCGGTTAGCATCTCGTAGAGCATCACTCCGAGCGCGTAGACATCGCTACGGGCGTCGCCGCGCTTGCCCTTGACCTGTTCGGGAGAGATGTACTCGGGGGTCCCCATCACCTGCGAAAGCTTCGCAAATGTCAGCCGCCGCGCTCCGGCCTGGCCGGCAATGCCGAAATCAATCAATTTGATGTGATCCTCGGGATCCACCATGACGTTTTCCGGCTTCAGGTCGCGGTGCACGATCCCGTGAGTGTGAATGTAGTCGAGGGCGTCGAGGATGCCGAGGGCGATCTTTATGGCGCGTTCCGGGGGTAGCTTCTTATGCTCGTCGAGAATCTTGCGCAGGAGGCGGCCTTCGACCCACTCCATGACCATATAAAGCTGGCTACGGTCGTCATCCGTAAAGACTTTCATTACGGCCGGGTGATCTAGGACTTTACCGATCTCTTGCTCGCGATGGAAACGATCGAAGAGAACCGGGTCCATTTCCATCTCGGGATGGGGGACCTTGATGGCGACGTGGCGGCCGTTCCGGAGATCTGTCCCGCGAAAAATAGAGGCCATTCCGCTGCGGGCGGCAACGCTGTCAATGCGGTAGTGATCGAGTTGGTCGCCGGGGTGGACTGGAATCCTCGAGAGTGCGGACCTGGCAGAGGACCGGCGGCAAGCCCGGCGCTAGGGAAGCCTATAGGGTCGCCCGCGGTACATGCCTACGCGTTCAACGCTGCGAACGCGGATCAAATGCAGGCTGATATTATCACTACCGTCTCGCTGGTTGGCAATATCCACCAACCGGCTTGCCGCCGTTGATAAGTCACCTCCGTGGCCGGCCAGTGCCGCCATTTCCGACGCTTCCACTGAGCCATGTAGACCGTCGGAACAAAGCAACAGCACATCACCTTCGAACACCTGGTGTTCGTTGACTTCGACGTTGACGGCCAGTTCATTTCCCAGCGACCGGCTAAGCATGTGTCGGGTTTCAGCCTCGGCTGCATCTTCTTTCGAGAGCAGTTTCAGTCGGACATGTTCGTTGGCGACGGTATGGTCGCGGGTGAGAACGTTCGGTTGCCCTCGGCGGATCAGATAACAGCGCGAATCGCCCACGTGGGCGACGGCGACGCGATCGTAGCGCAGGGCGCAGGCCACAATTGTGGTCGCCATGGCGATGCCGCCGGACTTGGCCGCATGACCGGCATCAATCACGCGCGTGTTTGCGGTCCGCACCAGGCGCGTTAGCAGGGAAGCGTGCGGCTCGCCTGGCGTCGATTCGCGAAAACCGGTCAGCACGCTTTCAATCGCCGTATGCGACGCCACTTCTCCAAGATCGTGCCCGCCGACTCCATCTGCTAGGGCAAACAGCCAGCCGCGCGCGCGTGCGTCCTCCGTCGCGGCGGGCGCCGCGTGCCCGAGGCAATCCTCATTCCCCTGGCGAACTCGCCCGACGTCAGAAAGCTCCGCGAACTCGACATCCATAGAATCGTTTTGGGCCGGGCGATACGCCGGGGCATTACCGCCGACACCTGCCGCCGCTGCCGCTTGAAGACCTCTGTACATTAGACCCCATACCTACTCGAAAAAAAAACAGGGCGGGCTTGCGCCCGCCCTGCGTGTGGAACGGTTTAGGCTGGATCAGGCACGGGTTGTGACCAGTGTCGTCTTCCCCTGTTTCTTGCTGTTGAGCATGAAATAGATGCCGCCGTAAATGCCCCAGACTGCTGCTATGCCCAAGGCAAAAAACGGCTCCATCTTTGTGCCGTAACCCATGAACGGCAGCACGATGTAGGCTGCCATGCAGATAAGGTTCGCGGCTATGCCGAAAATTGGGATCAGCATGTGCTTGATAAAGCTGAAGTTCGGGTGCCCGCTGTAGCAAAAGATGCAGGTTACGCAGCTCAGCATGTAGAGCACGAACGTCCCGAAGTTGGAAGCCAGGGTGATGGTGAGCAAGCTATTAGGGAATTTAGCCATCGTGTCGTGGGACACATACCCAAAGCTTGACCAGAACCCGTGTGGCAGAGCCGCAATCGTCGCGTCGGACATCGCGGTACCATCGCCGAACAGCATTAGCAGCGCAATGACACCCGTGATTGCCGCAATTATCGCGAGCGCCCAGATAGCCCGGTGGGGGCTCAGGTTCTTGTCGTGCAGAAGGCCAAAGTTTTCCGGCACCTCGTTGTCCTTGCCCATGGCGTAGGTGACGCGCGCCCCGGTGTTGATGCAGGACAACGTGGTCCCGATCAGCGCCAGGAACACCGTGACTGCTTCGATCAACATGAAGGTGCGGCCGTGGCCCGCGCCGAATAGAGAGTCGCCCACCATCACCATCAAATCGCCGATGGGCGCAGCCGAGGCGCCAGCGCTCTGCATACTGTAGCCGTTACTTAAGACATAGTTTGTGGCGAAGTACTCGAACAGATAGCAGAACGCCCCCTGAACGAGCAGCGACGTGATAACGGCGATAGGCACGTCCCGCTTGGCGTTTCTGGCCTCGCCGCCCATCGCCGTAACCGATTCGAATCCGACCAGGATCAGGATGGCGACAGTGGCTTGTACGAACATCCAGTTGAAATTGTGCAGTGCGATTACTGATTTGGCGCTCGGATGGGCCAGGAAGTTCCCACTCGAATCATTCATGGTGTAGTCAACGTGGAAGGGCACAGGTTTTCCAGCCGCATCCACCTTGCAAACGGGATTCATGTTCGCATCGCGCGTGATCACGTCGGTAGCCGTGCCAGCGACCATCTGGCTCGTCGTGGCGAACTCGCAATCGAAGGACGCGTTGGTCGTCGAGTCCCACTGGCGGGCGACGCTGCCGGGAGGGTGGCTCATCCGGTAGCTGATCGCCATTACTGAGAACACGATCAGCGCAGAGATTTGAATCACGTTGATGGCGATGCTCACAGCCGTGGAGCCGTTTACGCCGCGATGAGCGATGTAGGCCACGCCGAATGAGAACACGATCGCAACAGCCATCATGAACATCGGGCCCGGGTTCGTGGCGCTCATGAAACTCGGCCAAAGTGTGCCGGTGATGTAGCCGCAGAATACTCCGGTGACGGCGACCATCACACCCGGATAGATCCAGTAGTAAAGGTGGGAGCCCCAGCCGACAATAAATTTCATAAGGCGGGCGTACTTCCAAGCCTTGTCATGATTCAGAAACGCTTGCTCGGCAAAATAATAAGAACTGCCGGTCCCGGGATACAGCTTTGCCATTTCCGCGTAACAGACCGCGGTGGCAAGACAAAGCAACAGCGCGAACACGATGCCGATCCACATAGACGGCGTCGTGGCGCCTTCGGTCGCCTGAGGTGCGAAGGTGAGCCAAAGGAAAGCGCCGGGCGCGATCAACGCCATCGCGTTCATCGTCAACCCGGTCAAGCCTAACGTTGCTTGCATTTCTCCAGTAGTCTTCTCGGCCATTAGGTACTCTCCTCTTGGAAAGTAAGAACCTGAGGGCCGGACACTATACGGAAGTATTGGTTACGTAAAATGCAACGTTTCGATGGAGGGGATAGATGTTTCAAATGACCGTGGAAGGACCATAAGGTGCGCCGAATCAGTGCACTACGAGGGGATCGGCACGAGTTTTGCGGCACGTTCTGGAGCCGCGAGTTGCCTTCTTGTCAGCATATGTGAAATTTTGAAATCATTTTGGAGACACAGATCATTTTCATATTTCTCCGATAAGACACGTCGGATCATCGCGATGGATGCGTAGAGATCGGGACGGCGCGCGATTGCGGAGGCTCGCGATCGGGGCGATTCCCTTGCATCAGTAGACTTGCCTGTTAGTATGTTTGGATGACTTTTGCTCGCTGACCCTACTAGGAAATGACTGAAAAACGGCAATTCAGGGCTATTAAAGGCACCCGCGATATCCTTCCGCCCGATTCCTCGCTCTGGAATTGGTTCGAGCGAGCGGCGCGCGAGGTCTTTGAATCTTACAATTTTCGGGAAATCCGGTTGCCAATTTTCGAAGAGACCGATTTATTCGCGAGGTCCATCGGTGCGGATACGGATGTCGTTGGGAAGGAGATGTACACCTTTGAAGATCGGGATGAGTCGTCGATAAGCCTGCGGCCCGAAGCGACGGCCAGCGTGGTCCGCGCTTACATCGAGCACGGAATGCACACGCTGCCTGGCAACGTGAAGCTCTATTACATCGGGCCGATGTTCCGCCGCGAACGCCCGCAGAAGGGGCGCTATCGCCAGTTCTACCAGATCGGCGCGGAGGTACTGGGCCAGTCGGACGCGCCGGCAATTGATGCGGAAGTTCTGGAAATGCTGGTCGTGCTGTTCAAACGCGCGGGGCTTGCGTTGATCACTCTCTCCGTCAATTCCATCGGCTGCAAGCAATGCCGCCCGAAATATGTCGAGGTGCTGCGGCAGGAGCTGCTGAAAGTGAAGGACAAGCTGGGCGCGGACAGCCAGCGGCGAATCGAGACGAACCCGCTTCGCGTCCTCGATTCGAAGCTACCCGAGGAGCAGCCTATCATCGAAACACTGCCGCGGATCTCGGATCATTTGTGCGCCGCTTGCCGCCAGCATTTTTCGGAGTTGAAGGACGAACTGAATCTGCGCGGAATCGCCTATGAGGAAAACTGGCGGCTCGTGCGCGGCCTCGACTACTACACTCGGACCACTTTCGAGGTAACGGCAGAGGGCCTTGGCTCGCAGAACGCGGTGTGCGGCGGCGGGCGTTACGACGGCTTGGTCGAACTTCTTGGCGGCCATCCGACGAAGGGAATTGGCTTTGCCATCGGCAGCGATCGCGCGATTTTGTCCATACAGGAGGGCGGCCAAGCGCCGAAAATGCCGGGCCTCGGAGTTTTTGTCGCGTGGATGAGCGCCGCAACTTATCCAGCGGCGGTTCGGATCGCGCGAAAGTTGCGCGAATGCGGCATTGCCGTCGAGCTGCCGCCCGAGGCCATGAAATTCAAGAAGTCTCTCGGGCTTGCGGATAAGCTCGGCGCACGCTATGCGCTGATTATCGGCGAAGACGAGGTGACATCCGGCACGTATACACTAAAGCGCCTCGCTGACGCCGAGCAGAAAAAGCTCAATGAGAATGACTTGTTGGAATATCTGGAATCTGAAAGAAGGGGCTCTGGTGCTTGATACGCTCGGAAATTTGAAACGCACAAAATATTGCGGCGAGCTGCGCGCGGCGGATGCCGATACCGACGTCGTCCTGATGGGCTGGGTCCACCGGCGGCGCGACCTAGGGCAGCTGATTTTCATTGATCTGCGCGACCGCGCCGGAATCGCACAAATCGTCTTCAACCAGGAGCAGAATCCGGAGGCTCACGCCAAGGCCGAAGACTTGCGCTCGGAGTTCGTTGTGGCCGTCGAGGGCCGCGTGATTCGCCGGCAGAAATCGAATCCCGAGATCGCGACAGGCGAAGTGGAAGTGGTCGCCACGCGGCTGCTCATTTTGAACACGTCGAAAACACCGCCATTCCAGATCGAGGACGACGTGACCGCGAACGAGGAAACGCGGCTGCGCTACCGTTATCTCGATCTTCGCCGGCCGCGCTTGCATGGCAATATCGAATTGCGGCACCGCGTTGTCTTCGAGATTCGGAAATCGCTCGACGAACAGGGTTTTTTCGAGATTGAGACGCCGTTGCTCACGCGATCAACTCCGGAAGGAGCCCGCGACTGCCTTGTGCCGAGCCGCATTCATCACGGGCAGTTCTACGCGCTGCCGCAATCGCCGCAGATCTTCAAGCAGATCCTGATGATTTCCGGCATGGACCGCTATTTTCAGATATGCAAGTGCATCCGCGACGAAGACTTTCGCGCCGATCGTCAGCTTGAATTCACGCAGCTGGACCTGGAGATGTCGTTTCCGCGTCAGCAGGACGTGTTCGATGCGATCGAGCGAGTGATGGAGCGCGTCTGCGCGCTCGCCGGCATAAAAGTGCAGCGGCCTTTTCGCCACATGGAGTACAAGGAGGCGCTGCGTCGGTACGGCTCGGACAAGCCCGACCTACGCTTCGGCATGGAGCTGCATAACGTGACGCAATTCTTCGAGCCGGCACGCGGCGTGCTGCATTTTGAAGGCAACGTACAGGCGATGGTCGCGCCGGGAGCGGCTGGCTGGTCGCGCAAGCAGCTCGATGAACTTGCCGAATTCGCGAAGGCGGCCGGTGCGCGCGGCGTTTACACGGTGAAAGTGACGGCTGAGGGAACTTCGTCGCCCCTTGAAAAGAATCTCGGCATGGACGGACTGAAGAAACTGGCCGCCGCCGTTGGTGCAAAGCCGGGCGATCTGATCGTCGCCGCGGCAGCCCGGGAGCAAATCCAGCACAACGATACTTCCTTGAACGTAGTCGGGCAGATTCGGCTGCATCTTGGCGACAAACTGAATTTGATCGACCGCACCAAATGGGAGTTTCTCTGGATCACGGGATTCGCCTTGTTCGAATGGAGCGAGCGCGACAAGCGTTGGGTGAGCGCGCAGCATCCGTTTACCGGGATATTCGAGGAGGATATCGAAAAGCTCGAGACAGCGCCGTGGGAATGCCGCTCCAAGGGCTACGATATTGTGTTGAACGGCAACGAACTTGGCTCGGGCAGCATTCGGATCCACCGGCAAGACGTGCAGGCGCGCATGTTCAAGGCGCTGGGTTTGACTGACGAGCAGGCGAAGCACCGCTTCGGGTTTTTTCTCGATGCGCTGACCTACGGCACTCCCCCGCACGGCGGCATTGCGCTTGGCATTGACCGCATCGTGATGCTCCTGGCCGGCGAAAAATCGCTGCGGGACGTGATCGCATTCCCGAAGACAACCAAGGCGCAAGATTTGATGTCGGAGGCGCCCTCAACCGTTGATGAGGATCAGCTCGACGAGTTGGGAATCGCCATTAAAAAGGAAGCCGAGTAGCTGATGTCGCGGATACGCATACTGGCGGAGAACGTCGCGAACAAGATTGCGGCGGGCGAGGTGGTCGAGCGGCCCGCGTCGGTGGTGAAGGAGCTGCTCGAAAACGCGCTCGATTCGGGCGCGCGCTCGATTCGGATCGAGGTCGAATCGGGCGGCAAGCGGATGATCCGCGTGATTGACGACGGCAGCGGAATGAACCACGACGACGCGCTGCTCGCTTTCGAGCGACATGCGACGTCGAAACTGCGCACGGCGGACGATCTGCTTTCGATTGCGACGCTGGGATTTCGCGGCGAGGCTTTGCCCACCATTGCGGCGATCTCGCGGCTGCTCCTTGAAACGCGCACTCCGGAGGAAGAGCAGGGAACTCGCATCGAGTTCGCGGGCGGAAAGCTTATCAGTGTGAAGCCCGCCGGTATTCCGGCGGGGACTTCGATCAGCGTTGCGGATATTTTCTATTGCGTGCCCGCTCGGCGAAAATTCCTGAAATCCGAGACGACCGAGCTAGGCCACATCGCCTCGCTGGTCACGCACTACGCGCTCGCCCATCCTGAGACGCATTTTCTGCTCAAGACACCGTCGCAGTTGATTCTCGACTGCGCGCCGGTGGAGAAACTTTCCGAGCGCGTCTACCAGCTTTTCGGTCGGCAGGCGCTCGAGGAATTAATGGAGATTCCGCCGAACGAGGGCCCGGTGCGGTCCGCGATCACCGAGCCTCAGCTCGAGGCGGACGAACAGGCGGCGACGCTGCGAATCAGCGGGTTTGCCTCGCGCCCCGAGGTGCAGCGCTCAAATCGCAATGGAATCTACATTTTTGTGAACCGGCGGCTCGTGCGCGACCGCCTGCTGCTCCACGCGATTCATGAGGCCTACCGTAACGTTACGCCACCGGGAGTTTTTCCGGTGGTGCTGCTGTTTCTCGATCTGCCGTATCAGGAAGTGGACGTGAACGTGCATCCGGCGAAAATCGAGGTGCGCTTCCGCCATCCGCAGTTCGTCCACGATTTCACGCGCGATGCGCTGCGCCACGCGCTTTCAATCGCGCGGCCGATCCCCGGCTTTCCGGTGGCGCGCGCAGCCGCCGCGGGCGCGGCATCTGGGACCGCAGCTTCAGCGGCTGGCGGCGCGCCTGCAGGTTATTCGGCGGCCGGGGCGGTGGCTCTGCCGCCGGGGCCGCCACGCGCTGAAATTCCCATGTCGCTAGCGTCAAGCGCGGGCACAGCTGAAGCGTTTGAATTGAGCGGCGGGCCCGACCGGCCATTTGCTCAGCGGCTCGGATTTGATTCGAATGCCGCGATGAATTTTCCTTTGCCTGTGCCGGAGGCTTCGGCGGAAACGATTGCATCCGCGGCCGGCAGCGACCACGGCACAGGCGCGCTTCCCAGCCCCGAAGAGATCGCGGACTTGAAGCCGCTCGGTCAGGTGAACGCGAGCTTTATCATCGCGGTGAATGGCGAGGGCTTGTGGATTATTGACCAGCACGTGGCGCACGAACGCGTGCTTTTCGAGCAGCACCTGCGGGCGCGACGCGAGGGCGAGCTGGGCGGGCAGCGAATGCTGCTCCCCGTGATCGTTGAGCTGAGCCCGCGGCAACTGGTGACATTCGATCAGATCAGCGAAGAGCTGGGCGCCAATGGATTTGAAGCCGAGCTGATGGGCGCGCGGAGCGTGGCGATTCAGGCCGCGCCGGCCGGCATTGCAGGCGGCGACGCCGAAAAGCTGCTCTTTGAGATACTCGACGGAATTGCACGCGAGAACCAATCCATCTCGATTGATTCCCTGCAATCGAAGATCGCGGCTTCGACTTCCTGCCACGCGGCCATCAAGGTGAACACGCCTCTCGACACCGCGAAAATGGAGTGGCTGCTCGGTGAACTCGCGAAAACCGAGTATCCGATGAGCTGCCCGCACGGCCGCCCGGTCGTGCTGCGCTATTCGGTGCGCGAAATCGAGCGCGCGTTCAAGCGGATTTGACGTGGACAGGCTAGGCTTTTGGATCTTTGCGACTGGTATAGTCTTCGGATGGATCGGAATCCATTTCAATTCTAGGATGCGGGACGATGTGAAGCGTTTGGCACCCTCGCGGGCTGTTGGCCTGAGAAACCTATTCGACACGATCGACAATGGCCGAATATGGAGGGAGCACAAGCGTGTTTTTCCCAAGAGTCGAGTTAGGAATCGGGCGAAAGCCTTCTTCGTCGCCGCCCTGTTCTTGGTATTGGTAAGCTTTGTGCTCCTCGGCGTCAGAATATGAAAGGGTTGATCATCGCGATTGACGGGCCGGTCGGTTCGGGGAAAAGCACGCTCGCGCGGCGCGTGGCAGCGTTGCTTGGGTACACCTACCTTGATACCGGCGCGATGTACCGGTCCGTGGCGCTGAAGGCGCAGCGCCGCGGCTTGCCGCTCGATTCGGGCGACAAGCTGTCGGCGCTGGCGAGCGAGACTCGGATTGATTTGCGCCAGATGGACGGCGCTGCTGATGGCACGCAGCAAGTTCTGCTGGATGGCGAAGACGTGACGGCGATGATTCGCACCTCTGAGGTGGCGCAAGCGGCTTCCAAAGTGGCGATGGTTCCCGGTGTGCGCAAAGTGCTGGTGGCCGAGCAGCGCCGCGCGGGCGAAAAGGGCGGCGTGGTGATGGAGGGCCGCGACATCGGCAGCGTCGTCTTCCCGGACGCGCAGCTGAAGATTTTTCTCACAGCGTCGCCCGAAATCCGGGCGGAGCGGCGCTGGCGCGAGCACCAGCAAAAGGGCGATGCGATCGATCTCGCGCGCACGCTGGGGGAAGTTCACGAGCGCGACCAGCGCGACCGCGAACGCGCCTCCTCGCCGCTGGTCCGCGCGGAGGACGCGGTGGTAGTGGACAGTACCGCCATGGAGTCCGAGGAAGTCGCGCGGCTGGTCGTGCTGCTGGCAAAAGAGCAGGGGGGTGGTCGAGCAACCTGAGATTTGGCGCCGCGCCGGGACTACTTGCTGCGATAAAGGCCGCGCATGGGAAGGCGCTCCGCGCCGTCCGGATTCTGTCGTGGCTGAAGCCACGACTCACCAGGCAGTCCTGTAGCGGAGTTCGCTCGGCTTTACCCGCGAAGAATCCGTCATTCCAAGGGCGCAGTTTGGCCGAGGAATCCCTCTTCGTGTGAGGTCCTCGCCATGCGAAAACGCCGAGGAGAGGTTCCTTGGACACACAACGCCCTCGGGATGACAATGCTCAATGGCGCCCAATGTCGAGCAGTTATTTGGCTGGGAAGGAATTAGGTCGGGCTGGACATGGACGACAGGAATTCGCCGTTGGTTTTCGTCTTCGAGAGGCGGCCCAGCAAAAGTTCCATCGCTTCGACGGTCGAGAGCGGGCTCAACACCTTGCGCAGGACCCAGATGCGGTTCAGCTCGTCGGCGGGAAGCAGCAACTCATCTTTTCGCGTGCCAGAACGATTGATGTCAATCGTCGGGAAAACGCGCTTATCCACGAGCCGGCGGTCGAGGTTGATTTCCATGTTGCCCGTGCCCTTGAACTCTTCGAAGATGACGTCGTCCATGCGGCTGCCGGTGTCAATCAGGGCCGTGGCCATGATCGTGAGCGAGCCGCCCTCCTCGATATGCCGCGCGGCGGCGAAGAACCGCCGAGGCCGCTGCAAGGCGTTGGCGTCAATACCGCCGGAGAGAACCTTGCCTGATGGCGGTGTGACGGCGTTGTAGGCGCGTCCCAGACGCGTGAGCGAGTCGAGCAAGATCACGACGTCGCGCTTGTGTTCAACCAGGCGCTTGGCCTTTTCGAGCACCATTTCCGCAACTTGAATGTGGCGCTGCGGCGGCTCATCGAACGTCGAGCTGATCACCTCGCCCTTCACCGTGCGCTGCATGTCCGTGACTTCTTCCGGCCGCTCGTCAATCAGCAGCACGATCAGCGCGATTTCGGGATGGTTCGTGGTGATCGAATTTGCGATGGACTGCAGCATCATCGTCTTGCCGGTGCGCGGCGGCGCGACGATCAAGCCGCGCTGGCCCTTGCCGACGGGGCAGAGCATGTCCAGGACGCGTCCGGTGAGATTTTCCTTGGTGGTCTCCAGGCGAATGCGCTCCGAAGGGTAGAGCGGCGTCAAATTGTCGAAGAAAATCTTGTTCCGCGTGACTTCGGGATCCTCGAAGTTAACGGCCTCGACCTTGATCAGCGCGAAGTAGCGCTCGCCGTCCTTCGGCGGGCGAACTTGCCCGGAGACGGTGTCGCCCGTGCGCAGGTCGAATTTGCGGATCTGCGACGGCGAGACGTAGATATCGTCCGGACCGGGCAGATAGTTGTACTCGGGGGCGCGCAGGAATCCGAAGCCGTCGGGCAGGCATTCGAGAACGCCCTCGGAGAAAATGAGGCCGTTCTTTTCCGTCTGCGCGCGGAGTATCTGGAAGATCAACTCCTGCTTGCGCATCCCGGAGGAGCCGGGAATATTCAGCTCCTTGGCGATTTTCGCCAAGTCGGTGATGTTCTTGTCTTTCAGTTCTGCAAGGCTAATGCTCATCGATTTCTTTCCTTCTCAAGCCTGTGATTCAGGCACGATTGTTGTTTGGTTTCGATCCGGGGCGGGCGCGTTCGATTGAGGCACTCAATCCCAGATTACAAATTGGGTTTATGTAATGAAAATCCTTACGCTTCGGTCGCGGGCCGAACCTGCCGGGGAGCAGATGTGGGAGGACCGAAGGCCTTAATTGGCTAATTCATTGTCTTGCGTGACATCCGCGCCAAACTTGGGTTCCACTCCGGCTACAGGGGGGTGCCCAGCAATGGGCAGCGGCTTTTCAAGCGCGAATTCCAGCACCTGATCCATCGACTCGACGAAATGGATGGACATCTGCGTCAGGATCTCCGGCGGAATATCCGCCAGGTCTTTCTCATTGTCTTTCGGGAGAATGAGGGTGCGCAGGCCCAGGCGGTGCGCCGCGAGCAGCTTTTCCTTCACGCCGCCGATCGGCAGGACCTTACCGCGAAGAGTGATCTCGCCGGTCATGGCCACATCGCAGCGGACCGGGATGCGCGTGAGCGCGCTGACGATCGAGGTGCAGAGCGTAATGCCGGCGGAGGGGCCGTCCTTGGGGATGGCGCCTTCGGGCACGTGGATGTGGATATCTATGTGGCGATAAAAGTCCTTGGGCAGGCCGAATAGATGGCTGCGCGAGCGCACGTAACTCATGCCGGCCTGCGCCGATTCTTGCATGACGTCGCCAAGCTTGCCCGTCAGCGTGAGGCGCCCCTTGCCCTGCATCAGGGTCGCTTCGGTCGAAAGGACCTGGCCGCCGACTTCGGTCCAGGCAAGACCCGTGGTGAGGCCGATTTCGTTTTTCTTTTCCGCGAAGAAGTCGCGGTACTTCAAGATGCCGAGGTAATCGTTGACGTTCGTCGCCGTGACCTCGGCCGAAAAACTCTTGCCCTCTCCGACGACCTTGCGCGCCACTTTCCGGCAGACGTTGGCGATTTCGCGATCCAGGTTGCGCACGCCCGCTTCGTGAGTGTAGTGGCGGATGATATGCGTGATGGACTCGTCGGTGAACTTCAGGTTGTCCTTGGTCAGGCCGGTGGCTTCGAGCTCGCGCGAAACCAGGAAGCGCTGCGCGATCTGGTGCTTTTCCTGCTCGGTGTAGCCGGGCAGCCGCAGAACTTCCATGCGGTCCTGCAAGGGCTGCGGAATCGTGTGCAGCACGTTGGCCGTGCAGATGAACATGACCTTCGAGAGATCGTATTCCACGTCGAGATAGTGATCCGTGAACGAGTGGTTCAGCTCCGGATCGAGCACTTCCATGAGCGCCGCCGAGGGATCGCCGCGGAAGTCCATGGACATCTTGTCCACTTCATCAAGCACGAAGACGGGGTTGGTGGTGCCCGCCTTGCGCATCATCTGGATGATCTGGCCGGGCAGGGCGCCGATATAAGTGCGCCGGTGACCGCGGATTTCTGCTTCGTCGCGCACGCCGCCGAGCGACACGCGCACGAACTTCCTACCGGTGGCGCGTCCGATGGACGTGGCAAGAGACGTCTTGCCCACGCCCGGAGGCCCGAGGAAGCAGAGAATCGAGCCCTTCGGGTTCTTTACGAGCTGGCGGACAGCAAGGTATTCCAGTATGCGCTCTTTGATTTTTTCCAGGCCGTAATGATCTTCGCTGAGAATTTGCTCCGCGCGCTTGATGTCGCGGATTTCCTTCGACCGCTTCTTCCACGGCACCGCCAGAAGCCAGTCGAGATAGTTGCGCGAGACGGTGGATTCGGCCGACATCGGCGGCATCATCTCCAGCCGCTTCAGCTCCTGCATGGCCTTTTCCATCGGGCCTTCGGGCATGCCGGAAGTCTCAATCTTCTTCTTGAGCTGCTCGATTTCGTTCGCTTCGCCGCGCCCCAGTTCCTTCTGAATGGCCTTGAGCTTCTCGTTGAGGTAGTACTCTTTCTGGGCCCGCTCCATCTGGCGCTTCACGCGCGTGTTGATCGAGCGATCGACGTTGAGCTTCTCGATCTCGACTTCCAGAATGTCCGCGATGCGGTTCAGGCGCTCGGCCGGCTCGAAGATCTCGAGCAATTCCTGTTTTTCCTCGACGGGAATCTGCAGGTTGGCCGCGATGGCGTCGGAAAGCTTTCCGGGATCTTCCACGCGCACGGCGGCGATCATCGTGTCGTAGTTCAGGCTCTGCGAGAGCTTGACGTATTGCTCGAACAGCGTGGTGACCCGCGCGGACGCCTGCTCGATCTGCGGGCCGGGCTCGGCCTTCACGGGAACCAGACGAACAGAGGCGCGGAAGAAGCCTTCGTCGCTCGTCACCTGCACGATCTTGGCGCGTTCGGTGCCTTCGACCAACACCTTGATATTGCCGTCCGGCAGCTTGACGCTCTGCACGATATTTGCGAGCGTTCCGACCTGGTAGATTTCCTCAGGCTTGGGGTCGTCCACCGAGGCGTCGTGCTGCGTGACGAGGAAAATCTTCTTGTCGCCCGCCAACGCGTCTTCCAGGGCGCGCACGGAGGCTTCGCGGCCGACGATGAACGGGTGCATCATCTCCGGGAAGATGACCATATCCCGCACCGGCATCATCGGTACACGCTTTACGTCGGCTTTTTCCTTGCTGAACATTGAAATTGCTTTGACCTCGAGACCTTAGACTTCCGCGGCGAAAAAAAGCTCGGCGCGCCTACCTGGAGGAACTAGCCGGCTTTTTCGAGCAAGCTCCAGTTGATTTCGCGGCCCTTGACCATGTCCGCGGTGACGACAAAATCGCGAAGTTTACGCTGCGCCGGCAGGTGATACATCATCTCGAGCATCAGGTCCTCGAGAATCATGCGCAGGCCGCGCGCCCCGACTTTACGTTGCAGCGCGAGTTCCGCAACTGTTTCCAGGGCATCGTCGGTGAATCGCAGGCGGACGTTCTCAAATTCGAAGAGTCTTTGATATTGACGCACCAGCGCATTTTTCGGTTCCGTCAGGATGCGCACCAGCGCGCTCTTATCCAGATCGCTTAGCACTCCCATCACCGGCAAGCGCCCGACGAACTCCGGGATCAGGCCGTAGCGAATCAGGTCCGTGGGCTGCGCCTGCTCAAGCACTTCGATATTGCGTCGCGTCGCGGTGGTCGGCTGAGTATCCGCATGGAAGCCCAGCGACTTCTGTCCCACGCGGCGCTCGATAATCTTTTCCATGCCGACGAAGGCCCCGCCGCAGATGAACAGGATGTTCGTAGTGTCAACGGGCGTGAATTCCTGGTGCGGGTGCTTGCGACCGCCCTGTGGCGGGACGTTGGCGACCGTGCCCTCGAGAATCTTCAGCAGCGCCTGCTGCACTCCCTCGCCCGAGACATCGCGGGTAATGGAGGGGTTCTCGTCCTTCTTCGAGATCTTGTCAATCTCGTCTATATATATGATGCCCTGCTGAGCCTTTTGGACGTCGCCATCGGCGGCTTGCAGCAACTTTAAGATGATATTTTCGACGTCTTCGCCGACGTAGCCCGCTTCGGTCAGGGTCGTGGCGTCAACGATGGCGAACGGAACCTCGAGCATGCGCGAGAGCGTTTGCGCCAGAAGCGTCTTGCCGGTCCCCGTGGGTCCGATCAGCAGAATGTTTGACTTCGTCAGCTCCACATCGCCGGGCGTGCGGTTCAGGAAAATGCGCTTGTAATGGTTGTAAACCGCCACAGCCAGCTTCTTTTTCGTTTTGTCCTGGCCGATCACATAGCCGTCGAGAAATGCCTTAATCTCCGGAGGGCGCGGCAGGCGACGATTCGCGGGAGTTGCTTGCTCGCGTTTCTCGTCCTCGAGTATCTGCTGGCAGACGCCCACGCACTCGTTGCAGATATAGGAGCGCGGATATTCCGATGGAGAGCTGATGAGCTTCTCCACCTGCTCCTGCGTCTTATGGCAGAAGGAACAACGCAAAGGCTCTTCTGGGGTGAACCGCTTCACGATTGACGACCCCTCTTGTCCGGACCACCCGAACGATGAATCTAACCCTATTGTAAAACGGAAGACTCACGTCTTACCCGAACTCATCGCTTTCACTACTAACCGTTAGGAACGCCACCCGTTCGGTTCCCAAGGCCCGACTCCATCCACCCGTTCAACTCCAGATGCAACCGCTCCATCCATCATGCGGGAACGGAACTAGCGATGCTTGGTGATAATTTCATCCACGATGCCGTAGGCCTTTGCCTGATCCGCGGTCATGATGAAATCGCGCTCCACGTCTCTCTCGATTTTTTCCACCGGCTGGCCGGTGTGACCCGCGAGCAATGAATTCAGCGAAGCGCGGGTGCGGATAATTTCCTTGGCGTGGATATCAATGTCGGTCGCTTGCCCCGAAAGCCCGGACATCCACGGCTGATGGATCAACACGCGGGAGTTGGGCAGGGCGTAGCGCTTCTTGGGCGTGCCTGACGCCAGCAAGACAGCCGCAATTGAGGCCGACTGGCCGATGCAGTAAGTGACCACGTCGGGGCGGACGAACTGCATCGTGTCGTAAATCGCCATGCCCGCCGAAATCGAGCCGCCCGGAGAGTTGATGTAGATAGAGATGTCCTTCTCGGGGTCTTCGGACTCGAGAAAGAGCAGCTGGGCCGTCACGAGGTTGGCCACATGGTCGTCAATTGGCGTGCCGATGAAGATGATGTGGTCCTTCAGCAGCCGGGAATAGATATCGTAAGCGCGTTCGCCGCGGTTTGTCTGCTCGACAACCATGGGAACCAGCGTTGTGGCACGCGGAATCGCGTCGTCGTTTTTTATCATTTGGAATATTTTACGCGCTGAGGAAACCCGAACCAAACTTACTTTTCACTTTTGGCTGTCTTCTCGATTCGGGCGTTGCTGTAGAGCCAATCAATCGTTTTATTGCTACGCAACTTCGATTTCATCGTATCGAGCGTCCCCTGCTTTGTCAAGCGAGCACGCAACGCCGTTGCCGATTCGCCACCGTGTTCGGCGAGATGCGCGATCTCCTTTTCGAGTTCTTCGTCCGT
>Ga0182018_10000186_pt1 | contig 82253 bp, 58 predicted proteins | sample 812P2MmetaG_FD_120490 | JGI IMG/M metagenome (GOLD analysis project Ga0182018, IMG submission 120490) | Permafrost microbial communities from Stordalen Mire, Sweden - 812P2M metaG | ecosystem: Environmental > Terrestrial > Soil > Wetlands > Permafrost | place: Sweden: Stordalen | collected... | reverse complement strand
GCACCAGATCCAACGTGAATCCCGTGTAGTGCTTTTGAGTCACGGTGTTCTCGAGAACGTAGACGAAATACATAAAAGATGAGTGGTGCGCCCGCGGTGATTCGAACACCGGACCTTCTGGTTCGTAGCCAGACGCTCTATCCAGCTGAGCTACGGGCGCGCCGTTGAAAAGAAGAAGCTTAGATCGGTTTTGCGTCTTAGATTTTTCGCACTCTTTGCGCAATCGAAATCCTGGGAATAACTTCAGTTGCGCCGATCGCCGCACTGATTATGAAATAGCGTGCCGATTTTGTCCATCGCTCGAATCGCCGCAGTCGGAACGCTCTTGTCGCAGCCGATACAAGCGGCGAAGGGGGACGGGCCTTTGCGCTTACTGCGTGGGCGTCTTGGTGGGCGAGCCCGGGTAATAAACCATCACGTACAAATCATTCGCCAATAGATTCGTGCCCTCGAAACCGTTTCCAAACGAAAAATTCCACTCGAACCCGTCGGCGGGCCCAGCAGCCAGGCAAGCAGTTATTGCGGTTTCCGCTTCGCACGCCCAGTAAAGATAGGGCTGGATATCGTGGAAGGGACCGACCTTGACGTCCGGAGCGGCGGCCACGGACTCACCTCTTAGCAGCCCCAATTGCTTATAGAACAACTCCCCCATTGGGCTGCCCGTACAGTCATAGCCGGTCGTCCCGTTCATCCCGATGCTACACGTTGGATCGGGCGACACGGTCTCAGGCATTTGCCAGTTCGTTTGACTAAGGTATCCGCGGCCTTGATCGGCTTTGTTCATGGCGGCTATCCACTGGACCGCTACGGAGTGTTCCATCGAGCCATCCGGATTGATGCCTGCAACGCCGAAAGTCTGTTTGGCCGCCAGATTGGCGTCCGCGAGCCAGGTGACTTGTGCAACCGGGTCGTAGACGGTTTGTCCGTCGGGGTTGACCTCGAGTCCTTTGTCGGTGGCAGGGGGCGTACCGGGCAGCTTGCCTTTGATCACGGGCAGAACGTAGAGATAATTCAGCGTTACGTTGGCTCCTTGAAATCCAGTGTTAAACGAAAAGCTCACAAATCCTTGTTTCGGATCGGCGGGCGGAGACCCGGACCAGTACAAATACGGTTGAAAATCGTTGAATGGTCCGACCGTATTGGTGGGGATGCGAACCGCCGTGTCCGGTTCGCGAAGACCCAGCGAGCGATAATACAAAGATCCCAGCGCGCCGCCCGAACAATGGAAGCCGAACGATTCGCCGTGACGTCCGGTACGTGCGCAGCTGCTGTCTTGGGCCGGCGCAGTCGGAAGCTGCCAATTTTTGTGACCGAGGTAACCTGCGCCGTCGTCGAGCGCGTTCATCGCTGCGACCCATCGGACCGCCGTCGCATAGTCCATGGAGCCATTCTCATTGATGTTTGAAACTCCGAATGTTTGCGTGCCGGCCAGATTGGCGTCGGCGAGCCAGGTGACGTTCAGATTCGGATCATAGACGGTCTGACCGTCGGCGGCAGCCACCAACGCTGCGCTCGCCGGCGCCGCGACCGCGGCTGAGTCCTTCCCGGCGCGACATGCGCTCACCAATTGCGGGCTTACGTTCGGCAAGGGTATTGATGCCATCTTGGGCCGCGTTGTTCCTTGCACAATCGGATTGTAGCAATCCAGGAGCAGCCCATCGCGAGCTCCGCCACCTAGAACGAAGCCCGCATTCTTGCATGCCGTTCTGATCTGTTCGCACGCAGCCTGATCGGCTCGGGCCGGGTTGCTGGTGACAATCAGGTAAAGGCCAAACAACATCAACACGAGGACGAGAATGCGTCGGGTGAAATGCATTAAAACCTCACGAGTCCGCAAGCATCGCTAAGGACGACACATCTTGGAGTTTCAGCCGGGAAATTGTATCACGGCGGCGAAGGCGTTCAGACAGTCTCCGGCGGACAACACGCGCCCGAACTCGCGGCCGTGACTAGTTTGGTCGGAGGAAATGCAGGAAGAGCGTGAGATGCCGGCGCACATCGCTGGTAATCAGAAAATGTTCGCGGACGTGTTCGTGTCCGTTTTCCCCGAGCTTCTGTGCGATCGCAGGATTCGACAGCAGGAAGCGGATTTGATACGCCGTCCCTTCGATCGAATGTGCCAGCATACCTGTGTGCTTGTGAATCACCTGCGATGGAATTCCGCCGACAGCCGATGCCACGACCGGTTTCTTCTTCCACAGGCCTTCGGTGACGGTCAGGCCGAACCCTTCGCGAAGGCTTTTCTGAACGATGATTGTCGAAGCGCGCTGGAGCGCGTTGATTTCCGTGGCGGCCGAGGGCGGCAGATCCAGAATGTGAATGTCGCGATCTTTTCCCGCCGCCTCGCGAACCTCGGCCAGCACAGCGTCACCTTCGGGATCATCGGATGCCCCACCGCCGGCCAGCACGAGCTGGCAATCCGTGTAACGCTTTACGATGTGGTAGGCGCGCACCACGCCGACCGGGTCCTTAAGCCTGTCGAATCGGGAGATCTGCGTGACGATCGGGCGGTTGGCATCAATGTCAAATCGCGCCAACGTTTGGTCCACGATTTCCGGATCGAGCTCGCGATTCTTCTCGGACAGCGGATCGATCGAGGGATAGAACAGATACTGGGGAATCGGAAGCCGGCGCGAAAAAGCCGGCGATGAAAAAATGGCGCTATCGTAGCGGTTCACGAATGGCGCGAGAAAATTCCACACTTTCTGGTTCGGCTGGGACAGATCAATATGGCAGCGCCAGGTCCAATGGCCTCCGTTTTTCGGCCGGGCATCAATCAATGCCGCGGGCTGCGGATCGTGGATCATGGTGAAATCGCAATCGAAGTGGAGGCGCGCGCGATTCTGTTCCGCGTTGGCGAGAACAGTCTTGAAGCTTTCGTCTGGGAGGTGGTAACCCTCCCCATGCAGCGCATTGTGAAATGCTTTCGTGACGGCGAAGAATTCCTCGCCGCCTGTGATCACGTCCCAGCGTACGCCAATCTCCAGCTCCTGCATCAGCGGGACCATGCGGTTCAGGATCTCCGCCACGCCTCCGCCGATCGCCGTGGAGTTGACCATCTGAACGGTGCGTCCGCGCAGCCGCGCGGCCAATGTTCGCAACTCGGCGATTTCGGCGCTTCCGATAATGGAATCGTAATCATCTAGAGTGTTCACGAGCGCGCTCACCTGAGTTTGGCTCATTGGTAAAGTTCCCTTTCGACGAGATGCAGGATGGTGGAACGAGCGCTATCAAGCGTTGCTGTGTAGATATCAATTTGATCCACTTTGCGGCCCAGTTCGATAAGACCCAAATCCCGCGCTAGCCACCGGGAAAAATCATTGGTGCGCAGGTGAAGCCGCAGCCGCGAGGTAATGAAGTGAAACTGAAGCGATCCATGAGCCAAATCTTTTAGGGCGTCGTGAAACTCATCGAGGGTCCACGCTTCACGTCCCAACGGCACGTTTTCTTCCAGCGTTTCGCAGAAGAAGAAAGGCTCGAAGGCAGCCTGAGACGCCGTTACTGCGTCAGCGTGAGAATAGTCACCCACGACTCTCCGCAAATCATTTCGCAGTTCGGCGAGCGACACATAGTCACGAATATCCACCGACGCCATCTGCTCGGCGAGCGCGGGGCGATTGCACGAGCCCAGGACCCACTGCGCGAAATCGTTGGAAAAACCTTCCGTCAGGAAATGGTGCCGGCCGAGGCTCTGGAATGTGTGGTAAAAGATCGAGGCATCGCTGCAGTTCGCGAGACCCTGCTCCAGTTCAACCAGGTTTGTCGCCACCTGATTTCCGATTCTCACCAGATAGGACGCTGTCGCAAACTGAAAGGGTTCGGTGGCTTTCAAGGGAGCTCCTTTTCCAATCGCGCGAGAAATCGAAGTACGTCCGCCGGGTCGCGAAGGAGATATCTGGCGCTCGTGGCAGGCGCGCGTCCCACCCGCACGGTGATCTGATCTGGCAGGACGGCGAAGGCCATCTCGTCCGTCGAATCGTCGCCGATATAGACGACCGTCGCGCCAACCGGAAGCTGGCTGAGCACCTCTTCGATCACCGAGGACTTCCCCGGAATCTCGATGGGCAAAATCTCCCACACGCGGCTGCCATTTAAGACGTGAAGCGCATCTCCCCACGGCGCCAAAAGATCAAACAGAACCGATTGGCCACGCTTGGCGGCAGCCGCGTCCGCCTCGCGATAATGAACGGAAAAACTGAGCCGCTTGTCCTCGATCCATATCCCCTCAATCACGCCGAGCTGCAGTCGCGCGGCATGCTTGGCGCCTTCCAGGGCGAAGCGCGCCTTCTTGGTGAGCGTCGCGGACTTCCCGCCCATCTCGCCTCCGTGCACACCAAAGTAGTGGAGGCCCTCGACGTGAATAAGTTTTCGAAGATTCCGAACTTTTCGGCCGCTCACAATCGCGACAAACAAGTTGGTATGGCCAACGAGTCGCTGGAGGACGCGTCTCACTTCCGCGGCCATTCGAACGTCGCTGGGGCGGCGCCGCAAGTTCACCAGGGTCCCGTCAAAATCCAGAAGGATGGCCCCGCGATGAGCGCCTCGCAACCGGGCGCGAATTTCGGGCCACGCGCGAGACGCGGAAACAGGAAAACGGCCCGAAACAGCCGCCTCTGGTTCTGCATTGGCTTTCGCGACTGGACTTCGAGGTCGCGCGGTGCGCGGTGAATCGTCGCCAGCCGCGACGAACCTGGCCTGTGTATCGGCAGGGATCAATTGGCTCCGCATGCTAGGCATGTTTTTGCATCCGCAGTACCCCAGCCGGCTCGACCTCATTGATACGAATATCAGAGAGCTCGGCGATCAGATTTCCCGCCCAGCGATAGACGTTGTTTTCTCGCACGATATGCCGCATGTGCCGCATGCGCGTCCGGCGCTCTTCGGAGTCCATCTCGAGCGCGAGGAGGATCGCGTCGGCCAGTTCATCCGTATCGTAGGGGTTGATGATGAGCGCATCCCGCAATTCGCGAGTGGCGCCCGTGAATTGGCTCAGGATAAGCGCGCCTTCCCCATCCTCGCGCGCGGCCACAAATTCCTTGGCTACCAGGTTCATGCCGTCGTGGAGCGACGTAACCATGCAGAAGTCCGCCGCGCGGTAATACGGCATGATCTCTTCGTGGCTGTGATGGCGGAGGAGCAACGCGATCGGTTTCCAGTTCGCTTCCGCGAATCGCGCATTGATCCTCGCCGCTTCGGCCTCGACCTCCGCCAAGAGGTCGTGGTATCGCGGAATGTTTGTGCGGCTGGGCGCTCCTATCTGCACGAACGTGAACTTTCCGCGGTACGCCGGACATTTCTCGAGGAATCGCTCGACACCTCGAAACCGCTCGATGATTCCCTTGGTATAGTCCACGCGGTCCACGCCTACACCAAGAAAACTGGCCTCGATTCCGAGATTCTTCAACAGCGAGGCGCGCAACTCGTACGGTGACGCAGTGATTGCGCCCGGCTCACCCTGCGATTCTCGGAAATCAACGCTGATGGGAAACGGACGCACGAGCGTGACGTGATCGTGACGCCTGACTGCAAAGCGCTCCCACTCGATCCGTGATTCCAGAGCTCCATCCACCGTCTCAAGAAAATTGTTGCAGTGCGCTTGCGTGTGGAAACCGACCAGATCGGAGCCCAACAAGCCGTCAAGCAACTCTCGCTGCCAGGGACAGATTCCAAACGCCTCCGGATTCGGCCAGGGGATGTGCCAGAAGATCGCGACCCGAACATCTGGCCGCGCTTCTTTGACCATCCTTGGAAGCAGCGCAAAGTGATAGTCCTGCACGAGGAGCAATGCGTGTTCCGCGCCTTCCATTTCCTCCAGGACGGCGTCCGCGAATTTGCGGTTGGCATCCTGATAGCTTTGCCAATCGGTGGTCCGGAAAGTTGGACGCGTATGCGCGATGTGGCACAAGGGCCACAGGCCCTCGTTCGCGAATCCGAAATAGTAGCCCTCCTCCTCTTCCTTCGTCAGCCAGACGCGCCGGAGCGTGTATTCCGGCCTGTCGGGAGGGACGCGCAGGCGATCGTGAGCGTCAACCGTCGCGCGGTCGCCGTCGCCCGAGCCATGCGCCACCCAAGTGCCATCGCAGGCGCGCAGAATCGGCTCGAGCGCGGTCACCAAGCCGCTAGCGGGAACCAGAGCCTCGATGTTCTTGCCGTGTCGAACGTGCATATACGGCTCGCGGTTCGAGACCACGTAAAGCGATCCCTGGAGTTTGTTGTGCACGCTGGCGCGCAATCGCTCCGGAGTCCAGAGAGACTCACCCGTCTCGCGCAGACGCGCTTCTTCTTCCGCGGCCGCTCGAGCCTCCGATAAACTTTGAGCAAAATTCACCACCTCGCGCGAGAACGGAGCCAGAAAATCTTCGTTCGGCAACTTGGGAGCTGGTCGAACCCGCCCGCCGCGAAGGTCCTTCATCCATTGCGCGGTGCGCGAAATGGGCAGGACGATCGTCCAGCGGATGATCAGGATCGTGACGAAAACGATGAGCAGCACCTGGGCGATCACATGCCAAATCGTGTCGCGCCAGATTCGTACGCTTTGCGCCTCGATATAGTCGGCGTCGTGAAAGATCGCGAGGACGCCCGTCATGGACGAGCCGTCGCGCAATGGCAGGTAGTACGCATTCACCGGAGCGCCTCCGAGCTTGAGGAATTCGCTGACTCCGGCGCCATCCGGTGTCTTCAGTTGGTCAAACGGAACGGCCGGAGGCGTAAATCGGCTCGCCAGACTTGAGCTCTCAGCCAGCACGTTTCCGTCTCGGTCGTACACGACCACGCCGGCGAGCCGCTCTCGATTGCCGTAGCGCTCTACGATGCGACGCAACTCGTCATGCGACCGCCGTTCGAGCGCCGGCTCTACGATTTCTTGCAAGCTTTCAGCCAAAATTTCCGCACGTCTCACAAGATCGGCGCGGAGCCCGCGCTTCTCGGCGCGCACTTCGTTTCTCGCAATCACGAACGTAACCAGGGAGATTCCCACCACAAGTGACAGGATCAACCGGAGGCTAAGTCTCACGTGGACTCCTCTCGGAGAGCGGAATTCTGAATATCTGCCGAGGGCACCTGGAGGAGGGCCGAAACAGGGCGGCCGCTGCTCTCCTAGCCGCGGACGGCATGATTAGGCGGTGGCTGCCTCTATGCTCTGCACGCGGATCAGGTTGTCCGCCGAATCCGACGTGCCCGTTACTTTGATTATTTTCTCGTCGAACTTACTAGCGGTCTTCTGATCATCAAGTTGATAGGAAGCTTTGTTCACACTATCACTAAAGACGAACTGATCGCCGATCTTCGTAATCGTACCCAGGAATATCTGGATTTGCTGTGCCGAATTGGACTGTTGATCGGCCTGAGCCCGCGATCGAGCAACAGCCAAGGAAATTGCGGGCTGGCTTGCCCTCGGAGCCGCGTCCACCACGATGGCATAGAGAAACACCACCGCAACCGCGGTCAAAAAGATTTTTCTCATCGCACACCTCGCACGCCCGTGTGGCTGGCACTCTGGCTTGGAGCAAGATTCGTTCCATCCATTCCAGCTTTATGTCTTTTCGTTTCAGTCACTTCCAAGACGTGAATCGCCGAGGTACCGGTACAATTTTCGGGGCCCTGAAGATTTTGCTCTATCGCCCGCGCTGGAACTCTAGACACGAGCCGACAATAGCTGCGATCAAGCCGGGATGACATCCGGTAATTCCTGTAACCGAAATAGACATAAGGTCTATTTCAATTCCATCGAGCTAACCGAGCAGGCATTCTGGAGCTAAAAACGGACGGGGATCGGGCGCGAGCGCGATGGGCTTCTTGACCGAGGTATGAGCGTCCAGTAGTATTGCGTGATGGACCGTTGCAGAAACGCGGTATTTTCTACGGCGTATTGTTGTCTCGGCGCTGCTATCGCGGGAGCTCGATCCGAATAGGTTAGCTGCAATCGGATGTGACCACCCCGCTGACCGGCGCCAAGTCTGGTAAGCGGGTTTTTCGTTTGCACAAGGAATGCATGGACAGCCAATCAGCGAAGCCGCCGGTAGCCAAGGGTAGGGTTTATCTCGTCGGCGCGGGTCCTGGCGATCCGGAACTGCTGACTGTGAAAGCTCAGCGGCTTCTCGCGCATTCCGACGTGATTCTGCACGACGATCTCGTGCCCCCGGCGATCCTCGCGCTGGCTGGACCGCAAGCCGAAGTCATCAGCGTCGGCAAGCGCTTTGGCGCCGAGGGAGCAACCCAACCGGAAATCAACGCTCGCATGATCGAGTCCGCCCGCCGAGGCTTGGAAGTGATTCGCCTCAAGGGCGGAGACCCTGGCATCTTCGGCCGCCTCGCGGAGGAGATTGACGCGCTCGAAGCCGCCGGAGTACCTTTCGAAGTTGTTCCCGGAATCACGGCCGGTATCGCCGCCGCTGCGTCTCTCGGTGTTTCGCTCACTGACCGGCGAAAAGCGGCGCGTGTGGTGGTTATCAGCAATCACCAGGCGCGCGCCGAACAAAATGCCGGGGGCACCGATTGGCGCGGCCTCATTCGCGACGATTCGACGCTGGTGATTTACATGCCCGGCCATGATTTCGCGAGTCTGCGCGACGATCTTCTCGCCGCCGGCTGCGCCCCGGATATGCCCGCGGCAATCGTCTCGCGCGCGAGCGCGCCAGATCAGCGCTATCGCTTCGCAATTGTCGGTGAGCTCGACAAGTTGCCGGCCATGGATTCTCCCGCCGTTCTCCTGATCGGCCGTTCGCTCGATCGCGCGCATCAGCGCGCCGATTCCAGCGCCGGTGCCGCGCTGGCTCTGGACGAAGCGGAATTGATTCTCTCCTCCCTCTAGTGTTCGCATCTCCGCGAAACGAAATACCCGCGCTTCGTGCTAGATTCGACATGAATTCACCGGGGATTCCCATTCCTCGGGGAGCCGTCTCGCGAGATGATCGACCGCAAACGATCGGCCGTGGACTGGATCGACGCCGTATGGCTGCTCTTCATTATCGGCCTCGCCTTTCTGCCACCGATTAACGAAGTCCACAAACAGCTGATCTTGTTCGCCTTCGCTCTGTATCAATTGTTCGAGGGCAAGCTCGTGGCGCGGCTGCCGCGCGAGGGCCCGACGATCAGCGTCGGCATAAAAATTGTTCTCGCCACTCTGCTGCTCGACCATACCGGCGAGATGGGCATCAACAGCCCTTACTATCCGATTTACTACCTGCCCGTAATTACCGCCGCGATCTACTACGGCCCCATCGGCACGCTGTTGTGGAGTTCACTCGCATCTCTCGCCTACTGCTCGTTCCTGATTTCGGCTCTGGAGGAATACGAGCTCACGCGGGAAGCGGAAGGGTTGCTGGCGCTGCGCATTCTTTTCTTTTTCCTCGTCGCGATTCTGGTCAATCGCTTCGTCGTTGAAAATCGCCGCCAGGTGGCGCGATATCAGGCGCTCTCGCAGACGTTGGAGGAAACGAATCGCCAATTGCAACGCGCTGAAGCCGACGCGCGCCGCTCCGAGCGCCTCGCCGCGCTTGGCCAGATGTCCGCGGGCCTGGCGCACGAGATCCGCAATCCCCTGGGCGTGATCAAGGGCTCGGCCGAAATGCTCGTGCACAAATTAAAGGATGCCCAGCCGCTGGAAAGCGAGCTCGCAGGCTACATTTTCTCCGAGGTGAACCGCCTGAATGCCCTGGTGGCGCGATTTCTGGATTTCGCGCGCCCGTCGAACCTTGAACTGCGGCCGGTTCAAATTGCGAGTGTTCTCGACCGCGCCCTTGATTCCGTGCAAACTCAATCACCGGATGCAAAGGTACGCGTCGAGCGCCACTATGCCCCGGGCTTACCGAATATAATGGTGGATGAGCAGCTGTGCGGGAGTGTCTTCGTGAATCTGATTCACAACGCGTATCAGGCAATGGAGGCCGCACCTGCTGGCCAGGACGCCCGCGAAAGCCTCCTCCGACTTTCGATCGCGCCCGAATCTTCCAGTGGCAGGGCTGGCGTCGTCGTCACTGTGGAAGATACCGGCCCCGGCGTCCCCTCGGAATTACGCGAGCAGATTTTCAACCCATTCTATACGTCGAAAAAAACGGGCGTGGGCCTAGGGCTGGCGATCGTCGCCAAGATTGTGGACGGGCATCGCGGTTGGATTAAACTCGAGGATAATTCCTCGCACGGCGCGCGTTTTCGCGTATTTCTCCCGAGCTCGCCGGCGTGAACCCTTCCCGTGTAAACTGCGAAACGGCGGCGATTCGTGCGGTATCGAATGGACTGCGCATATGAAACCGGAAAAAGCATCGATCCTCATCGTCGAAGACGAGCCGAAAATGCGGCGCGTGCTCGAACTCCAGCTTGCCGAAGAAGGATTCCGCGCCCGCACCGCGGGCGATGCTGAAACGGGCCTGCAACTCCTAAGCAAAGAACCGTTCGACGTGATCGTCACGGATTTCAAGCTGCCCGGCATGAGCGGCCTCGAATTCCTTCACGCCGTTAAACGAGTGAATGCGGATTTGCCCGTCGTGATCATGACCGCCTACGGCACTGTGGAAACCGCCGTGGACGCCATGAAGGCCGGGGCGAGCGACTACGTGTTGAAGCCATTCTCGCTTGCCGAACTCGTTCTCGTGATCCGCAAGGAACTCGACAGCCATCATCTGCGGCAGGAAAACCGCGACCTGCGCGAAGCTCTCGGCCATCGCTACGAATACAAAAACATCGTCGCGCGCAGCGACAAGATGCAGGCCGTCCTCGCGCTCGTCGAGCGTGTCGCGCCCACGAACTCGACCGTTCTTATCGGCGGAGAAAGCGGCGTCGGCAAAGATCTCGTCGCCCGCGCGATCCACGAACATTCCCAGCGCGCCAATGGCCCGTTCGTCAAGATCAACAGCACCGCCATTCCGGAAACTCTCCTCGAAAGCGAGCTTTTCGGATATGAGAAGGGCGCGTTTTCTGGCGCCATGACGAACAAGCCCGGAAAATTCGAGCTCGCCGACAAAGGCACGCTCTTCCTCGACGAGATCGGCGACGTTCCGGGGGCGATTCAGGTCAAGCTGCTGCGGGTTCTGCAGGATCGCGAATTCGAGCGCCTCGGCAGCACGAAGACGCTGAAAGTGGACGTTCGCCTTGTCGCGGCCACGAATCGTGACCTGCGCGCCGCTCTGGAAGAAGGCACATTCCGCGAAGATCTTTACTACCGCCTCAACGTGGTCGCGATAGACATCCCTCCGCTGCGCGAGCACAAGGAAGACATTCCTGCCCTGGCCGAATTCTTCTTGGAAAAGAGCGCGCGCGAATCCGGCAAGAAGGTTCAAGGCATCACTCCGCAGGCGATGAAACTTCTGATGGATTTTCACTGGCCCGGAAACATTCGCGAACTTCAAAATGTTTTGGAACGCGCCGTCACTCTCTCGTCCGGTGAAATGCTCGACGCCCGGGATATTCACATAGATAGCGCGCCGCGCCGCGCTTCCGCCGATTCCGCAGCAGCCGCCCTGCCGGAAGGAATGACCCTCGAGCAATGGGAAGAAGAAATGCTCCGCGAGGCGCTCAAGCGTGCCAACGGCAACAAGAGCCAGGCCGCTCGCGCTCTCGGCCTCTCGCGCAACGCCCTGCGCTATCGCCTCTCAAAAATGGGCGTCCCCGATCCCCCCGACAAGGAATAAGTCCCGCGGCGACCGATGGTTTCGTAGGGGCGCAGTCCGCTGCGACGGACTCCCACGGCAGATGCTTGAGAGTGAATTAACCGTTGAAAAGCGTCATCCCGAGCGCGGCGAGGGGTCTTTCTTTCGGCGCCGGATGAGAGATTAAGCGCACTTCTCATGGTGGTTGAAAACCACCACCCCCGCGTCAAATCCACCATCAGCGGCCGGTGTCGCAACGCTGGCAGACGAGCCCTGAGTTACGTAACTATATGTCTCTAAGTAGTTTACTGACCGTTCTTGCGAACCGCCGACTTTGGCACTGGCCCTGCAATACACGGGTGGGGTTCGAAGTTTCTAGGCCATCATTTGCTGGAGGGGTATCGATGAAAAAGCTTCTGACAAGTCTGGCGGTGCTGAGTCTTCTGACTCTGGGCCTGGCGCTTACAAATGCGCAGTGCCAAGCGCCTCCGCCCCCGCAGCCCGACTCTTCGACCCAGCAGGGTGATCAGTCGTCCACCGATGCTGCAGCCCCCGGCGTGGCCCGCGTCAGCTACATTCACGGCGACGTCTCCTCTCAGCGCGGAGACAACAGCGAGTGGGTTGCATTGACGCAGAATTCCCCGGTCTCTCAGGGCGATCGCGTCGCGACCGGGCAGAATTCACGCGCGGAACTTCAATTGGATTACGCTGATATTTTGCGCATGTCCGGGAATGCTACGGCAAACATCACGAGTTTGTCGCGAACCGGCATCCAGGTCCAGGTCGGTCAGGGCCTCGTCACGTTCGTGGCGTTGAAAGGAAGCGAAGCAAATGCGGAGATCGACACTCCCAACGCCTCCGTGCACCCGCAGGGCCCCGGCGAGTATCGCATCCTGATTAATTCAGACTCGGAAACCCAAGTCATCGTTCGTCAAGGCTCGGCGGACATTGCCACGCCTCAAGGCAGCACGCATGTTGATCAGGGCCAGATGATCACGATCCAGGGAACGGATAGCCCGCAATACAAGACCGAGGCCGCGACTGGCCGGGATGAATGGGATACGTGGAACGACGAGCGCGACCACCGGATCACCGGCGCCTCAAGCTGGGGCAAAACCGATCGCTATTACACCGGCTCGGAAGATCTCGATACATACGGCACGTGGAGCGAAGTTCCTGACTACGGTCCCGTGTGGACCCCCTCGGGCGCAGGTCCGGACTGGGCTCCCTACCGCGACGGCCGCTGGGTTTATGAACCCTACTATGGCTGGACGTGGGTTTCCTCCGAACCGTGGGGCTGGGCGCCTTATCACTATGGCCGGTGGTTTGTTTACGGGAATAGCTGGGCATGGTGGCCCGGACCCGTGGTTGGTTACCCGGGTTATTACCCAATCTGGTCGCCGGCGTATGTCTCCTTCTTCGGTTTCGGCGGAGGCGGCTTTGGATTCGGGGTCGGGTTCGGCTTTGGATTTGGCCGCTTTGGCTGGCTGCCCTGCGGCCCTGGCGACTGGTTCCATCCGTGGTACGGCGGGTTTGGCGGCCGCTTCGGTTCAGTCGGGATAGCGAACGTCAACAATTTCCACAACGGCTTCGGGCCGCTCGGGGGCAATCGAGCGCGGCAATTCTCGAACGTCCACGCGGCACTGGCGAGCGACCGTGTGCGCAGTGGCGTGTCCTCGATGGCTGGCAACGAATTTGGACGTGGCGCCGTGTCCTCTCACCAGGAAAGCATGAGCGCAGATTCGTTCCGCCAAGGCAGCATGATGACCGGCAAGATGCCCGTCACGCCGTCCCGGGAAAGTTTTAGCCCGTCGGGCCGCGCGGCGAGCCAGTCAACGATCCGCAGCGCAGGTTCCAGCTCGCAGCACTTCTACAACGGCGGCTCGCGGACGAACAACACCGTGGCTGGCGGTGCGGGTTCGCGCTCGCTCGGAAACACCAGCGAGGCGAGAGGTCAATCCGGGTTTGCCGGCAACAACGCTTCAACAGCGCAATCCACTCATCAGGGATGGCAGCATTTCTCAACACCACAATCCGGCGCCGCGAACCATTCCGGGCAGGGCTTCGGCGCAAACAATTCCGCGACGGTGAATAACTCATCTCACGGATCGTTTGCGTCACCGTCGCGCGAATCAACGACGGGAAGCCAGTCCGAAAATCACAGTTCGTGGCAACATTTTACCCCGCCCACGACGTCGTCACGAGGGGGCTCCTCCAACTCATATAATTCATACTCTCGTCCTCCTCTTAATATGAGGCAGCCCATCGTGACGCCGCGCGGCGGATCCAATACCTACGGTTCGCGTTCAAACAATTCGAGTGGCTACGGCTCGAATCCCTACGGCGGATCGAGCAGGCCGGGAGGGTCGTACAATCCTCCACGGCCGAGCTATAGCGCCCCGCGCAGTGGCGGAAGCAGTAACAGCCCGCATGGCGGCAGCAGCGGTGGAAGCCATTCCGGCGGTGGTCACTCCGGTGGTGGCGGCGGCCACGGCGGCGGGCACCACTAAACAAATTCCCAGCCAAATTATTCGGCAACCCAGGGCCCCGAGGAATTGGGGCTGCGGAGCATCACGGCCGGCGCAGTGCGAAATTTCGGTGAATCTGGGCGGCGGAGACATGCAAAAACGAATTCGCTCGCGAAGTGTTTCATGAATGGAACCAGGAGGGCTTATGTCGAAATTGCGCGTTGTCGCGTGGCTTACATGGCTGATGGTATGGCAGCAGGTGACGCGGTTCGCTATGCTATCAAGAGAACGGGGCACGACAGGAGAAACCACATGATCAGCCACATGACCGAAAAGATCAGCTCGGTCTTCACGCTCGTGCTGTTTGTTGCCGCACTCGTCGCGCTATTCCCGGGACTAGCCGCAGCGCAGGACGACCCGCCCGGCCGCGTTGCGCGGCTGAACTTTATCCAGGGCTCCGTTTCCTATCAGGTGTCCGGTGACCAGGATTGGGTGCAGGCTGATCCGAATCGCCCGCTCACCGCCGGGGACAATCTCTGGGCGGACCAAAATTCTCGAGGTGAAGTTCACATCGGCAGCACGGCGATTCGCATGTCGAGCCAAACCGGAATCTCGTTTTTGACGCTGGACGATCGGACGGTCCAGCTCCAGCTCGCGCAGGGGACGATCGAAGTGCACGTTCGCAACGTATCCGCCGGCGATGCATTTGAAATCGACACGCCGAATCTCGCCTTCACGATTGACCGCGGCGGCGAATACCGCATCGAGACGGATCCCAATGGAGGCTCGACCGTAGTCACAGTCCGCGAAGGCCAGGGCGAAGTGACCGGCGGGGGAGACTCCTGGGACTTGCCTGAAGGGCAACAGTACACATTCAACGGCACCGACCAGCTTTCCTATGACGCTTCGCCGGCCGCTGGCTATGATGATTTCGAGAACTGGTGCCAATCGCGCGATCAGCGCGAAAACGCGTCCCAATCGGCCAGGTACGTTTCGCGGGACATTGACGGATATTACGATCTAGACCAATACGGCGATTGGCGAACGGATCCTGACTACGGCGCTGTGTGGGTCCCCCGCGGAGTTGTGGCGGGATGGGCGCCCTACCAGGTCGGGCATTGGGTTTACGTAGCGCCGTGGGGCTGGACATGGGTGGACTCTGAACCGTGGGGCTTCGCGCCATTCCACTACGGCCGCTGGGCTTTCGTTGGCGGCTACTGGGGATGGGTTCCGGGGCCGGTCGTCGTCCGGCCGGTATACGCTCCGGCGCTGGTGGGATTCGTGGGAGGCGGAGGATTCGGAGTCGGCGTTGCGTTCGGCGGAGGGTTTTCCGGCGTCGCGTGGTTTCCGCTCGGCCCGCGTGACGTGTTCGTTCCGGGGTATCGGGCGAGCCCGCGTTACGTGCAGAACATCAACGTCACCAATTCGCGCGTGGTCAACGTGACGCAAGTAACCACCGTCTACAACAACGTGTACATCAATCACAACACGACGGTCAACAATTACACCTACGCACACAACCAGACGGCGGTCACTGCCGTCTCGCGGGAAACATTCGTGAATGCGCGGCCTGTTTCCGGAGCCACCGTTCGCGTGTCGGCAGAACAGATTCAGAGCGCGCGAGCCGTCGAGACTTCGCCCATCGCTCCGACGCGATCGAGCTACGTCTCTTCGACCGCACACGTTTCAACCAATCGGCCGGCGGTTCCCTTCGCGCAGCGGGCCGTGGTTGCGCGGCTGAATCCCGCGGTTTCGCGCCCGGTCGTCCAGCCAGCCGCCAAGAGCAATGGCCAGTTCGGACACAACCAGGGCAACCCGCAATACAATTCCCGCGGCGGCAGCAATAACGTCAGCAACAGCCAGCAGCCTGCGCGCGGAAATACTCCGCCGCCGGCGAATACCAGCAACAATCCGCCGGCTTCGCGGGATGGTTTCAAGCCGTTCACGCCGCCCGCCGGCACAGCGAACAACAACGGTGACAAGAACGGCAGCAACACCGTCAACAACAGCAAGACCGAGAACAACACCACGCAAGGCGATCAGCGGCAGCCGATGCGGTATACGCCGCCGGTGAAGGCGAAGGATGAAAATTACGACGTGCATCCGCCGCTGAACCAAAAGCCAGCGGAGGCGCAGGTCAAGGAAGCGCCGAAGCAGGAACAAAAGCCGGCGAAGGAAAACAAGAAAGAAGACGACAAAAAGAAGGACGACAAATAACAAGGCCCGGTAATTTGATCAGTTGATTCGAGGCGGCCCCGAGGAATCGGGGCCGCTTTTTTTGCGCCTACGAAATCTAGCTTCTTCTTCTGAGTTATGGCGACGCGGTATCCGGCGGCGCGGGCGCATTGGGCGCGGCGGCCGGCGCTGCAGTGGGATTGGGCGACGCCGAGGCTTGGTCGAGCGCGAGGTACGCGCGGCCGAACGCGGATTGCTGCGTGCCGGCGGCGATCGCGACGGCCTGCACCGTATAGTGTCCGGATGGCAATTTGGCGAGCGGCAAGCTGATGCGATACGACGCGGTGCGAGTCTTGGAATCAACCGTGGTCGGCGCGAGCAGCGGCGTGGTATTCACCTGCACGCCGCCGCGAAAGAAGACCAGCCCGGCGCGAAGCGTGCTGGGATCGAATGGCTCGGACTTGTCGGTCTTTTCCGGGTAGTAGGCCTGGAAAAAAACGTAGAGCGTCTGCTGCTGGGTGAAAAATCGCGTGACGCTGGGAACGATTTTTTCGCCTTCCATTTCGAGCGGTGACGCGGCGATCTGCGCGCGAGTTCCCTGCCCTCGCGTCTCCACCTCCGATGATTTCGCGACGACGGGCACAAGCTGGCTTGAAAGCAGGACCGAGCTGAGAGTCATGCGTCCCGCCGGGCGCTGCAGCACCGTGAACGACTGCTCGAAGGTGCCGATTTTCCCGGATTCATTTTCGCGCGCGATGAATTTCATGCGATAGGAGCCAGGTGCGAGCACCACGCCGCCCTGATAAACCAGGCTGGTGCGATTCACCTGCTGAAACCGCTCCTCGTCGAGATGCACGGTAATCGTGTCGCGCAGCTGGGCCACACTTTGCCCGGAAGGCTGGGCGAGAACCTCGGCGGCAAAATCGAAGGCGGCTTCGTGACGGTCGTGCTTCTTGGCCCAATCGAGCGCGCTCGAAGAGAGCTTCGCGGAGATGGGAATGTACACCTGCTGATCGTTCAAGCGGAACATCGCGGTTTCAACCGCGATCGGCAAATCCACTTCCGGGTTTTCCGAACGCATGGCATCCGCAAGCTGGTGGTCGCGGTCCTCTTTTTCAAGATGCTGGAAATCTCGCGGGGCGTAATAGCCGTTGCGGTAGCGAATATGCGCTCCGGGCGCGTTGACCTTCACGCGGATGGCGTGCCAGCGACCGTCGCGCTTCACGTCCGACGGAAGATCGTAGCCGACCAGATAGTATCCGCTGTTGTCCTGCTGAATCTTCGGGAATGCGTCGCTCAAGTCTCCGAGATCGAAGAAGGCCTTGCCGCCGGTATCGACTGACAGCGTCGAAAGCGTGTCGCGCGAATCCTCGCGCTGATCGGTCTGGTGATACACGGAAGCGCCGCTGAACATCGAAGTGCCGGTCGCGGCGTTAGTGGTAACGTCGCCGCCGGGTGGAGTAGCGAACATGCCACGCGCGTCAATCGAATAGATGGAAACGTCGGCGCGATTGGCGGCATCGGTGACGGCGCGCAACTCGGCGCGATTTTCCTCGCCGGTCTGCGTGATCCCGCCGGTGAATTCAACGAGCGCCTTTCTTCCCGGAATTCCAGCAAGAACGTTGGCGAGACCTTCGACGGCCGCGAGCTTCTGATCGGTGTTAAACACGTTGAATTCGGTTTCGTCCGGCGTGTAAGCTGCGCCGGTATATTCCTGAACGTCGTACTCGCCGTTTGTCGCGGCGGCATAGAGAGGATTGGAGATCTGCGAGGCGGCGCCGGGAACCAATTGGGCGATGGCCTTGTCGAGCGTGGAGCGGTCGTTGGTGAAATTCGCAAGCACGGCGAGCCGGGTGCTGAACACCACGACGGAGACGAGATCGGCGGGCGTCATCTGCTGCTTTAGGAATTTCTGGGCCGCCGCGTGTGCGCGGAGGATGTCGTCCGTCTCCATCGAGGTCATGTCGAAGAAGAGGACGATCATGCGGCGGTCGCGGACGGTGTCCGTAATGGTGTCGGCGGCGCCGGGACCTTCATTGTCCACGGGAATAACGATGGGTTTGGCGTTATCCTCGGCGGCTGTCTCGACTTTTTCGATATCGGAGTAGGAAAAGCTGGATATTTTCTGCTGCTTGCCGTCGTCGGAAACTTCAAACTGATCGGCTCGCAGTCCCTTGATCGGCTTCCCGGAGCCGTCAACGACCGCCACATCAATGCGAACCACGTTGGATTGCGCGCGCAGAACGAACGTTGGGTTCGCCTGTGGAGGCTGTTGTTGCTGAGGCGGTGCGGGCGGCGTCTGCTGCTGCGTCGGCGCGGGTGCAGACTGTTGTTGCGCGATTGCCGAAACAGGGGCGAGAGATACACCGACAGCGACCAAAATCGCCATCGCGCGGCGGATGAGACCACCCTCAAAAGAGTGTCGAGTAGAACGAACACCAACTCTTTGTTTGCAATGACTTACGGCGATATCTACTCGGCACGTGTGTCGGGTAGCGACGGAGAAAATGACGGAGTTCGGCCAGACGAAAGACAAGAGTCCCCTAAACGTTCGAGGCGGTTTGCCTCGGGCTGACTTCAACTGCGCCTTCTTCGACTTTTGTGCCGACTTTGCCATCATCAACATGTTAGCCCTCGCAGGGCCGGGCGCAAGTAGGTTGTTGTCGTAAAGAATTTTTCGCAACTCTCGAGTCCGCACATCGAGCGTATCGTGTCATTCATCGCGTTATCCATCGCTAAAAATTAAACCGGGCCTGCACGGCCATTGTCCGCATTGCCGCTGCACTAGACACGCGGCCGAAAAGAGAGAAGCCCGATCCGACTCCAGTTCCGGTACCGCAAACAATTCCGGCGGCGTTGCCCGTCCCCGAGCCAGTTCCAGTGGTTCCGAAGCACGGTAGGACGGTACCAATGCCGGTGTAACTCGGCGTGTTGGTCAGGTTCGTGATCTGCCAGCTAAGGTTCAGAGTGTGGCGGCGGTCAGGGCCGAAACGAAACGTCTTCGCGAGAGAGGCATTCCAATTAAATTGGCAGGGACCCTCGACGGCGCCTCGCGGCTCGTTACCATAGGCCAGATTTCCATTTGCGCCCGTCGGCAAAGTGAAGACGCCTGTATTGAAAAACGCCGCGGGAGAGCCGCCGCAAATTCCTGTGTTCGGATCGCCGGTCAAATTTGGGCGCAGGGAGAAATTGGCGCCGGTGCCATTGTCCGACGCGACGCCTCCCAGCAAGACGGTGAATGGCGTGCCCGTCTGCCAGGTGAAAATATTCTGAAGGCGCCAATCGCCGAAGACGTGTTCCTTCCAACCGTGATTGGCCCAGCGGTCTCTCTGACCGAAGGGTAGCTCCCACATCGAAACCGCGCGGAACTGGTGGCGTACGTCGAAAGTGGAAAGTCCGTACTCGCCGTGAAGGTTGCCGTCCTGCTGCTCCACGGTGGACGATCCACCGCCGATGGAGCTGGCATCATCGAGCGATTTCCCGTAGGTGTAAATTCCCTGCAACATGACTCCGTGGGTGAAGCGATGGACGACGCGTACCTGCAGAGCGTTGTAGATGGAATTCGCGCCGGACTGATCGAATGTGAAGCCGGTCGCAGCCGGGTCAATGCGATTCGCCTGAATCTCATCGGAAGGCGTGCCTAGAGGGGCGCGGTTGGGCGCGCGGAGGATATCGAGATCGGTTCCCTTGGTGCCTGTGTACGTGAGATCCAAGATCCAGCTGGGCGACAGAGTGGTTTCCGTGCCGAGACTCCAGATTTGAGCGTAGCCGTTCTTATAATTGGGATTGACGGCCTCGGTATTCGAAATGAAGGTGCTGGTCACAGGCGAGGACGGGAAACCGTTCTGGAACGTGAGGGGCGCGGTCGAGGTGGTGGTCAAGGTTTGAGCGGTGGCGACCGGAGATTGATAAGCCAGTTCACGCGCAAGCGTGTTGTAGATCGCCTCGTTGTAGAAAATTGAATATCCGCCGCGGACGACCGTCTTCGGCTTGAGGAACTTCGGCTGCCAGGCGAATCCCATGCGCGGCTCGAGGTTTCCGTAATCGCCGTGAACCAAAGCACGGGGCAGACCGGGAGCCGAGAGATTGGGCTGGCCGTGCGCGACGACGATCACGTCGGCGAGGTTCGCAATATCGAGATTCACAAGATTGTCGTTCAGCTCGACCGGCGGGGTTACCGATTCATAGCGCAAACCATATTGAAGCGTGAAGGTCTTGCTGACACGCCAATCGTCTTGCGCGAACGCGGCGAGACCCCAACTTCGAAGGTAGAGGTTTGGATTGCCGAACTGCTCCGTGGTGTTGAACGGGAGGCCAAGAAGGAAATCGGCAAAATCGTTGCCGGTGGCGAGGCCGGTGAAAACGAAGCCGCCGCGCGGATTGGGATTGGAATTCGTGTTCAATTGTATGCGGCGAATTTCGGCGCCAAACGTCATCGTGTGTTTGACGTGCGTCCACGTGAAGGTGTCGGAAAAGCGCAGGGTCTGATTGCGGACCAGAGACGGAATCGGATCGTTCAACCCCGAAAAATCCGTGAAGCTGACCAAGGGAATGCCGAAGTCAATCGGCGACACAGACACGCCGGTGATTCCCAAATTAGCGGCGATGTCCGTGCCGAATGAATTGTCGCTGAGGAGCTCGATGCGGCTGCGGCTCCAATTTAGCGCGATATTTTCAACCAGTCGCGGCGACCAATTGTGGGAGAGCCCGAGGCTCACGCTCTGATTGCGCGTGGATTGGTGACCGCCGATGTCGGCAAAATTGCTGAGTGTATTGATCCGCTGCGAACTGAAATTGTAGCCGCCGTTGACGTTGAATTTCGCGTTGATGGTGTGCAGGACGTGCGTGCTGAGAATGTCGCTATTGAGCGGCGTGGTGGACTGCAGGAGGTAGTTCTGACCGGTGACGCTCGGCAGATTCGGCGTGGGAATAAAAGATAGCAGGCCCTGGACCGCCGGATTCGTCGCAAATTCGCTGGTGGGAATCTGCTGGCAGCCCGCGCCCGCCGAAGGAAACGGCGTAGTCGTGAACGGCTCAAAGATCGTGGAGCCTCCGCAGAAGAGCCCGCCGCGTTCAGCAGCTGTCGGCACCGTTGAAAACGTGTTGATCGGATTCTTGGCGGTCTCGCGCTGGTAGTTGACGAAGAAATAGGTTTTGTCGCTTCCGTTGTAGATATGCGGAATCTTCAGCGGCCCGCCGACCGTGCCGCCAACGCGTTCATCGTAGCTGCCAATCTGCGGATACTTTGCGCCGGTGATCGAATAGGGCTTCGCATCTAACGCGGAGTTGGTGTAGCGATCGAAGAGCGTGAAACGCACGCGGTTTACAGTCTGGCGCAGTAATCTGCCAACCTGTGCACCATTGGGACCGCCGCGACCGCCTCCGCCAAATCCCCCCCCGCCGCCCCCGAAGAGCGCGCCCTGCTGACCAAAGGCGCCCGCGCCACCACCACCTTGCCCACCCGGGACTCCCCCACCACCGGGACCTCCCGTGCCGCCAAAGCCACCGAAACCCTGGTTACCGAGGCCGACCTGACCCTGCCCTTGGCCCGCGAACCCGCCTGGGCCCCCAAAGCCCCCGGAAGATAGCCCCTGGCCAACGGTGCCCTGCAACAGGAAGGAGTCGGAGGAAGAACCTGCCACAGAGGGCACGTTCATGCTCGGCTGTGGACCTCCTCCCGCCGCTTCCTCACCTTGTCCGTTTGCGGCCTCGCCCGTCAAATCCGTTTGCTGGAATCCTCCCGTAGCCAAGCCCGCACGAACTGCATTCAACAAACCGGGAGGAAGTGGCTGGCTCCGCCCTCCTCTGCCCCGTGCCCCTGGCGCGCCCCCTCCAGATGCGCTCTGGGAATTCGCTGCGCCCGTCTGGCCGCCGCCAGGCGCACCGGAGCCGGGGCCCTGACCTGGACGCCGACTGGCGGAAGGCGCCAAAGATCCTGGCGGCGCGGCGAGCTCGGCGAGAGTGCCTACGCGAAGCACAAACTGAAGCGGGGGCGGCGCGGGGCCACCGCCAAGCTCGATATTGAGCGACGCGGAAACAAACCCCAGCTGAGAGGCATCAACCGTGTAGTGGCCCGCTGGAAGCGCGGGAAATTCAAACTTGCCGGCCTCGTCGGTCCAACTGACAAAGACTTTTCGCGTGTCGGTGTTGACGAGGCGCAGAGTGGCTCCCGGGACCGCGGACCCGTCGGAGGTGTGAACGATGCCGGAGGCGACGGCCGTTGCGGTATCCGCCGGCGCGGAATTTTGCGCGGAAGGCTGGACATGGGTCTGCGGCGCCTGCGCGAGTACTGCGGAAGGCACAGCAAAGACGAGGGCGGTCAGCCATGCAGCCGTTGCGCGGATAACCCTTGGGCAGATTGGACTGTGCAACACCATTCCCTCAGCTTACGGAATTCGCGCGTGACTGCAATAAATCTCTTCGACGGTGTCGCACGAAAAAGGGTTACCCGCCCGACTGGGCGGGATCATAGACGAGACGGAAGGTGACCGGATTCTTGAAGCGCGGATTATCGATTTTCGTGGTCACGTAGAGCTGCTTGCCGTCGGGAGACAACTCGTACGTGCGCGTGGTGCTGCCCTGGCGCCTGCCCGGCGTCACCGCGACGAGCTGAGCCCCTTGCCACTGCGCCGCTGGGGGCGCGCTGGTGCTGTCGCCGCTTGAGCTATTTGACCCGCTGGTCGTTGAGTTGTTCTGGGAATTGGTCTGGGAGCTAGTTTGCGAACCGGCAGGCGGGTTGGATGACGAGCCCGCGGATGAATTCGCCGGTGAGGAATCCGCCGCGGAATAAAGCGCCAGCACTTCGCCCGATTCGCTGGTCACTTTCGCGGACGAAGCAGTCTGGTCGATGGTGAGCTGCGAGAGATCATTTGTGGCGGAGCCATTCTGTCCGCGCCTGCCGCCACCGCCGCCGTTGCCTCCGCCCCCGCGTTGCCCTCCTCCACCTCCCCAGCCGCCGCCACCTCCCATGCCGCCTCCGCCGCCCATGCCTCCGCCCATACCGGCGTGGCCTCCGCCACCGTTGCCATTGCCATTGCCGCCGGAATTGCCGGCCTGCTGCATCGCTGCGCGAGGATCATCGCTCTCGTCTTTGTTCAACGCCCAGGTCCCGGAAAGGTTAGGCTTCCCACCAATCTCCGCGGGGGCGGTGGAGCGAGGTGAAGCTGGCGGCTGATCGGAAGGCGTGGCTGCCGGAAGAGGGCCCGCGCCTGCCGTCTGCGCGCCGGCACGGCGGGCCGGCAGCAAAAGCGCAGCGGCCGCGAAAATCGCGAGAATAAACCACCACAAAAATATCTCCGCGAGACTCTGGTTTTTCTTACCGTCGAGCGCCGTGGTATTCATCAAGCACCTCCTGCGGATTAGACCGGGAATATTCGTCGCGCGCTCATTTTCACGCACTGCCGCACGTACATCCGCGCGCACATCCCGTCACACTGATGATTCCTTTCAAGGCACGCGATAGTTCCAAAAGCTGAGGGAAGGCTTTTGAGTCTGCCGCGTCCTCTTGTATCATTCCCCTCAGCATGCTTCCTCTCACACGACGACCGTGCAAGCCGCGTCCGCATCTCCCGCGGGGCTAACCCCGGCGCGCCCGCCCGATTGCGAGCGCGATTATCAGGCCACTGGAAACCGGAATCTTCCCAACGAAGCAGTCCGAATCAAAGCGCGAAAGGGGAACAAGCGAAATGGCACACACAGGGAATCAAATGCGGCTGGCCGTGCTGGGCGCGGGGAAAATGGGCGGGATTTTGATCGAGGCGTTCGTTAAGCAGAGACTCGTCTCGCCGCAGAATATTTTCGCGACGGTGCAACACGCCGGACCGGAGCGCAAGAACGGATCGAAGCTGCCCGTTTCGCTGACGAACAATAATCGCGCGGCGGTGAAAAAGGCGGACGTTGTCTTTCTGTGCGTGAAGCCGCAAACGGTGGGGCAGGTTGTGGACGAAATACGCGGTGAGCTGACCGACAAGAAGCTACTGATTTCGATCGCGGCTTCGGTGCCGGCTGAATACATTGAGCGGCGCCTGCGCGGAAAAGTCCCCGTGATTCGCGCGATGCCCAACACGCCGTCGGTGGTGGGCGCGGGAATCACGGCGATCGCGGCCGGGAAATTCGCCGGACCAAAGGAGGTGGAGACAGCGCGGCGATTATTCGACGCGGTAGGCAAGACCGTGGTCGTGGACGAAAAGCACATGGACGCGGTGACCGGATTATCCGCGAGCGGGCCTGCGTTTATTTACATCATTCTGGAATCGCTGGCGGAAGGCGGCGTCAAGGTGGGGCTATCGCGTGAACTCGCCACGCTGCTCGCGGCGCAGATGACGCTGGGCGCAGCGAAAATGGTGATCGAAACCGGGCATCATCCGGCGCTGCTGAAGGATACGGTGACGACTCCAGCGGGCTGCACGATCGACGGCATCCTCGAACTCGAGGAGGGCGGATTACGCGTCACGCTGATCAAGGCTGTGGTGAAAGCAGCGCAGCGCGCGAAGGAATTGCTGGTCACCGACAAAAGCGCCTAGCGGTGGCACCGCGACGTGCTGCCTACTTTTTCATCAGGAGCACGTTCACCGCTTTGACCACTACTTCGACCTTGTCACCCTTCTTGATGCCGAGTTCTTTCAGCGATTCGAGTGTCATCACAGAGGCCATGCCAGATGATGTGGGGATATTGACCTTTACGAGGCACATTACGCCGCCCTTCTTAATGTCCGTCACTTTGGCGATGATTCGGTTGCGGGCTCCTACTTTCATGTTTTGCTCTCCTCGACTATCGTCTCGTGTCTAGCCAGGAGTTTAACAGAGTGCGAAAGATTACCGGTGCGTAAACGGAGCGCCACGGGTTCCTTTGCACCGCACGGAACTTGCAGCTAGGATAGAGGCATGGAGATTGACCACAAGGCTTTCCTCGACAGCCTCGGAGGCGCCGAGGGCGTGAAGCGCCTGGACGACGAAGCGCGCGCCGACGCGCTCGAATCGCACATGATGTCGGAGTTGAATGGCGCCATCGCCGCGAAGAAATCTGGCGAGGCGCAGCCCCCAAAGAAATATCCCACTGTGGCGGAAGTCGAGGCGCAGATCGAAACGCGGCCTTATCGCGCGGGCGTGGGATTCTTGATGGTGCCGCGCACAGGCGGCAACGTGAAAAGACTCGCGCCGATGCCCGCGAATCCAACGCTGGCCGATTTTTTCAAGTTGCGTTTTGCGGACACCGCCAACCACGTGTTGCAGAGCGCCAACCTGGCGAAGAAGAACGGCATGTCTGAAGAGATCGTTCTCGCGTGCCTGCTTCACGACGTGGTGCAGGAAATCATGCGGACCGATCACGGATGGTGGGGAGCGCAGCTCTTCGAGCCGTACGTCTCGGAGAAAGTGACATTCGCGATTCGGTACCACCAGGCGCTGCGGTACTACGCCGATCCTTCCGTGGGCTACGAGTATCCCGATCTCTACCGGGAATTATTCGGCGCGGATTACGTCCCGCCACCTTACATTGAAGCGACCTACCAGATGGTTCGCAAACACAAGTGGTATATGGAACCGCGCATGGTCGCCGTGAACGATTTGTACGCCTTCGATCCGAATGTGGTTGTGACGATCGAGCCGTTCCTCGACATCATCGGACGCCATTTCAAACAGCCGAAGGAGGGGCTGGGGAACGACGGAAGTCCGGTCGCGCACATGTGGCGAACGATTTCGAGACCAGATCAGCCACTGTAGGAAAACTCTCGTTCGGTCCCGCGCTGTTGACATCCCCGCTTGCAAGGGTTGGAAAAAGAACTCAGAACCGGCTGGTGACTCCTGGCGCAGGCCGGCTCCGCCCTAGCGATGTTGAAATTCGGGCGAGGCGAGAATGAATGCGACGATGAGGCGCAGCCGATTGGCCAGCGCCGAAGTGTTGCGTTCCGCGTCCGGGTCCTGCGTCTCCTTTCGGATGATCGCTTCGTCCTTGGGCAGAAGTTCGCCAGGAAGAATGGCGTCCTCCGTCAGCGCGATGGCGAAATCCAGGCCCGTGTGTTTTTCGGCGAGGATCGCTTTGGTTCGAGGCTGGTCTAAACTCGTAATTATTCCCAAGGTAACGATCGCACCGGGATCGAATTGCACGCCCGAAAGGTTCCCCTGCGTCAACGCGGTGGAAAAGTTAATCCGCGCGAGCAGCGCGCCTTCGTTGTCCCATGTTTCCGACTTCTCCGAGTAACCGGTCGGGACGATCATGCCGTAGGGCGGCATACCCATGGCGCTCAGATTTTGCAGGAGGGCGTCTGGAGAGACCACATTTGTGCCAGTAGCCCTCAGAGTGGAAACCACGAGTTCGAGCGGCGTTTTCATCTTCGCGCGGTAAGCCCTGGGCGACCAGAACTCGGGCGAATGGAGCATCGTGCGCAAGACCTCGCGAATATCGCCGTCGCTGGATAAGAATTTCTCGGTCATGCGATCCACCAGAGCCTCGGGCGGATCGTCGGAGACGAACCTGGTGGCGATGCTATTGGAAATGAAGCGGGCGGTCGCAGGACGGTGCGCGAGCATGCTCAAAGCCTGGAGTCCTTCGTCTACTCCCGCTTCAAAGAATTTTTCGCCGAGAACCGTCTTGGTTCCAGGATCGTGACGCTTCGGATCAAATTGGAATTGGCCGCCATCATCCGGCTGCGCGATCGTCCATCCGGTCAGGACTCGCGCGAGCTCGGTGACGTCCGCTTGCGTGTACCCCCCGTTTACGCCGAGCGTGTGCAGCTCCATGACCTCGCGGCCGTAATTCTCATTCAGGCCACTCTGGCCATTCTTGCCCGCCGCTTGGGAATGCGGCCCGATGCTGAGCCAGTTATCGAGATACATCAACATGGCCGGGCTTTGGGCGGTGGCAACGAGCAAATCGTAAAACTTGCCGAGAGCGTGAGGACGAATCGCGTCGCGCTCGTAAGCGGTCGTGTAGTAGACGCACTGGTTCTTGTACTGGAAAACGTTGAAATGATTGAACCAGAAATCGGTCATCACTTCGAGGAGCTGCCGCTCGGAATAGATCTCACGGATCAGCTTCGCCTGTTGCAGCTCGGAAGCGACAACTCCCGCCGGATTTGCCAGCGCGCGGACGGTCTCGCGCTCCTGGGGCGAGAAATCGGCGAACAAGCGATCGCGCTGATCTCCGCGCAACAGACTCGGGAGATTGATCAGTTGTTCGGGAGGCGAATTCCCAAGAGCGGCGAGGCGCTGGTTCTTGGGGAGCGCGAGCAGATTATCGGCAATCGCGCGCCCCTGCACCTCGGCCGCGGATGGCGACGCCGGCTTCGCAGCGCTGTCGCCAGCGGCTCCGGCATTCATCTTGGCGGCGGCGTTCGCGTCCGCGGTCTGGGCTTTAATGGCTTCCTGCTGCTTGATGCGCGCGACGTTCACGGAATACACCAGCGCGCTTTCCGGATCGTCGGGCATCGGCCGCTTACCGGCGATGATCTGGCGAATCACGGTGTCCGAAGGAAAGGATTGCGCGAGCTGCTTCGGATTCATGCGCGTCGTGGCATAGGGTCCGAGACGCGCGTTGAGCGCCGAATCGTCGATACTCTCGGGATGCAACTGGTCTTCAATCCACGCATCCAGGCCCTTGGCCATAACGGCGTCCACGTCGCCCGGCCTCGGGCCGAAAGAAAGGCGATTCAGCGCGTGGATTACGCGCTCGCGGTCGGTGAGTGCTGCCGGACGCGTTCCTTTCGTGACGGAAGAGGAAGTTTCCTTTTGATTCGTGGACTGCGGGAATACAGGCGCGGCGATATTGAACGCGAGCACGATCGCAAGCATCCTGCCGGGACAACCGACATTCATCTAGTACTCCCGCGGTAGCCTTCAAACTGACATCAACCAGCGGCCGTCCTATTCTAAACCCCGATTGAGCGCGTTTGTTTTCACGAAACGGTTTTGATTCTCAGATTCATACATGGCGGAGCAATCTGTTTCGTACGTATGCCACGATGCGAAGTTGTTCTAATGGGCGGCAGATGGTGCGATGCGTGCGGTGGCGTGGATATCAACGTTGACCGTGTCGCCGACGTGGAGCAGAAACGTGCTCGGATTCTTGAGACCCCATTTGACGTAAGGCACGACGAGCTGCATGGAGGTCCGCACCGACCCGACTGCGCCCGGCTGCACGGTACACGCGAGTGTGGCGTCGTGATCCTGACCGTGAAGGCGGATCACTCCCTCAACATCTATCTGGGCTGTCCCCTCCTTCGGAATCGCACCTTTGATCTGCCCCGGTGTGAAGGTGATTTCGGGAAACTTGCCGCTTTCAAGAATATCGGTGTGCATGTTTTTGTCGCGCGAAGCGTTGTCCGTGTTGCCGCTGGTCGCGTCTATCACGATGGAGCCGCTTGCACGTCCGGTGGAGGAATCCCATTGAATCTGGCCGCTCTTGAGCTTGAAGGTTCCGTGAACCGTGTGAAGCGTGGCCGCAAGCGTGAAATCGATTTCCGTGGTAGCCGGATCGAGAGTGATTACGGAGTCCTGCGCGCGGAGCGCCGGAGCGAGAACGAAGACGCCGAGTGCAATCGCGAGAATCGCCGAAGCGCGCCACAACGCCGACAGTAAGTGGACGAATCGAGTCACGTTCTCAGGCCCAGAGGACGCGCCAGCCGAGGTTCAAAATCGCAGAAGCCTCTAGCGCGTCCGGCGTGGAATCGCCGGTATGGACGGCGATCATCTTCGCGAAAAGGTCGTGGTGGGCCGCGAAAAGCCGGAGCGCCTTGCGCCGCAGCGCCGCGCTGGAATTCATCCAGAGAAACAGCCGCGTCATGCGCACGGCGGTGCGTATGATCCGACGGTGCTCGTATTCGTATTGCGCGAGGTCACGGGCGGCCAGCGCTTCGGCGAGATGAATGGCCTGTTGAAAGGCGAGGTTCAAGCCCTGCCCGGTGACGGCATCCACCGTACAACCCGAATCACCCACCAGCGCCACGTTTCCACGCACGACGGCGCGCGCCCTGCTGAAAGACGTGACCGCTCCGGCCTCGGAAGAAAGCTGTCGGGCGCCGCGAAGACGCGCGGCAACCGCGGGAAATTGATCGAGGACGCGATCCATTCGAAGGCGCGAATCGTCCACGAAGAGCGAAATGCAGATTTCCCGCGCGCCGGTCGGCGTCACAATCATCTGCGATCTCTCGCCCCAATGGACTTCGACAAAATTGGTCCAGGGCGTGATCGCGTAGTGCCGGCGAAAACCGAACCGGGATCGCTCGGGGCGGCGCGGGCCCAAGCCCGCAAACTGGCGGACACTGGAATGCTGGCCGTCGGCGCCGATCAGCCACGTGCAAGGAATGAACGTGCCGTTGACGCAGGCGCCGTGAAAACCAAGAGTCGAGACCCGCGCGCCCCACATCAGGGTGACTCCGGTTTCGGTGGCGCGGTCAATTAAGAGCTGGTGGAGCGCCGTACGGCGCAGGCCCAAGGCCTGTCCTCTGGGAATTTCAGCGCTGACCGAAGAAGTTTCGTCCGAGAACCGAAAACCCTGGAAGGGAAAACCCGGACCCGAATCGAGGTCAACTCCGAGACGGCGCAGCGCCGCCACTGCCTCGGGCAGCAAACCCTCGCCGCAGGGCTTATTGATGGGAGGCTTTCTGGAATCAACAACGGTGACGCGGAGGTTTTTCAGGCTTGCAGCAATGGCCGCGGCCAGTCCGGCCGGGCCCCCGCCTACGACCAGGACATCAGCCTGCAATTTCGGCTCCCACGAAACCGACTACCAGCGCAAGAGGAGCAGCTCGGAGCAAAATCCAGGCCCCATGGCGGCCAGGATGCTCAATGTTCCAGGTTCCGGGCGACGATGGCGGTAAACATCCTCGAGAACGAGGAGGACGGACGTGGAAGAAATATTGCCCACTTTGCGTAAACATTCCCACGACGCCTCCAGATCCTTTTCAGTAAGGTCGAGAGCTGTAGCGGTGGCTTCGAGAACCTTCGGGCCGCCGGTGTGCATGATCCAGCTTTGGATATCGCTACGGCGGACACCTTGTTCCGCAAGGAACTCGTCCACATCCTTGCCCAGATGCTTCACCACCGTATCCGGAACTTCCGGTGACAGTACGATGTGAAATCCCTTTTCAGAGATGTCCCATCCCATCACACGCTCGGTATTCGGGTAGAAGACGGATTTGGTGGCCAAAATCTCGGGCCCGTTCGATTCGACCTCGTCTCCCACAACCACGGCCGCCGCGGCGCCGTCGCCGAAGAGCATTGCCGAGATCAGATGCGCCATCGAGATGTCGTCGCGCTGGAGCGTTAGCGAACACAGCTCAATGGACAACAACGCAGCCGCTTGATCAGGATAGGCGCGAACGTAGTCCGCGGCTCGGGAAACTCCGGCGGCGCCGGCCACGCAGCCAAGCCCGAAGATCGGGATGCGCTTGATATTCGGCGAAAGGCCCATGCGATTGATGAGGCGCGCGTCAAGCGACGGTGCTGCGATGCCAGTGACGGAGGTAACGAATATCGCGCCCAGGTCCCGCGGCTCAATCCCAGCGGCGACGAGCGCATGGCACAGCGCCTTTTCACCAATCTCGAGACCCACTTCGATCCAGACGTTGTTCGCCTCTCCCCACGTCTGCATGTTGTTGTGGTAAAAATCGAGCGGCCGCGCCGTGAACCGGCCGTCCACTTTCATGCTTTCGTCCAGGCGATCGAGAATGCCGGGCTGCACCAAACGATCCTTCCAATAGTTCTTGAGCGCACCTACGAGAACTTCCTGCTTGTGGTAGTACTTGGGAAATGCGCTAGCGACTCCGGCAATTCTCATAAATGCTGCTCCTCGGGCATCCGCCCGTGCGGAGGGCATCAAACTCATAAACGCAAATCGGGTCTGGTTTCATCCCGATCGTCTGAATTTGGCCCCGTATTTGAATCTGACGAACCTTGCTAAGTTCAACCGCGCTATTTAAGCAAGCCGACGACGAGTGCCTTCCTCGCCCCAAGCTCAACAGTTTTCAACACTCACCAATGTTCTCTGCCGGCCAAGCGAAACTGCCGAACAAAGAGCTTATCCAGTCCCGACGTCAAACACCGGGTCATGAATCCGCCGCTTGCGGGATGCGGGAGAGGCCGCGATAAAGGAACAGGGCGCAACCCAGAGAACCGACCAGGAGAAGAACTCCGATTCCCCTGGACAGCAAGCATATCTTACCTACCCCGAACAGGGCGCAATATACCATGGCAGAGCCTACAATCCAGTCGAGTAAATTGCGCCCCAGGTCGTGAACCGGAACCACTTCGGGGGCAATCCGGGCGATGGGCCCCCAGCCCAAAGCGTCCGGGCGCACGCGCCTGTAAAATCGCAAAAGCGTGTCGCGCGGCTCGGCCGGCGTCATCAAGGTGACGATGACCCATGCCAGGGTCGTGGCCAACGTGGTGACTAGCGTCTGCTTCGCGAAGACGGCGGGCTCGGAGCCGTGAAACGGCGCGGCCCAGCGGATCGTCAGCGAAACGATTAGAGCCGTGGACATCGCGGCGATTTCACTCCACGCATTTACGCGCCACCAATACCAGCGCAGCAGATACACGCTGCCTGTTCCGGCGCCGACTTCGAGAAGAACTTCCCAACCTGAGCGAATCGTGGCGAGTTCCCAGGAGACACAGGCGCTGAGAATAACGAGCAGGATCGTCACCCAGCGGGATACGACGACGTAGTGCTTCTCGGGTTCGGCGCGTCGGACGAATCGCCGGTAGAAATCCGAAACCAGGTACGAGCTCCCCCAATTCAGGTGAGTAGCAATCGTGGACATGAAGGCCGCGAGAAACCCAGCGACGAGTAGCCCCCGCGCGGCCCGGGGAAGATGATCCACGGCAAGCAGGACGTAGCCCGCTTCAGGTTGCGCGAGATGAGGATAGAGAACGACGACCGCCAAGGCCGCCAGAATCCACGGCCAGGAACGCAGCGCGTAGTGCGCGAAATTGAACCACAGGACCGCGAGCAGCCCGTCGCGCTCGGTGCGGGCGCTTAGAATTCGCTGGGCGACGTAGCCGCCTCCTCCCGGTTCCGACCCCGGGTACCAGAATGCCCACCACTGGACGCCGAGATAGACGCAGAAGGTGATGACAGGAATGGTCCACAGAGATTCGCTCGCGAAGCTGCGCGAGAAATCAGGAAAAAAGGAAGAGATGTTCGACGACGATGGTCCCGCTGCGGAGTGGAGGGCGTCGAGCTTCGCGAGAAGCGCGTGCATCCCTCCGGCAGCGCCGACCCCGTACCATGCCACCGCGATGACGACCCCCATCTTAAGGACAAACTGGAACAGATCCGTCCAGAGAACGCCCCAGAGACCGCCGAGCGCGACATAGATTCCCGTGAACGGTATCAGGAAGAAGACGCACAGGGCCAGCGCGGCACGGTCACTGATGCCGAGTACGACGGAGGCGATTGTAGTCATCGCCTTGGTGACCCAGCCGAGAATCACGCAGTTCACGAGGAGGCCGAGATAGATGGCGCGAAATCCGCGAAGAAACGCGCCGGGCTTTCCGGCGTAGCGCATTTCGGCGAATTCGACGTCCGTCAACAGACCGGCGCGAACCCAGAGCCGCGCGAACAGGAAGACAGTCATCATTCCCGCAGGCAGCATGCTCCACCAGATCCAGTTGCCCGCGATGCCATTGCGATAGACGAGGCCGGTGACGACCAGCGGTGTATCCGCCGCGAAGGTAGTCGCGACCATGGACGTCCCGATCAGCCACCAGGCGGCGCGCCGGCCGGACACGAAATAATCGGCGGTGCTGCCGCTCGATCGACGACGAAAGTAAAGCCCCTGAATGAGGGTGAACAGAAGGTAGGCAGCGATGACGACCCAATCGGTAAAGTTGAGTTTCATGTCCACGCGGCTGCGGCATATTTTGGTCGAGGACGCCCGGGGAGTCAAAGAGAATGGTGGCGGAGAACTGCCGATGCCTAAAAAGAAAAACCCCGGATCTGAGGGGGATCAGACCCGGGGGTCGGGGGCACTGAGGGGAACCGCTGGGCCGACAAACCTTATTGGGCTAGCGCTCCGCGAGCTGAGCTAGTAATTCAGGTGCCGCAGGAACATCGTCGCCCGGAAGACTATTTGCATCGCAAGCACGATAAGCGTGTCGCGAACCGCCGTGATTCTCCGCCTTATAGATTTTTTCTCGAAGCCGGCCGCACGAATCATTTCGGCGGCCGGGCCACCGCGATCCGATTTCCAATCACTGCCGATAAGTGCGCTCACTAGCTTCCTCTAATTGAGAACGTAAACGGGATTGTCGTGCTCGACGGCAACAACCATGGTTTTGAAAATATCCACATCCCAGCTGTCCGCGATGCGCAAACGGACGACTTCGGTCGTCTCAGACAGCAACCGCCCACGCAGAGGTACGCGTAGGTTCCCTGCTACCACTCGAAGAATTACGGGCTGCCCCATCCAGACTTCGTAGCCACCTTCCATCGTTGTCCCCCTCCTCAGAGTGACTTCCATGAACAAGTCAATTCTCGAACGATGGAACAACCTGACCAATGGTACAGGGGTCTAAGACTGGTAGGATTGAAGTACTATGACTTTGGCGGGGCGGCGAAGGCTCCGACGGTTGACTCTCTTGTCATTGTAAATACTGGATTTAGGGGCCGCGGATCAACTCGAACGACTGGAATTCAAGGCCATGATCGAAGTTCTCAAGCACCTTCTGGCAGCACTGTACGACGTCCGCGGGTTAATCGAATGGGGCGGAACGCTGCTGGTGTGCGTGATCGTGTTTGTCGAGACGGGGATGTTCGTGGGATTTTTTCTGCCGGGCGATTCCCTGCTGGTGACCGCAGGCGTATTTGCAGGCGCAGGGCATATGAAGCTGGCGGAGTTGCTGACGCTCGTGACGCTGTGCTCGATCGCCGGCGATCAGCTGGGCTATTTGATCGGGTGGAAGGCGGGCGAAAGCCTCTATCGGCGCGAGGACTCCCGATTTTTCAAAAAGAGGCACCTCGAGCGCGCGCACGAATTCTATGAAAAGTATGGCGGAAAGACGATCATCATCGCGAGGTTCGTACCGATCATCCGGACGTTTTGCCCGCCGGTCGCCGGAGCGGCGAAAATGAAATACTCGCGCTATCTGGTGTACGACGTTGTCGGCGGATTCCTGTGGGTATGGAGCATGGTTCTCGTGGGATACACGCTTGGACGGACGGTCCCAAATATTGACAAGCGAATTCACTACATCATCGCCGGTGTGATTGTGGTGTCCTTGATGCCTGCTGCGTATCACGCCTGGAAGGCGAGGGCTGCTAAAACGAACGCAGCGATTGCGCCAGTTCCCGCCGAGGAAAATCCCGAGAGACCGTAAATGCAAAACGGGGAGCCTGGCAGCTCCCCGTCTTGTTCACCCGCTAGGCCGCGGCGAAGCTGAAAGCACCGCCAGCGGTTAGCGCCGCAGGATCGATGCAAAAAAAGTGTCAAGGAACTATGCACGGCGGAGTTGTGCCTCCCCCGCACATGGGCTCCTGCTAGGGCACTCATACGCCCGGAATGAGCCATGTGCAAGCGGAAAATCTTGCGGGGGCGATCCAGCGCGGCGCGGGCGGGATCCCGGCCGGCAATCGTAATCAGATAGGATCGGTGGCCTGGTTCAGAACTGTCGAGCGATGATACCGGTCGCGATCGGAGTCGTGTCCTGATCGAACAACACGGCCGTGTTGTCGTCAATGAGATAATAAATCAGATTGAAGGTGGCGGCCGGACTCGTCGTCGTCAGGACAGCGGTGCCGCGACCGGTCGAGGCGGGCGCACCAAACGAATTACCAGTGGCACTGATCGGGTCGGTCTGTGAGACGGAACTGAAGGTATTAATGTCGAGATTCCCGCTAGTGATCCCCGTGCCGTTGAAAATAAGTTGGCCCGATACGTCGGGTTGGGAAGCCGAGGCGTTATCGTGGAAAACACCTTGACCGGTCAATCCGATCGCGAAGCTTCCACTCAGAAGCGCGACGGACGCCGAGCACGCGGCTGCCGGCGGCACGCATTGCTGGTATGCCGTGCCCGTGGCCAAGGCGTTGGAATCAATCTCCAACATCAAGGCAGTTCCCTGCGAAGTCTGATAGACCGCAAATTCATTGGTGCTGGAATTCGCCCCGGTTGGACACGCGCCAGTGCCTGAGAATAGCGTGAGATCAATTCGGCCCGTGACCCCGTCGGTAGCGTAGGACGAACACGAGTTAATCGCCGGGCCCATATTGTATGTGCCACCGACGTTCGCATCGAAGACGCCGCCGGAAACACCGGCAGTGCCGTTCGACGTGAAAACCCCGCCCGTCGCGAAGGCTGAGACTACGGACCCTCCGGTCAGCGCATCGCCGCCGCCGGTGAAGACGTAATTCCCGGCTGTTAGCGGCGTGGATCCCGCCGGGGCGCTGAACATATCTCCAGCGACGAAAGCCACGCGGTCAATTTCGATAAGATGCAGATGTGTTACGGAAGCTAACGGGCCTTCGACAGCATAAAACGCATACTCACGAGCGCCGGTCGGCCCGCTGGTAAGCGTCAAAGTCCCGCGGCCAGTGCCGGGAAACAGAGGATCAAATACATAAGTGCCCGTGAGCGATGTGTTGCCTCGCGTAACGACGCCTGATCCGGCGATACCGTTATCGTTTATATCCAGAATCGTGCCGCCGCCAGGAATGTCCCCAGAGCCGTTCGCAGAGAACTTGCCGGCCATGCCCAAGGGATTAAAATCAGCGTCCGCACCCAGCACGTTGAATACGTAGGGGCCGGTGATAACAGACGACGAATTCGAAAGGGCATTCAGGCTCTGCTGGTCAATCGTCCCGCCACCCGTGGCATTGGCGTCGAAAAGGATAATCTGGGCGTGCGCGTTCGTCGAAAGTGCAAACCGCCAGACGTGGGCTCCCTGGCTGCTGCTGATATTAGCCGTGCCTCGCCCGTCTGGTCCGACGGTGTAAAAGCCGCTGATGGATTCCTGTTTCGTGACTCCCGTAAGGAAGCTTTCGACGTCCTCGACGCCGCTGAGAATCGTGCCTTTCCCATTCGTCGCGAAGCTACCCGCCACCGCCAGAAAACCTGACTGATCGCTTCCGGTGTAGGAGAAAGCGTACTGACCCGTAAGAGAGGCGTCCGAATAGACAACTGTGACGGTTGCCGTTGCCGGGGCCTCGGCAGCAGGATCGGTTGCAGTGATCGTGACGGTGCCGCCCGGTGGGGGACTCAGGGGCGCAGTGTAATTCCCTCTCGAATCAATCGAACCGTACACGTCAGCGTTGCCGGACGGAGTCACCGTCCAAGTCGCATCGAGATCGGTCAAGCCATTCAGCAATGCGGTAAACGGTTGAACTTGATTCGCGGCAACGGTGGGAGACGTAGGAGACACCGTGAGGCCGGTACCGGCCCCGACCGTAACAATGGCGGTATTAGATGTTACCGAAGGGACTGTATTGCCGTTAGTTGAGGTCGCGGGCTGTGTCGCGACTGCGGTAATACTGACTTGCCCAACCTGAGTGACTCCCGTAGTGGCTGTTGTTGGCACGGAACTGGGAGCCGTATATACGCCTACGAGCTGGTTGTCGGCGGATGGCACAATACTGCCGACCGTTGACAACTCCCCGCCCGAGATACCGTTCACTTCCCACGTTACCGTAGTGGTCGTTGAAATCGTCGAATCGGCGAGATTTACAACAGCCGTAAATTGAGTCGTGGTGTTCAACGGGACTGTGACCGTAGCCGGCGTGATCGCCACGGAAGTCACGGTGGTCTTATTCCCGCCGCCGCCGCACGCCTGTAAGCTCCAGCCACCCGCGATCACCAGGGCAATCATGGCAAGAAGACGATTCATCGGCGATCGCCGATGTGTCTCGCCGCACAATCCGGTAGCGCTTTGCGCCGCCGCGCACTTCCCGACCGCGTTCACCAACTTCATAGGCTTCGGCCTGTTCATCGAGACGTTATCTCCGAGGGGATTCAAAGGGTGTAGGGAGGTTCCATTCTAACTGGAAAAGGTTCCATTTTCTTGAGGAACGGCTGGAGGAAGCAAGCTCCGAATCGATCCAGCGCCATTCAGGCCAACCCACCCATCATCGCTCCAAACACCCGGATAGGCAGATGTGAGCGACCCAGATTTGGTTGTCATGCGAGCGCGTTCACGTCTCTGGATAGCATCGAGGGAAAAGGCTACTTGAGGAAGAGGCCTTCGCGGACCTGATCGCGGCCGACGAAAGTCTTCGAGGACCGGAAATCAGCAAACAGACCGAGGATTTCCCGATTCTGAAACACATGAGAATGAACGGCAATAGTGGCGGCGGGTATCAACTCCACGGTCTGGCTGTCCACGACGCGATAGCGATGGAAACGTTCCGTGGCGCGACTGTGAAACATCGCCAGCATGGCGCCGCCGGGATGAAGCACCTGCGAAAGGCGTGCCATCAGCCGTGGAGCCACCTCCGGGTCGAAATAATCCAGGAGATCCCACGCCAGCACTCCATGAAAACTTCGCTCCGGGTATTGTAGTGCGTTCTCGAGAAATTTATCGGCGAGCACGGACGGCGAAATCCTCTGCGAGTCGCCACCGACGGGAGACGCTCGAAATCCCTCTTCCTCAGCGGAAAGGAAGTCCTTCCAGGTCCTCAGCAGGTCCTCGGTAGAAACTCGATAGCCTTTGTCCACAAAAAAGCTGACGGTGGACTGCCATACCGGACCCAGATCGAGAACGCGGCCGTGGGGAACGTCGCTGATCAGCCACAAAAACTCTTTCAGACCATTTGAGATGCGGAGATTACCTGACGGGACAGCGGCCGGCGTTGGACCGGGCCTCACGGCTGCTGCGCCGGTGGCCGGATGTGCGGCACCCGGGCGGGGTTTTGCCGTCCAGTTCATGTTTCGCTTTACTCGCCCTCTACCGCGCTGGCAGCTATCGGTTGGAGATCCGCGGTATCTCGCCCTTTAGGGGCCGTTGCTGAAGCCCCACGGGCAGGCGTCGTTTCCACTTTGCCCCGCAACCTCGCACCGTCATCTATCCCAATGCGAGGCGTCATGACGCTTCCCGTGACGCGACTCGACGAGCCGAAATGCGCGCTGTCGCTTGCCTTCAGGTTCCCCTGCACGGTGCCGTCAACCACGATCTCGCGGGACTCGATATCAGCCTGAACTCGGCCGTTGGGTCCCACCGTCACGCGACTATTCCCCAGACGAATCTTGCCGTGCAATTCGCCATCAATGTATAGGTCTGAGTCGCCGGATAATTCTCCGTTAATTTTCAGGCCCGAACTGATTTTGGACGTGGCGCGGCTCACCGGCGCAGCCGCAGGTTCTGCGATGGGCGCCGACGGAGCAGGCGGAGCCTGCGTTGGCACGCGCGGAGCCGGTACTGGAACCGGAGCCTGCGATGCGACCGGAGCCGAAACAGGCGGGCTATAGGACTCTGAAGACGGCTTTGCCTCTGGAGATTTTCGCCACATAACAATCCTCCCTCCAAAAATGGGGACGCTGCGGCGGGTGGCAGCCATCCTCTGCGGTGGGAAAACTATAGTACAGCCGCAACTACCTGTAAACAAGCAGTGTACTGGAAACGTCCAGATCGGCAACCTTCGCGGGGCGGAACTCAAGAGCGCCGGAGTCGGAAGTTTGCGCATTATTGCGACGCATCTCCCACATCGCGACCACCATTCCCACCAACTCGTGGCCAAAAATTTTGATTCCCAATCTGGTATGCCACCAGTTGTCGGGATCGAAGTCGCTATCCCGCGCGGCCACGACGCGAAGAACGGTGCCGGGCGAGAACGTTCTCTCGCAAATATATCGCGCCCGCCGTGTGTGGTAGTTCGACGTCACCAGAATAATTCGCTTCCATCCGCGAGCGGAGATGAGCTGGCTGATTGCAGCAGCCTCCTCGCGCGTATCTTCGGCGCGGTGGGCGAAACGAACGATGGCTGTGACTGGAACCCCGCGGTCGGTGAGGTCATGCTCCTCCAACTCAGCGACACTAGCGTATGAACGCAGGCCTCGGCCACTCGCAACGATTCGGGGCGCCCAGCCGGCCTTGAGAAGCTCGGCGGCGCGCGTGGCCCGGTCACCGTTGTAGTTGTCGTCACCCAAAATCACGATGGCATCGGAAGCCACCGGACCCTCGTCCACGATCCAGAAGCTGGCGGCCATCCGCAGCAGTGGATTCCGCGCGAGATAGAGGAGGAAAAGAAGGCATAGGAAGAAGATCAGGAATATTAGGCGAAAAAATATGCCGCCGCGTTGCGATGCACAAGGATGAGAGAGCGGATGGGCAGTCATTATTTGCCGGGATCGAACTGGCGAAGGCGTTCGGCGGCCTGCTCAGGCAGAGTGCCGTTGAAATAGACTTCCTTGATGCTGTACGACTTGCTGCGAGTCTCGAGGATGGGCAGGATTTCGATGTGCCAATGGTAATCGCCGGCGATGGTGGCCCAGTAGTCGCTCAACTCGCCCTTGGTCTGGAGGGTGTTGGGCGCGGTGTGCAAGACCATGTGGTAGCTGCCGCTGACTTGGAGCAGGCGGCGCAGCGTGCGGCCGAGCAGAGTCGCCAGGTTGCGGCGCTTCTCGTCGGGCGAGGGAGACTCAAACTGGTGCGAGTGGGTCTTTGGAATCAGCCATGTCTCGTAGGGCACCCGTGAGGCATAGGGGCAAAATGCATAATAATCGCCGACGTTGTCCACGATTCGCTTCGTCTGGCGAATCTCCTGCCGCAGGATGTCGCAGAAAACGCAGCGGTCGCGCTCGCGGTACCACTCCCGGGCGGAACGCAACTCGTAAAGGATGCGCCGGGGGACAAATGTCGTAGCGGAAAGCTGGGAGTGCGAGTGCGGCCACTCCTCCCCGGCCGCCGGTCCCTGATTCTTGAATACCGCGACGTACTTGAAGCGGGCGTCACGCTTCAAGTCCTCGATTCGCAGCGCGTAGGCCTGCAGCACGCGTTCGATCTCCTCGTCGGTCAGCTGCGTGAAGGTGCGCGAGTGTATGGGTGTCTCGACAATAATCTCGTGCGCCCCGATAGCGGCCATGCGATCGAAGATTCCGTCCGCATTGCGCGCGGGGTCGCCCTCTATGTGGTAGAGCGGGCGGAAATGCGGATACGCGCGCACCTGCCAATTCCCTCGCTCGGGCAATTCGACCAGCACGCGCGCGTTGGTGCGGTTTTCGGGACACAACGGGCAGGGCTCGGCGCGTTCCTTTTCCCGCTCCGGATGTCCGACGACTACCCAACTGCGCGTGATGGGGTCTTTGCGTAGTTCCATCGAGTCCCTATGCGGACAATGAGGAGGTCATCTTATAACGAAGGCTTGCCGGACGACAAAGCCAACTGCGAAGTTGCGAGGCGTCAATGTGAAAAAAGTTGAGTTAATTCGGGAACGAAGTTGATTTCTAGTTTACACTGCGCAACAACGATTTTGGCTCGGTAGGCCCGGGACGTCGAAGTTGAGCGGCGAAACGGGCGAGGAGAGTTTTTGGGCACGCTTTCTGCCAGCGCTCCCGCTAGCGCGAACGGCGTCACAGGATTTGCGGCCGCTCGAAAAATGACGGTCGTGCCGATGATCGCGGCGACCTACTTCATGGTGGCCGGCGGCCCATACGGCCTGGAAGACATCGTACAAAAAACCGGTTATCAGGCCACGCTGCTGATCCTTCTTATTACGCCCCTGCTCTGGAGCATTCCGACCGCGATGATGGTCAGCGAGCTCGCGACGGCCATTCCCGAAGAGGGCGGGTTCTACATCTGGGTGCGGCGCGGCATGGGCCGCTTCATGGGCTATCAGGAAACGTGGCTCACGATGGCGGGCAGCGTGTTCGAAATGGCGCTGTACCCAAATCTTTTCGTGGCATATATCGCGCGGTTTGCGCCGCGACTGGTGGCCGGTTGGCGCGGGCTTGCAATTGGCTTTGCGATGATCGCTCTGTGCGCGGCGTGGAACATATTCGGTGCGAGCGCCGTGGGCGATGGATCTGTCGTGCTCAATGTGGTGCTGCTCGCGCCGTTCGCGGTTTTGGTCATATTCGCCATGTCCCACAGCCACTCCTACTCGTCCGGCGCGGTTCCACTGCGTCACGCTGACTTCCTGGGCGGAATCCTCATTGCGATGTGGAACTACATGGGCTGGGACAATCTCTCGACGATTGCGGGCGAAGTGGAGGCGCCGCAGCGGACATATACGCGCGCGATGTTCGGCGCGGTGATTTTGGTCGTCGCGGGCTACCTGCTGCCCGTCGCGGCTGTGGCGCAAATCGGACTCGATCCGAATAGTTGGACGACCGGAGGTTGGGTGGACGTGGGACGAATCGTCGGAGGCCAGGCGCTGGCTCTGGCGATTACGCTCGCTGGAGTCCTTGGCGCGGTCGGATCGTTCGGCGCGCTGATGATGTCGTTTACCAGGCTGCCCGTGGTGATGGCTGAGGACGGCTATCTGCCGAAGGTGTTCGCGCGGCGACATCCGCGCACGGGCGCGCCGTGGGTGGCCGTGATCGCTTGCGCGCTGTTCTGGGCGCTATGCTATCCGCTCGGATTCGAGCGAAGCCTGATCCTTGATGTGCTGCTAACCGGGCTCAGTATTCTTTTGGAATTTTGGGCGCTGGTCGCGCTGCGAATACGTGAGCCAAATCTGAAGCGGCCATACCGCGTGCCGGGTGGCACGGTTGGCGCGATTCTGATCGGGCTCCCTCCACTCGCGCTGATCGCTACCGCGCTGGTGCGCAACAGCCAGGAATCCGTCGGGAGCACGAACGAGCTGGTTGTGGGCGCCGCTGTCGTCGCTGGCGGGATCGCCATGTACTTCCTCACACGCGTCTTCCAACGCAAGAAAGTAGCCTAACCTCCCGGCGCGAAGGGTGCGCAACGTCGTGCTATTCTGGCGCGCGATGACACAGATTGCCAAAGCGGACCTCACCTTCATGCAAGCGGCGATCGAAGAGGCACAGGCTGCGGGAGCGCGGGGCGAAGTGCCCGTGGGAGCCGTGATCGTCTCTGACGACCGCATCGTGGGACGCGGGGGGAATCGCACGATTCTCGATTGCGACCCTTCAGCGCACGCCGAAATCGTGGCGCTACGCGAGGCAGCCAAGGGCGTCGGCAATTATCGCCTGCTCGGCACGACGCTTTACGTGACCATAGAACCGTGCGCCATGTGCGCCGGCGCCATGGTGCAGGCGCGAATCACGCGGCTGGTTTACGGCGCAGACGATCCGAAGGGCGGCGCGGTGCATTCCTGCTTTTCGATCCTCGATCACCCGCAGATCAATCATCGCGTGGAGTTATCGCGAGGGATCCTGGCCGAAGAAGCTGCGGCGCTACTCCAAAATTTTTTCGCGGCGAGACGCTGACAATCCGTGGACTCTTACTTCGAAGTCCCGCTGGTGGTTTCGTCTTTAGGTGGCAACCAGTAGCTGGCGAGGACGGGTATCAGAAAGAGAATCGCCAGCGGCGAAGTGATCATGCCGCCCACGACCACGCGGGCGAGCGGCTGCTGCGCCTGCACGCCGATGCCCGTCGAAACCGCCGCAGGAAGCAGTCCGAGACACGCCGCGGCGCAAGCCATCACGACTGGCCGCATCTCGGCCAGCGAGGCGAGCTCAATGTTCGCGCGCAAGGAACGAGAGCCGCCCTCCTTCCGGCGAATGCCGGAAACAAATACGACGCCACCGAGCGTGCACACTCCGATCACCGAGGCAAATCCAACCGCGGCAGAAATGCTAAAGGGCGTGTGAGTCAGCAATAGCGACAGTACCCCTCCCAGCAGGCCGAAAGGTAGAATCGCGAGAACCAAAAGCGCATGCCGAAGAGAGTTGAACGCGGTGAATAGCAGCGCAAGAATGATGAGCAGTGTGATTGGAATGATGACGGCGAGACGCCGCTGTTCCTTCTGGAGGCTGTCATACTCACCGGCCCATTCGAGGTGATAGCCTTCCGGAAGATGGACCTTCTGCGTTAGACGGCTCTGCACATCCTGAATAGTTCCAGCGAGGTCGCGCCCGCGAACGCTAAATTTTACGGGAATATAACGGCGGCCATTCTCCCGAAAAATCATGAAAGCTCCCTGGCGCAGGGAAACGTCCGCCACCTGGCCAAGGGGCACGTTGCTGCCTGTCGGCGTCGGGAGAAGAATGTTGCGGATAGCTTCGGCGGAAGTGCGAAATTGAGGCTGGTAGCGAATCACGAAATCAAAACGGCGATCGCCCTGCAGAATCTGCGTTGCCGGAAGGCCTCCGATGGCCGCCTGGACCGCGGCGTTGACGTCCGCGGACATCACGCCGTACCGGGCGCTGGCAGCGCGGTCGATGGAAACAATAAGCTCGGGCTGCCCCGACTCCTGAAAGACGCCCAGGTCGGCTACGCCGGGAACCGACGCCATGACATCGCGAATCTCACCAGCCTTTGCGACCAGCGTGTCGATATCGTCGCCAAAAAGTTTCAGAGAATTTTCGCCTTTGACGCCCGACATCGCTTCTTCGACGTTGTCCTGAATATTCTGCGAAAAATTGAAATCGATGCCGGGATATTTTTCGAGCTGCTCGTCCATCTGGCTGATCAGCTTGTCCTTGGTCAAGCCGCTCGGCCACTGACTTGGCGGCTTGAGCGACACCATGAACTCAATATTATTGAAGGTCGTAACGTCCGTACCGTCATCGGGCCGGCCCATTTGCGACACCACCTGCGTGACGGCGGGAAAGCCGAGGAGAATTTCGCGAAACTCGTGGGCCATCTGGGCGCCCGTTTCGTACGAGGCGTCTTGAGGCAGTGTCGCGCGAACCCAGAGGTTCCCTTCCTCGAGTTTGGGCATGAATTCGCCGCCCAGAAAGAGAAAGGCGACGATTAGAGTGGCGACGAGCGCCGATCCCGCGATCGCGAGCACCGTCTTTCGGTTCGACATTGTCCATCGGATACCCTCGGCGTAGTGTTTGCCCAGCCAGGCAACCAGGTGGGTATGGTGACTGCGTATCTTCTCGGGGTTTATCCAGGAGGCGAGCACCGGCGCGAAGAACACCGCGAACAGGAATGCGCCTATGAGCGCGAAGCCATAGGTTTCAGACATTGGCGCGAAAACTTTCCCGGGCACACCTTCCATCGTGAAAAGCGGGATGAGCGCAACGATGATCACCAGGACCGAAAACGCGACCGGGCGGACGGCTTCCGCGGTCGCATCGGCGATCAGGTCGAACGTATGGACGTTGGAATCGGCCGATTGAAAGCGGCGGAAAATATTCTCGAGAACGATTACCGCCGCGTCAACCAGAATCCCGAAATCAATCGCCCCAATGGAAATCAAGTTCGCGGATCGGCCGGAGAAGACCATCAGCGAAAACGCGAATAACAGCGAACATGGAATCGTGAGCGCGGCAATCAGAGAAATGGGAATGTCGCCAAGAAAAATAATAAGAACCAGCGTTACCAGGCTAAGACCGACGATCACGATATCCCGGACCGTTGACGTCGTTACGTTAATGAGGTCCCTGCGGTTGTACAGGGTTTCCAGCTTCATTCCTCGCGGCAGCAAACCGCCGTTCAGCTGGCCGACTTTCACCTTGAGCTGGCGTAGCGCGGGAAGCGACTGCTCGCCCCGTTGAAGAAGGACGATTCCCTCGACTGCATCGTCATCGTGATCCACGCCGACCTGACCCAAGCGCGGTTGAGAGCCCTCGTGAACGTCCGCGATGTCCCGCAAATAAACCGGCACTCCGTTGCGCGTCGCGATGAGGACATTCCGCATGTCCTCGACTGACTGCAGCAGGCCGACCCCGCGAATGTTGACGCTTTGGCTGCCCATGGTCAGGTAGTTACCGCCCGCATTCGCATTGCTGGCGGAGACGGCGGCGATAACCTGCGGAAGTGTCACGTTAAGCTGCAATAGCTTGCGCGCATCCACCTCCGCAACATATTGGCGCGTGCTGCCGCCGAAACCCGCGACGTCAACGATGCCAGAGACTTGCTTGATTTCGCGCGTGACGAGCCAATCCTGAGTGGCCTTCAGCTCGTTGAGGCTGTACGCAGGCCCATAGAGACGATAGCGGAAGATCTCTCCAACGGGAGATTCCGGCGAGAGCTGCGGACTCAAATTCGCGGGCAGCGAAACCAACTGCAGACGGTTCAAGACTTCCTGGCGGTCCCAGAAGTATTCACTCCCATAATCGAAATACAGTTTCACGTCACTCAAGCCGAATATCGCGGTCGAGCGAACGAACTCGAGATGGGGAATACCGAAGAGGACCGTTTCGATGGGGACGGTAACCTGTCGTTCCATTTCTTCGGCCGACCAGGAAGGATTCTGGGTGATCACCTCCACGAGTGGCGGGGATGGGTCGGGATACGCCTCGATGTCGAGGCGCAGGAACATATAGATTCCGCCCGCGATCCAGGCGACCAACAGGACAATCATCAAGGGCCGGTAACGGAGCAACGAAGCGATCAGGTTGCGCATCGCGAATCAGTCCTGCCCCGCTGAACGGAGGAGCAACGTGCCTTCCGAGACGATCGTTTCGCCCGCGTTCACGCCGGAAACAATTTCTATCGATCCGTCGAGAGTGCGGCCGATCTTGACCGCGCGGCGCTCGAAGCGGCCGTTTCCCTTCCCTATGAACACATAAGCGTTGTTGCCTTCCCGGATGACGGCGGGAGCGGGCACGAGAATTCCTTCAGTCGAAGATCGCAGGATGCGGATCGCACCAAACATGCCAGGTTTGATACGAGCGCCGGCATTCGGCAGAATGACGCGGACGTGGAGAGTGCGCGTGGCTGGATCGACAGCGCCCGAGACCACGCCAACCCGACCGGCCCAGTGCTGATCGGGGTAAGCGTTCAGGGTGACCTGAGCTTCCTGTCCCGACTTTGCAACAGAGAGATCTTGTTCATAAATATCGCCCAGGGCCCAGACGCTGGTGATGTCCGCGATGGTTGCGAGCGGCGCCGGCGCGGAAAGCGCTTGCGAAAACTCTCCGGGTGCCGCACCGATATCCAGGATAACTCCGGCGCGCGGCGCTTTCACGAGAAGCTGGGTCGAGGCGTGGTCGGGGTCCATGCCGAATACCTGCACTTGTTCGCGGGCGGCTTCAACCTCCGCCTGAGACTGTTGCGCATCGCCCTGGGCCTGCTCGTAGTCTTTTTCGGAAATTGCCTTGTGGTCCAGCAGGTCCTCAGAACGGACGAGCGCCTTCTGTTTCACCTGATTGTCCACAAGAGCTTTGTGATAATCGGCGACCGCCCGGGCAAGGTCGCTGCTCTCCAGCACTGCCATCGTTTGTCCCTTCTCCACACGATCCCAGGGACGAACTTTCATCTCGACAATCCGGCCGCCGGTAGGGGCGAAGACATGCACGACGCGCGTCGGGTCGGCTTCGATGTGCGCCGGCAGATCGAGATATTCGGGAATCGTGCTCGTGCGCGCAGCTTGCGTCTGAATTCCCTTTGAATCGGGAGCGACGTATTCGATGCCTGGCGAATCGGCATTTTGCTGATTCGAGGCCGCGTCACCTTTGGATTTGGCCGTACCGCATCCCACCAACGCCGCGGTCAGGCCCAAAAGAATAAAAACTGATTTCATACGACCGACTCCCTTGCGGCGCCATGGTACGCCGCGAACGGGCGGCGCAGGACCCTTACGGCGGGCCGGTGAAACGCGGCCGGAAATGGCTGACAACGACCCTATGCGCGGATGCGCACATAAAGACGGTCAACTTTCGAAAAATTGGAAGGGGAAACGGCCGACGCTACAGGAATGAGACGGGAGGAGCTCGACCAGATGCCTGGTCACTTGAGAGAGCCAATAGGCCGAGCCGCGCGGCCGGCTCCAATTTCTGCAGCCGACTCGAAGGGCCGAGGAACGGAACTGCTGGCACGATTGCCCAAGACGATGTGTGCAACGCCGTTCCCGATTGCGGCAGCGCGTGCGGGGCCGGCGAGCAAACAAAATCACGCTTGTGCGCCGAGCACTCCTCCAGCGCCACAATTTCAGAGTGCAAGTCGTCCGTCATCGAGACCGCAAAAAAAAGCAACACGAGGGCGACGCTGAGTGCGCTCAATTCCTGCAGTGAATGCCGGGAAGAACGGCGGCGCTGGTGGACCCAGCGCGTGCGCCAAGTTCCCAGGAGGCCTACGACGATGAGCATCCCGAAGATATTGAGAAGCAATTCCATGCTGATGCGCCCTACCTCATACGTCACAGATAAGTTACCACCGGTCACAACTCGCGGCAACCGTCCGGTCGAGGCAAGTTGCTGATGCGGTGGCGCACCCGATGGCATGGATTGGAGTTCGCGGATCGGTCAGTGGATTCAGAAATAGAGGCGTTGCGAGGCGGCACTAAGGTTTGACGGTAGCTGACGCTGCCGCTGGTGGCGTCAACGTAATCGCCCCCTTGAGTTCGATGCGATCGACGGAGCGCCCAACCGAGATCGTAAACTCGCCCGGATCCGCGCGCCACTCGTGCGCGTTCACGTCGTAGTACGAGAAGGCGCGCCCATCAAGTAGCACCCTGGCTCGCTGGGTAGCCCCGGCGCGCAACATCACTCGCGCGAAGCCCTTCAGTTCCTTCGCCGGACGCGGCACAAGCGAATGAGCCTCGCCCACGTAGACTTCACCAACGTCGGCGGCGTCGCGGTTTCCGGTATTTGTGACGTCCCAAGACACTTCGTAGCGTAGGTCCGAGCCGGGTGCGTCTGTCTGCGGCGTTCCACGCCCGACCGGCCGGATGGACAGATTTTGATATCGAAACGTGCTGTAGGAGAGGCCGTACCCAAACGGAAACAGAGGCTTGATCCCGTGGTGCTCATAGCCACGATAACCGGAAAAAACACCTTCCTTATATTCGACGCGCTTGGAGCCCGACTCAGGATAATAGCTATCGTGCGCGGGATTATCTTCCCAGCGCCGCTCGAAGCTGACGGGCAAGCGGCCAGAGGGATTGACGTCGCCGAAAAGGATTTCCGCGAGCGCGGTGCCCCCTTCCTGGCCCGGATACCACGACTCGACCAAGGCCGGCACACGATCGAGCCACGCGTTCATATCCACTCCACCGCCGGAAGTAATCACAACGATGGTGCGTTTATTGATCGCCGCCATTTTCTGGATCAGTTGGTCCTGCCCCGGCGGCAGGCGAAAAGTACGGTCGGCGCCTTCGCTTTCGGATTCGGAATTAAATCCAACTGCGATTACAACGGCGTCCGCCTCGGCCGCAATCTTTTCGGCCGCCGGATCAACATAGCTACCCTGGGGAACAATTCCGAATCGAAATCTCATTCCAAGAAAGCCCGGCCTGCCGCGACGTTCCACGACAACTTTGTGGGGTCCGGCATCGAGCGCGATCGTGGTGAAACCGACAAGGGCTCGCGATTCACTCCAGTCGTCAAGCGCCAGCTTGTCGTCAACATAGACGCGATAATTGCCTCCCGCTTCGCCCGTGGATTGAACGAAGACATCGTAAGGCGCTGCGGTTGAAGCCGTGTAATAGCCGGTCCACCGGGCCGATCCAGCTCCCGCGGGATAGGCGGCTCCGCCAAAACCCAAATCCGGATTAGGAGCTTCGCCGAAACTGACATGCAGGTCGTTGCGCCGAATGATCGGATCGCCATCGAGATTCGGGCTCGAGAAATACTCCGCGAGCAATCCGGATTCGCCTCCCGATTGGTTCGTTGTAAAATTCGTGGCCAGCGCCAGTTCATCGAAGTCCGGGATACCGCGGCGGTAGTAGGTATGCACGGATGGCCCGAGCTCGTTGGCGATACCCTCGAGGAAGCTAACCGAAGCGAACGGCCGCACGCCCGCGCTTCCGCCTCCCACAGGCACAGCAGGATACGCATCAGGGCCGATCACGGCCACCGACTTTATCGTGTGCTTGTCCAAAGGCAGCACGTTTGCATCATTCTTCAGTAGCACCATGCCTTCGCGTGCGGCGTCGAGAGCAGCTTGGCGGCCCTGCAGGTTGTAGCGCGGGATGGAGAGATCGGTCTGATCCCTGTCCAGCCACCCCGACTTCACGGCGAGTCGCAGAATGCGGCGCACTTTGTCGTCAATCACCGCCATGGGGATTCTGCCATCGCGCACTGCGGGGACCAGCGTTTGGCGGTTCATAAACCCGCCATTCGGCATCTCCAGATCGAGCCCGCTATTGGCCGCGGCCACGCCGTCATAAGTTGAAAACCAATCGGACATCAGCACGCCCTGAAAGCCCCATTCCTTCTTCAGAATCTCGGTGTCGAGGATCAGGTTTTGGGTCGCGTGAATGCCGTTCACGAGATTGTAGGAGTTCATAATCGCGCCCACGTGCGCGTCCTTCACCGCGGCTTCAAATGCAGGAAGGTAAATCTCCCGCATGGTGCGCTCGTCAATGATCGCATCCGTATTGTGGCGATCGAATTCCGAATTGTTGGCCATGAAGTGTTTGGCCGTCGCGCTGACGCCCTGGCTCTGGACGCCATTGATGTAGCCGACCGCGATGCGCCCTGCAAGGAACGGATCCTCGCCGAAATATTCGAAGTTCCGGCCATTCATCGGGGCGCGGTAGATATTCAGCCCCGGCCCGAGAAGAAAATTGACGCCCTTCGCCCGCGCGTCGCGCCCGATTTCAGTGCCTACCCGCTCGGCGAGCGCCGGGTCCCACGTAGCCGCAAGATCGATGCCGGCGGCCATCGCGGTGGCAGGGCCAAAATTCCGGACACCTATGGGCCCATCGGCCATGCGCAGGCGCGGTACTCCGAGTTCAGGGAGTGCGCGCACAAAAAATCCGTCCGTTCCACCCACGTAGTCGATCTTTTCTTCGAGAGTCATCTTGGCAAGAATCGCATCCACCCGGCGATCATCATCGGACTGGGCTGATGATCCCGATCGCACAGGTGTCTCTATGCCGGCGAGCATTAGCAACAGCAACAGGCACGCGACTTTGGGGGCACGCTTCAGGATATGGCGCTGCGCACTGCGTAACCGATCATCCATCGTTCCCTCGGGCCGCCCTTAGTTCGCAGTAAAGAGCTTAATAATCGCGATAACGCCAATTTCACCGGTAGAGATAGCACACGGCCGGCAGAATGGACAGCGGTCGATCCAGACCACGCCAACGGTTATCTTCGGGGGCTCTGACTTAGAAATCTCCAGAACTGAGCGCTGCCCACGCGGGCGCGGAGATTACCTTGGTCGCCGAGCCTCTTGCGGCTAGTGGGCGGCAACGCTGTGTAGCTCGGCGATGTAGCCGCCCGGAAATTCCACGATGGCGCTGATACGATCGTTCGATCGGTAAGGCGCGAACAAGATCTTCACACCGGAAGCTTTGGCTTTTTCCAGCGTCGCGGCGAGATCCCGCACTTGATATCCCATAATCTCATGGCCGAACGGATACGGGAGATGGCCATTCGTTACCAGGACCTGCATGTTACCGAACAGCGACGTTATGCGTATGCGGCGATATGTTTCTCCCGGGCGTCCGATTTCGCCCGCGTCTGCGTGCTTGTTATCCGCGATCACGTTCCCGTGGGCAAAGTTCACGAAGTCATTCACGAAGTTGTCGGCCTCATCGCGCGACACATAGACGCGGTTATCTGGAATCGTTTCAAGCGGCGCGTATTTAGGGGGTGTGAAATGCCAATACAGTTGCATCTTCAAGCCGCCGGGCCACTGTATGACGGCATCCATTCCGATCGGGTCCTTGAACGGTTCAACGATGACCTCCGCTCCGGCCGAACGAGCGGCGCTGATCGCCTGGTCCATATCAGTAACCAGGTATCCTGTGCGCTCCTGCCCGAACGGGAACGGGATGGGCGTCTGGAACGCGAACACAGAAAGCGTTCCCACTGAAGTCCATAGATATTGGAATTCCGTGCTGCCCGGAACTGGCAGAACATTTGTCACGGTTGGCTTGGACGGCTGACCACCGAACGTGGCGACAAAGCTGCTGATAAACGCGTCCAAATCGCCGGAGGTAACGTATACGTGCGTCGAATCGTATTGCGGCCCCACAGCCACATTGGGCGTCGCCGCAGCGGCTTGGGCAACTGCCGGAGCCATAGCTGGCAGCAGCGACGGATGGGCGCCTCCGACGGTCAGAAGGACTGCGAAAGCGGCGATGACAAGGAATCTGGTCATACGCAACGAAATCTCCTTTCTTGAAGGCGGGCTGGCATCAGCCAAGGAATCCAGGCCTCCCCCGATTACGCGCAACGCCGACTGGCTGTTTGTCCGATCAAGTGCCCAGCAAGTTGATTTGCAGTTTCTCGTACCCGTGCTCGCGCGCCCACAGGTCCAGAGGTATTGTCGCCAGCTCGTCCACAACGGCAACCGCCAGCCCCGTTTTCGTCAAATCAATGCTCTTCAAATAGGTATGGCATGTGTCGCAGACGTCCACGCGGACGTGCGCGATTTCCGGCGCCGAATAGAACGCCATCTGCGGCTCCCGCCCTTCTCCGCACGCGGGACAATAGATTCTCCGAAAATTCCACTCATGCGCGCACATCATGCAAATCAGCGATTTCTTCGCCCCGTCGCCTTCACTGCGCAATACGCCAACGATGGGCTTGCCGCCGCACAGAGGGCAGGTGGAAGGGGTTCCGTCCACGATCAGGGTCTCGCGGTGATCTGCAAGATACTCGGCGTAGGGTTGAAGATAGATCCACGCCAGCAATCGATCGGAAGAGCTCGCTTCGTGCGAATCGCCGGCGTGCACGTCTTCCGCGGGGTCAACGGGCGCGGCCAATTCGAGGTCGCCGTGCCAAAAATTCTCTATCGCCTGCTGCCATCCTGCCGGACCCTTCTGCGCCAACTCGGTGGCGGCCTCCGCAAGCGGCGCCGGTGCGATCTGCTGGATTAACGACAGGAATCCAGAAAAGTGGGGCAGCAGCAGGAAAAGATCCAATTCATCTCGTAGTGGGCGCGCGGACGAAATCTTCGGCGAGTCCGCGAGTGATTTCTGGATTTCCGCGTAGAGGCCTTTCTGGAATGTCGCGACGCGCGTGTAAAAGCGCAGTCCTTCGGCGGCGAATGGATATGTTGAGGTTAATTCAGTGGCGCGACGGATTCGACGATCCCACTGCGCAAGGATCATTGTTGGGGTCGGGATCTGCCGGTGACCTCGTAATACCAGTTGCGATGAAACGTCCAGGCCCAGGCGCGCGTGACCGTGCCGTGCACCATCGAACCGAAACTCCCCTCTTCCATAATCGTGCTCATGTACACGTGAATCAGGAAAAGGCCAATTGTGATCATCGCCGCGCTGGCGTGTACGAGGATCGCGGTATACCGCAGAAAGCGCAAGCTCCAGGGAAGCGCTTCCGTATACCACAACCCAATGCCAGAGATCAGCAGAAGAATCACGCTATAAACCATTCCCCAGAAGTAGAGTTTCTGACCGAAGTTGAAGCGGCCTACCGGGGGGAGTTTTTCGTCCTCATTTTTAATGTAGTTCGGGATTTCCTTCGCCCATGCGCGATCGTTGTCCTCCACAACCATGTCCCGTCGCCACTGTATGAACGACCAAAAAAGTGAGGCCGAAAAAAACAGGCCAACCCAGGGATGGCAGAATCGCGCCGTGGGGCCGCCACCGACAACCGCGGCCATCCAAAACAAATAGGGCGACCAAAACGCCAGCCCGGTGATCAACAAGTAGGTATATGCGAGCGCTCCAAACCAATGATTCGCACGCTCGGCAAACGAATAGCGCGTGATCATCTCCTGGTCATGGGGAACGGCGCCAGCAGTTCGCGTAACCGCGTCGGTGTTCATACGCGTCTCTCATCATCGGGCGGGATCGGTTCCGCTTTCTTCGGGCCGTATCGCATGTAGTGCCAGGCGAGGCCTGCCAGGCCGCCGACTATTGCCAAATTCCCGAGCCATTTTAGCGGCGCTTTCCACAAGCGGACCGAGTACGGAATGTGCGGATCCTTCGGGAGGCCACCGTAGAGTTCGGGATTTTTCGCATCGTGCAAGACGTAAATCACATGAGTTCCACCCACGCCGGGCGGATCGTAAACTCCCGCGTCGGCGAAACCGGAAACATCGCGGAGTTGCTCGGCGCGCGTTTCCGCGAGCTCCTTCATTTCCGATTTGGTGCCAAAGTGCAGGCAGCCGGTCGGACACGCCTTGATGCAAGCCGGCTCGAGGCCCACCGCAACGCGGTCGCTACATAGCGTGCACTTGAAAACTTTGCGTGCCGTCGGACTAAATTTAGGAATATTGAAGGGGCAGCCCGTGATGCAGTAGCCGCAACCGATGCAATTCGCTTCCTGGAAATCCACGATCCCGTTGGCGTATTGCACGATCGCTGCATCCGCCGGGCACGCCGCCAGACAGCCCGGGTCCTCGCAGTGCATGCACTGATCTTTGCGCATCAGCAGCATCATGCTGCCGTCTTCGCGCTCGTGCTCGTTGAACTTGATCAGGTTCCAGTAATTCCACGTTGTTTCCGGCATCGTCTGGTAGCTGTTGTCGAACGTGGTTTCGCTGAATGTGTTCCCGTTCCATTCCAGGCAGGCCACTTCGCAAGCTTTGCAACCGATGCACGTGGTGGTGTCCACGAGCTTGCACACTTGGAATTCCCGATTCAACCCAGCACCGGGCACGGAGCCGGCGTGACCTGAAATCCGGACGATTTCTGTTGAGGCCTGGCTCATCTTCGCTCCTACGCCTTCTCGATTTTCACCAGGAAGCCCTTGGATTCAGGGGTATGGGCATTCGGGTCTGTGACTGCGGGCGTGAGCAAATTCGCTGGCGTCCGCGCATTTCTTTCTTCGTCCTCGTCGATCCCGCGGAAGCCCTGGTGAATCGGCAATCCTACCTGGTAGACCTTCTTGCCGTCGATCATCATCGGCCTCAGCCGCCGTGTCACGAAGGCTTTGGCGGTGTAGGTTCCCCGCGCACTGATCACATGGATCACGTCCGTCCCTCGAATTCCCTTCTCTTCCGCCAGCTCGACGGGAATTTCCACGAAGGGCTCCGGGATCAACTGGACGTTCATCGGATTGTTTTTCGTCCAGTAGTGATACTGCTCGGTCAATCGGTAAGTGGTGCAGACGATGCTGTACTCTTCCGGCGATCCGAACTTGTCGTAAGGCGTGTTGAACTTTTTCACCAGTGGATTATTCGACTGATCGGGGTGCAGCGGGTTCTTGATGGGGCTTTCGATCGGTTCGTAGTGTTCGGGGAACGGCCCATCCACGATCACGCCGATTGGAGCGAACAGCCTGCCGACTCCTTCCGGATTCATGATGAATGGCCCCATGTGGTCTTTGGGATGAGAGTCCGGTTTGAAGTCCGGCACGTCGTTGCCAACCCATTTTCCCGACGCTTCGTTCCACCAAATTTGCTTGCGATCCGGATCCCACGGCTTCCCATCGGCGTTGCAAGAAGCGCGATTGTAAAGCACGCGCCGGTTGGCAGGCCACGACCACGCCCAATTCGGATAAACACCCATTCCTGAGGGATCTTCCGTGCCTCGCCGCTGGATTTGCGCTCCCGCTTCCGTCCAACTACCGGAGTAAATCCAGTTGCCGCACATCGTCGTCCCGTCATCTTTCAGCCACGCAAATCCTGGCAATTGCTGCCCCGCTTTAATCACTTGTTTCGTCACGGGATCCGTCAAATCCGCGAGCGCCCGACCGTTCAGCTCCATGGCTACTTGAGTGAGCGGCGGATGGGCTGCGTCCGCGTAGGCCCAGCTGAGATTCAGAATGGGATCAGGGAATTTTCCGCCGTCGCTTTTGTAAAGGCCGCGCACACGCAGGAAAATCTCCGCGATGATGTCCTGGTCCAGGCGCGCATCACCCGGAGGTGGAACCGCGGCATACTTCCAGGTGACCCAGCGGGCCGAATTGGTCATGCTGCCGTCTTTTTCGGCGAAGCCGGCGCAGGGCAAGCGATAGACCGTCGTATTGATGTTCTTCTGCTCGTCGGCCGTGATTCCCGGAGCTCTCCAGAACTCGCTGGTCTCGTCCTGGTAAATTTCGCCCACGACCAGCCAGTCGGCCTTTTTCAGCGCGTTGATATTCTTATTGGTGTCCGGGCCGATCATCACTCCGTTCATTCCGAAGGCCATCATGCCCTTGATCTTGCCGTTGTACATGTCATCCCAAATGTGTGTCCACGAGCAATCCTGGCCGGGTTTGGGAAAGTAATCGAACGCAAAACCGTTCTCTTTGGTGGCCGCGTCGCCATACAGCGCCTTGAGTAGCGACACCATGAATTGCGGCGTGTTCTGGTAGTAGTTCATCGAGTCCCAGGGCGCCGGCTTCGACGATGTCGGAGTCGTGCGCTTCAAATAAACTCCCAGGTTCGTGTCATCGGGAACGGGGCCTTTCAGGTACCCGGGTAGCGACTCGTACAGCCCGGCCATATCCGTCGCGCCCTGAATATTCGAGTGGCCGCGCAGCGCATTCACGCCGCCGCCCGCCCGTCCCATGTTTCCGAGCAGAAGTTGAATCATCGCGGCGGTGCGGATAATTTGCGTCCCGAAGGTATGCTGCGTCCAGCCGACGGCGTAGATGATCGTTGCGACTTTTTTCATGTCGCCGTCTTTGCGGACCGAAGTAAACATGTCGACAGCCTTCAGGAACTGATCCTTCGGGATGCCCGTGATTCGTTCGACGGTTTCCGGCGTGTAACGCGAGTATTGCTGCTTCATCAATTGAAAGACGCAGCGCGGATGCTGAAGCGTGAGATCGTAGGCGACGTTTGGCGGCAGCGCCGGAGGTGGCGCCGGTCCGCCGGGATTGCCTGGCACCGGTTCAGGCGCGTGACCCGACGCAGCGGCTGCGCCGGCCTTGCCGCTGAAATCTCCGCCTCCTTCATAATTCCATGTGGTTTTATCGTACGTGGCTGATGCGGCGTTGAATCCGGAGTACAGGCCGTCGTCGGGAAGTTTGAATCCCTCCTTGACGATGAAAGCGGCGTTCGTGTAGTTGACGAGATATTCTTTGGCAATCCGGTTGTTCTCGATAGCGTAACGGATCAGACCACCAAGGAATGCGATGTCGGAGCCGGCGCGAATTTGAACGAACAGGTCAGCTGTAGAGGATGTGCGTGTGAATCGCGGGTCTACGGAAATCAGCTTGGCGTTGCGATTGCGCTTGGCCTCCATCGCCCACTTGAATCCGCAGGGATGGTTCTCGGCGGGATTTCCGCCCATGATCAACATCATGTCGGTGTTCTTGATGTCGATCCAGCCGTTTGTCATCGCCCCGCGTCCGAACGTTGGTCCCAAACTTGAGACCGTGGGGCCGTGTCAAACACGGGCTTGGTTTTCTAAATACACCAAGCCCAGGCCCCTCATGGCCTTCACGACCAGATAATTGAACTCATTTGTGTCCGTGCAGCCGCCGATGAATGAGATTCCTTCGCAGCGGTTTACTGTGCGGCCGTTCGCATCCTTCTCGACGAAAGTAGCGTCGCGGGTTTTCTTGGTCCAATGCGCTATCTCGCCGAGAGCGCTATCCCACGAAATGTCTTCCCAGTCCGTTGCGCCGGGACGCCGAACTTGCGGCTTCGTGATCCGCCGCGGGTTGAGCATATCCTGCTCGAGCGAAGAGCCCTTCGGGCAGAGCGTTCCGCGGTTGGTCGGATGATCGGGATCGCCTTCGACGTGGATCACTTGCGGCGTAACGTTCTTGGCACGGTCGCCAATCGTGTAGATGAGCACGCCGCAACCGACCGCGCAATACGGGCACGTTGACCGCGTCTCGGCCGCGCGCGCGATTTTTAGTTCTTTGAGTTGGGCGTACGCAGGCTTGAGATCGAATCCGAAGATGGTGGCGGCAACGCCGCCGACAGCTGCTACCTTGAAGAAGTCTCTGCGGGACGTCTGCATAAGAGAACCTCCCCGTTCGGGCGAGGATGTTACGTGCGCATTCCCTTAATGTCCAGCGATTGTGGAATTTTTTTCGACACTCTTTGTGTCGACGCTGTTGATCTACGCGGCCCGGGGGCAATCTGACGTCCACGGGCGCCCCCATACCCGATTCAACGCATTCGAGCCCAGGATCGATGGCGGCTCCGAGACGCTCTCTGGACTGTCCATCGGACCCTAAGCAGAGAAGGGAGATACCTGCAGGAATCCGCGAAGAAGGTCGGCAAGCTAGGTCCTGTTGACCGCTGTGGTCTCGAAAGCGCCCCGAGTAGGGTTCAATTCGAGCGGGTTAGGCAGAAGGCGAGGACAAGACCGAGCCTGCCAAACCCAACGGAACAGCGGGATCACGTTTCGAGGCTTCCGTTCCAAGCCCTCAAGATCAACTAAGTGCTTTTTATGGCGCCGCTTACACGGACTAGGCAGGCGATTCACGTCTCGGACTGGACTAAATTTGGACTCAAATCGGCCAGACAATGACCGCTCGCCTTGCGACGCCGAATGGCCCCCTTTCACGCGTCTGGGCACTGAACCGATGCACTGGACAATTGACCGGCTTGAGGCGCATAATGCCGTACCCGTGGGTGTTATCGCTTTGCACATTGGCTACGAGAATGTCCATTGCGGTTTGGTTTGCCAGTAGGGTTAGGGGGAAGTCGCTCGCCCGACCAGATTGATTTTGGTCGAAGTGTCACACGACGTAAAAATCCTTTTCGAGAAGGCTCATTTCATTGTGGTGGTATAACTTCCGCCGGTTCGTACGGTACCCGATGCAGGGTGCGGTACTTGCCGCTCTGACTCTGGCGCTCACCAGTTGCGCTGGCTCCCACCCCGTCAGCAGCGCCGCGCTGCCTTCTGTGCCCGCAAATGTCTCTGCGGTCGCTGGTAACACCCAGATCAGTCTTTCCTGGCTCGCATCAACAGACAGCCTGGGCGTAGCAGCTTACCTGCTTGAGCGGTGCCAGGGAGCCAACTGCACGGGATACGTGCAGATCGTGTCGTTAGGCGGGACAACCACCAGTTACACCGATAGCGGACTGAAGTCGAACACTGTCTACAACTATCGCGTTCGCGCTCAGGACGCAGCGTCGAATCTGAGCGCTTACTCGAACGTAGCGACCGCTACCACGGGCAGCGGCATCGCGCCGCCTGTGATCACCAGCAGTGGAACCGCCGCTGCGACCATGGGCGCCGCTTTCTCCTATCAAATTACGGCTACTAACTCTCCCGCTAGTTTCGGCGCCTCGAGATTGCCCACCGGCCTCACAGTGAATACCGCCTCGGGCTTAATCTCCGGGACACCTACGGGTGCGGGAAGCTTCACTATGACTCTGAGTGCCACCAACGGCGGAGGCACCGGCAGCGCTCCACTAAGTCTCGCGGTGACGGAGACGGTCGCTCCTCCTGAGATCACCAGCGGTAGAACGGCCAGCGGAACGGTTGGGACAACTTTCTCCTATCAGATCACGGCCACAAACTCTCCGACCAGTTTCGGCGCGTCGGGATTGCCCAGCGGCCTTACGGTCAATACTGCGTCGGGTTTGATTTCCGGGACTCCCACGGCTGCGGGAGCCTCCAATCTGACGCTGACCGCTACCAACAGCGGGGGCACGGGCAGTGCGCCCTTGACCCTGACGGTAACGGCAACCGTGGTTCACCCGGTGATCACCAGCGGTGGAACCGCCAACGCGACGATGGGGACCGCCTTTTCTTATCAAATCGCCGCTACCAACTCCCCCACCAGTTTCGGCGCGTCGGGACTGCCCAGCGGCCTTACGGTCAATACTGCGTCGGGTTTGATTTCCGGGACTCCTGCGGCTGCCGGAACTTCCAATGTGACGCTGAGCGCCACCAACAGCGGGGGTACGGGGAGCGCGCCCTTGACTCTGACCGTGACAGTGGCTGCGCCGGTGATCACCAGTAACGGCGCGGACGGCGGAACGGTAGGGACAGCTTTCTCTTATCAGATCACGGCCACAAACTCGCCCACTAGTTTCGGTGCGTCGGGATTGCCCAGCGGGCTCGCGGTGAACACGGCCTCAGGTTTGATTTCCGGGACTTCTGCGACCGCGGGAACTTCGAATGTGACGCTGAGTGCCACCAACGGCGGCGGCACAGGCAGCGCGCCCTTGACTCTGACCATGATCATGGCTGCACCGGCGATCACCAGCAGCGGCACGGCCAGCGGCACGGTAGGGACCGCTTTCTCATACCAGATTACGGCCACCAACTCTCCCACCAGTTTTGGCGCATCAGGATTACCTGCTGGCTTCACCGTGAGTACTTCCTCGGGTTTGATCTCCGGGACTCCTACGGGCGCCGGAACCTCCAGCGTGACGCTGGCCGCCACTAACAGCGGGGGCACGGGCAGCGCACCTCTGACTCTGACGGTCACCGTGCCTGCCCCGGTGATCACCAGCAGTGGCACGGCCAGCGGAACGGTTGCGGCAGCTTTCTCCTATCAAATTACAGCTACCAACTCGCCCACTGGTTTCGGTGCGTCGGGATTGCCCAGCGGTCTCGCGGTGAATACTACCTCCGGTTTGATTTCCGGAACTCCTGCGAGTGCGGGAACTTCCAACGTGACGTTGAGCGCCACCAACAGTAAGGGCACAGTCACTGCGCCCCTTACCCTGACGGTGACGGCGACGGTAGCATCTCCTGTGATCACCAGCAACGGTGCGGCCAGCGGAACGGTTGGGACGGCTTTCTCCTATCAAATTACAGCCACCAACTCGCCCACCAGTTTCAGTACATCGGTTTTGCCTAGCGGCCTTGCTGTGAATACGACCTCCGGTTTGATCTCTGGGACTCCGACAGGTGCGGGAAGCTCCAGCGTGACGTTGAGCGCCACCAACAGCGGGGGCACAGGAAGCGCACCCCTAACCTTGACGGTGACCGTGGCCGCCCCGGTGATCACAAGCAGCGGCGCGGCCGGCGGAACGGTAGGGACGGCTCTCTCCTACCAAATTACAGCTACCAACTCGCCCACTGGTTTCGGCGCATCGGGATTGCCCAGCGGCCTCGCGGTGAATGCTACCTCCGGTTTGATTTCCGGCACTCCTACGGGTGAGGGAACGTTCAACGTGACGCTCAGCGCCACCAACAGCGGGGGCACAGGCAGCGCGACTCTAACGATATCCGTTAATGGCGGCGGCACAGGGCCCCTGGTTTCTCACACGATTCAGATTTCCAATGACGCCGACGATGGTTATTACAACAGCCAAAATAACAGCGGTTGGCATAGCACTCCCGAGACCGGTGGAGCAGATACGGTGGGGAGTTGGGGTGGTTTGACAACTGCGTGGGTTACCGGCTACCGATTTCCGTCTGTCGGCGCCAACTCGGGTGACACGATCCAATCGGCCTATCTGCAACTGGTGAGCAGCGATGGCTCTGCAACCAGCGCTGCTTGTGGATCGCCACCCTGCAGCAATAGTATCTACACTTTCCGCGTATACGGAGTTGCGCAGGACAACGGGGCCGCTTTCAGTGGGGTGACAGGTAACACTCCTCTGGACGTGCCTTATACGACGGCGTACACGAATTACACTACTACGGGACCGGGTGATGACCATGGCAGCTGCCAGCTGCAAAACAACGGGCAAAACACATGCACTCACTTCATCGACGTTTCGAATATAGTCAGAGAAATCACTTCGCGACCGGGGTGGACGAGCTCGTCTGCTATGCGGTTTGTCATGTTGAGCGCTGATGGCACTGCTCCTAATGTTTATGCGGGTTATGAAGATTACTCAGCCGACGCCGGCAGAGCAGCCACGCTAGTAGTGAATCCTCCGATGCCCACGATTGTGTCTTCAGGTGCATGGGGGTCGAGCGCAAGCCTGATATATCCAACGACGTATTCGTTAGGACCGTTCGTTTATCCGGGCGCCTCGACGCTGCTGCTGTTCCTTGGAGACTACTACAACTTTTACGGCCTGCCGATACCTCAACCCACCATATCGGATAGCTGCGGGAACAATTGGAACGTTCTGGCAGGGCCCTCCAACTGGGTGGGCATCTCCTACTTCATGAGGAGTACTGTCTACTACGTCCAGAATCCGGCGTCATGCCCTGCCGGCGCTACGATCACGGTCACGGCGGCTATTCAGGAGCCTATATTCCTGCATTTCTTAGCCATCGCGGGAGCAAACACGGCGAATCCACCCACCGTTTCGGCGATTTCCAGCCCAAGTCCTGGCACGTACACAACGAGCGCCAGCTCCAACTCGATCACGCTCACTCAGTCCGGGCTGCTTGTAAGTTGGGTCTTTGGTGACTCTGACGCCCCCCACGTGTTCACGCCGCAGGCAGGCTTTATTACGGATTTGAACTCGACGCCAAATTATCTGACTGCGGTATTCGAAAACGTGTTGTCGCCGGGTTCCTACCAGAGCCAGTTTTCAATTTCACCTTCGGACGGATGGCAAGCAGTCATAATTGGATTGCAGGCCCCGTAGTGCATAGCGCTGTGTCCTATGGCCGTCCTCGCAGTTCCGGGTCTCAATCGAGCCGTACAGCTAAGAATCGCGGGTGTGAATCGGGCAAAGAACCTGCGCGGGCGTCTCAACTGACGGAAAGCAGACGTCACTGAAATGGCGGAGAGGGTGGGATTCGAACCCACGGTTGAGTTTCCCCAACACTCGCTTTCGAGGCGAGCTCCTTCAACCACTCGGACACCTCTCCGCGTCGTAGCTTAGCAAACAGGCTCAGAGGTCACAACCCGCTTACGTTTCCTGTGCGAGACTCCGCGGTTCGGCCGCGCGGGATACCCTATTAGTAGTATCCGGATTGTATTGACACCGCAAGATCGCGCGGGTACATTTGCGTTGTAGTTCTTGGAGGAAACCGTGCGTTCCAACATCCTCTCCGGCGCCCGTTCGTGCGTTATCGCATTCGTTGTCGTTGGCATGCTGAACCTTCCCGTGATGGCGGCGAGCTCAAAGCCGCTGGGAATGGTTATAAGCGCCGACCACGCCAGTCTCGACAATGCCCAGGCTGCGGTGGGAGCCGACATTTACTCCGGCGACGCTCTGGCAACCGATGCGGTCGGCTCATTGCGCGTGAAAGTCGGACCTGGCCAGGTATATCTGTTGTCCTCCAGCGCGGCAACGCTCGTGCCGCTAGAGAACAAAACCCAGGCAAAGGTGGACCATGGAACGATGGGCTTCTCCACATCGTCTCCCGAACAGCTTGAGATCGGGACGCCGCTCGGCACGATCCGCGGCGCGGATAGCCAGCGCGTTTTCGGGCAAGTGGCTGTGCTGAGCCCCAGCAGAATGCAGATTAGCGTGTACGAAGGAACTCTTCTCGTTACAGCCCTCAACGGCGAACAAAAGACAATCGAGCAGGGCCAGACCTACGAGGCCACTCTCGCTGCGCCTGAGCCTGGCGGCGGTCAGAATCAGGCCGGCGTTGGCGGCACCGGGATTAATTGGAAGCATGTCGCTACCGTGGCGGTTGTTGCGGGAGCAGTGGGCGGCACAGCTCTGGCGCTCTGGATTGTAGAGTCAGAAAGCTGCTCGAACCCTCCTTGCAACTGATTCGCGAGTGATCGAGCTTGGCCACTTCGTGAGCTTCTAAATACCCCACTTGTCCTGACGACATCGAATAGCTGCTGGAAATAAAACCTCATCGGCTTCGTGATATCCCGCTAAAGGGTACGAAGCGCGGGACCTTTTTGCAGTAATCCTCGTACGCCGCGCCAAAACGCGCCCGCATTTCTTGCTCCTCAAACGAAATGGCCAAAAGCATCAGCACGAGCCACGTAAGCGCTGCCACCCACATGACGCGAGTGCCCGCCAGAAGGCACGCGCCGACAATTGCCAGGAACGACGCCGTATATCTTGGATGGCGGATTCGGGCGTAAATACCGCCGCGCTCAATCTCACCGGCGCCGGAAAGTTCGGTCTTCCCCACCAGGCGAGATGTTCCCAAATCGCGATGTACTCGCCAGAATATCCAGCCTTCGAAAACAATCAGCGCGAGTCCGAGCATGAGCATCCCTGCGGAAGGCCAGTTGGAGCGAAATAGCTGTCGATGAAATACGACCAATGCGATCGTGACCGGCAGCCAGGAACTCGAAAGTCCCACGATGTAAACAGCGCGCGAATGCTGCCGCCAGAACTTCACCTGTGGATGGACGACGAACCAGTACAGCGGAATCGGCAATTGCAGAAATAAAACAACCGCCGCGAGCCAGCCCGGTAGCGTCACCCACGCATCTTAGTCGAACCGGCGTGAAACGTCATGCCTCCAGCGCAAATCCTCCTCGCATGGATATAATGAGAGGCTTACTAAAATTGATTCCACTCGTCGGAGAAGGAATGAGTTGGGCGTGCCAGCATCGAAGACTTGGAACTGCGGCCGTATCGGGCGCGCTTCTGCTATTGGCGGCGCTGGCGATTCCATCTGCGGGCCGCGCGGACGAACCCTACGCTCGCAGCCGCGATTACGATCTGCAGGACATTCGCATGCACCTGTGGTTCGACGTAGAGCTGCGCCAGGTGCGCGGTGAGGTCACCGAGAGCGTCGCTGCCCTGCGCGACAATCTCTCCGAGCTCAAGCTTGACTCCGTCGGCCTGACGATCGATAGCGTCATGGTAGACGGCCGCACGGCCAAGTTCTCCGTGACGCCAGCCAAGCTCGTAGTGACGCTCGAGCGGGCCGCAGCTCGCGGGGATCACCATGAAATCCTGATCTATTATCACGGCCAGCCGAAGAAGGGCCTTTATTTTGTACTCCCCGACAAAAACTATCCGCAGCAGCCGAGGGAGATTTGGACGCAGGGCGAAGCCGAAGACACGCGCTACTACATCCCGCTCTATGATTACCCCAACGATCGCACCACATCGGAGATGTTGGTGACCGTCCCAGCCTCATGGATCACGATTTCAAATGGCCGGCTCGTCGGGGTGAAAGATGAAGCTGACGGCACGAAGACGTGGGACTGGAAGCAGGCCGAGACGCTGTCGACGTATCTGATTTCGATGGTCGCCGGAGAATTCGTGGAGCGCGACGATTCCTGGCACGGGATCCCGTTACGCTATGTGGTGCCTCGGGGCGAGGAATCCACAATCGCACCAACGTTTGAGCGCACCAAGCAGATGCTCGATCGTTTCGCCAGCAAGCTCGGCGTGCCCTATCCCTGGGCGCAGTACGCCCAGACGGCCGTTGACGATTTCGTCGCCACCGGGATGGAGAATACAAGCGCGACCACGCTGACCACGCACTCGCTCGTAAACCCCAAGCTCGCTGCGGAGGATCACGACGGAGCCGACGAAGTGACTTCCCACGAGCTGGCTCATCAATGGTTTGGCGATCTGGTCACTTGCAAGGATTGGGCGAATCTTTGGCTGAATGAGGGCTTCGCCGATTATTTCCAACGCGTCTGGAACGAGCGGCGGTACGGAGAGGACGACGCCGACTTTGAATTCTGGCGCGACCAGAACGAATGGAACCGGCAGCCCCGACTTTTTCCGGTACCCATCGTCAGCCGCGATTTCGACGACTCCACTGAATATCAGGACAACATCTACGACAAGGCCGGCTGGGTTCTCCGCATGCTGCATGAAAGACTCGGTGACGAAGATTTCTACCGCGCCCTGCGCCATTATCTCGAGGTGAATCGCGGGCAAAATGTCGTCACCGCCGATCTGCAGAAGGCGGTCGAACAGGCCACGTCGGTCAACGTGGACAAATTTTTCGATCAGTGGGTCTATGGCGCCGGCGCGCCGAAATTCGACGTAAGTTATGAATACGAGCCGGACGCGCGCGCGGTGAAGCTCACCGTCAAGCAGATGCAAAAGGTCGAAGGGCGCGTGGGCCTGTTCGATGTGCCGGTCAATGTCGAAATTGCCACTGCGAATGGCCGTCGGATGCAGTCAATCGAAGTCAGCCAGGCCAGCCAGACGTTTACTTTCCCGGCGGACGGTCCCCCGCTCATGGTGATCTTCGACAAAGGCGACCAAGTTCTGAAAGCCGTCGATTTCAAGAGAGAGCCGGAAGCGCTGATCTACCAACTGAAGAACGCGGAGACCACTCCGGACCGTTCGGAAGCGGCAGTCGCTCTCGGCAATCTGAAAATTGACCCGAACGCCGTCGCGGCGCTCGGCGATGCGGCGCAGCACGATCCCTTCTGGGGAGTTCGCGTGGAGGCTCTACAGGGGCTTGGACGGATCGGCGGCCCGGATGCGGAAAAGCGAGTCCTCGCGGCTGGGGGCGATTCCGCGCCGTGGGTGCGTGAAGTCGCCGCGCGCGAACTGGGGAATTTCAAGGGGGACGTCTCGCTTCCTTCGACGCTCGACAAGATCGCGTCCGCCGACCCGGCGTATCGAGTGCGCGCGGCGGCGCTCGGCGCGCTTGCGAGGATCCAGGCGCCCGATGCGTTCGACACGCTCGCCGCAGCGGTGAAATCGGATTCGCCCGACGACACGCTTCGCGATGCAGCGCTCCGCGCATTTGGCAGGCTCGGCGATGTCCGCGCCGTGCCGATCTTGATGGAGTGGTCGGCGATCGGAAAACCCATGGGCAGCCGACAGGCGGCGATCGGAGCGGTCGCGGAACTCGACAAAACCAACAAAGACATCACGCGCATGCTTATTTCATTCTTGAACGAGCCCTACTATGACGTGAGGATTGCGGCCATTTTCGCGCTCGCCGCGCGCGGCGATACGGACGCGATCGCTCCGCTGGAAGACTTGCTGCGCAAGGGCGAACTCACGGTAGCTATCGGACCCTACATCGAATTGGCGCTCCGCCTACTGAGAGCGCAGCCAGCCCCAAAATAATTACGTCCGTCCGACAGGCTCCGCCAAGAGTATCCGCAAATCGCGAAGATTGTTGCCGGTGGGTCCCGTGACGATTGTGTCGCCCAGCCGTGCGAAGAAGGTGGAGGAGTCGCAGCGACGCAAAAACTCCCCCGGATCGAGGCTGGCCGCGCGCGCTCGAGCGAGCGTCTCGCCGTCCGCCACCGCGCCGGCTGCAGCGCTGCTCCCATCGATCCCGTCCGTCCCGGCGCTCAGCACCGTGATTTTTTTTCCGGCAATCTTCGCAACGCAGGCCAGAACGAACGCGGAGTTGCGCCCGCCAATTCCATTGCCGATGACCGGGCTGCTTAATTCGCCATCGCCCAGAACTGCCACCGGCCGATTTGGATTCGCGTTGGCATGGGCTGCGAGCTGCGCCAGCAAATAGTCCACGGCTTTCTCGACCGGCCAATTGTCCGTCGCATCGTCGCAAATGCAGAGATAACCTTCCGCTTCGCATGCATGATGCGCTGCGTGGAAGAGTTCATGTGTGCCCAGCAGACGAACGAAATGGGAACGCAGAAAGGCGGGGTCGCCCGCCTTAGGTGTTTCGCGCAGCGAATGAGCCTCAAGCTCCAGGCGGATTGATGGGGGAAACCTCTCCATCAGTTTGTAATCCCGGGCGACACGCACGGCGTCGCGAATCGTGGTTGGGTCCGGCAAGGTCGGTCCGGACGCGAGCGCGGATTCCTGCCCCTGGGGCACGTCGCTGACGGCGAGCGTGAGTTTCATCGAAAGCGGCGCAGCGGCGGCGAGGCGTCCGCCCTTCGTCGCCGACAGGTGCTTGCGGATTGCGTTGATTTCGTCAATCGGCGCGCCACAAGCAACCAGCGCCGAATGGAGCCGCACGAAATCAGCGAGCGTCACGGCAGGATCGAGCGACTGTTCGACGAGCGACGAGCCTCCCCCGGAAATCAAAAAGAAGATCAGCGTGCGCTCGTCGCAACGCGCCAACCGATCCAGAATCGCCCGGCCCGCCGCGAAACTGTTCTCATTCGGCAGCGGGTGCCCGCCGACGAAAACCCTCCACCCGGGCAGTTCGGCTTTCGGAACTGAGGGAACCACCAGAATGCCTTCGGGAGAAAACTCAGGGCCGAGGACGCGCGCCAGGCCCTGCGCCATTGCGTAGGACGCCTTACCGTAAGCGATTGCCACGAGGGTTTTGTAATCGCGGAGATCGATTGACGCATTTCCGGCCCTGATGGACGATCCGCTGCGAGCAAGTTTTCTTTCGATCGTCGCGGGAATATCGATGGCCGCGAGAGCTTCGCGAAAAATACGCTGAGCTGTCTGCTTCACGCCTTTTCAATCGCGGCGGCGCCGGCGCGCGCAACGTCGAGGTCCTGATCTTCGGTTCCCGCGCTTGCGCCAATCGCGCCAATCACCTGGCCATCCACGACCAGTGGCACTCCGCCACGAATCGGCGTCTGATGCCCAGAATCCGCGATAGCCAGTCCCAGCGCGGTGGGCACATTTACCTGATCTCCCGCCATCGTGGGCCCCGTGGCCGCGCGCCGCAACGCTGCGGCCTGTGCCTTGACCAGCGAGATCGCTATCGACGCCGGCTTCGCGCCGTCCATCCGTTCAAATACGAGCAGATGTCCTCCGTCGTCCACCACTGCCACGTTCATGGGCACGCGAATTTCCTCGGACCGCCGCTGGGCTGCGCCGAGCACCGCGTGGGCGCCTTCGAGCGTGAGCTTTGGATGATTGCGCGTGACGAGTGCCATTTTGAATTCCTCCGTGAATCAGAGACCGAGCGCGTCCGCATTCAACGCGTTCGGCGGGCGGCGCCCTTCAAGAACCGCGGCGGCATTGGTCGCCGCCATCACGGCCATCTTCGTGCGCGTATCAACGGTGGCGCTGGCGATGTGAGGCGCCAGAATCACGTCCTTGCGCGCGATCAGCGCCGCGCTCACCTTTGGCTCGTGCTCGTAAACGTCCAGTGCCGCGCCGGCGATTTTCTTTTGTTCGAGCGCAGCGGCAAGCGCAGCTTCATCCACCACCGGGCCGCGCGAAGTGTTGATCAGATACGCGGTGCGCTTCATTTTTTCAAACGCCGCGGTCGAAATCAGGTGGCGCGTCTCGGGCAGCAGTGGAACGTGCAGCGAGATGAAGTCGGATTCGCCCAGGAGACCGTCGAAGGCGGCGAATTCCGCGTGCAATTCCCTCTTCACCTCCGGCGCGACCTGCACTTGGTCATGATAGAGCACGCGCATTTGAAAACCCTGCGCGCGGCGAGCAAGGCCTCGGCCGATTCGTCCGAATCCCACGATGCCGAGCGTTTTTCCCCATACGTCGCCGCCGAGAAGCTGATCGAGATCCCATCCCGGCCATGTGCCCGTGCGCATCCATGCGTCGCCTTCGACCAGACGCCGCGCGACTGCCATCAGCAGCGTCCACGCAAAATCGGCGGTCGTCTCATCAAGCACACCGGGCGTATGTGTCGCCACAACCTTGTGACGCGTGCAGGCGGGCACGTCAATATTGTCGTAGCCGACCGAGACCGTGGCCGCCACTCGAAGCTTGGGCGCCAGCGCGAGCAGCTCTTCATCCACTTTTTCGGTGAGCAGGCAGACCAGCGCGTCCTTCTCTGCGACGCGCTTGAGCAGCTCCGCACGGGAGATACGCTCGGGCGACGTCCAGTATTCCACGTTGAAATGCTGATCCAGAATCGCACGCGCCGCGGGAAAAAGCGGCCGCGTCACAAGAGCTTTCGGCTTGCTCACCAGGTGCCTCGCGGGAAATGTGATTCGTACCGGCCCAGTAGAATACACCAGTGCGCCCGAGTTCAAGCAGCGCGCGGCAGAATCTCGGCGTAGCCCCGACGTGCCATTTCCACGATGCAACGTGAGGCTCGTTGACGCTTGCCGCAACGGGCGACTATAGTGGCCGCAGGCGCGGACCAAGCAGTTCTCCCGCGCGACGCCAATGGATTCGCGACTTCTCCACGACCTGACAAAGCTTCTGGGCCCGCGTGCCGTCCTGCACGAGCCCGAGGATCTGCTGCTCTATGAGTACGATGGCTCGGTTGAGGTGGCGCGGCCGGAATGCGTGGTATTCCCTCGCGCCACTGCGGATGTGGTCGAAATCGTCCGGCTCGCCAATCGCCACAAAGTTCCACTCGTTGGCCGCGGCACAGGAACCGGCCTCTCCGGCGGCGCAATCGCGCGGCACGGCGGGATCATCATTTCCTTTTCACGCATGAAACGCATCGTTGAAATTGATGCTGAAAATCAGCGCGCGACGGTCCAGCCCGGCGTAGTCAACGCCGATCTCAGCGTGGCAGTCGAGCACCTGGGCCTTCATTTCGCGCCCGACCCTTCAAGCCAGAAAGCATGCACGATCGGCGGAAATGTCTCGGAAAATTCAGGCGGGCCTCACACGCTCGCCTATGGCGTCACCACGAACCACGTCCTCTCGCTTGAAGTCGTGCTCCCCAACGGCGAACTGATGCGTCTCGGCAGCGCCGCGCTCGATCCGCCCGGCTACGATCTCACCGGGCTTTTCGTCGGCTCCGAGGGAACGTTCGGTCTTGTCACCGAGATTACCGTGAAGCTCACGCGCGTTCCGGAAGCGGTCAAAACGCTACTCGCCGTTTTTGACTCGGTTGACGATGCGACCGAAACGGTGGCCGAGATCACTGCGCGCGGTATCACGCCAGCAGCATGCGAGATGCTGGATGGTTGGACGATTCGCGCGGTCGAAGATTACGTTCACGCCGGGTTTCCGCTAGATTGCGCGGCCATATTGTTAATAGAGGTTGACGGGCTGCGCGAAGTGGCTGAAGCGGAGGCAAAAGACGTGGCCGATGTTTGCGGGCTGCATCACGCGCGCGAGGTGCGCGTGGCTCGCGACGCGCGCGAACGCGACCTGCTGTGGAAAGGCCGCAAGAACGCTTTTGGCGCGGCTGGCCGGTTCGCGCCAAGCTACTACACGCAGGACGGCGTGATACCGCGCACGAAACTTCCCGCCACGCTGCGGCGCATCGGCGAAATCAGCAAGAAATACGGCCTCCAGATCGGCAACGTGTTTCATGCCGGAGACGGCAATCTGCACCCCATCATTCTGTTCGACGAGCGCAACGAACAGCAATTCCGCGACACCATTCGCGCGGGCGATGAAATCATCGAGTTCTGCATCCAGATGGGCGGCTCGATCACCGGAGAGCACGGCGTCGGCATGGAAAAGGACCGCTTGATGACATTGCTTTTCAGCGAAGCTGATCTCGCGCTGATGCGCCGCGTCCGCGACGTGTTCAATCCGGAGGGTCTGCTCAATCCCGGCAAAATTCTCCCCACCTCGAAAGGCTGCGGCGAAATATACGTGCGCCCCCGGCCGGCTGCCGCCGTGCCTTCCGCATGAGCGTCAGCGGCGCCAGCGTTTTGTCGCGATTGGCCGAGATCACCGGGGACTCGAACGTCACGACCGATCCCGCGCAGATCGCCGGCTACCAGATTGATGGCAAGTCGCCCGCCGCGGTCGCACGGCCCGGCACGAGCGAAGAAGTTGTCGAGATTGTGAAATTTGCGGCGCGCGAAAAGCTCGCGATTGTTCCCACAGGCGCGCGAACGAAACTCGGAATCGGGATGCCGCCCCGGAAATACGATCTCGCGCTCGATATGACACGCATGGATCGCATGGTGGCGTACGATCCCGGCGATCTGACTCTCAGCGTCGAGCCGGGAATTACCTTGCAAAAGATCGCGAACGCCCTCGCCGAACACCGGCAGTTTCTTCCGCTCGCCGTTCCGTTCATGAACCGCTCGACCGTGGGCGGCACGATCGCTTCCGGCGTTGATTCCCCTCTGCGGCAGATCTACGGCACGGCACGGGACTTCGTTCTCGGAATGGAGTTCGTCACCGGCGACGGGATCGCGGCGAAGAGCGGCGGCCGGGTGGTGAAGAATGTCACCGGCTACGACATCCACAAAATGATGATCGGCGCCCTGGGCACTTTGGGGGTCATCACAAGGATCAATTTCCGGACGTTCCCTCTGCCTCGCGCGTTGCGGACCTGCATCGCAACGTTTCGCGGAACGGCCGGCGCTTGCGAATTGCGCCACGCGATTGCCAGATCGGTTCTTCGCCCGCAGAGCGTGGAAATTCTCGCGGCGAGCGGAGGCTCTAGCTCCGAACTCGGCAGGCGCGCGGCAATTTCGTTCGAGAATGATCGCTGGTCGGTCGTTGTTTCCTTCGCGGGCGACGAGCAGGTTCTTAACCGCGATCGCCGCGAATTGGAAGCGCTTGCCCGGGGTGTCGATCGGATCGCGCTCGAATCGTTTACGGAGCTGCGCGCCGAACCGGCGGAAAACGTGAGCCGCCATATCGCCAGCTTGCCCGCCGCTATTCTCGAACACTCTCCGGCTGCCGCGATCTTCAAGATCAGCGCGCTGCCGACAGACCTGGCGGCGCTTGCGAGCGAGATTCAGTCCGTCGGGATTCCGTGGTTGGTTATGATGCGAGGTCTCGGCGTGACGTATCTAGCGCTTCTGCCTATTGACCGCAGCGAGAACTCGCTTCGGCTGCTGAAACAAGAATGCGGCCGGATTTTCAGTCTTTCGGGAAAAGTTCCCCGCGGACGCTGCATGTTGCCCTGGTGCCCGCCGGAACTGAAAAGCGAAATCAACGTCTGGGGCGAGCCTTCCGGTGATTTTCCGCTGATGCAAAAACTGAAAAACGTCTTCGACCCTGGCGGCACTCTCAGCCCCGGTCGATTCATGGGAGGGCTCTGAAAAGATGCCAGCCACTCCCCCGCTCAGCGGATTCGCCGGCGCGGACAAGCCGGAGTACGCGGATTATTCGCGCTGCGTTCATTGCGGGCTTTGCCTAAATCATTGTCCGACCTATCGCCTGTGGGGCCAGGAAGCGGATTCGCCGCGGGGCCGCATTCGCCAGATGCAACTCGTGGATGAGGGCCGGCTCGAGCTGGGCGACGGATTCGTCACGCACATTGACCGTTGCCTCGATTGCCGCGCCTGCGAGACGGCGTGCCCCTCGGGCGTCGAGTACGGCAAGCTCGTCGAAGTGGCGCGCGCGCAAATTGAGCAGCATTACACACGCCCGCTTTCTTCGCGTATCGCGCGCGATTTCGTGTATCGCCGGCTGCTCCCCTATCCGCGAAGAATTGCCGTGGCGGCGCGCTTCCTGCGGATATATCAGCGCTCGGGGTTGGCTGCGCTCGCGCGTGGCACGGGAATTCTGAACTTGCTCGGGTTGCGCGACCGCGAGCGCTTGCTTCCCAAAATCGAGTCGACGTTTTTCTTTGACGATCTCGGGGAGACGTTCCCGGCGCAAGGTCCGCGGCGTGCTCGCGTTGCCTTCTTCGCAGGATGCGTCGCGCAGGTCACCTTCAGTGAGTTGAATCGCGCAACCATCCGTGTGCTGCAGGCGAATGGCTGCGAAGTGGTTGTGCCGGCCCAGCAAGTCTGCTGCGGCGCGCTCCCCGCGCATGCCGGAGTGCGCGATGTGGCCCGCAATCTTGCCCGCGCCAACCTCGCCGCATTCCCAGCCGGGGATTTCGATGCGATCATCACGAACGCTGCGGGTTGCGGCTCGACGTTGAAGGAATACACGCATCTCTTTGCCGCGGATGCACAGGAGCGCAACGAAGCCGCTAAATTCACGAGCAAAATGCGCGACGTCTGCGAATTCCTGGCGGATCTGGGCCTGACCGCGCCTCTGCGGAAGATTCCTATGCGCGTCACGTATCAGGACTCCTGCCATTTGGTCCACGGACAGAAAATCCGCGAAGCCCCGCGCAAATTGATTCGCGCCGTTCCGGGCGTGGAATTGATCGAAATGGAGTTGGCGGACCAGTGCTGCGGCTCGGCGGGCGTTTACAACGTCACGGAAACCGAAGCATCGCTCGAATTGCTTGCTCTCAAAATGGAGTCCACGCGTGCGACGAAGGCCGAGGTCATCGTCACGGCCAACCCCGGCTGCATCCTGCAACTTCGCGCCGGCGCGGCGATCCACGGAACGGGTCAGGAGGTCTTGCACGTCGTCGAGCTTCTCGACCGCGCCATCAACCCCGCCGCGGGGCGCGGGAATTGATTACTTTTCGCCGACGAGGTAGCGGCAGCCCTTCGGTCCCATTTTGGCCGAGTGAACCGCTCCGGCGGGAACATCGCAACGCTCTCCCGCGCCAAACGTCTGGGATGTCCCACCCATCTTGAGCGTCATCTGGCCGTCGACGATGATGTGCGCCGAGTGGAGCGGGTGAGCATGGTCGGAATAGAATTCCAGCGGACCGTCCTGCCACACAAACACGTGCACGAATCCCTCGGCCAGAAGCTGTTTCCGTAGTTCGTCTTCGTTTAACAGCGGCATGTTCGATACGAAATTATATCAGGGGCGTTCGCGTGCGGTGCAGTGGGGGGAGCGCTCGCGAGCGAGGCGTGTGTGGGAATCCCGCCCGCGAGCACTTTTTTTCGGGGTGAGATCAATCCTGCGACGATATTGGCTGGGCCGTCCCGTCCCCTGCTATTGGTGGCGGCGGTTGTCCTCCGCCGCGTCCAAAGCGCCTTTGACCGCCCTGCTTCACCGTGTAATCGGGCGGCACCTGGAACAGCGACGCGTCCGGTTCCTGCTTCTGGATATTCGTCAATTGGAACGTCGTAGTCCCCATGCGCGGATCGCTGCGCTTGATCATGACGACGGTCTGCAGCTGGGATGAATACCAGCGCTCGTTCGTAATCACGATGGGGTTGGCATTGCCAATCGCACCCGCGGGAATCGTGTGCGTGACGCGCGTGCCCTCCGCCTGCACGCCGTTAATGGTCTGAGTTCCGAGCGAAGTCGTGGTCACGTTGGGACGCCGGTTCGCGTCCTCAGCTCCCGTTGGCGGCGCACCTTCGACGTCGGGTGATGCGGCCCCACCGCGCCTGTCGCCGCGAAACCGCTTCATTTGTCGCGCGATCTTTCGATCCGGCTCCAGAATGTACTGCGTGCTGGCGACACTGTCGTTGATGAACACGACGTGCGGCGCAGCCTGCCCCGACGTGCTCCAGGGACCGATTGCCGGCAGCGTCATGTCGCGGCGCGTGCGCCCCTGGCTATCGCGCGCAAATGTCCCGGTCGCGCTGTGCTGGATTTGATTTCCGTCGGCGAGCGCCTGTGTCGTCTGCGTGGAAAAGGTCGCGCTGAAAGGTGCGCCGGTCACCGTCTTGCCGGCCAGCCCGGCCTCAAATCCCACGAACGCCATCGCGTCGTCCGACATCGGTCCGAAACCACCGTGGTGCCCCGGAGGTGGAGGAGGCGGGGGCTCTGAATTGGATTGCGCGTGGACGACGCTGCAAAGGGCGAGCATCGCCACAGACGTAAGCGCCCAACCGATCCGCACGAATCTGCTTGTGAGTGTCATTTCATCTGCTCCTTCTGCAACTGCCATCGCCACAAACGGCAGCATGAACTCCTCGTCGAATTACTCATCCACCTGCGATTGCGAAACCAGTCGAATCGCCTGCGGCGTGCCGTCCTCGCCCAGCAACAGATCGGCGGGAATTCGGTCCGTCGCGCTCGGGTCGGTGACCGGCACGCCCAGCGACGCAAGCGCCGGCCGCGAGAGAATCACGCGGACGACGGTGCCTCCGTCAACTGCGGTGGGATCATCTGCGTATGGGAGCGGCACAAACGCCGTTGCGTACTCGGAATCGTCAGCGTCACTTCCAGACTCCTGATCTTGCCGCTGCGAATTCGCGGGAATCGCAACCGGCGACGCCACAGGCGAAGTATTCCCGGCGACGCCTCGCACCGGCGCGATATTCCGATTCGGCGCAATCCAGCGGTGCAACGAGATCCCTAACACCAGCAGCACCGCTGCCGCGGCGCCGAGCGCCGCGATTTGCCGTTGCACTCTCCGGCGCGATGACGCGTTCTTCTGCCGCCGAAATTCCTCCATCAGCACCGTTCCCACCCGAGGAGACGCCTGTTTGCCGGACTCGCTCCGGGCCACCTCGCGCAACGATGCGTCGAGCGACTCCGCATCGGTCATCAGCCTCGCGCAATGATCGCACGATTCGGCGTGTGCCAAGGCGCTGTCGCGAAGGACGAACCCTTCAGTGCCCGGACGTTCCAGGTCGTGAACGATTTCCTCGAATTGAGCGCAATCCATATGATTCACCTCTTCGTTCATTCACCCACCGTCGAAACTCTACGCGCCGGATGCGGTTCGCGAAGTTTTTCCACCAACATGGCCCTCGCCCGATGCAGCCGGGACCGAACCGTCCCTACCGGGCATCCCAGCGCCGACGCCGCTTCCTCGTAGCTCATCTCCTGGAGCTCGCAGAGAACCACCACCTCGCGGTAATTTTCCGGCAGCGTGCCAACCGCCTGACGAACCCGGCCGATGGTCTCGATGGAAGCAAATTCGTCCCAACTTGGTGCGGCGGCAAAAGCGCCTCCGCCGTTTCCATTGAAATTCGCGCCCTTTCCGCCAGCAGCGCGCTGGAAACCTGCGCCGGCTGATGATGTATCGCGCAGATCGTCCGGATCGCCGTCGAAGGAAACGAGCCTCCGGTCCTGCTCCCAGCGCTTCCGTAGATGATTTCGCGCGACGCCAAAAAGAAATCCGCCCAAGCTCCCGCGCGTCGGATCAAATCGTTTGGGATCGCGAATCAGCGCCATGAAGACCTCTTGGGTCACGTCCTCTGCCACAGCCGAGTTCCCGGTCATGTGCAGGGCGAAGCGGAAAATCGCGGGGTGCTTTTGCCGATAGACTTCCGCAAAAGCCTCTTCGTCTCCGCCGGCCATCCGTCGCAGCAGAAGGGCGTCCGCAAGATCGGTCGTCTGAGTCATCTCTATCTATTATGGACGGCCCGTTTTGCTTCTCGCTACATATTCCAGAATACGGGTATAAAGGTTCCCAAATTATGCTCACAGAACGGTATACAGTCCCCGGGGGCTCGAATTCGCCCGGTCGGCGCCCTGAATCCGGGTTCTTGACCAAAGCGCCTAAGTCCAATAACGTATGGGCGCTGCAACCAGGAGGTTCGATGCTGGAGTTTGACCCTCACGTTCTCGACGAGAAGCCCGTAGCGCCGCCGGAGGGATTCGTCCAATGGGCAAATGTGCGGTCGCTCGATGAGTACCGCAAAATGTACGCAGACGCCGAGCGCGATCCCGAGGCCTTCTGGGGCGAACAGTCGGAACTGCTCGACTGGTTCCAGCCGCCCACTAAGGTATTGGAATGGGATCCCCCGCATGCAAAATGGTTTGCTGACGGAAAACTCAACGTCTCCCACAACTGCATCGATCGCCATCTCCTGCACAATCGCAACAAGCCCGCGCTGATTTGGGAAGCTGAGGACGGCCCTACTCTTCAGTTCACTTACGCCGAACTCCACGAAAGCGTCCGCAGGTTCGCGAATGCGCTGCTGTCTCTGGGCGTCAAACCGGGTGATTGCGTAGCCATCTATCTGCCGATGGTCCCCGAGCTGCCGATCTCGATGCTCGCGTGCGCGCGGATCGGCGCGGTCCATTCCGTGATCTTCGGTGGATTCAGCGCCACGGCGCTGGTGGATCGGATCGCCGACGCAAAATCGAAGGTGCTGATTACCGCCGACGGAGGCTACCGCCGCGGAAAGATCGTTCCGCTGAAGGAAACGGCGGATGCGGCGCTGAAGAATTGTCCCACGATTCAAAAGTCCATCGTGGTTAAGCGCACCGGGCACGACGTGGAATGGCAGGAGGGGCGCGACCTCTGGTGGCACGAGATCGAGAAAGCGGCCTCGAAAGACTGCCCCGCCGCGCCGCTCGATTCCGAGCATCCGCTTTTCATCCTCTATACCAGTGGCACCACGGGAAAACCAAAGGGCGTGTTGCACACGACTGCGGGATATCTGCTGCAATGCACCTGGACCGCCCGCCTGGTGTTCGATCTGAAGGATCAAGACGTGTACTGGTGCACCGCCGACATCGGCTGGGTCACCGGCCACAGCTATATCGTTTATGGCCCGCTATCCAACGGCGCCACGATCGTGATGTACGAGGGTGCGCCGGACCAACCGACCAAAGACCGCTTCTGGCAGATCGTCGCGCGCTACAAGGTCACCATCTTTTACAGTTCCGCCACGGCAGTTCGCGCATTCATGTCCTGGGGAAAGGAGTGGATTGACAAGCACGACATCAGCAGCCTTCGTCTCCTCGGCACGGTCGGCGAGCCCATCAATCCCGCGGCCTGGAAATGGTATTTCGAGGTGATCGGGAAAAATCGCTGTCCCATCGTGGACACATGGTGGCAGACGGAAACCGGCGCGATAATGATCTCTCCGCTCCCGGGCGCCACGCCCACGAAGCCCGGCTCCGCCACGCTGCCGCTTCCCGGCATCATCGCGCGCGTGGTCAACATGAAAAACGAGCCGGTGCCTCCCGGTGAGACCGGCTTCCTCACGATTCAGAAGCCCTGGCCTTCGATGCTGCGAACGATCTACGGTGACGATGAGCGTTACGCCCGCGAATACTGGTCAAAAATCCCCGGCGTCTATTTCGCCGGCGACGCCGCTCAGTGCGACAAGGACGGCTACTTCTGGGTGCTCGGCCGCGTGGACGACGTCATCAAAGTCGCCGGCCACCGCCTGAGCTCCATGGAAATCGAAAGCGCGCTGGTGAGCCATCCCACAGTGGCCGAAGCCGCGGTGGTTGCGCGTCCGGACGACATCAAGGGCGAGGCGATCGTCTGCTTCGTCACCCTGCGCTCGGGCAGCTTGGCTTCGCCCGCCCTGCGCGGAGCCCTGATGGACCACGTCTCGGCAACCATCGGCTCAATCGCGCGTCCCGCCGACGTCCGCTTCTGCGATGTCCTGCCGAAGACGCGCAGTGGGAAAATCATGAGGCGCTTGCTGCGCGAGGTTGCAACCAAGGGCGGCATCTCCGGCGACACCACCACGCTCGAGGACATGGCCGTGATCGAGCGCATCGCCAAAGCACAGGGCGTTGCGGAAGAAGAGGAATAGCGCTATTCCTCTGAGTTCAAACAATTCAGCTCACGAAACTGGGAGATCCTACTGATGCGCTTCGCGCGGATGAAAGTCCTGGCGGTGGCAGCACTTCTGTTTGTAGTTCCGGCGCTTCGAGCCAACGCTCAATCCGGCTCCGACTGGCCGATGTACGGCCATGACCTGGCCTCCTCGCGTTTCTCGCCTCTCTCGCAGATCAACGCGGGTAATGTCGCGAAGCTAAGCGTCGCATGGTCCTATCCAATGCGTCCGGGCGGCGCGGGCCCGGCAGGCGGCGCATTCAGCCAGGTGACGCCGATCGTCGTGAACGACGCGATGTACTTGCCCGCCGGAAACCGTGTGCTTGCTCTCGAGCCCGAAACCGGCAAGGAAATCTGGAGCTACCAGCGGCCCACCGGCATGGTCTCCGCGCGCGGCGTCGCCTATTGGTCAGGCGATGGGGACAATGCTGCGCGCATTTTTTTCACGAGCGGCCATAAGTTGGTCGCCCTAAGCGCCAAGACGGGCCAGCCCGATCCCCGGTTTGGCCAGAACGGCGAAATCACCATGGACGTCCCGTTCGCCGAGGTTCCCACGATCTACAAGAACGTCATCATCGTCGGCGCGAACGTGTATGGTCCGGGCGAGACCAATCTTCACCCTCAGGACGAAGTGGCAGCGGGGGTTCCCGGCGATTCGCGTGCGTATGACGCCCGCACCGGAAAAAAGCTCTGGGATTTCCACGCCATCGCTCAACCTGGAGAAGTTGGCCACAACACGTGGGGCGGCGATAGCTGGAAGGGCCGCGGGGGTACTAACGTCTGGTCCATGGCCGTGACGGTGGATGAGAAGCACGGCATCGTTTACTTGCCGTTCGGCGGGCCTGCCGCCAACTACTACGGAGGCGATCGCCCGGGGGACAATCTCTTCTCCAACACTCTTGTGGCCGCCGACGCCACCACGGGCAGGCTGAAGTGGTATTTCCAGACCGTGCACCACGAATTGTGGGATTTCGATTTGCCGCCAGAGCCGGTGTTGATGGATGTGATGCACGACGGCAAGAAAGTGCCTGCGCTGGTGCAGACCGGCAAGATCGGCTACGTGTTTGTCTTCAACCGCGTGACCGGTAAGCCAGTCTTCCCCATCGAAGAGCGGCCTGTTCCGAAGGGCGACGCTCCCGCCGAGCAATATTCCCCCACGCAACCGTTCCCCGTGAAGCCGCCGCCCGTGGCTCGCGTCACGATCAGCCGCGACGACATCGTGACTGCGGACGACACCACACCCGAGCACTCCCAGGCCTGCCACGAATTGTGGGACAAGAGCAGTTTCTACAACGCGGGCCCTTACACCCCGTGGGTCGTCCATACATCGCCGGCCGACACCAAGATGACGTTGATTTTCCCGGGCGCCACCGGCGGCGCGAACTGGGGCGGCGCGGCGTCCGATCCGACCATGGGATATGTGTTCGTCAATATGCAGAACTCGGGCTCGACCGGATTCCTCGAGAAGAATCCAAAATATAACGCGCAGACAGCCGGCACTGAAGTTGAATATCATCGAGGCACCGGCTCCGGCAGTCAGTACGGCGGCTTCAGCGCGCCTGCGAAAGACGCAAACGGAAAAGTGATCGGCAACTGGCCCTGCCAGAAACCGCCGTGGGAAAGCTTGTCCGCCGTCAACATCAATACCGGCGAGATCGCCTGGACGGTGCCTCTGGGCATCACCGAAGAACTTCCCGGAGCGAAGCAGCATACCGGCCGTGCCGGCGCCTTTGCGGGGCCCATTGCAACCGCGGGCGGACTTGTCTTCATCGGTGCGACCAACGACAATCGCTTCCGCGCCTTCGATTCGAAGACCGGCCAGGAGCTTTGGTCCACGAAACTCCAGTACACGGCGACTGCCGTGCCCATCACCTATCAGGGCAAGAATGGAAAGCAGTACGTCGCCATCATGGTGGCGGGCGGTGGTCAGGGCAGCGATCAGGCCCTCATCGTTTACGCGCTGCCGTAACTCGGAAACTTTCCCTAGCCGCGATTCAACCGCATCTGCCTCGTCCTAAAGGAATGGTCCGTTTGGCCGATTCACTTCCTGTAGAGTCAGGCGCTCGCCGTGTGGCATTCCTCTTGCGTCGGAAAACGAAGATTCGAGAGGAGGGCCCGTGAAGCGCCGCAGGGAACACCAGATTGGGGGACCAATTGAACGCAGATTTCGACTGCATCCGAAGGCATTCGTATTCATGGATCGCTCCACGGGGACGAAGCGCTTTGAAGTGAGTGCCGGCCCGGACGGAAGCTTGCCCGTTGAGGAAGCCATTAGTCTTCTCGCGATGCAGTGCGTGGTGCGCGGGCAAACGCCGGCGGACTTCAGCGTCATGGTAGCGATTGCCGAAGATCTATTGGACGGCCTGGGACCGCGCACCAGCAAATTGATCGAATCCTGCATGGCCACGGCTTTGCCCATGCATTTGAGTCAGCGCCAACAGGAGGTCCTTCGCGCGGTAAGCCAGAATCTCTCTAACAAGGAAATTGCCTCGAAGCTGAACCTCGCCGAGCGAACCGTGAAATTCCACGTCTCGGCCCTCCTGCAGAAATTTAACGTCGATGGCCGCGTGAGCTTGATGCGAAAGGCGGGCGATCTGATGGCCGCGGAACGATTTCCCAACGGCGGAGTCCCCATGGGATTTCCCGCCATTCTGCCGCGCGTCCCCACCGCGGAAAGCAGCGCCCTGCACCCCGCGCTCGCTCGACTCAACGCCGCGGAACGAAGAGTCAGCCGCTAACCCCACGGACGGAATCCCCGTCTACGCCTTCCCCACAGCAACGGCGTTTGACGAGGCGTTTGGTTAGTGGCAAGTTTGAAAAATCCCAGCATATCCCAAGCCGGTTACCTCTAGGAATTAGCCGACATTGTTAGAGATGTCCGGTTAGCGAATTAATCGGGAGTTACACCGCGGTCGTGATATTCCCCGGGGGTCTTCGCGCGCCAGTGACCGTCGTCTCAGCCGAGAGCACCTCAATGTGCATTCGTTCGCTCGAAGCAGGCGAAGATAACGAGCGCCTCGGCGTCCATCCGGATGACTAGGGACTCAATTGCCCGGAGTGCTGCTTCCGGGATGTGGGGCTTTATGCATCGGCAACCGGCCGCGCTGCACATTCGTTGGATGAGATTTTCTGAGCAGCTTCGCTGACTGGCTCAGCAATCCGAACACAGCCACCGAGTTGGGCGTGCCCACATAGACTTTCCCATTGGCGATCATCGGCGTTGTGAATTTGTTGTCCGTGAATTGATCCCGGTTGCCGGCTTGAGTGCTGTTGTACAGTTCCGTCGCCAGATTCGTCGCATCGTAGGCGTGAAGAACTCCGTTATCTCCGTTTTGCACGGCCCAAACAATTCCGTTCGAAGTTCCATTCGCGGAAATGCCCGGCGTGGCCCCGGGATAACCGAAGGAAGCAGCGCTCGCCGATCCCGCAGGCGTTACAAGCAGGGCATTGACAATGGAAAATGCCCTCAAGTTGTCACCGACGGCTCCGTAGTAAACGGTGTTGTTGAAATATGCCGGCATCGCGAAGACGCCGGTGTCGCCGCCGAGTCCGTTCGAGGTGATCTCCTGGTAGATCGCGCTGTCGTTGCTTGCGTTGAATTTGCCCATCGAATCCCTATTCACAATATAGATTCGACTAAGCGGAGCTTCTACGGCGTTCTTTCCTGTGCCAATGGCTAGGTGCCAAGTTGTCCCCGAGCCATCCTTCAAATCAGGCAGAACCAGCGCGCCACCGGACCCCAGGTCCCTATCCGCGTTTGAATTCGCAACGGTGTCGTGCGCTGCAAAAAAGTCCGAAACGCTCAAGGCGCCGCCGGCGATCGAAAGCTTGATAAACGCGTTGCCGTAATCTCCGTTCGCCTGGAGCGCCCCCGGGGTGCTGTCGAACGTGCCGTTACCGTCGAGGAAATAAATGTTCCCGCTTGAATCCGCGGCGAGGCCCGCGCCCGCCATCCAGATCCCTCCCTGGCTGCCGTTGGGAGTCACGTTCACCACGCTCGTCTGTTGCAGTGTCGATTCACTGTAGCCCATCACCCAGCCGTTGTAGGCCCCGGAATCGCAATGCGACGTCCATCCCATATAGATCACGCCGTTCGAAAGGAGCAGGCCACTGCGCTCTTCATATTGCTCCGGATTAAATGTTTGGGCTGAAAATGTGGCCTGAATCGTCGTGGGGCTGTTCAACTGGCTCTGCTCGCTACCCGTGGTCAGATCGAGAGCATGCAAACGCTGGTGATAGTTGCCGCCAGAATCCTTCGACATGGCCACCACGAAGATGGTTCCGTCCGCGCCGGCCGAAAGATCGATAACCGGCGTCGAAGTGATTCCGATCGTGGGTGTCACCTGATCGCAGCCATCTACCTCATTGCTGGGCGTTTCATTTGAACCGAGGACGGATTGATGCCACAGAGACGCGAAAGTGTCCGCGTCGAACGCATACACCGAG
>Ga0182018_10000185_pt1 | contig 82273 bp, 78 predicted proteins | sample 812P2MmetaG_FD_120490 | JGI IMG/M metagenome (GOLD analysis project Ga0182018, IMG submission 120490) | Permafrost microbial communities from Stordalen Mire, Sweden - 812P2M metaG | ecosystem: Environmental > Terrestrial > Soil > Wetlands > Permafrost | place: Sweden: Stordalen | collected... | reverse complement strand
TCGATGGTGTTGGACCGCACGCGCGCCTCAAGTTCGGCACGGTCACCCCGACGGAGTTTGAGGGGAGGAAGTCGCATCCCTCCATGAAATCACATCAGTGTTATTACCGCGAGGATGCACTAGTTCGGCTTCCGTCTCGGTGAGCCCGAGAAGCTCGCCGGCCCCGGTCACCTCCCCTGGTGATTGGGCGTAGACCACCCGGGTCTCAGAGTCGGCCAGCAGTCCTTCGGCGAGGTTCACCTGTTCGGAACCTTCCGTCCCGACCGAGCGGAGATCGGACAGCCGGTGCAACACGGCCATGTTGGCCACTCCGAGTGCGCGCGACAGTTTCCACGACGTCTGGAGCCAACGGGCCACGCCGAGATTGGAGAGAATGGCCCACGCCTCGTCCACCACCACGATGATCCGATTCCGGTGCCGAGAGCGCACCGCGTTCTGCAACCAGGCCGCTGTACAGGCCATGAGGACGCCGAGCGCCGGCGAGTGGTAGACCGCGGACAGGTCGAGGACGACCAGTGGGGCGTCAAGGCGTAGCCCGGGGGTGGTCGGCCCGTCGAACATTCCAGCCAGATCACCGTTGACCAGACGTCGCAGCTCGAGGGCCACGTCACGTCCGTCCTCCATCAGCACCGACCGGGTGGTGCGAAGGGCCCGCGACGCGTCGATGCTCGGAGCGAGGAGTGCGTCGACGATCTGGGGGAGGACGGGCGCGGGCATCCGGGCGGCCTGCGCCCGCTGGGTGGCGCCCGTTACCGCAGCATCGATGGCGGCGCGCTCGCGAGGAAGGAGGTTGCGGTCCAGACAGGCCACGGCCAGGGAGGAGGTGAGTGCCGCCCGGCGCCGCAGGACCCGGTCCGCGAACAATCGCTGGTCATCGCAGGCTTCTTCCTCGGTATCGAGGGGATTGAGGCGGACGGTACCCCCGGGACGGAGGGCTACCGGCTCGACGCCCCATGCCTGGGCCAGTGGGCCGTACTCCCCCTTGGGATCGATCACCCAGGCATGGCGCCCGAAGACGGCCTGACGCCAGAGGTACGACTTGACGAAGGAGCTCTTCCCTCTGCCGATCTGCCCGAACACCACCATGTTGGGATTGGTGATCACGCCACGCCCATAGAGGGCGAACGGGTCGTACACGAAGGACCCACCGAGCACGTCCCTCCCGATGAGTACCCCTTCGTGACCGAGCCCGGCTTCGCTCACCAGGGGATAGGCAGCACAGAGATGCCGGGTGGTGGCCATGTGGGCCGGCACCCGGGGAGCGATGCCCCTCACGACAGCCCCCGGCCCAGTGGAAGGGAGCAGGCGAAGGCGACGTCCTGCGCCCCGTAGAGGAGGCGGAGCTCGATGCCGGCCTGACCGGTCGCCTGTTCCACGGCGGCGCAGCCGGCGGCCAACTCGTCGCGGGTGTCTCCGGTCACCGTCACATACCCCGAGAATCGATACTGCGCGTGGCCGTCGGCCAGTTCGACGTCGCGTTCCTCGACGCTCTCCTTCTCGCGGGTGTGGCGTGCCGTGACCAGAAATCCACCGCGCCGACGCAACTCGCCGTCGGCCAGGTCCGCGGTGCGGGCCTGGGCCACCTGGCGGGCAGCTCGGCTCGGGCTCATCGGCTCCATGACCAGGCTGATCGAGCGCCGGATCGGGGAGAAGAGCAGTGGTCCGAGGAAATCGGGGGTGACGTCGATACGGGGCCACTCGGCGATCCAGTAGGTGGCGTGCCAGGTCGAATCGGTGCGTACCGCGTCCCACGACGGTTCCATGGCCATCGGCCATGGCCAGTTTCCCGACGTCTGCTCCTCAAAGCTCCCACCACCGAGGTGGTGGCCATGGAGGGGTTCGCCCGTAGCGGTCCGGTCCCCGCGGCAGGCCACCGGGACCACAGAGTCACCGATCACCCTGGCCAGCGCTCCCGGCCCCAGCAGACCGTCCACGGTGACATCGGCGCCGTCGAGGGCCCGATGCAATGAGAGCACCTCTCGGGCCAGCACGGCGCCTGTCCCGGCGGCGCCCCCGCCCGAGGAGCGGACGGCACGGGCCGATCGGGCCGTATGGATGGACAGTCCGATCAGGACCCGATGGCGTCGGGTCACCGGTGAAGCCTCGTCGACCAGCGTCCGGTACGAGCGCCCCGCCGGCGAGTCAGCGGCGAGCACGGCATTGTCGGCCCAGTGGCGACGAACCGAGAGCCCGTCGTCAGGCAGACAGGACTCGATCCATTGGACCCGGTGAACGTCGGATCCCTCTCGGGCCATGGCCGAGAGCACCCGGGCCCACGCCGCGATTCGCGAGTCCTGATCACGCGGCCCGAGGAGAGCAAAACTGTGGCCGCGCACGGCGAGCACGGCAGTGGCGGTACGGGCCGGTCCGTCGACCACCATCCCGATCTCTCCGCCCGTACCCGGTGCTCCGAATGGCACGCCAACCACTCGCACACCGTCGAAGACCGTCCGGCGGCCTCGGTGGCCCGATTGCGCCGTCGATGGCCGGATGTCCAGCCCCGGTGAGTCGGACCCCTCGGGCATGACCGTGGCCAGATGGCCACCATGGGGGCGGGTTGCCAGTTGGCGGCGGCTTCCCGATGATGCCGACCACAACCAGCGGAACACCAGGGGAAGCCACTGCTCTCCGGTGCGTCCCCGGATGGGCCAAAGCGCCAAGGCCACGCCGGCTCCGAGGCTGGCCACGGCCACCGCCACCCCAACCACCGACGGGCGGGAGCGGAGCGCCAGCATGCCGACGACCAGGCTCGACGCAACCGAGGCGATCTGGCCACCCCGCCACCCGGCGATCAGCCCCCTGCGCTCCAAGGGCGAGAACCGGTACCGCACCCGATCGGGGTGTTGCCGATCAGCGGTCATCGCCCCGGCCCAGGCCCCGACGATCGGGATCGTCGCCATCCCCGTGAGCGGTCGGCAACGTGGGCGCCGCCATCAGGCGGATTCCCAGCTCGTCGCGACCCAGCGCATCCGCCCGCAGTGCTCCGGTCTGCCGGGGCAGCACCTTGAGGGCGGTCGTGCCGCGGTCGGCGTCGGTGGTGGGCACGATTGGAGCGGGAGGCGCGGCGGTGTCCGGGACGCCAGACGGTTCGGCCGTACCATCCCCGCCCTGGTCGAGCCCGAGCCGGCGGGCCGTGGCGGTGGCCTCGGGATGAACCTCCCACGCCGGAATGCCATGACCGGGTGGCTCCGTGGTTCCGACCCCGGTCGAGTCGGCCGAGGACGGTCCCGGGTCCGGGCGCGACCCATCGCCACCGACGCCACCGTCTCCGGCGATGGCTCCGCCGACGGCTCCCGCGGCAGCACCCGCCATCGCCCCACCCGCGGAGGTGGCGGCGACCGCGGCGCCGGCCAACGGCGCCCGCATGGCGACCTGAGCCAGACCCTTCACCGGAGCGCCGGCCGCCTGACGGGCGCGGTGGCTGATGCCTTCGAGATGACCGACGGCCCCGGCCTCGACGAACGGGAGCAGGCGAAAGAGTGCCCAGGGTGCGAAGGCCGACAGCAACAACAACGCAGCGCCGGCCAGAACGGCGCCGAATCCCCCGCCCCCACCCGCGGCGGACGCCCCCGCACCGCTCGGGGTCGATCCCGTTCCCCCGGCCAGCGCCCCGGCGGCCAGGCTCAAGACCGACACGATGACGAACTTCCCGAGTATCAGAGCGACCAATGTGTCGACCAGGCGACGGGTCCAGTGGGCGATGGCCGGCCACGCCAGGCTGGCCAGGGCCAAGGGCAGGAAGAGGACGGCCACGTAGACGGCGGCGGAACGGATCAACAACTCGATCCACACCATCAGCGCCCCGAACACGACAGCCAGGCCGCCGAGGAAGAGGACGAAGGTGGGTGCCGTCGGTTGACCGGCGACGGTCGCACCGGACAGGTCAGCGGTGACCGAGGACAGGAAGTCACCGGTGTCCAGCCCCGAGCCATTGGAGACGGCACTGCTCAACGCGTCGGTGACGGTCAGGCCGAGCTCAACCAACTTGACGGCAACCGCCGTCAACAGGATGGCCAGGGGAACGTTGACCACCACCGAACGAATCAGCATGGAGGCGTTCTGGCGGTAGACGGACTGCATGATCCCGAGGAGGAGCAGAGGCAGGATGACCACGGCGGCCAGCACGGCCATGGTCTGGTAATGGGCGGTGAACCACGACGCGCCGAGGTCGATTCCGGTGCTGTCCCCGATCACCGTGCCGATCTGGCTCAGTAACCAGGTGGCCCCGTCGGAGACCCAACCGCCGAGGGCGTCGAGCACACTGTTGGCACCCACCCCGGCTACTTCGGTGGCCGCCGACCCCACCGCCGACCCCACCGCCCCGGCCACCCCCGAGGCAACCTGGCAGATCGGACCGAGCCCGGCGGCTCCCAGGGCGACGGCGGTGGCAGGACACGAGGCGCCGGGAATGAGCGGTAGGTCTCCGACCGCGGTCACCTCAGTGGACGCCTTGTCCCGTGTTGAAGAAGAAGTTGACGATCCCCGGCCCCGCCCCGATCAACAGGGCCGCCAATCCCGAGATGAGCACGGCACGGCGCCCCACGAAACTCTGCTGGTAGTTCTGCCCGTGTGAGCCGAGCGCCCATGCGGCGGCACCGATGACCAGTCCGACCAGGGACAGCGCCAAGGCCCACCCGTCGAGACCGTTCATCAGGTTCTGCAACACGTTCCCGCCCGGGAGGGCGCTGGTGTCCGGGGACAGCTGCAGGTTGGCGGCGGCGACCAGGACGGCATGAGTTCCCCGGGTCATCGGCTCGATGACCGGAGCGTGGATGGCGGAAATCATCATGCCGCCAAGCGTAGGTACTGGCCTACGGCAGTTCAATACTTTTCATGTTATTTAATTACTTTTCCGTACAGACATTCAGAACATCACGGTCCAACCACCCGGCCTGTCATGCTTAGGCGGTGAAGTCGTATGTGATCGGGTACATCGTCTTGGGCGTGGTGGCCGTCCTCGCCGTTGTGCTCGCCAACTGGCTTGGTCGGCGGGCCGGGCGCCGCAGCCTGCAGCAACGTCTGACCGCCCTGTCCAACCGCCTGGGGGTGGAGCCGCCCGACGAGGCGGGCGTCGAGCCGGTGCTCAGCCATCTGGAGCGGGTGACCGGCGAGGCCGCCGAGGCAGTGACCGAGGCCAGCTCCGACGCCATCCGGCTCCGGCGGGCCCTCGACACCCTCCCCCAGGGGGTGATCGTCTGCGACGAGAACGGCGACGTGGCCTTCCGCAACGCCCGGGCGGTAGGGCTGATGAACAATCGCCACGGCGATGCGCTGGCCGCCCAGGCGGTGACCGAGTTACTCGAGAACGCCTGGCAAGATGGTTCGGCCGAGCGCACCCTCGACCTGTACGGGCCACCGCGCCAGACACTCACCGTGCGCACCAGGCTGGTCGACGACGGTCGCCGCCCCCTGGGCGTGATCGCCATCATCGAGGACGTGTCCGAGCGCCGACGGCTGGAGGAGATCAGGCGCGACTTCGTGGCCAACGTGAGCCACGAGCTCAAGACGCCGATGGGCGCCCTCGGACTGCTGGCCGAGACGCTGACCGTGGAGCCCGACCCCACCGTCGCCCAGCGACTGGCGTCGCGCATCCACACCGAGGCCTTCCGGGTCAGCCGGATCATCGACGACCTCCTTGACCTGAGCCGCATCGAATCGGAGGAGGCTCCTCCCCGCGAGCCGATCTACGTCAACCTGGTCATGGCCGAGGCGGTGGAGCGGGTCCGATCGGCGGCCGAGCAGCGGCGGATTACCATCGAGCTGGATGAGCCCGACCCGCCGGTGCACGTGCTGGGCGATCGTCGTCAACTGGTGTCCGCCATCCACAGCCTGCTGGAGAACGCGGTGACCTTCTCCTACGAGGACAGCGTCGTACGGGTGGCCGGCAGCCAATCCGACGGCAAGATCCAGCTTGCCGTGACCGACACCGGCGTCGGGATACCCGCCCGCGACCTCGAGCGGATCTTCGAGCGTTTCTACCGGGTCGACCATGGTCGCAGCCGCGACTCGGGGGGCACCGGGCTGGGCCTGTCCATCGTCCGGCACGTGGCCAGCAATCACCAGGGCCACGTCGAGGTCGACTCGCGCGAAGGCGAGGGGTCGACTTTCACACTGGTCCTCCCCCGTCCCCCGGAGTACTCGGCATGAGTGAGCGCTCGGCATGAGCAAGAAGGCCCCAGCCCCCGACGTCCTGCAGACCAAGGTATTGCTGGCCGAGGACGACGAGTCGTTCATCGACGCACTGGTCATCGGGCTCACCCGCGAGGGCTTCGATCTGACCGTGGCCCGTGACGGGAATGAAGCACTGCGGCTCTTCGCATCCGTCGAACCGGACCTGGTCCTGCTCGACCTGATGTTGCCTCGCCTGTCCGGTATCGACGTCTGCCGGTCCATAAGGGCCCGGTCCTCGGTGCCGATCATCATGGTGACCGCCAAAGGCACGGAGATCGACACCGTGGTCGGCCTCGAAGTCGGAGCTGACGACTACGTGTCCAAGCCCTACCGGCTGCGGGAGCTGGTGGCGCGCATGCGGGCCGTGTTGCGCCGGACCCCGTTGTCCGAGGGCACCGAGCCCGACTCGTCCTCGCCGCGACCGGCGACCGTGCCCGACCTCCGGGACAGGCCCGGCCAGCGAGCCGCCACCGCCGTGCTCGAGGCCGGGGGGATCCAGATCGACACCGACCGCCATCTGGTCTTCGTCCGTGGAGAGGACGTCCACCTGCGTCGCAAAGAGTTCGAGCTTCTTTCCCTGCTGATGGAGAACGCCGGCCGCTTGCTCACCCGCGACGTCCTCATCGACCGCATCTGGGGGTCCGACTACTTCGGCGACACCAAGACGCTCGACGTCCACATCAAACGGTTGCGCAGCCACGTGGAAGAGGACCCGTCGACGCCCAAGCTGATCACCACCATCCGTGGGGTCGGCTACCGCTTCGACGCCCCCCGCGACTGATCCTCGCTGCGGGCCGGGTCATCCCGGGGCAGCGATGACCACCTGATCACGGAGGTACGGGGCCAGCACCTCGGGCAGGACCACCGAACCGTCAGCCTGCCGGCCTCGCTCTACCAGCGCCGCCCAGATCCGCGCCCAGGCCAGCGCCGACCCGTTCAAGGTGTGCACGAACACCGGCCCGCCGCCGCCGGCGGGCCGAAAGCGGATGTTGGCCCGTCGGGCCTGGTAGTCGGTGCACCAGCTGACCGAGGAGACCTCCAGCCACTGGTCCACCCCCGGGGAGTAGACCTCGAGGTCGAAGGTCCGGGCCGCGGAGATGCCCATGTCGGGGGCGCAGAGGTCGAGGACGCGGTACTGGAGGCCGAGGTCCACCAGCAGCCCCTCGGCCCGGGCCACCATCGACTCGAGCATGCCCGGGGCCTGGTCCGGTGTGGCGTAGGCGAAGAGCTCCACCTTGTCGAACTCGTGGACTCGCAACAGCCCCCGGGTGTCGCGACCGGCAGCGCCCGCCTCTCGCCGGAAGCAGGCGGTGGCCGCGGTGAGGCGGAGCGGCAGGTCGGCCTGGTCGAGGATGTCTCCGCGCCACATGGAGGTGAGCGGTACCTCTGCGGTCGGGATCGCCCACAGGTCGTCACGCTCGATGTGATAGGCGTCCTCCTCGAACTTGGGGAGGTGCCCGGTGGACACCATGGTCTCGGTGAGCACCATGGTGGGCGGCCTGACCTCCTCGAACTCGTCGGCGTGACGGTCGAGGGCGAACGAGGTCAGTGCCCGCAGTAAACGAGCCCCGAACCCGCGGTACAAGGGGAACATCGATCCCGACAGCTTCGCCCCGCGCTCCATGTCCAACAGCCCCAGATCGGCGCCGATCTCCCAATGGGGGACCCGCTGGGCATCGGCGTAGGAGGGAGCTGGGTCCGGCCATGATCGGACCATCACGTTGTCCTCGGGCCCGTCGCCGTCGGGCGTCTGGTCAGAGGGAAGGTTGGGCAGGTACAGCAAGGCCCGACGGACCTCCTCGCTGGCGGCATCCGCCACCTCGCCCACTCCCCGTTCCTCCTCGCCCACGCGCCGGCTGCGTGCCGCCAGCTCGTCGGCCGCGGCCGCATCCCCGGATCGGCGGGCCTCGCCGACCTGTTTGGAGAGCGACTTCACCTGGGCCCGGAGCTCGTCCCGCTGGCCGATAGAGCCCCGCGCCGCGTCATCGAGCTCGACGAGCCGGTCGATCTCGCTCGGCTCCACCCCGCGTCGACCGAGAGCGAGCTTCACCGCTGCACTGTCGTCCCTCACCGCGCGTATGTCGATCATGATGGGGACAACGGTAGCGTGACCTCTCGTGGACGATGCCATTGCCGTGGCCACCCCTGCCGTCGTCTGCCGGGAGGTGGTCATCCGCTACGGCGACACGGTGGCCGTCGACCGACTCTCATTCACCGGCCGGGGCGGTCAGGTGCTGGCGTTGCTCGGTCCCAACGGTGCCGGAAAGACCAGCACCGTAGAGGCCCTCGAGGGGTACCGGCGGGTAGACGGCGGCTCGGTCCGGGTCCTCGGCCTCGACCCCACCACGGACCACGTCGGCTTGATGCCCCACATCGGTGTGATGTTGCAGCGCGGGGGCGTCTACCCGATGCTCGGCTCGGCCCAGGTCTTGCATCTCTTCTCGCGTTACTACGACGACCCCGAGGACCCCGAGGACCTCATCGAGCTGGTCGGCCTTGGCCCCGTGCGCCGGACCCCGTGGCGGCGGCTGTCAGGCGGCGAGCAACAGCGGCTCTCCCTGGCCCTGGCCCTGGTGGGCAAGCCCCGGGTGCTCTTCCTCGACGAGCCCACTGCCGGCGTCGACCCCGAGGGGCGGATCGCGGTCCGCGACATCATCGCCACCCAGCGCGACCGAGGGATCTGCGTCATCCTCACCACCCATGAGCTCGACGAGGCCGAGCGGCTGGCCGACCACGTGGTGATCATCGACCGGGGCCGGATGCTGGCCGAGGGGACCCCGGGGGGGTTGGCCTCGGGGGCGGCGGACGGAACCATTCGCTTCAGCACCCAACCGGGTATCGAGACGGTGACACTGACCACCACCCTCGGGCCCGGTGCCACCCTCGACGAGGAGCGGCCCGGCTCCTACCGGCTCCGTCCGCCGGACGGGGCCTCCACGCCCGAGGTGATCGCCTCCCTGGCCAGGTGGTTGGCCGAGCGCGACCTCGCCCTCGGCGATCTCCGCACCGGCCGGTCGCTCGAAGAGGCCTATCTGGCCATCACCGGCGCCCGCGGCGACGTCGACCCTCGGGGGGCGGAGCCATCCATCGATGGGCGGCCGGATCGGCGGGGTCGGGGGCGCACCCGCCGGACCCGGGGGTCGCGCCGGTGAGAGCGCTCACCGCCCAGCTCAGGGCCGAGGTGACCATGATGGCCACCAACGGCGAGACGATCTTCTTGACGCTGGGCATCCCGGTGGTGTTCCTGCTGTTCTTCTCGGGCGTCCACGTGCTCCCCACCGGCACCGAGCACCCGGTCGACTTCTTGGTGCCGGGCATCCTGGCCCTGGCCGTCATGTCCACGGCCATGACCGCCCTCGGCATCGGCACCGGCTTCGAGCGCGGCTACGGAGTGCTCAAGCGGCTAAGGACCACGCCACTCGGGCGACCACGACTGCTGGCCGCCAAGATTACGGCCATCATCGGGGTGGAGTTGGTCCAGGCCGCGGTGTTGGTGTCGGTCGGGTACGCGCTGGGGTGGAACCCGGGCGGCCCGGGGAGCGCCGGGGCCCTGGTCGGCGCGGCAGTGGCCGCCATGGTGCTCGGGACCGTCGGGTTCGGGGGCATCGGGCTTCTGCTGGCCGGGACCCTCAAGCCCCTGGTCAACCTGGCCGTGGTCAACGGGCTCTTCGTGGTCCTTCTCCTCCTCGGGGGCATGCTCATCCCTCTGGGCAAGCTGCCGGCATGGCTGGCCGACGTGGCCAAACTGCTGCCGGCCTCGGCGCTGTCCGACGCCTTGCACGGCTCCCTCGGCCACGGGACGCCCGTCTCCCTGCGCGACTGGATCGTGCTGGTCGCCTGGGCTGTCGCCGCGCCGGTGGTAGCGGGGCTGACCTTCCGCTGGGAATAGGACTCCCCTAGCCCGTCGCCCCTATCCGGTGCAGCCACTGCTGCAGCTCCGGCGCGGTGAGGGCACCGCGCACGTGGCTGATGACCGTGCCGTCGGCATCGAGGAAGAAGGTCTGAGGATCGCCGTCAAGCCCGTAGAGGCCACTGCTCACCCGGCCGTCGTCGGTCCCCACCGGATAGGTGATGCCGGCGTTCTGCACGAAGGGGATGGCGCTCGACTTCGGGTCGAGCGTGTCCACCCCGATGAACTGGATGGCGGAGCCCTTGGCCTGCTCGGAGTGTGCCGTTCGGGCCAACAGGGGCGTCTCCTGGCGACAGGGCCCGCACCACGAGGCGAAGAAGTTGAGCACCACCGGATGATGGCGATCCTTGCCCAGGACGTCGAGAGTCACTGCCGGTCCCCCGGCCAGGGAGGGCAGGGTGAAGTTCGGGGCCTCGCTGCCCACCGCCACCACCGGTCCCGAGCCGGAGCCCGATCCCGACGTCGGCCGGAGTCCGACGAAGAGGCCCGCCGCCAGCAGGGCGGCGATGACAGAGCCGATCAGGAACGCGCGAAGGCGCCGGGGACCGGGGGCGGGCAGTGGCGGAGGATCGGGTGGTTGGGATGGGGGCCCGCCACCCGCTCCCGGAGGTGCAGGCGGTGCTGATACCGGTGGGGCGGTGAGCCCTGGCGTGTCCGCGTCGGAGGGGGACTCGATCAATGCTTGGTGAAGATGTCGACCGCCATCAGTACGAAGAGCAGCGTCAGATAGGTGATCGAGTAACTGAACAGCTGCATGGCCGCCTTTGGGGTGGCCCTGCTCCACAGGCGCACGGCCAGGCCGATGAACACCGCCCCCAGCACCGACGCCGACACCACGTAGATGGCACCGAGCTTCGCCACCGGTGCCAGCAGCAGTGACACCGCCACCAACGCCACGCTGTAGACGAGGATCTCGCGTGCGGTGCGCTTGAAGGTGGCCACGGCGGGCAGCATGGGAACGCTGGCTGCCTGGTAGTCCTCTTTGTACTTGACCGCCAGTGCCCAGAAGTGAGGGGGCGTCCACACGAAGATGAGGGCGAACAGGACCACCGGGGTCCACGCCAGGCTGTCGGTCACCGCCGCCCACCCGACCAACACGGGAACCGCACCGGCCGCTCCCCCGATGACGATGTTCTGGCTGCTGGTCCGCTTCAGCCACAACGTGTACACGAACACATAGAAGAGGGTGGCCGAGACGGCCAGGGCCGCCGAGAGCAGGTTCACCCACGCCCACAGCTCGACGAATGCCACCACCTCGAGGGTGATGGCGAAGATCAGGGCGTTGCGCGGGGTCACCGCACCGGTTACCAGGGGGCGCTTGCGGGTCCGGTGCATCAGCTTGTCGATGTCCCGATCGACGACCATGTTGATGGCGTTGGCCCCGCCTGCGGCCAGGGCGCCACCGAGGAGGGTGGCCACCATCAGCCACACCGGGGGCAGCGCCCGTTGGGCCACGATCATGGTGGGCAGGGTGGTGATCAGGAGCAGCTCGATGATGCGCGGCTTGGTCAGCGCCACGTAGGCGCCGAGCCGATCGGTGAGGGACTGACGGCGGGGCATGGCCACCGCAGGAAGCGCCATTGCCGAGACAATAGTGCCAAGGGCCCCGGGGACACCAAGGCGGGAAGGCCCGGGCACGGCGGCACGTCCGGTCGGGCCGGTACCATACAGAAACGGTGTCCACCCTGCGTATCGGCCCTCGTCCGTTCCTCCTCCTCTGCCGCATCACACTCGCCACCGTGCTGTTGAACGTGGTGACCGGGGCCTCGGTCCGCCTGTCCGACTCGGGTCTGGGGTGCCCCGACTGGCCCACCTGCTCACAACATCACCTCACCCCCCCGTTGGCGTTGCACCCCCTCATCGAGTTCGGGAACCGGGTGGTTGTCACCGTGCTGGTCGTCGCCTGCCTGGTGACCGTGGTGGCCTCCTTCCTTCGAGCACCGGCACGACGCGACCTGCAGTGGCTGTCCGGTGGCCTCATCGTGGGAGTGATCGGCGAGGCGGTGATCGGTGCCTTCGTGGTGTACTCGAAGCTCAACGCCTATGTGGTCATGGTCCATTTTCTGGTGGGGATGGCGCTGCTCGCCCTGGCGGTGGAGCTGACCCTGCAGGCCGGGCACCGGAGCGGCCGGGGAACTCTGGTGGTGTCGACCGGCGCGCTATGGGTGACCCGAGCGCTGGTGGCGCTCTTCGTGGTGGTGTTGGCGGCTGGGGCGGCCACCACCGGGAGCGGCCCCCACGCCGGGGGGAAGGGAGCCAAGCGGATCCCCATCGGCCTCGAGGACATGACCCGCATCCATGCCGAGATCGTCCTTGCCGCCGGCGTGTTGCTGCTGGCCCTGCTTTGGGTGCTGTGGCGGACGGACGCGCCGTCACGGGTGCAGGACGCCGGACGCGTGCTGTTGGCGGTCATGGTGATCCAAGGGATCATCGGCTACACCCAGTTCTTCACCCACCTGCCTGCCGTGCTCGTCGGCTTCCACGTCCTCGGGGCCTCGATCGCGTGGGCGGTGGTCCTCTGGTTCCACCATGGGCTGTCCGACCACCGGTCCGAATCGGTGATCGGGCCCGAGGGTCGGCACAAGACGTCCCGCCTGGTGGGTTCCGATTCCAGTGCGGTGCGGGAGCCGGTGTGAGCGAAACCGCCCCGCCCGGTTTCCGCGGCCGCCAGGTCGAGGCGCTCCCGGTGGAGGCCGAGAGCCCGGACCTCGATGAGGTCAACAAGACCGACCGACCGTGGCTGGTCATCGTGTGGAACGATCCCATCAACTTGATGTCTTTCGTGACCTTCGTCTTCCAGAAGCTCTTCGGCTACTCGAAGGAGAAGGCCACCCAGCTGATGCTGGATGTCCACTACAAGGGCCGGGCAGTTGTCTCGTCGGGAACCCGCGAGCGCGCCGAGCTGGATGTCTACCGGCTGCACGAGCACGGACTGTGGGCCACCATGGAGCAGTCCACATGAGTGCACCGATAAAGCGGCGACGTGACGGCCGCTACGCCGTCAAGCTCGACCCTGGCGTGCGCGCCGTGCTGGTCACCATGTCCGAACAGTTGGCACCGGTACTGAGCCCGCACGAGCCGATGACCCGCCGGCTCTTCCCCCCCGCCTACACCGGCGCCGATGATCAGGGCGCCGAGCACGACTATCGGGAACTGGTGGACGATGCGCTGGTCAACTATCACCAGCAGGCCTTCACCGTGGTGGCCGAGACCGCCAATGCCGAGATCCTGACCGAGTCGGAGCTCAATTCCTGGCTCTCCGCGGTGGGGTCGATGCGCCTGGTCCTCGGCACGCGCCTCGATGTCAGCGAGGACATGGCGCCACCCCCTCCTGAGGATCCGACGGCACCGGAGTACGCCCTCTACGAGTTGCTCGGGCAGTTGCAGTACCTGTTGATCGAGGTGCTGTCGGCCGAGCTCCCCGATGAAGGTCGGCCCGAAGGTGATCTGTGATCCCTCTGCTAATCTCCAAAAGCCCTGATCGGGTTGGAGCCCCCATCGTCTAGCGGCCTAGGACGCCGCCCTTTCAAGGCGGTAACACGGGTTCGAATCCCGTTGGGGGTGCTGTACGCCCCAGCGTGTGTGCTGGTTGGGGACCTGTGGTGCAGTTTGGAGTGCACGCCGGCCTGTCAAGCCGGAGGTCGCGGGTTCAAATCCCGTCAGGTCCGCCACCTCGGTTCGCCGAGGCGAGGTCGGGTAGCTCAGTTGGTAGAGCGCGCGCCTGAAAAGCGTGAGGTCACCGGATCGACGCCGGTCCCGACCACCAGAACGTGGGATCGGCTGAGGCCGGCGGCGGGCGGGTCGGGAGGTCCTTTCCCACGGGCCGGGAGCCCGTAGGGTCCCTGATTGGCTCCCGATTGGCTCCCGATTGGCTCCCGATCAGGGTCCCGGAGGTAAGGCACCAGTGATCCGGCCGGTTTCGGAATTCCATTCTCTGTTACAGCGTTACATTTCCAGCCAAACCGAACCGCGCCGCCGCCGGCGCAGGACTGATCAAGACCTTCGGCACGCCACCTCAAGGCCGACCACCGACCCGTCGATGCAGTACCCCAAGCGTGCACACGCAGCACACGCCGTCCAGGTCGGCCAGGTCGGCCGCCGGTGGAACGGGGGAGTATCGATGTCACGACGGACCTGGCAGAACGATGCTGAGGAGTTCCAACGCCTGCGCGACGCATTGAAGCAGAGCGTGGGCCGGGCCCAGGCCATGCGGACGACGGGTCCGGCGTCCGATCCACTCACCGGGACACCCTCCACGAGCGAGACCCTCAATCGGATGGTCACCCTCTTGTTCAAGCTGGAACCCTCGGGAGCTGACTGAGCGCTCCGTACGACAACCGAATGGCTCACCCAGACGGCGAGAACCGCTCGGGTGAGTACGCCTCGAGCGCACGCGCTGCCACTGCACGTTCGGCGGGATCAGCGGAGGTCTCCACCCCCAGCAGCGCGTGGGCCACCACCCGCGCGCTGTAGGGACCGAGGAGGAGTCCCTCGGCTCCGTGGCCGGTGGCCAGATGGACATTCGACCAACCCGGGACCGGCCCGATAACCGGGCGATCGTCCGGTGTCGCCGGACGCAACCCCACCCGGACCTCAGCGACCGTGGCCTGGGCCAACCCCGGCGCGCTGCGGAGGCATTCCCGAAGGAGCTGGTGAAGACCGTCGGCGGTCGGTCGGTTGTCGAAGCCGGCCTGTGCCTCCATGGTCCCCCCGCAGGCGACCCGACCGTCCGGCCAGGGCACCAGATAGAAGCCCAACACCGGTTGGACCATGGTCCAGCGCCTGCTGTCGGTGCCTGGAAGGGTCAAGTGGACGATCTGGCCTTTCAGCGGCGCCACCGGGACGCTCGCCGCGAGGGCGTCAGCCATCTCGGGCGACCAGGCCCCTCCGGCGATCACTACCGCTCCCGCCGGCAACGTCCCCTCGGCAGTGACAACCCCACGCACCGTCCCGCGCTTCCGATCGAGATCGAGCCCGGTGACTGCCGTCGCCACCTCCCGCAGACCTCGCGACGCCGCCCCTTCGAGCAGGGCGGCGTTGAGGACCCGGCCGTCGACCCGTCGGGCCGCGGGGTTGAGAAGGGCCCGGCGGACCGGCCCGAGCGGGGGGAAGTAGCGCGCTACCTCGACCGGGTCGATCTCCTCGGCCAACCCGGGACATCGCTCCTCGACCAGCCGCACCGCCTCCTCCATGAACGCATCGTCTCCCGGTCGCTCAGCAACCAGAAGCGAACCGGTGACGTCGAATCCCACCTCGGTGACCCCGTCATCGGCCAGGCGCGCCACCAGGGACTCGTAGTGGTGCGCGGCGGCGAGTCCGAAGGCGGCAAATCCCGGATCGGGATCGCGGTTGGTCTCGGGCGAGAGGATGCCCGCACCGGCATCGGTCGCCCGACCGGGATCGTGACGGTCGACCAGCACGGTGTCAACACCGGCCGAGACCAGCTCGTAGGCAAGGGACGCCCCGACCAGCCCCCCACCCACTACCACCACATCGGAGCCCGGCGACGGCATGACCGCATCATTGCGGACAGACGACGACCCTGCCTCACTCCCGGTCCGGCGCCGTACTCAGGTCGGGGTGGGTCCCCCGATGGCATCCGAGGAGGCGTCGGAGGGGACCTCGACGGGGACCTCGAAAGGTACGTCGCGCTCGTGGACCGCCTGTTTGAGCCCGACCTCGCCAGCCCGAACGGTGAAGGCGCGGGCATCGGGCGAACGGTGGGCCACGGCGTCGTTGAGGGCGGCGAAGCGCTGCAACTGGCTGCGACCCATCAATTCGACCCCCTGGTTGACCACCCGCTTGTTGGCCACCAGCAGGTCGCGACCGACAAGGGCGATCCGGGCGGCCAGCGACAGGGTGTACCCGTTGAGCTCCGGGGCCGGCACCGCGGCCTGCGCCAGACCGATGGAGGCGGCATCGGCGCCGCTCACCGTATCGCCGGTGAACAACAACCGCTTGGTCCACTGCGGGCCGAGGTGGTACAGCCACATGTTGGTGGGGGGCACGCCCATGGAACGGACCGGCGGGAAGCCGATCCGGGCATCGTCGGCGGCCACCACGATGTCGCAGTGGAGGGCGAGATCGGTACCCCCGGCCAGGCAGTTGCCGTGCACTTGGGCGACCACCGGGATGGCGCAGTCCCACACCCTGGCCCAGCCGGACGCCAGCTCGAGCATGGCCGACACGTCCCCTTCGATGCCGGCGGCCGCCCCGGCGTCCCCCGGTTCGAGATCCTCGGGGAGGATCCCGTAGCCCGAGGAGAACGAACGCCCGGAACCGCGGATGACCACCGCTCGGACCTCCGGGTCGCCCTCGGCGTGGGCGACGGCAGCGAGCAGCTCGCGGATGCAGCGGGGGGTGAGGGGGTTGTGCCGCTCCGGCCGGTTGAGGGTCAGCCGGGACACCGCGCCGATCCGCTCGACCAGGACGGTCGGTTGGTCGGGGCTCATCGGTCGCTCCTGGGCGGAGCCGGAGGGTGGCCGGATGGGGTGGGCCCGACAGCATCCTGATCGGGACGGAGGGCGCTCACCAGCTCGTGCGCCACCACCTTGCCGGCCGCGTTTCGGGGCAGTCGATCCACGACCTGGAGCGACCGGGGCACCTTGTAGTCGGCCAATCGCTCGAGGAGGAAGGCCCGTAGGTCGGTCGCGTCCACGTCTGAACCGTCGCGCATCACCACCCAGGCTCCCACGTCCTCCCCGAGGACGTCGTGGGGTATGGCGGCCACCGCTGCCTCCACCACGGCAGGATGGGCGAAGAGCGCCTCTTCGACCTCGCCCGGCACGATGTTGTGACCACCTCGGATGATCAGATCCTTGATCCGACCGGTGATCCAGAGGAATCCGTCCTCATCGAGGTAGCCGAGGTCGCCGCTGCACAGCCATCCGCGGCGCCAGGTCTGTCCGGTGGCCGCTTCTTCTTTGAAGTACTGGCGCGCCGGCTCGGTACCCCGGACGGTGATCTCCCCCACCTGCCCCGGGGCCACTGCGTTGCCATCGTCGTCCACCACTCGGATCTCCACACCAGGCAGCGGCCGGCCGGCCGAGCCCCGATGGCGGCCGTGGTCACCGGAGGGAGAACGGGTCACCGCCCCGAACTCGGTCAGTCCGTAGCCGACCAGGACATCGGTGCGGGGCATCCGCTCACCCAGGCGCTGCAACGTTGCCCGGGCCACTGGCGCTCCACCGATGGTGAGTGCGGCAAGCCCCGAGAAGTCGGCGTCGGCGAAGCGCGGGTGGGCCACGATGAGCTGTGCCATGGCCGGGACGATGAACGCCACCATCGGTCGGCGGCCCTCGATGACCGACAGCCACTGACCGGCGTCGAAGCGGGGCAGGTACCACCCGCTCAGTCCCCCCTTCATCGGTCCGTGGATGAGCAGGGCGCCGCTGGTGGTCGAAAACGGGGAGGCGGTCACGAAACCCAGACCGTTCCACTCGGGCCGGCGGTCGCTCGGATCGGGAGGCCGGTGCCGGACCACCACCGCCTTGGGCGACCCGGTGGTCCCCGAGGTGTACATGATGTCGCTGGTCTCGCCGTCGCCGGGCGGCGTGGGAAGGGGGGTGCCGTCGGCGTCCAGCAGCGCCGACCAGTCTCGGTCGTCCCCGGTGGTGGCGAGCACCCGGAGCCCGCTGGCATCTGCGGCCAGAGCGGTCCACGACTCGCCGGCGTCGGTGGACGCGCTGGCCAGGACCACGGTGGGCTCGGCATGGTCCAGGATTCGCCGCAGCTCGGCGCCGGCCAGCCTGGTGTTCACGGGCACCGCCACCGCGCCGGCCCGGTGCACCGCGGTATAGGCGATGAGCCACGGGAACGGTTCGTCCGGGCCGACGCCGATGACCACCCGCTCCCCCGGGGCCAGACCCCGCTCGCCCAGCCCCCGGGCCAGTCGGTTGGCGTCGGCGTCCCAGGTGGCGAAGGTCAGGTCGGACCCATCGGCCAGGTTGCGCCAGGCCGCCGCGTCCGGATGGTCGAGGGCCCCGGCGGCTACCTCGTCGTGCCGATGGCCGCTCAGTAGGGCTCACATCCCTCGAGGATGCGACGGGGGTTGTCGACCATCATCGTGGTGATGTCCGCCTCGCTGATGCCCACGCGTCGCATCTCGGGGAGGACGTCGTCGGGGATGTGCGTCCACCGCCACTCCTTCCATGCACCGGCCACCTCCGGCGGGAACCAGTCGACATGGCACATGGCATCGTGGGACAGCACGATGCGGTCGGCGTGGCCGCGCTCACAGAGCACCCGCACCGACTCGACACGATCGGCCACCGAGATGGTCCCGATACCGAAGTGGTCGAAGCCCAAATAGGAGCCGTTGGCGAGGATCGCCTCGTGGTAGGCGGTGTCCAGCGTCCCCCCCGAATGGCCGATGACCACCTGGGTAAGGTCGACCCCCTCCTCGGCCAGGATCCGCTGCTGCTCGATCCCCCACGGTTGGGGTGGGGTGGGCGTATGGGTGGTGATCGGGACACCTGTCTGGCGATGGGCCTGGGCGACGGCGCGCAGCACCCGCTCCACGCCGGGGGTGATGCCGGGCTTGTCAGTGGCGCACTTGAGAATGGCGGCCCGCACACCGGTGTCACCGATACCCTGGCGGATTTCGCGCACGAAGAGGTCGGTCATCGGCTCCGGTCCGCCGAGCATGGTGCCCGGCCCCCGGAAGTGGAAGAACATCGGCACCTCGTTGTAGGTGTACACGCCGGTGGCGACGACGACGTTGATGGCGGGAACCCGCTCCGCCACCGCCACGATGCGTGGCATGAACCGCCCGAGCCCGATCACCGTGAGATCGACGATGGTGTCGATGCCGTGGTCCTTCAACTCCTGCAGCCGCTGCACCGCGATGTCCTGGACCCCTACCTCGTCCCATTCCGCCGATGTCTTCTCGATTTCGGGGCTGAGCACGAAGACGTGCTCGTGCATGAGGGTCGACCCGAGGTGACTCGCCTCGACCGGCCCCCGCACGGTGTTCACCGCAGTCATTCCTCCCCCTTCTGAGCGTTCCGCAATGGTCCGGGTGTGGCCGTCCCCTCGGGCCAGGGTCCCCGGATCGTACCGCCGGGCGGCCGGGCCCCGCCCACGGAGCGGGATCGTGCGGCGGCGGAAGCGGCCCGCCATGATGAGGGCATGCGAGAACACCGCTACTCCTTCGAGATGCCCCACGCCGCACCGAGGATCTGGGCGCTGTTTCAGGACTACGACCGCTGGACGGACTATGCGCCGATGGTGCGCCGCGTCGAGGTCATCTATCCGGGCGACGAGCACCACAATGGCCGTCTCCGACGGGTCATCTTCAAGATGCCCTTCGGGCGCGAGGGATGCGCGCTCGAGCTGGTCACCGACGTGGAACCCGACCGCGGCTACACCTACACGATGATCTCCAACCGCCCCGGCAACGACCAGATCGGCCACATCCGGCTCGAGACCCTGGCCCCCAACCGCACCTGCTTCCAATTCGATGAGCGGTACAACCTGACTTCGTGGCCATGGCGTTGGTTGGAGGCGCCAATCTATCGGTTCATCAACAAGAACAACGAGGACAGCATGCGGCGAGCATCGGCGTGGTTGAGCCAGCATCCCGACTACCGCGCTGACCTGGTGGACTCCTGACCCGACGGCGCCGGTATCGGTAGACGGCGGATCGCCTGGTCGACACCCTCTACCGGCGCGCCTACCAGGCCTGTCGACGCGCCACGAGGTGCTCGCCGTAGACCCCGACGCCAGCGATGAGGCCCACTACGAGCACGCGAGTCCAAGATCGCCGCATTCGCAAACACAGGACGCCTCGACGGACCCGCCGCGGGTGGCGCGCCCCTGGGCCAATGAGGTGCTTTCCAGGGGACGCCGCCAGGACAGGAGAAGGTCGCTTCCGCCACCTACTCAACCATCTTGAGTGGAATCACGTAGCGGAGTACGGGTCAAATTCCAAGCTGATTCCAAGGTTCGAGAGGCTGCGGGCCTGTGCATTTGTCAACCTACACATTGCCGGCATCAAGACTCACCTCTTGACAGCGAACATGTTGCGATATATCGTGAACGTACGAGAGCAGTCACGATAGGGAATATAGACGGCTCAACGAACGACACCGGAACAATTCAGAATCAGAAGGAGATCACCTGATGCATGGACACAGACATTTCGAGCAGGGAGCAGACGAGAGCGGCAGCCCGGACTTCGACCGCCTCGTCGACCGCCTGGCCGGCTACCCCCGCGGGCGTGGCGGAGGCCGGGGCCGGGGACGCCGTGACGGGCCCGGGTTCGGGCGCCACGGCGGGTACGGGCAAGGGTTCGGCGGCCCGATGTTCGGCCGCGGCCCCAAAGTGGGGCGTGGCGACGTGCGGGCGGCGATCATCGCCCTCCTGGCCGAGGAGCCGATGCACGGCTACCAGATCATCACCGAGTTGACCGAGCGCAGCGGGGGCGTGTGGAACCCGAGCCCCGGATCGGTCTACCCCACCCTCCAGGCCATGGAGGACCAGGGGCTGATCACTGCCGACAAGGCGGAGGGGAAGCGGGTGTTCAGCCTCACCGATGCCGGCCGCACGGCGGCCGAGGCCGCCGGTGACGGGCCTGCCCCCTGGGAGGAGGCCGCCAGTAGCGCCGACCGCTCGCTGGTCGACCTCCGCGGCCTCATGGGCGACGTGGGCATCGCCATCATGCAGGCGGGGCGGGCGGGCTCCGACCGGCAGATCAAGGCGGTGGGCGAGATCCTGGCCGACACCAGGCGCCGTATCTATCTGGTGCTGGCCGAGGGCAGCCCGGCCGCCGAGGACGGGGAGCCGGGGTCGGCGTGACCGCCGGCGACGGGAAGTTGGAGAAGAAGCGCCGGGCGGCGGCGCACCCGGATCGACCGGGCGAGCGGTGCTCGGCGGCGGCCGGGACCTTTGCACCGACAATCGACCATGCCCGGTGCGAGGGCAAGCGTGACTGCATCGTCGTGTGCCCGAACGACGTGTTCGACGTGCGCCGCATCGACAGGGACGACTACCCCAGGAGCTGGGTCGCTTGGCGCGGCTCAAGTTCCGGGCCCACGGAATGATCACCGCCTACGCCACCAACGCCGACGACTGTCGAGCGTGCGGGCTGTGCGTGGTGGCCTGCCCCGAGCAGGCCATCGTCCTCACCCGGCTGCACTGAGGGGCCACCAGCCACCACGAGCCGGGCCACCAGCCGGCCACACGGCTCGATTCAGCCGCCCTCGAAGTCGAAGCCGAGATCGGGAGCGGTGAGCAGGGCGCGGAAGGCCAGACCGTCGGCGGCGGCCATCGCCTCCACCGTGCCGCCGCGGTCCACCACCGCCACCAGCAGCACCGGGGTGGCGCCGACCTCGATCACCGCGTGGGCGGCCTCCAGCAACGACGTGCCCCGGGTGACCGTGTCCTCGGTCACCACCACCCGGTCGCCGGCGTCGAGGGCGCCGGCGATCCGACCCCCACCACCGTGGTCCTTGACCGCCTTGCGCACGCTGAACGCCTTGAGCATGCGCCCGCTGGTGGCGGCCACCGCGGCAGTCACGAAGGCGACGGGGTCGGCCCCCATGGTCAGCCCACCGATGGCGGTCGCCTCGTCGGGAATCACCGAGAGCACAGCGTCTGCCACCAGCACCATGGCCTCGGGCCGGCACACCGTCTGCTTGGAGTCGATGAACCAATTGCTACGCCGTCCGGACTTGAGGACGAAGTCCCCGCGTCGGACCGAATGGGCCAGGAGGTGGTGACGAAGGGCTTCGAACTCGGTCGCCGGGAGCGGGGCGCTCACCGGCGGGACCCGGTGCCGTCGACAGGGCCGGGCCACAAGTCGGGCCCCACCAGCTCGACGCCACGCCGGCCCTCGTGCACCCGGCCCACCACGCTGGCGTCCACGCCGGTGGCGGTGACCGCCCCGAGAGCGTCGTCGGCACGATCGGCAGCGACCACCATGACCATCCCCACGCCCAGGTTGAACACCCGGGCCATCTCGTCGTCGGCTACCCCGCCCAGGCGCCGGACCTCCCCGAAGATGGTCGGAACCGGCCACGACCCCCGCTCCACCACCGCGCCCAGGCCGTCGGGGAGGGCACGGGGGACGTTGCCCTCGAGCCCGCCCCCGGTGACGTGGGCCACGGCATGGACGCCGGTGCCACGCCGCGAGCGCGAGGCGACCATGGCGGCACGCACCGCCGGGGTGTAGATGACCGAGGGACGTAGGAGCTCGTCGGCCAGCGAGACCGATGCTCCCGGCCACGCTGGGCCGTCGAGGGTGAGGTCGGACCGCTCCAACAGCACGTGCCGGGCCAGGGTGTACCCGTTACAGCGCAGCCCGGGGGAGAGGAGCCCGATGAGGACATCCCCGTCACGCACCAGGGCCGGGCCCAGGATCTCGTCACGCTCGACCACCCCCACGGCGAAGCCCACCAAGTCGAACTCACCGGGCTTCATCACCCCGGCGTGCTCGGCCATCTCACCGCCGAGCAGTGCGGCACCGACCTGGCGGCACCCGTCGGCCACCCCCGAGATCAGCTCGGCCATCTGGGCCGGGTCCACCGCCCCCGACGAGATGTAGTCGAGCAGGAAGAGTGGCTCAGCGCCCTGGCACACCAGATCGTCGACGCACATGGCCACCAGGTCGATGCCAATGGTGTCGAACCGTCCGACGGCTTGGGCCACCAGCGCCTTGGTGCCCACCCCGTCGGTGCCGGCCACCAGCACCGGCTGGCGGTAGCGCTCGGGGTCGAGGGCGAACAAGCCACCGAAGCCGCCCAGCGACCCGAGCACCTCGGGCCGGAGGGTGGAGGCCACCATCGGACGGATGAGGTCGACCGCCCGCTCGCCAGCCCCGATGTCGACGCCGGCCCCGGCGTAGGTGGCGGGAGGAAGAGGGTGCGGGGACGAGGAAGACGGTGGCGGGGTCGGGTCGGGAATGGCTCCGCTCACGCCGGTGGCCCGCTGGCAGCCCCGCTCAGTGCCGTGCGCTGGCTGAACTCGACGGGCACCGGGACCGGGTAGTTGCCGGTCAGGCAGGCGTCGCAGAACCCGGCCCCCGGGGCGTCGATGGCGGTCACCAGGTGATCGAGGGTCAGGTACTCGAGCGAGTCGACGTCGAGAAACTCGACGATCTCCCCGATCGACTTGATCGATGCCAGCAACTCGGTCCGGTCAGGGGTGTCGATCCCGTAGAAGCAGGGCCAGCGGAACGGCGGCGACGAGATCCGCAGATGGACCTCGGTGGCACCCGACTCACGCAGCATGGTGACCATGGCCCGGGTGGTGGTGCCCCGCACGATCGAGTCGTCCACCACGATGACCCGCTTGCCGGCGATGTTCTCGCGCAGCGGGTTGAGCTTGCGGCGGACCCCGTTGGCCCGCTCGGCCTGGGTCGGGGCGATGAAGGTGCGCCCGATGTAGCGGTTCTTGACCAAGCCCTGCCCGTAGGGGATGCCCGACGCCACCGCGTACCCCTCGGCGGCCGGCACCCCCGAGTCGGGCACGCCCATCACCAGGTCAGCGGGAACGGGAGCCTGGGTGGCCAACAGCTGGCCCATCCGTCGACGGGCCCCGTGCACCTCGTTGCCGTAGAGCCGGGTGTCGGGCCGGGCGAAGTAGACGAACTCGAAGATGCACAGCTTCGGGTTCAACCGCCCGGAGGGAAAGGGTCGCTCCGAGCGCACCTCCTTCCCGTCGATCACCACCATCTCGCCGGGTTCGAGCTCGCGGATGAAGGTGGCCCCGATGACGTCGAGGGCCGGCGACTCGGAGGCCAGCACCCACCCCATCTCGAACTCGTCGGTGGCCTCCAGCCGGCCCAGGCAGAGGGGGCGGAAACCATTGGGGTCGCGGACGCCGATCATCCGGTCGGCGTCGAGCAGTACGAAGGAGAAGGCGCCCTCGACCGAGGGCAGCACCGAGACGAGTGCGGCCTCGAGGTCGTCGGCCACTTCGGAGCGAGGGCGCTCGGGGTCGTCGGGCGGGAAGGCCTGGGCCAACAGCTCGGCCACCAGGTCACTGTCCGAACCCACCAGCCCGGGAAGCATGTTGGCCTTCTCACTCAAGGCCATCGTGTTGGTGAGGTTTCCGTTATGGGCCAGGCCGAAACCGGCGCGCCCCACGCCACGGAAGACCGGCTGGGCGTGAATCCAATCGCTCGATCCAGCCGTCGAATAGCGGGTGTGTCCGATGGCGATGTGGCCGCGGAGACCGGAGAGCTTGCGCTCGTCGAAGACGGTGGTGACCAGGCCCATGTCCTTCATCACGGTGATGGCGTCGCCGTCGCTGACCGCCATCCCCGCCGACTCCTGGCCGCGGTGCTGCAGTGCGTAGAGGCCGTCGAAGGTGAGGTGTGCCACCGATCGCCCCGGGGCGTAGACCCCGAAGACACCGCACGCTTCCTTGGCCTCCATCATCGGTCGGTCACCGCACACACCGGGGGTCGTCGGGCTCGTCGTCGTCACGATTAGGCCACACAAACACCTCACCGTGCCACTCCATCCTAGTGGGCCACCCGCCGGAGGAGCTCGAGGGCCGCCGGAGGCGGCCGGATAGCCTCACCTTCCGATGATCGACCTCCACACCCACTCCGATGTCTCGGACGGCAGCGACCCGCCCGAGCGGATCCCGGAGCTGGCCGCAGAGGCCGGGTGCGGGGCGGTGGCCCTGACCGATCACGACTCGCTGGCCGGCGTCGGCGCCGCCGGGCGGCGCGCCGCCGAGCTCGGGATCACCTTCGTCCCCGGGTGCGAGGTCTCCTGCCGGTCACCCGGGGGTGGGGGGATGCATGTGCTGGTCTACTTCGTCGAGGAAGGGGAGTCGCCGCTCACCGAGGAGTTGGGGCGGCTGCGCGGCGACCGGCGTCGTCGCAACCTCGCCCTCGCCGAGCGGCTGGCATCCCTCGGCCTTCCCCTCACCTACGACTCGGTGGTGGCCGAGGCCGGTGGTGAGGAAGGAGTGGGCCGGCCCCACTTCGCCGCCGCGCTGGTGGCGTCGGGGGCCGCCGACTCCATCGACGACGCCTTCGACCGCTACCTGGCCCACGGCCGGCCCGGGTACGTCTCCAAGTCGCGCCTGGACGGTACCGAGGTGGCCCGACTGGCCCACCGGTCGGGCGGGGTGGTCGTGCTCGCCCATCCCTACAGCATGGGGATCGACGGTCCCGATCTGGCCCGGGTGGTGGCCGAACTGGCTGCTGCCGGATTCGCGGGCCTCGAGGCCGTCTACGGGCGCTACTCCCCTCGACAACGCCAGGACCTCGGAAATCTGGCCCGCCGCTTCGACCTGGTGGCCAGCGGTGGCTCCGATTATCACGGGAGGATCAAGCCCGACCTGGCCGTGGGCACCGGCCAGGGGGATCTCAAGGTGCCCGACACCGTGCTGGAGCGGTTGTCGGCGCGGCGTCCCCAGTCCTGAGTCCCGGCCCCGATCAGGGCGCCGTCGCCGGGGCCAGCTCGTCCAGCAGAGAGGGCAGCCGTCCCCGCCAGCGCTCGGTGACCTCGGCCACCGAGAGATCGACCAGTCCCTCGACCACCACCCGGTCCCCCCCGGCGGCGCCGAGCACGCGAAATCCCACCCCGGCGCCCGCCGCCCTCGAGATCAGCTCGTTCCGACGGGTGGTGCACACCACCACCCGGGAGGGGGCCTCGGTGAACAGCTCATGGTGGTCGGCCACGCCGGCCACCCGCAGACCGACACCGGAACGGGCCGACAGCTCGGCCAGCGCCACTCCCAACCCGCCGGCCGACACGTCGTGGATTCCGAGCACCACCGGGGTGCCATCCCCGCCATCCCCGGCCACGGCCTCGCCCACCAGACCGGCGATGAACTCGACCAGGCGCCGGTGACCGGGGAGGTCGATGAGGGGGAGGGAACCGTTGCGGTGGCCCCGGCACTCCACCGCCCAGCGCGATCCGCCCAGCAGGGGCGGGCTCTGCCGACTGCTGGTCGAACCCACACTGGCGTCGAGCAGCACCAGCGAGGCACCGTCGGCCAGGGTGACCCCGGGCGGACGGGCGGCCAACCGGTCGATGAGGCCGAGCACGCCGATCACCGGCGTCGGGTCGATGTCGGTGCCGTCACTCTCGTTGTAGAGGCTCACGTTTCCGCCGATGACCGGCAGCCCCAGGGCCAGACACGCCTCGCTCATGCCGTCGATGGACTCGGACAGCTGCCACATGACCTCGGGGTGTTCGGGATTGCCGAAGTTGAGGCAGTTGACCACGGCCATGGGGCGGGCCCCGGCGCAGGCCACGTTGAGAGCTCCCTCGGCCACCGTGGCCGCCGTGCCGGCGCGCGGATCGATCGAGCACCAGGTCGGATTGGAATCCGTGGTCAGCGCCAGCCCCTTGGCCGATACCGGCAGGCCGGGGGCGGCAAGACGGAGGACGGCGGCGTCACCGCCCGGACCGTCCACCGTATTGAGGAAGAGCTGGTGGTCGTATTGCCGGTAGACCCACGACGGATCCGACAGCATGGACAGGATGTCCGCCCCGCAGTCGGTGGGCGGAGCCAGAACACCGGGATCATCGGCGGCCCGGGCCTCGTGGTCGCCGGGTTGGGCCAGTGGTCGGTGGTAGAGGGGGGCGTCCTCGCTGAGCGCCACCGCCGGGACGTCGGCCAGCACTTCGCCGTCAAAGCCCTCGACCACCCGGAGCCGGCCCGGGCCGCCATCGGGCGGCGCGGTGACCCGTCCGACCACCGCCGACCGAACCTCCCACCGTCGGCACACCTCTTCGACCCGGGGGAGGTCGTCGGGGGTGACGATGGCCAGCATCCGCTCCTGGCTCTCGGAGGTCATCACCTCGTAGGGGGCCATACCCGGCTCCCGCCTGGGCACGGCGGTGACGTCGACGTCCATTCCCACCCCGCCGCGGGCTGCGGTCTCGCTGGTGGCGCACACCAGTCCCGCCCCGCCCAAGTCCTGGATGCCCACCACCAATTTGGCATCGAGGAGCTCGAGGCATGCCTCGATGAGCCGCTTCTCCTCGTAGGGGTCGCCGACTTGGACGCTCGGGCGCTTGGCCGCCTCGGCGTCGCCGCCCCCGTTCCCCAGCTCCCCGGTCCCGAAGCCGGCCGAGGCCAGCACACTGACCCCCCCGATCCCGTCCCGACCGGTCGCCGAGCCCAGTAGCACGGCCAGGTTCCCAACTCCCGAGGCCTGTCCGAGGACCAGGCGATCGGTGGGCAGCACGCCCATGCACAACACGTTGACCAGGGGATTCTTGGCATAGCAGGCGTTGAAGGTGAGCTCACCGCCAACCGTGGGGACCCCTACCGAATTCCCGTAGCCGGAGATGCCGGCCACCACTCCTTCGATCAGCCACTGCTGGCGGGCCTCGTTGGGGTCCCCAAAGAACAGCGGGTCCATCACCGCTACCGGGCGTGCCCCCATGGTGAAGATGTCCCGGAGGATCCCCCCGACCCCGGTGGCTGCTCCCTGATAGGGCTCGATGGCCGAAGGGTGGTTGTGGCTCTCGATGCGGATGGCCACGGCGATGCCGTCGCCGGCGTCGATGACTCCGGCGTTCTCGCCCGGGCCGACCAGCACGTGGGGGGCCTCGGTGGGCAGGCGGCGCAGGTGAATTCGAGACGACTTGTACGAGCAGTGCTCGCTCCACATCACCGCGAACAGGGCCAGCTCGAGATGGTTGGGAGGACGACGGAGGACGGCCTCCACCTCGTCGCGCTCGCCGTCGGTGAGGCCCAGCGCCCGGTGGATGGGCTCGCCGGTGTCAGTCACCATGTCCGACCGGGCTGTGTTGGATCGGGCTGTGTTGGATCGCGCTGTGTTCGATCGCACCAGGCCTGTCCGGTCATGATGACGAGCGTACCCGTCGGGTGTCGCCGACCCGGATGCCCATCGGCACCGAGCGCGACAACACCTCCGAATGCGTCACCCCCGAATACGGCGTCCCCCGAGGCGATCGGCGGTCGCCGACCGGCGATCGCCTCCGGGCTACGACTTGACGGTCAGCGTCATCGAGGTGCTGGCGTGGCCTGCGGGGTTGGTGGCGGTGAAGGTGAGGGCGTAGGTCCCCTCGGTTCCCGCCGCCGGGCTTCCGGAGAGCTTGGCCTTCGTGCTCGAGGCGGTGTTGGCGGTGAAGGTCACGCCGCTGGGCAGCGGCCCCGACTCGGTGATGGCCGGGGTCGGGGATCCGGCGGTCCGCACCGTGTATTTGACCGAGCGGCCGACGACCACCGACTGTGACGACTTGGCCGAGATGGTCGGCCCGGCCACCACCGCGATCGACAAGGTCTGGGTGGCTTTCCCGTCAGCGTTGGAGGCGGTCAATTTCAGCGAGGAAGTTCTCGCCCTGGTCGGGGTGCCCGACAGGGTGTCGGTGCCGTTTCCGTTGGCGACCAGGGTGAGCCCGGCGGGGACCGCTCCCATCTTGGTAATGGTGGCGGGCGGGATCCCGTTGGTGGCCACGGTGAACGTACCGTTCTGACCGACCGTGAACGTCGCCGAACTGGCGCTGGTGAAGGCGGGGGCCCGGTCCACCACCAGGGTGAAGGACTGGGTACCGGGAGGGTTCACCCCGTTAGTGGCGGTGAGGGTGATCGGGTAGCTCCCGTGAGCCCCGGAGCCGGGCGTGCCCGCCAGGGTGGCGGTGCCGTCGCCGTTGTCGGTGAAGGAGACCCCGGTGGGCAGTGTGCCCGACTCGGAGAGTGTCGGGGCGGGAAAGCCGCTGGTGGTCACCGTGAAGTCCAACGCCGACCCGACCGGAGCTGGCGCCGAGTCGGCGCTGGTGATGGCCGGCGCCTGGTTCACCACCAGGGTGAAGGACTGGGTGGCCGGGCTGCCCACTTGGTTGGCGGCGGTGATGGTGATCGGGTAGCTCCCCCCGGTGCCGGCTCCCTGCGTGCCGGCCAGGGTGGCGGTGCCGTCGCCGTTGTCGGTGAAGGAGACCCCGGTGGGCAGCGTGCCGGTCTCGGTGAGCGTGGGGTCGGGGAGGCCGTTGGTCTGCACGGTGAAGGAGAAGGACGAGCCGGTCTGTGCCGTCGTGGTCGAACCGCTGGTGATGGCCGGGGCCGAGCCGACCGTGTCCACGGTCAGCGTCCCACCCGGCTGTACGGTCTCCCAGCCCGACGACGACCCGCCGTACTGCTGGCCGACCTGCTGGGTGCCGATGCTCGATCCGAGCGGCGCGCTGATCGGAACGGCCACCGCGCTGGAGCCGTTGTTGGTCACCGTGATGGTGGTTCCGCTCTCGGTGGCGCTGACGTCGCCGGACGACAGCGCGGCCTGCCAGGCGGACTGCTCGCTCTCGATGGCGCCGATGCCCCCCAGCGTCGGCTGCTCATAGGGGGCGGCGGCGGTGAAGAGGGTGTGATACTCGGCCAGCAGCGGGTTGAGCACCGAGTAGAGCAGGCCGTCGCCGGTGGTGTCCGGCGTGTTGGGCGGCGTGCCCGAGGTGGCCGGCCCGGGCGGCGGCGTGCCCATGATGTTGGTCTGGTGGACGTAGGTCGGCTCGGGATCGTTGCTCAGCATGTTCTGGAGCATCCCCGAGTCCACACTGTTGACGATGTCAGCGAACGTGGCCGCCGCCGTCAGGCAGGTGTTGGTATCGCTGGGCACGCAGGTGCCCCCCAGCGAGGGGGGGAGATACAGGGTGTTGTACTCGTCCACCTCCTGGGCCTCGGTCGAGGTGTTGTAGAAGATGTTGATCGGGTGGCGGGGGACGACCAACGAAGAGCCGTCGACGAAGCTGGTTCCCGCCGGGTACTCGGCCCCCGAGTAGGTGGCCCCGATGCCGAACTGGGTGTCGGGTGGCTCGGGGTAGGGCTTGGAGGCGTCGGCCCCGACGGTGGTGATCCCCACCGCCTGGAGGGCGGGGACGAAGTACGGGTTCTGTTCCCACGGCAGCTCGTTGGCGTTCTCCTCGGTCGGGGGCGTCCAGCCGGCCGGCTGTGCCGTCCCGGCGCTGCCGGAGTCGACGAAGGTCAGCTCCTTCTCGCCGCCGCCGGTCACATCGGTGGTCGACGCCGGGTCGCCCGAGCTGTTGTCGGGCAGGGTGGCCGAGGAGGGCGTGGGGTAGTTCCCGACGAGCGACCAGCTGTTCGAGCCGGCCACCTCGCGGTAGATGAGGTAGTTGGCCGCGTGACAGATGGCCTGCCATACCAGGGAGACCGACCCTCCGGCCGGCACGGTGATCGGATCGGTGACGAAGGCCTGTGACTGGTCGACGCTCGGGGAGTCCGATCCGTTGAACTGGTCGGTCACCGCGTACTCGTAGGTGCCGGCGCCGAGGGTGCCGCCGGTTCCCACGTTCTCCTCGTCGAGGTCGGGAGGGTCGACGGTCGCCGGTGTGCCCGGCACCAGGTCGGCGAGGCCGGAGTGGTTGCCGGGCACGAACACCTGTGGGTTCTCGGCACCGAGCGCGTCGGAGGTGTCGGTCGACTCGGTGAGTCCGAGGCCTCCGGTCCCCGGCGTGGCCCCGGGCGCCCCGCCTGCCCAGTTGGTGTTCTCGTTGAGCTCGGCCTCGATGTAGTTCTGGGTGGCGCAGCCGACGTCGAGGTAGGGGGTGTCGTAGGTGTGGCTGATCCAACCGAAGTCGGCGGCGTAGGGCTTGCCGGTGGTGGGGTCGGTCGACTGGAACTGGGCCAGGACCGGGTCGGGACCGGGGGCGCCCAGACCCAGCTCACCGTTCTGGTACTCGACGCTGCCCCCGCCGTTGAAGAGCTGATCCATACGGAAGTCGTTGGCCTGGGACCACTGGGCGGCAGTGGTCACGTCGCCGGCCGACATCCGGAGCGAGTCGGCGTCGGAGTAGTCGTTGCTGTGGGTGGCCACGCTCCAGGCGTTGTCCGGCGTGAAGGTGTCGTCGACGTCCGTCTCGATGTAGTTGCGGGTGAGGCCCAGATGGACGCCGTCGGTCACCCAGTCGATGAGGCTCGGGCCGAGGAGCAGCCACGAGGTGTAGTCGGCCCCGTAGTCGAAGGTGATGGAGAGCTCCGACACCCCCGACTGATCGGTGGTGTAGTCGGGATTGGCGTGCTGGTCGACGGCCATCAGGACGTTGCCGCTGGCGTCGTCGAGCAGCGGGGTGACCGTGTCCCCGGCCGGCGCGGCGACCTGTGAGGGGTAGCCGTAGGTGCCGGTGTCGAGCGGGACCGGGCCGCTGAGCGCCGGAAAGGCCGCCTGGCCGGCCGTGGTAAGCGTCGGCGTGGTGCCGGACTGGTCACCGGAACTGACCGGATTGAGGCCGTTGAGTGCCGATTCCGGGTAGACGTAGGCGTCGATCTGGCGCACATTGAACGTGCTCTCGTACTGCCACACCGGCAGCAGGGCGTCGAAGGAGGAGAAGTCGAAGACGGAGGGAACGACCACCACGCCGTCGTAGAACCCATGGCTGGAGTTGTTGGGATCGGTGAGCGCCGGAAGGCTCACCGTCTCGGAGCCCGCCGCTCCCTGGGCCACCACCAGCGTGTAGGCCACCCCCTCGCTGGTGAGCTCCGACTGCCAGGCCTGGGTGGTCGCGTCGCCCCCGTTCTGGCCGATGAGCAGGACCCGCAGGTCGAGCGCCTGGCCGGGGGCGGCATGGGCCGCCGTCGAGGTGACCGCGCCGACCAGCCCGGCCATCACCACCACACTGGTTACCGCAAGGAGCGAAATGAATCGCCTCTGCCGATTGTGCAACATCAAGGGACCTCCGCCACCTCATGGCTCCGGTCGCCCCTACTCCGGAACCCTTCTCCGCCGACGCCAGGATGGAAGGCGCCGCCGGGGGCAGCGTACCCCGCCGGAGACCGGTCGGCACCGGTAGGTCGACGGAACTGATTTGGCTGGCTCCGTCGGATGGGCATTGTCACATCCCGGACGGGTCGACGACGTCCCTACTCCCTGGTTGACGCCCGTTCGACCCCTCGTGTCACCCGTGCGATGGGCGTCACAATCCAGTCACACCGGCTGGTCGATCTCGGCCGAATGGAAACCCGGACGCCGGTCGGGTCCCCACTGGGTCGGTACACCGGGTCGGCGCCATCGCCCTCTGGGCCCTGGCCGCCACTGGGCCCGGCCTGACCGACGGAGGCCGCCAGCCGCAATTGCCGTGGCCGGCAAAGGCGTATGGGGGCGCCCAACGCCTGCCACGACAAGCATGAATGAGTCACCGCGTATGCTTCGGTCATAGGCAATGACATGCCCGAACAATCAAGCCATGATCGCCTCCTTGCCCGGTCGACACCGCGAAAACCAGCGGGACCTGACACACATGTGGTCCCCGAGAAATACAAACAATTTGACCTAAATGACCCACTCTGGGATGCTCTGGGCATGGCAGCCACCACGGCAACAAAGACGCGCAAGAAGACTCCTATGTCCGACGTCCACAAGGCGGCATTGGCCAAGGGCCGTGAGGAGGGGCGCATCGTGCGCCACTACCTCGAAGCCCTCGAGTCGACCAAGCCCCGTCGGGGTCGCAAGCGGACCCCGGATTCGATCCGCCGGCGCCTGGCCACCATCGAGTCCACTCTGGCCGGAGCCGACCCGTTGGCCCGGCTCCATTTGATCGAAGAGAAACAGCGTCTCGAGGCGGAACTGGCCCACAGCGGTGACACCGTCGACCTGGCGGCACTGGAGAAGGCCTTCGTCAAGGTGGCCCGGATCTACGGGGAGCGCAAAGGCATCTCCTACTCCGCCTGGCGGGCAGTGGGGGTCAGCGCCTCGGTGCTCCAACAGGCCAAGATCCCCCGCACCCGTAGCTGAGGCGACCCCTCAGGCCACCGTGGCCACTGCCGGGGACGCCATCGACGTCCCGGCCGATGCCACCAGGGCCCGGAGCAGGGTCGAGCCATCGACCGAGCCGAGGAGCGGATCCGAGGCCCGCTCTGGATGGGGCATGAGCCCGACCACGTTCCGCTGGCGGTTGCACACGCCGGCGATGTCGTCGATCGATCCGTTTGGATTGCCCACGTAGCGGAGGACGACCCGGTCCTCGTCCCGCAACGCGGCCAAGGTCCTGGTGTCGCAGGTGTAGTTGCCTTCGAAATGGTTGATGGGGATGCGCAGCTCGGTGCCGACGGGCACCCCGGCGGTGAGCACGGAGTCCGAGCTCTCCACCCGCACCGTCATCGTGGCGCACACGAAGCGGAGGCCGCGGTTCTTCTGGAGGGCCCCGGGCAGGAGGCCGGCCTCGGTCAGCACCTGAAAGCCGTTGCAGATGCCCACCACCGGCCCGGCGGCGGCGGCGAACCGCGCCACCGCCTCCATGACCGGGGAGAAGCGGGCGATGGCCCCCGGACGCAGGTAGTCCCCGTGGGCGAACCCCCCCGGGAGGATGAGGGCGTCGTACCCGTTCACTGACGTGTCCCCGTGCCACACCAGATCGGCCGACCCCCCGAGGCGACGGATGGCCAGGACGGCATCGTGCTCGCAGTTGGTCCCCGGGAACATCACCACGCCGACATGGGGGGCCATCAGGCCGCCCGACCGGTGGCCAGGACCGTCACCGACGACTCCTCGATGACCGGGTTGGCCAGAAGGCGGTCGGCCACCACGGTGGCCTGGGCCAGCGCGTCGGCATCATCGGTGGCCATCACCTCGAAGCGGAAGGCCTTGCCCGCCCGCACGCCCGAGACCCCACCCAGCCCCAGTGCGGGCAGCGCCCGCTCGATGGTGGCGCCCTGGGGGTCGGCGATCCCCTCCCGCAGATGGACTTCGACCAGCACCGCAAAGCGAGCCGTTGCCATGCTCAGGCACCGTACCAGTCGGCCAACGACCGCCCGCAGACCCGCTCGTAGGAGTCGACGTACCGTGAGGAGGTGGCGGCCACCACCATGTGGGGCAGGTCGGGCGGCGGTGGCTGCTTGTCCCAGGGCTGGGCCTCGAGCCAGTCGCGCAGCGGCTGCTTGTCGAAGGAGGGCGGGTTGGTCCCGGGTACGCAGTCGTCGGCAGGCCAGAACCGCGACGAGTCGGGCGTGAGCACCTCGTCGCAGATGGACAGGGCACCGTCGATGTATCCGAGCTCGAACTTGGTGTCGCAGATGACGATGCCGTGCTCCTCGGCGCGGGCCGCGGCCCGCGAGTAGGCGGCCAGGCACAGCGCCGACGCCTCCTCCGCCGCCACCTTCCCCACCAGGTCGATGGCCTCGGCCATCCCGATGTTGAGGTCCTTCCCCCCGATCGGCGCCTTGGTGGACGGCGTGAAGATGGGCTCGGGCAGCCGGTCGGCGTGGACCAGCCCGGCGGGCATGGGCATGCCGTGCACGGTCCCCGACCGCTCGTACTCCTTGTAGGCCGATCCGGCCAGGTAGCCGCGCACGATGCACTCGATGTCGAGCATGTCAGCCCGGTGGACCAGCATCGAGCGGCCGGCCAACCAGGCCAGGCCCCCGGGGAGGGCGGCGGCACCATCCGGAAAGTCGACGGTGTCGGCACTGATCAGGTGGTTGGGGGCCAGGTCGGCGAGCTCGCCGAGCCAGTAGGCGGTCATGGCGGTGAGCACCCGACCCTTGTCGGGGATGGGCTCGGCCATGATCACGTCGAAGGCGGAGATGCGGTCCGAAGCCACCATCAACAACCGGCCGGCACCGGCGTCGTAGAGCTCGCGCACCTTGCCCGACTGCAGCAGCGTCAACGGTTCACTGGTCGAGGGGATGGTCATGGGGCGAGCTCCTCCAGGGCATCGGTGAATCGGTGGATATGGCGCAGGGCCCGGGACAGGTCGAAGGCCTGGTCGAGCGCCTCCGAGGACAGGGTGACCTCGGGGTCCTCGTCGAGCACCTGGCGGAAGGGCCGGGCCTCGGTCCAGGCCGCACGCGCGTCGCGCTGCACGATCCGGTAGGCGGCGTCGCGGCTCATGCCACTGCCGACCAAGGACAGCAGGACCGACTGGCTGAAGACCAACCCGTGGCTCCCCTCGCGCAAGATGGCGAGCGCCCGCTCCGGGTGGATCACCAGCCCCTCGACCAGGCCAGTGGCCTTCTCCAGCATGTACAGGGTGAGCATGCTGGCGTCGGGCAGCACCACCCGCTCGACCGAGCTGTGGGAGATGTCCCGCTCGTGCCAGAGGGCCACGTCCTCGAGGCCGGCCGAGAGGTAGCCCCGCAGCACCCGGGCCAAGCCGCACAGTCGCTCCGACAGTATCGGGTTGCGCTTGTGGGGCATGGCCGAGCTCCCCTTCTGGCCCGGCTTGAACGGCTCCTCCACCTCGCCGAGCTCGCTGCGGGCCATGTGGCGGACCTCGGTGGCGATGAGCTCGATGGTGGCTCCCACCGACGCGCAGGCCCACAGGTACTCGGCATGCCGGTCGCGGGCCACCACCTGGGTGGCCGGGGTGGGGGTGAGACCGAGCGCCCGGCAGACGTGCTCCTCCACCCGGGGATCGATGTTCGAATAGGTTCCGACCGCGCCGGACAGCTTGCCCACTGCCACCCGGCCGCGGGCGGCACGCAATCGTTGGAGGTCGCGTTCGGCCTGCAGGGCCCACAACGAGAACTTGGCTCCGAAGGTGGTCGGCTCGGCGTGCATCCCGTGGGTCCGCCCGGTGACCGGGATGTCGATGCACTCGAGGGCCCGGGTCTTGAGCGCCGCCACCAGCGCCCCACCGGCGGCGATGAGCAGATCGGAGGCACTGGTGAGCGTGGCGCACAGGGCGGTGTCCACCACGTCCGACGAGGTGAGGCCGTAGTGGAGCCACGAGCCCTCGGGTTCGCCGATGCCCGCCTGCACCACGTCGACAAAGGCGGCCACGTCATGGTCGGTGACCCGCTCACGCTCGGCCACCGCCTCGACGAATTCGGCATCCACGACCGGGGCCCGGGCCCGGCATGCCGCGGCCACCTCGGCCGGCACCTCCCCCACCTCGACCCATCCGTCGGTGGCCAGCAGCTCGACCTCCAGCCACATGGCGAAGCGCGCCTGGTCGGTGAAGAGGGCGGCCATCGCCTCGGGTGAGTAGCGGGGGATCACGACGCCACCCCGGCCGCGGCCAGGGCGATGTCGGACCGGGACTGCATCCCCGGCCACGAGATGGCCGACACGCCGCGATAGGCGCGCCGACGGGCGGCGCCGATGGTGCCGGCCACGGCGGTGACACCGAGAACCCTGCCCCCACTGGTCACCAACGTCCCGACCCCATCGGTGTCGGTATCGGCCGTGCCGGCGTGGAACACGGTGACCCCTTCCACCGACCCGGCGTCGCCCACGCCGGAGATGACATCACCGGTCCGTGGCGCCTCGGGGTACCCGTCGGACGCCAGCACCACGCAGACGGCGGCATCGGGGAGGAACCGCGGCTCGGTCCGGAGGGACCCGTCGGCCACCTCGGCCAGCAGGCCGGCCAGGTCCCCGTCGAGACGGGGGAGCACCACCTGGGCCTCGGGATCGCCGAAGCGCACGTTGAACTCGAGGACCTTGGGCCCGTCGGACGTCAGCATCACGCCGGCGTAGAGCACGCCCCGATAGTCGATCCCCCGCGCCCGCAGGGCGGCCACCAGCGGGGCCACCGCCTCGTCGACCAGCCGGTCGACCATGGCCCCGTCGACCAACGGCACCGGGGAGTACGCCCCCATCCCCCCGGTGTTGGGCCCCTGGTCGGCGTCGCCCAACCGCTTGAAGTCCTGGGCCGGGGCCAGGGGTGCCAACCGTTGCCCGTCGCACAGCACCAACAAGGAGCATTCGGGGCCGGACAGCCCCTCCTCGATCACCACCCGGCGGCCGGCGTCGCCGAAGGCGTCGCCCGACAACTTGGCGGCGATGTCCGCCTCGGCATCGTCGAGTGACTCGGTGACCAGCACCCCCTTGCCGGCGGCCAGGCCGTCGGTCTTGATCACCCACGGTGCGGGCAGGGTGCGCAGATATGCCGTCGCCGCCCCCGGATCGCTGAACACGCCGAAGCGGGCGGTGGGCACGCCGGCCTCGGCCAGCACCTCTTTCATGAAGGCCTTGGATCCCTCGAGCCGGGCACCGTCGGCCCCGGGGCCGAACACCAGGTGCCCGGCGGCCCGCAAACGGTCGGCCAGGCCGTCGACCAGCGGGGCCTCGGGGCCGATGACGTACAGATCGGCCTCGATCTGCTCGGCCGGCGTTTCGACGCAGGTGATGGTGTGGCCCTCCGCCGTGCCACCGGCGATCCCCGGGTTGCCCGGGGTCACCACCACGTCGGCGGTGCGGCCGAGGACCACGGCCAGGGCGTGCTCGCGTCCACCCGACCCGACCACGCACACACGCCGGATGGGGGTGGACCCGCTCATGCGGCGAAGCGGACGAACTGCTCGCGGCCGGGGCCCACGCCGACCAGGCGGACCGGGACGCCGATCTGCTCGGCCAGAAAATGGACGTAGTCCCGGGCCGCCTGGGGCAGGTCGCCGAGCTCGGTGGCCCCCGAGATATCGGTCTTCCAGCCGGGAAGCTCCTCGTAGATGGGCGTGACCTGATGGAACGTCGACTGGTGGTAGGGAGGGTGCGTGAACCTTTGGCCACCGGCCTCGTAGGCCACGCACACCTTGACCGTGTCGAAGATGTCGAGCACGTCGAGCTTGGTCAGGGCCACCTCGGACAGGGAGTTGAGCCGCACCGCCTGACGCATCATTACCGCGTCGAACCACCCGGGGCGGCGTCGGCGGCCGGTGTTGACCCCGAACTCGCGGCCCCGCTCGACCAGGGTGTCGCCGATCTCGCCGACCAGCTCGGTGGGGAACGGGCCGCTCCCCACCCGGGTCACGTAGGCCTTGGCGATCCCGATGACCTCGTCGATGTAGCGGGGGCCGATCCCCGCCCCGGTGCAGGCGCCGCCGGCCACCGGATTGGACGACGTCACGAAGGGATAGGTCCCGTGGTCGAGATCGAGGAAGGTGGCCTGGGCCCCTTCGAGCAGGACGTGGGCCCCGCGCTCGAGGGCGTCATGGAGCAGGCCGACCGTGTCGGCCACCATCGGGGACACCCGCGGCGCCAGCTCGTCGAGATAGTGGGCACAGATCTCGTCGGCCGACAGGGGAAGGCGGTTGTAGACCTTGGCCAGGACGGCGTTCTTCTCCTTGAGGACCACGTCGAGCTTCTGGCGGAAGATCTTCTCGTCCTGGAGGTCCTGTACCCGTAGTCCCACCCGAGACGACTTGTCGGCGTAGGCCGGACCGATCCCCCGCCGCGTGGTGCCCAGCTTGTTCTTGCCCAGGTAACGCTCGGTGAGACGGTCCAGCTCGTGGTGATAGGGCATGATCAGGTGGGCGTTCCCACTGACCAGCAGGCGGGAGGTGTCGATGCCCTTGGCGGTGAGGGTGTCGACTTCCTCGAGCAGCACGGTGGGGTCGACAACCACCCCGTTGCCGATGATCGGGGTGATGTGGTCGTAGAGGACCCCGCTCGGCACCAGCTGGAGGGCGAAGGTCTCGCCGTCAACCACGATGGTGTGGCCGGCGTTGTGGCCACCCTGGTAGCGGACGACCAGCTCCATCTCCTTGGCCAGGAGATCGGTGAGCTTGCCCTTGCCCTCATCACCCCACTGGGTCCCGACGACGACGGTTGCCGGCACGCGTCACTCCTCCGTTGCGAAAAGCGGATTACGCACCAGTGTAGCCCGCACGACGAATCGCCCGGGCCAATCAGACCAGGGCGATGGCGCCGTCCTCGACGTCCACGGTGACCGTCGATCCCTCGGGGTAGCGGCCTTCGAGCAGCGCCATGGCCAGGGGGTCCTCGACCTTCCGCTGGATGACCCGGCGGAGCGGACGGGCTCCGAAATCCGGGTCGTATCCGGCCTTGGCCAACCAGGCTTCGGCGGCCGGGGCCACCGACAGGGTCAGGCGCCGTTCGGTGAGGCGGCGCCGCAGTCCGCCGAGTTGGATGGAGACGATGCGGGCCAGGTCGGCCTCGGTGAGCGGGTGGAAGCGGACGATCTCGTCGATCCGGTTGACGAACTCGGGCTTGAAGAAGTCGATGGGCTCACCCGGCAGGTTGGAGGTCATGATCAGCACGGTGTTGGTGAAGTCGACGGTGCGACCCTGGCCGTCGGTCAGTCGCCCGTCCTCGAGCAACTGCAGCAGGGTGTTGAACACGTCGGGGTGGGCCTTCTCCAACTCGTCCAGCAGCACCACCGCGTAGGGCCGTCGGCGGATGGCCTCGGTGAGCTGGCCGCCCTCCTCGTAGCCGACGTAGCCCGGGGGGGCACCGACCAGACGGGCCACCGAGTGGCGCTCCATGTACTCGCTCATGTCGATGCGCACCATGGCCCGGGCATCGTCGAAGAGGAACTCGGCCAGGGCCCGGGCCAGCTCGGTCTTGCCCACGCCGGTGGGCCCGAGGAAGAGGAACGACCCGATGGGCCGGTTGGGGTCGGAGAGGCCGGCCCGGCTGCGGCGGATGGCGTTGGCCACCGCCGAGACCGCCTCGTCCTGGCCGATCACCCGGGCGTGGAGGGCGTCCTCCATGCGGATGAGTTTTTCGACCTCGCCCTCGAGGAGGCGGCTGACCGGGACGCCGGTAGCCCGGCTGACCACCTCGGCCACGTCCTCGGCGTCCACCTCCTCCTTGAGGAACCGCTGGGTCTTCTGCAGCTCGTCGAGGGCGGCGGTGGCCGCTTCGATCTGGCGCTCGAGATCGGGGATCAATCCGTAGGAGATCTCCGAGGCCTCGGCCAGGTTGCCGTCACGGGCAAGGCGCTCGGCCTCGGTGCGCTGGCGCTCGAGCTCGCCCTTGAGCGTCTGGATCTTGCTGATGGCCTCCTTCTCCGACTGCCAGTGGGCGGTCATGGCCACCGACTGCTCCGAGAGGTTGGCCATCTCCTCGTCCAACCGGGCCAGGCGCTCCGCCGACGCGCTGTCGGTCTCCTTGGCCAGCGCCATCCGCTCGATCTCCAACTGGCGCAGGCGCCGGGTGACCACGTCGAGCTCGGTGGGCATCGAGTCGATCTCGATGCGCAGCCGGCTGGCCGACTCGTCCATCAGGTCGATGGCCTTGTCGGGCAGGAACCGACCGGTGATGTACCGGTCGGAGAGAACAGCGGCGGCGACCAGGGCGGCGTCCTGGATGCGGACCCCATGGTGGACCTCGTAGCGCTCCTTCAGCCCGCGCAGGATGGCGATGGTGTCCTCGACCGACGGAGGTGGCACGAAGACCTGCTGGAACCGACGCTCGAGGGCGGCGTCCTTCTCGATGTACTGGCGGTATTCGTCGAGGGTGGTGGCGCCGATCATGCGCAGTTCGCCGCGCGCCAGCATGGGCTTGATCATGTTGCCGGCGTCCATCGCCCCCTCGGCGCCGCCGCCGGCCCCGACGATGGTATGAAGTTCGTCGATGAAGGTGATCACGTCGCCCTCAGCGTCGGCGATCTCCTTGAGGACCGCCTTCAGGCGCTCCTCGAACTCGCCGCGGTACTTGGCCCCGGCCACCATCGACCCCATGTCGAGGGCGATGACCCGTTTCCCTTTCAACCCCTCGGGGATGTCCCCCTCGACGATGCGGGTGGCCAGGCCCTCGACGATGGCCGTCTTGCCCACGCCCGGCTCGCCGATGAGCACCGGGTTGTTCTTCGTGCGCCGGGAGAGCACCTGGATCACCCGGCGGATCTCCTCGTCGCGCCCGATGACCGGGTCGATCTTTCCCTGGCGCGCCGCCTCGGTCAGGTCCCGGCCGTAGCGCTCGAGCGCCTGGAAGGTCTCCTCGGGATTTTGCGAGGTGACCCGGTGGCTCCCGCGCACGTCGCGCAGCGCGGCGAGCAACTGGTCGCGGTCCACGCCGATCCGGTCGGCCATGGCCAGCACCAGGTGCTCGACCGAGAGGTACTCATCGCCCATGTCGGAGCGCTGGGTGTCGGCGGCGGTGAGCACGTCGCGCAGGGCACGGTTGATGCCCGGCTCCTCCCCGCCGAACGCCTGGGGGAGGCGGCTGAGGTCGCCGACGATACGGTCGCGCACCACCGCGGGCTCGACACCCACCCTGGTCAGCACCGGACCGGCGATGCCGTCGGGCTGGTCGAGGATGGCGGCCAGCACATGGTCGGGAGTCACCTCGGCGTTGTGGGCGCTTCGGGCACGCTCGACCGCCGAGGTGAACGCCTCTTGGGTCTTGAGGGTCCACCGGTCTGGGTTGATGGTCACCGTGCACCTCCCGTTCCGTGCATGGTACGACGGGCGGGCCGGGTGGGCACCGGCATCTGGGAGAGGGGGACCAGCTCGCGCCGGTACTTCCGGTGGGTGCGGGCCACCGCCTCGCGGGCCTCGGCCCGGGTTACTGCCAGCTCCCCGCGGAGCCGGGCCACCTCGGCCTCGAGCTCCATCACCTGGCGCACGCCTTCGAGGTTGAGGCCGGCGTTGGTCAGGCTCTGGATGTGGCGGAGCCGGTCGAGGTCGTGCTCGCTGAACCGGCGGCTCCCGCCCTCGGTGCGGCTCGGGTCGACCAGGCCCTTGCGCTCGTAGACGCGAAGGGTCTGCGGATGGACTCCGGTCAACTCGGCGGCCACCGAGATGACGTAGACGGCACGGGATCGCGGATCGTCGTTCATGCCACACCCCCAACCCGCGCCGGTGGGTCGACCACCTCGGCGAGTGCCTCGACGGCAGCGCGTTGTTCGTCGGTCAGCGAGTCGGGCACCGCCACCTCGAGGGTGACCAACAGGTCACCGACCGCGCTCTTCTTGCCGGCGGGGACGCCCCGGCCCTTCACCCGGAAGGTACGGCCCGACGGGGTCCCCGGCGGCACTCGTAGGGTGACCGGCTCGGTCAGGGTGGGCACGGTGAGGGTGGTGCCCAGGGCGGCCTCGGCGTAGGAGATGGGCACGGTCAGGGTCAGATTGCGGCCCCTCCGGCCGAAGACGCCGTGCCGGTCCACCCGGACCACCACATAGAGGTCGCCGCTCGGCGCGTTGCCGCGTCCGGCCGCCCCCCTGCCCTTGACCCGGATGCGCTGGCCGTCATCGACGCCAGGGGGGATGCGAACCTTCACGGTGCGGTTGCGATGCTCCACCCCCGAGCCCGAGCAGGTTGGGCACGGCGTGGTCACGATGGTCCCCCGCCCCCCACACTGGGGACAGATCTGGCTGAGGGAGAACAGGCCCTGGTCGTCCTGGAGGGTACCCATCCCGCCGCATCGCGGACAGGTCGTCGGCTTGGTGCCCGGTGCCGCCCCGGAGCCCCCGCAGGTGTGGCACCGGGCGTCGGTGGTCACGTTGACCGACGTGGTCACACCCTTGACCGCGTCCTCGAAGGACAGATGGAGCTCGGTCTCGACATCGCTGCCCCGCTGCGGCCCGGTGGCGCCACCGCCGCCACGACGGCCGCGGCCGAACAGACCGCCGAACAGGTCACCCAAGTCGCCCATGTCCGCGGTCTGGTAGGTGGCGCCCCCGCGCCCGAATCCGGGGAACCCGCTGGCAGCCGGGCCCATGGTGCGGACCTCGTCGTACTCCTTTCGCCGGTCGGCATCACCGAGGACGTCGTAGGCCGCGCTGATCTCCTTGAAGGTCTCCTCGTGGCCCGGGTTGGTGTCCGGGTGGTGCTTTTTGGCCAGCTTCCGGTAGGCGCTGGTGACCTCCTTGGCCGATGCCGACGAGGACACGCCCAAGGTCTTGTAGTAGTCCTTCTCGAACCATTCGCGTTGTGGGGCCACCGTGGTCCTTGCCTGGTTCCTCTAGCCCCGCACCATGACCATGGCCGGGCGCACCACCGCACCCCGCCAGCGGTACCCCGGCCTCATGACCTGGCCCACCACCGGCTCGTCCGGGGAGGCACCGGGCGCGCCGGTGTCATCCGAGGGTGCTCCACCCGCGTCCGCCCCCCGGTCGGTCGGCTCCTCGGCGGGGACACGGCCCACCGCCTCGTGGGCATTGGGATCGAATGCCTCGCCCATCGGATCGATCCGTTCGAGACCCTCCTTGGCCAGGACGTCGCGCAGTTGGTTCGACGCGGCCACCAGGGCGCGCCCGTCAGCGGAGTCCGCATCGCCGAGGTGCTCGGTGGCCAGATCGAGGGTGTCGAGCACCGGCAGCAACTTCTCCACCAGGGTGAGCGCGGCTCGGGCCGTCTGATCGGTCTGCTGCTTGGCCACCCGCTTCCGGTAGTTCTCGAACTCGGCCTGAAGCCGTCGGAGCGAGTCGAGGTACTCGTCGCGCTCGGCCAGGGCGGCCCCGACCGCGTCGAGCTCCGGGGCGGTGCCATCGATGATCTCGGTGGTGACCCCCCCGTCCAGGTCGTCGTCGATCACCTCGGCATCGACCACCTCGGCGTCTCCGGCCTCACCGAACTCGTCGTCAGGCGCGGCAGCGGACGCGTCGCCGGGGTCGGGAGCCGCTCCGGCCCCCGACACCCGCGTCGCTGCGTCATGACCTGACTCGTGGATGCCGGCCATCGACGATCAACCCTTGTCGTCGACGATCTCGGCGTCCACGACCTCGTCGTCGGAGGCCTCGTCGGCCGGGACCTCGCCGCCCGGCGCGGAGGCCTGCTCCTTGGACGCTTCCTCGTAGAGGCGCTGACTGAAGGACTGGCTGGCCGTCAGCAACGTCTCGGTCGCGGTCTTGATCACTTCCACGTCCGAGCCGGCGAGTGCCTCCTTCAACGAACCGAGCGCCGTCTCCACCTTCTCCTTCTCGTCGCCCTGGAACTTCTCGCCCTGCTCCTTCAGGAGCTTCTCGGTCTGGTAGACGAGGGTGTCGGCGTTGTTGCGGATCTCCGCCTCCTCCTTGCGCCTGCGGTCGTCCTCGGCGTGGGCCTCGGCGTCCTTGACCATGCGCTCGATGTCATCCTTGGCCAGCGACGACTGGCCGGTGATGGTCATCGACTGCTCCTTGCCGGTGGCCCGGTCCTTGGCCGACACGTGGACGATGCCGTTGGCGTCGATGTCGAAGGTGACCTCGATCTGGGGCACCCCGCGTGGGGCGGGAGGCAGGTCCACCAGTTGGAACTTGCCCAGCGTCTTGTTGTACATGGCCATCTCGCGCTCGCCTTGGAGCACGTGGACCTCGACGGAGGGCTGGTTGTCGTCCGCCGTGGTGAACACCTCGCTGCGCTTGGTGGGGATGGTGGTGTTGCGCTCGATGAGGCGGTGCATCACGCTGCCCTTGGTCTCGATGCCCAGCGACAGCGGGGTCACGTCGAGGAGGAGGACGTCTTTGACCTCACCCTTGAGCACCCCGGCCTGCACCGCGGCACCGATGGCCACCACCTCGTCCGGGTTGACACCCTTGTGGGCCTCCTTGCCGGTCATCTGCTGGACCAGTTCCTGCACGGCGGGGATCCGGGTGGACCCACCGACGAGGATCACATGGTTGATGTCGTCCTTGCTCAGCCCCGAGTCGGCGATGGCCTGATCGAACGGGCCCTTGCACGACTCGACCAGGTCGGCGGTGAGCTCGTTGAACTGGGCCCGGGTCAGCTTCACATCGAGGTGCTTGGGTCCCTCGGAGGTGGCGGTGATGAAGGGGAGGTTGATCTGGGTCTCCTGCAACGAGGAGAGCTCGATCTTCGCCTTCTCCGCCGCCTCTTGCAGCCGCTGGGTGGCCATCTTGTCGGCGGACAGGTCGACGCCTTCGGTGTCCTTGAACGTCTTGACCAACCAGTCGATGATCCGCTGGTCCCAGTCGTCACCACCCAGCTTGGGATTGCCCGAGGTCGACTTGACCTCGAACACACCGTCGCCGATCTCGAGCAGGGACACGTCGAAGGTCCCGCCACCGAGGTCGAAGACGAGGACCGTCTGGTCGGCCCCTTCCTTGTCCAGGCCGTAGGCCAGGGCGGCCGCAGTGGGCTCGTTGATGATGCGCAGCACCTCGAGGCCGGCGATGGCGCCCGCCTCCTTGGTCGCCGTCCGCTGGGCATCGTCGAAGTAAGCGGGGACGGTGATGACCGCCTGGTTCACCGTGTCACCGAGGAACGCCTCGGCATCCCGCTTGAGCTTGCCGAGGATGCGGGCCGAGATCTCCTGTGCCGTGTACTTCTTGCCGTCGATGTCGACCGTCCAGCCGGTGCCCATCTGTCGCTTGACCGAGCGGATGGTGCGGTCGGGATTGGTGATGGCTTGGCGCTTGGCCACCTCACCGACCAGCACTTCACCGGACTTGGCGAACCCGACAACCGACGGGGTGGTCCGACCACCCTCGGCATTGGGAATGACGACCGGCTCACCGGCCTCCAGTACGGACACCACCGAGTTGGTGGTCCCGAGATCGATTCCTACGGCCTTGGCCATGCTTGTTGCCTCCTGGTCACTGCCCTCTCCGGGCGTCCTTTTCCTTGATCCACATCGGTACCCCCACCATCGGTAGGGTTGCCCTGCTCGCGGCCTGGGATTCCGGCCTCTCGTGCAGTGCCTCTATTTCTCACTGGGTCCACTATACCAAACTTGAGTGTCAAATGTATAGGTTTTCTCCCAAATCTCGGTGAGTCTGACGAGAGGACGGGCAAGATACCCTGGTCCCATGCCCGAACTGGTACTGCTCCGCCACGGTCAGTCCCGCTGGAATGCCGAGAACCTGTTCACCGGATGGAACGATGTGGACTTGACCGAGGAGGGCGAGGCCGAGGCCACCGAGGCCGGCCGTCTGCTGGCCGCCGAGCAGGCCCTCGACCTGCAGGTCCTGCATACCTCCGTGCTCACCCGGGCCATCCGCACCGCCGAGCTGACCCTGGCCGCGGCGGGCCGGGCCTGGCTGCCGGTGCGCCGCCACTGGCGGCTCAACGAGCGCCACTACGGCGCCCTCCAGGGGCTGAACAAGAAGGAGACCGCCGACCGCCACGGGGCCGACCAGCTCAAGCAGTGGCGCCGCAGCTACACCACCCCCCCACCGCCGGTAGCGCCGGGCAGTGCCCACGACCCCGCCGGCGACCCCCGCTACCGTGACGTCCCGGCCTACGTATTGCCGGCCACCGAGTGCCTGGCCGACGTAGTGGCGCGGGTGCTCCCCTACTGGGAGGACACCATCGTCCCCGACCTGCTGGCCGAGGGGCCGAGGGGCGGGGCGGTGCTGGTGGTGGCCCACGGCAACAGCCTGCGCGCCCTGCGCAAGCACATCGACAACATCGGGGACGACGAGATCACGGAACTGGAGATCCCGACCGGCATCCCGTACCGCTACCTGCTGGATGACCACCTCACGGTGGTGTCGGCCGGCTACCTGGGCGACCCCGACGCCGCCCAAGCAGCGGCCGATGCCGTCCGCCACCAGGCCGGCTGATCACGCCAGACAACCACTCCCCCGACCATCGTTCGAACAGCTGATTTGCCCCCAGACGCGGCAGACGGCCGGCTCGGGAAGAGCCGGCCGGCCGCTGCCTTGGCCGCCGGTCCGCCCCGGCGATCCACGGGTCATCGGGCGAGCCGCCTACAAGGCGTCCGCCCCCCGCTCGCCGGTGCGGACCCGGATGACCTCCTCGACAGGGAGGACCCAGACCTTGCCGTCACCGATCTTCCCGGTTCCCGCTGTGTCGACGATCGTCGAGGTCACCTCATCGACCTGGGAGTCGTCCACGAGGATCTCGAGCCGGATCTTCGGCACGAACTCGACCTCGTACTCGGCTCCCCGGTAGACCTCGGTATGGCCTCGCTGGCGCCCGAAACCCTGGGCCTCGGTAAGCGTCAGGCCATGGACCCCGAGGGCCTTCAGCCCCTCCTTCACCTCGTCGAGCTTGAACGGCTTCAACACCGCTACGACTAACTTCATTCGATTTCTCCTTGGGCTCGTAGTGGTCGTGGGTTATCGGCCGGACACGCCGGGCGGGGACAGGTCACCGGGTTTGCTCGAGACTCCGTCGTCGAGTCTGTCCGAGACCGTGAGCTCACCACCACCACCGCCTCCACCGGGCGGGGCGTCCCCGGCCATGGACATGGCCCCCACCCGCTCGGCGAACCGCTCCTCGGGGAAGGCCTCCTCGCCGTGGATGGCCAGGTCGCCGACTTCGAGGATCTCATCCTTGTAGCGGGCGCCACGGAGGACGAAGCCGACCAGCTTCATCAGGAGGAAGGTGAGCAGGGCCGACCAGATGATGACGAAGACGGCCGCTCGGAACTGTTCCCACAGCTGGTGAGCGGACCCGGTGTAGATGAGGCCGTTCACCCCGAACGGAACACACGTCCCCTTGGCCGTGGCGTACTGGGTCGCCGAGGTGGCGATCACCTGTCCCGATGCGTCCAGGTGGCCGCAGCCGGTCTCGAGCATGTTCGGGTCCCCGAAGATGCCGAGCAGGAGGCCTCCTATCAAGCCGGCGATGCCGTGGGTGTAGACGACGCCGAGGGCGTCATCCACCTTGGAGAACGGACGGACCTTGGAGAGGAAGTTCCAGCACACCCAAACGACGCTGGAGCAGATCAGGCCGACGTAGATCGCCCCCTGGCCGTTGACCCACCCGGCACAGGGGGTGATCCCGACCAAGCCGCAGATCATGCCGTTCACCGCACCCAGGAAGGCGGGCTTCTTCTCCTTGGAGACCCAGGCGTCCCAGGCCACCCAGGTGAGGAGGCCGGCCGCAGTGGCCAGGTTGGTGTTGACCACGGCGCCGGCGGCACTGGCCCCGGAATAGTACGGGTCACCACCGTTGAAGCCGTTCCAGCCCAGCCACAGGATGCCGGCGCCGACCGCCGCCATCACCAGGTTGTTGGGGAGGAAGTGTTGTCGGTCTCGGAGCAGCCGGGGCCCGAGGACCCATGCGGCCACGAAGCCGGAGACGCCGGCGGACATGTGGATCACGTACCCGCCGGAGAAGTCGAGCGAGCCCTCCTGGGCGAAGTAGCCGCCACCCCAGAGCAGGAAGGCGTCAACCGAGTAGACGCAGGTCGTCCACAACGGCACCAGCAGGCACCAGGCGCTGAACTTGATCCGGCCCAGCACGCTGCCGAGGAAGAGCAGCGGGGTGATCGCCGCGAACACCAATTGGAAGTAGGCCAGCGAGGCGGTCGGGAAGTGGAAGGGGATGGCGGTGTTGGCCGCCGACAGGGCTTGGCCCTGTTCACCCTGAGGGCTGGTTACCGGGCCCGGCTTGCCAAGGAAGTTGTCGATGAAGTGCGTCCACCCCCCTACGCCGCTCAATTGGGTCTGCACCCCGTCCTTGACACCACCGCCGAAGGAGTTGGCGCCGAATCCCATCTTGTAGGCCCACAGGAACCAGGCCAGCATCACCAGCGAGAAGCCGGCGAACATCATGCCCACCACGTTGACCGCCCACTTCTTGGGGACGATGGAGGCATAGAGGACCGCCAGGCCGGGGAGGCTCATCAGGCCGACGAACGTGGCGGCCGTTATCTGCCACGTGTTGTCGCCGGGGTTGAGCCAGCTCGGATACGGAACAGGAACAGTTGACACTGCTGCGGCTAGCACGTTGAAGTGCTCCTCTCTTGTTGTCACTGCGTCATGACAACCCCGAGCCGTCGAACAGCGTCGAACGGAGGCATCAGGGCCGCCACGGGCAAGTCGGGCAGTTTCGGCTTGCCGCCGCAAACAATGCAGGGTGGGGATTTCGGCACGGTCACGCCCGTGTTACCAACATGTGAACTGATGCAAAGGGCCTGGTGACCGCTGTGATCGGGGCGCGTGCCAGGGCAGAGCGCGGCCCGAGGCTCCTGGGTGAGGGTGCGCTGTCGGACTGGCGTGCGCGGTCCGACCGGAGGCTCAGCCCGCCCCTAGGCTCAGCCCGCCTCGAGTTCGACAGCGCAAGGTTAGGTGGAGGGTTGGTAACACCTGCTCTGTCACACCCGTGAACCACAGTTCCAGTCATGGCAAAGGCGGGCGATGGCGACCACTACATCACTCGAGGCTTGACCTTCACGCTCGACCCCAGCCCGACTCAGGAGCGCCTGCTCCGCTCGTACTGCGGGTCAGCTCGAGTGGCCCACAACTGGACCATCGCCCAGGTGAAGGAGAACCTCGCAGTCCGAGCCGCGGAGCGTGCAGCAGGGGTGGCAGAGGATGCCCTCCCCCCGTCACTCTCGTGGTCCCGGTTCTCGTTGGGCTCGGCGTTCAACGCGGCGAAGGCCGAGGCAGCGCCGTGGTGGCTCGAGGTCTCGATGCACGCCTTCCGCTCCGGGATCACCCAGGCCGCCGATGGCTTGGCCAACTTCTCCTCCTCGAAGAAGGGGTCCCGTGCGGGACGCCCGGTTGGCTTCCCCCCTTTCAAGTCCGTGCACGGTCGACTCCGACCGTCTCCTTCGTGGAAATCAACCACCAGCTCTCGTGGTTTCGCAATGACCGGCACGCCATCCGCCTGATGCTGCCTCAGTCCTCGCCGGATGCAGATCTCCGACGCCGACGGGAGCACCTGGCCTGGATCCATACCATCGAGTCCACGCGGTGACCAACGCCCTACTCAGCAGGATGGAAGTTCTTGCCATCGAGAACCTGTCGATCTCCGGGGTGCAGACCAAGAGGCGGCGTCTCGGCCGCTCGTTGGCCGATGCCTCGCTCGGCGAACTTCGCCGTCAAATCACCTCTAAGGCGGCCGACCGGGGCGTGACCCTGGTTACTGTCGATCGCTTCTACCCAAGCTCGAAGACGTGCTCCACCTGTGGTTCGGTGAAAGCCAAACTGGACCTCAGAGTGCGCGTCTACGAGTGTGACACCTGCGAGCTCGTCCTCGACCGGGACCGCAACGCAGCATTGAACGTCGCTCGAGAGGGCACCCGCCTGCTCGAGCACGGATCCGCACATGGACCCGAGCTGCAACACCTCGCGGGGCTACGACCCGAGACGCAAAACGCTGACCCGAGACAGCGCAAGACCACTGGGGCTCATACTTCGGTGGCGGCCGTCGCCTGAGGGCAGAACCACGCAGAACTGCCCCGACCAAATGGTCAGGGCAGTTCGTGAGACTTGGACGGGGCGCTGGCAACGGCGCCCAGTTCGACTGGCAGAGGTACAGGATTATTCCAATCCATACCTCAACTTGCTGGCGAACTTAACCCGCCTCGAGCTCCTTGCCGGGCTTAGGCTTGGGCGCCCGCCGGATCGGTGCGGCCGGTGGGGTGTACCGCTTCGAAGGTTGGGGAGGGGCGGAGGGCGACCGGTACCCGGTGGCGCCGCCGGCCCCGTCGTCGGCCTTGGCGTGCTTGAGCTTCTCCGAAAGGCGGTAGGCGCGGACCAGGTACCAGGCGCCGATCATGATGAACGGGATCCCGAACCCCCAGAAGTGGAGGTTGAAGATCGACAGTCCGTACAGGGCCGTGGCGATGCCGAGGACGAGGCGCTTGCGGAACCACGCTGCGCCCAGCATCACCAGGGCTAGCGCCAGGGCCACCGCACCGAAGGCGACGTAGGTGGATGGGTTGGCGTGCAGCTTGTCGATCTGGCCGTTGGGGTAATAGGCCTTGGGGTCGTTCGCCACCAGGCTCGCCGTGATGAGTAACCCGATGGCCGCCGCCACGGGGGCAGCCAGCAGCCCGATCAGCCGTTCCTTGTCGTTGGCCTGCTTGATGGCCGCTTCGATCTCGGGGATGGTGGTCGGGCCGCCCTCGTAGGGCGACTTCCTCCCGGTGTCGTCCCCGGCCGGTGCCGGCTTCAGCATGAAGTTGCTCACCGTGCCGGTGAACCGACCCCAGGCAGTCAACGGGGGCGAGGAGTCGCCGCCGGGTGCGTCCGGGTCGGAGCGAGGCATGCGCGAGGCTACCCCGACCGACCAATCACGGGAAAACGCGGGCCGAGCCCGCGGCCGACACCTGGCCGCGCCGGGGACGGGCCCGGGCGGCCAGGCCGGGGCTACGGATCGCGTGGCTGACCGTCGGTCGACGTGGTCACCACCCGACGGTGCCGCCGCGCCAGCAGCAATGCCCCCGATGCCAACACCAGGATCCCGAACAGGATGGCCGGAGCGATGTACACCCTCCACGAGGAGTGCTGTGCGGCCACCGCGGCCGGTGTGGAGAGAAGGCGCGGATCACTCGGCACGATCACCCCGCGGATCACCGTGCCCGTGTGCAGGAGGACGTCCCCCGGGATGGCCTGTTGGTAGCGGTGGCCGCCGTAGCTGTAGGTCCCCTTGCACGCGTACCCGGCGGCGTTGGATCCGCTTCCGCCCAGCAGGCCCAGGCAGCCGGACACGGTGACCGGGACGGGTACCCCGAGGTCGTGGAGGCTGGCGACGTCGGCGTTCTTCTGGATGCCCGAGACCAGCAGGATCACCGCCACCACGGTCAACACAACCAGACAGGCACCGACGACCAACTGGGCGGCGCGGTGGGGGTCCACATCCACGCCCGCGCCGCGGAGGGTGGTGACCGGACGGTCCGGCGCGAGCGCCGGCACGTCCGGGCCCGTACCACGGGGAGCCCGGCCTACCGGCGGTGTTGGTTCCGAAGTGGTCACTGGCCTGTCCCTAGGTCGACGACCGGTCCAGCGTCCCTCGGCTGCGAGGCTCCGGCGATCCCGCGGAGCGTACCAGCGCATGTCAGGCGCTCCGCGGTAGCCTCCACGCCATGGCTGCACGACCCAAAGCGCTCGATCTCAAGACCATCTGGTTGTTCTCCAGCTGCACCGCCTCCGAGCTGCGCAAGATCCGCAGTTCGCTCGACGAGGTGGAGGTACCCGCGGGCAAGGTGCTGGTCGAAGAGGGCCGTATCGGGATGGAGTTCTTCATCATCGTGAGCGGCGTGGCCGCGGTCACCCGCGAGGGGAAGAAGGTGGCCACTCTCGGGCCCGGGGGCCACTTCGGCGAGCTCGCCCTGCTCGACCGGAGGCCGAGGTCGGCGTCGATCGTGTCAGAGACGGAGATGGACCTGCTGGTCCTCTCGCAGCGTCAGTTCAACAGCCTGCTCACCAGTGTGCCCACCATCTCCCGCAAGATGCTGGCGGCGATGGCCAGTCGGCTGCGCGAGGCCGACGCCCTGGCCTTCGACTGACCGTGGCCTACGACTGACCTGAGGGGGACGGCTCACTCATCGACTCCTCCAACAGTTGGGAGAGGTCGAGGACACGAACGTCGTCCTCTTTGGCGTGGGCCCGCACCGCGTCGTCGAGCATGATCATGCAGTAGGGACAGGCGGTCGACACCACGTCGGCGCCGGTCCCCAGGGCCTCTTCGGTGCGCTCCATGTTCACGCGCTTCCCGATGTTCTCCTCCAGCCACATGCGCGCCCCGCCGGCACCGCAGCAGAATCCCTTCTCGCGGCATCGCCGCATCTCCACCTGGGTGGCACCGGGAATGGCGTCGATGACCGACCGGGGCTCGTCGAAGACGCGGTTGTGCCGCCCCAGGTAGCACGGGTCGTGATAGGTCACCGTGCCGCGGTACCCGCCGCCGGGCGTGAGCCGGCCGGCAGTGACCAGATGGTCGAGGAGCTGGCTGTGGTGGATGACCTCGAAGGTGCCACCGAGGGACGGGTACTCGTTGGCCAGTGAATTAAAGCAGTGCGGACAGGTGGCGATGACCTTCTTCACCCCGGCGCCCTCCAAGGTCTCGAGGTTGGCCCGGGCTTGCTCCTGGTAGAGGTACTCGTTGCCCAGCCTGCGGGCCGGGTCACCGGTGCAGCTCTCCCTGGGTCCGAGGATGCCGAAGCTGACCCCGGCCCGGTGCAGCATGCGGGCGGTGGCCTGGGCCCCCTTGCGGGCTCGCTCGTCGAGGGCGCCGGCACAACCCACCCAGTAGAGGTACTCGATGTCGTCGGGGATGGTGCCGGTGATCACCGGCACCTCGAAGTCGAGCGCCGCGGTCCACTCGGTGCGCTTGGCGGCCCCGAGCCCCCAGGGGTCGCCCTGGTTCTCGATGTTGCGGAGCATGAGGCTGGCCTCGGTGGGGAACTTGGACTCCATCAGCACTTCGTAGCGACGCATGTCGATGATGGTGTCGATGTGCTCGATGTCCACCGGGCACTCCTCCACGCAGGCGCCGCAGGTGGTGCACGACCACAACACGTCGGGGTCGATGACCGAGGGCACCAGGTTCTCCACCTCCATGCCGGCGGCCCGGTTCTTCGCCATCACCCGCTCGGCCGAGGCGAACAGGTTGTCGCGCAGGTCCATGATCAACAACTTGGGCGACAGTGGCTTGCCGGTGTTCCAGGCCGGGCACTGGGACTGGCACCGCCCGCACTCGGTGCAGGTGGCCATGTCGAGGAGCTGCTTCCACGAGAAGTCCTCGATACGCCCGGCACCGAACACCACCTCGTCGTCGTCGCCCACGTCCTCCATCGACATGTCGGGGGTGGAGGCGAGGGCCCCGAGGGCACGGGGCCGCCGGGAAGTGGCCACATTGATCGGGGCCATGAAGATGTGGAGGTGCTTGGAGTAGGAGATGAACACCAAAAAGCCGGTGATGATGGCGATGTTGGCCAACAGGGCCACCGTCTCGATGACGCTGTTGACCCCGGTCCCAAGGGGCTTGAGCAGGTTGGCCAGGCCGTGGGAGGCGAAGGCCCACCACCCATAGGGGAAGTTGCCGGTGTTGACCTGGGCGGCGCGATAGAAGAGCAAGCTGATCATGACGCCGGCGATCATCGCCAGCACCAGCCAGGCAGCACCGGTATGCGAGCCAAAGAAGCGGGAGCGGCGGTTCTCGCGTTTCGGTGAGTGCTTCACTCTGATGGCCACGAAGACGAGCAGGGAGGCGAGAACGGCTAGCGCAAAAAAGTCCTCGAGGAAGCCGATGACCGCGGTGTGTCCGATGAGCGGGATGTGGAAGTTGCGTTGGAAGAGGCAACCGAAGGCCTCGATGATGGTGAGGAAGAGGACGGTGAAGCCCCAGAAGGTGAAGGCGTGGGCCAGGCCGGGGACCGTCCACTGGAGCAGCTTCTTCTGGCCGCCGACCTCGACCAGCTCGGCCTTGACGCGCTTGGGCACGTCCTTGAAGCGGCTGGGGACGGCGGGCTGGCCGGCGGAGATCAATCGGAAGAGCCAGAAGTACCGCCGAGCGGCAATGGCGAACATCACCGCGGTGATACCGAGTCCTACCGCGAGTCTCAGGGGCACTGCGTTCCTCCTCGATGGTTACTAAAGAGTAACAAAGCTCGTCAGCCCCCTTGGCCTGGGCGCGGCCGGGTCACGGGCGGAAATTGTCGGCGTACCGGCTGGGAGTCGGTCCCCACTGGCCCTGGTACTTCGACTTGAGGCCATCGGAGCCGTAGGGATGGTCGGCCGGCGTGGTCATCTGCAGGAAGCTGATCTGGCCGATCTTCATGCCCGGGTAGACGGTGATGGGCAGATTGGCCACATTGGAGAGCTCGAGGGTGAGGTGGCCGTCCCAGCCGGCATCGACGAATCCGGCAGTCGAGTGGATGAGCAGGCCGAGCCGTCCGAGAGAGGACTTGCCTTCGAGCCGGGCCACCAGGTCGTCGGGCAGGGTGACCTTCTCCTTGGTCGATCCGAGCACGAACTCGCCCGGGTGGAGGATGAGCGGCTCCTCCCCGATGTCCACCAGCTCGGTGAGGTCCTCTTGGTCCTCGCGCACGTCGATCACCCGACTGGTGTGATTGCGGAAGAGCCGGAAGTACTGGTCGACGCGCAGATCGACCGACGAAGGCTGGACGCAGCTCTCGTCATAGGGGTCGATCACGATATGGCCGGCGGCGAGCGCCTCACGGATGGAGCGGTCAGAGAGAACCATGCCGGACAGACGATAGTGGGGACCGGATACCCGGACGTACCCCGGTGATCAGGGCGATGCCGCTCCCCCGTCCCGGTCCGGAGTCCACTGGGGATCGGGCTCGAAGAACCGGGTGGCCAGGGCTTCCAACCCGACGGCGAACAAGGTCCACTCCTGGGTCTCCCCGTCCGGCCCGGTGGGAAGGACGATTCCCTCCATGGCCGCGTCCACCCGGTTGCGAAGCGTGCAACCCTCGGCCAGGGCCCCGGTTGCGATGGTGAAGTGCCGCAGGATCATGCCGGGGCGGAGCCGGAGGCCGAGCAGTGCCACCAGGGCGGAATAGACCTCCTCGTACAGCTCGGTGACCGTCTCGTACCCGTCCAGCAGGGCGCCCTGAATTCGGCGCTTCTGGTCGGTGACCTCGCCGGCGGTGGCCAGCGCCCACACGCCGATCCACAACGCCCAGTTGCTCGACTCGCGCAGGGCTTGGATGTTGGCTGCTCCTCCGATCCGGCACACCTCGCGCAGGGCGGCCAACCGCTTCTCCGGAGTCGAGAGGTCGAGGGCACCGAGGACAGGGCTGAGGGCGTCGAAGGTCTGATCCATCTCCTGGCGACCCTCGTCGCCGGCGATGTCGACGAGCACGTCCGTTTGGTAGTCGGCCTGGTTCTCCCAGACCCGCTTGATCACCGAGGCGTTGGTCAGTCGCAAGCCGGTGTCCCGCTCGACCCGATCGAAGACCCTCTTGAAGGTGAGGGCATCGGTCCCGACCCCGAGGCCCTCCTCGTGCAGGATGGCCTGGGCGGCCTCGAGCAGCAGGGAGCGGAGGTCTTCGCGGCTCTTCCTCGGCTGTCGCTTCTCCGTCATCGCCGGCACGGCGATGGCCGGTAGCGGCCCTTGGCATGACCGTCGAGCTCACAAATTCCGTGTTCTGGCATGGTGCCTCGGAACCCACCCGGTCCGTCACCCGTTGATCCGAGAGGGCGATCCCTCACCGATGAGAAGCATCCCACCTTTTCCGGGGGGGTGGTGACACGATTGCAACTAGCGATTGCAAAAGGTGGCGTGGAGGCACCACCCTGACGGCCAGCGGGCGGCGGATTTCGAACAAGCTCGGGTGGACGGATCCAGTGGTTCGAGCACCGGCATTCCGAACGACCGGCGGAAGGGGAGGACCGGTTGGACCAACTCAGGCGGGCGGCGGAATGGCGGAGGCAGGAACAGCGGAGCGCACGGGCCCTCATCACCGATGCCGACATCATCGCTCTCTTCGAGCCCCGGACACCACGGGAAGCCTCGCCGTCGGCCGGGGACGGGGACGGGGACGGCACCCTGACCACGTCCCTCGACAGCCCCCCGCCGGTTGTCGCACCGCACCGGGCGGTGGCATCGGTCCCCGGGTTCGTCTCCCCGGCACTGGCACTGCTGGCCGCCGTCTCGATCCTGCAGGGGTACACGCTGTTGAACGTGGTGCCGGCCGGCGGATGGCAGACCTCGGCGATCCTCTTCGCGGCCGTCACCTTCCCCCTCTCGGTGCTGCTCACCCGGCCGCATGGCGGAGGGCCGCGCACCATCACCGAAAAGGCGGTGGCATCGTCGGCGGCGCTGGTGGCGGTGATGACCGTCACGGCACTGGTGATCGATCGGCCGTCGGTCACCCACCTCCTCGGGGTGTCCGACCTGATGTTCGCTCTTGTGGCCTTGGGAGCGGTCCTGGTCAACGAGCGCGCCACCCGTCCCACCGGGCTGCGGTGAGGGAAGCGGCCGCATGGCCGCACCGCCGCCATCGGTAACCTTCCGACCCTCCAGTTGCGCCCTCCATTTGCGCTCACCCGGGCGTCCGGCGAGAGTCGCGGTGATGAGCGCCGTCCGCACCTACCGGACCACCGTCGGGTCCCAGACCCTCGACCTACCCCTCGTCCCGCTGGCTGACGACCTGACCATCGCGCTGCTCATCTGCGTCGACCACGGCGTGGCCTTCGCCGACACGGCGGGGCGTGAGCTGGCCGCGCTGTTGGCCCCGTTCGAGCCCGACATCGTGGTGTCGGTGGCCACCATGGGGATTCCCCTGGCCATCGAGGTCACCCGCTCGCTGGGGTTGGACGACTACGTGATCCTCCACAAGACCCCGAAGATCCACCTGGGTGACTCCTTCGCCGAGCCGGTTCGATCCATCACCACCGGGAACCCGCAGAAGCTGCGAATGGACCCGGCCCGCGTCCCGGCCGTGCGGGGCCGGCGGGTGGCCATCGTCGACGACGTCATCTCCACCGGTGCCTCCACCCGGGCCGCGCTCACCCTGGTCCGGCGAGTGGACGCCGACCCGGTGGTCATCGGCACCCTGGTGACCGAGGGCTCCGGCTGGCGCCCGGCACTCGGGCCGGACGCGGCGAAGGTGCGCGCCCTCGGATCGATGCCCGTGTTCCGCCCGGATCCGTCGGGCCACGGCCTGCGAGAGGACTGGGACTGACCGAGCGGGCACCCGGCTCAGCTCGTTGGGGGGGACCATTCGGGGTCAGGTTCGAAGAACAGCTGCTGAAGGGCGTCCATCCCGATGCCGAACAACGTCCACTCCTGCTCTTGGCCGTCGGGGCCGGTGGGACGCAGGATTCCCTCCATCTGCGGATCCAGGCGCTGTCGCAGTGAGCACCCCTCGGCGAGGGCTCCGACGGCCACGGCGAACTGGCGCACGGTGAGTGGCGGCCTGATGCGCACGCCGAGGATGGCGGCCAGCCGTGTATAGGCGCCCTCCCAGAGTTGGGTGAAGCCCTCGTAGCCCTCCAGCAACGACGCCCGGATCCGCTCTTGGTGACGGAGGGGTCGCTCTCCGCCCTCCAGCGCGTCGGCCATGGCCATGGCCCACACCCCGATCCACAACGACCAGTTCGGTGACTCCAGGAGGCCGAAGATGTTCACTGCTCCGCCGCGGCGGAACACCTCGCGGAGCGAGCGCTCCCGAGCCTCGGGCGTCGACAGATCCAACTCGGCGACGATCGGAGCCAACGCCCTTATGGTCCGGTCGAACTCCCCGAGGCCGTCCTCGGCGGCGATGGTGGCGAGCACGTCGGCCCGGTAGTCAGCCAGGTTCTCCCACACCCGGCGGATGACCGAGGCGTTGGAGAGCCGCAGTCCGGTGTCCACCTCGACCCGGTCGAAGACCCTCTTGAAGGTGAGGGTCTCGGTGCCGATGCCGAGTCCTTCCTCGATGAGAAGGGTGCGACCGGTCTGGACGAGAAGGCAACGGAGGTCGTCCCGGCTCTGTTTGGGCTGCCGCCGCCCTGGCTTCTTCCCCCGCTCGGACTTCGGCAGCCTCTCGGGCTTGTGCAGCTTCTCGGGCTTCTTCGGCATCTCGACTACCGCCGGCCACCCGGATACCTGACCCACCCGCTCGCCCCTGACATCTACCCCTCGATCACTCACGCCATTGTGGGAAGGGCGCCGAGCATAACCCCTGGGCCGTTCGCACCTCCGCACCAGGCACCGGCCCACCGCGTCCCGGCAGGGCCAATGATCGGTCCGCCAGGGAAGGTCCCGACCCACCAGTCTTTGCAACTTAAAGTTGCAATCCACGTGATGAGGGGTCATACTTCGGCAGAGGGCGGCGGATTCCGAATGACCCACGGCGGGGTGGTGGCGTGTCCTGGAGGGGGCGCCGCCGCCGGGTCAGGGCTCGCTGATCTGCCGGCGGAACCCGGCGACGGTCATCTCGACCACTCTACCGAGTGGGATTCCAGCCACGGCAGTGCCCTGAACAGGGGGTTATGCCTGATCTGACCAAAGGTCTGTCCCTCTTCCTCGGCCATGCCCGAAGGTGTGATCTACGCCAAAGGCCTGGTCACCCGGAGGTGACGTCGATGCCAACGATGGCACCAGCCGGGAGCATCCGATTCTGAGCCAGGCCAACCCCGTTCCAGCTGTAGGTGATCGTCACGGGTGGGAGCGATGGACAGCAGGCTGGTTCACCAGGCGCATAGTCCGCGTACGTGGCCTCGATCGCATTTGTGCCCCCGCCCCGGACCGACACGTTCCACGTCTCTTTGTTGGTATCCCAGCCGAGGAACGTCTGGTTGTGCCAGAAGAACACCAGGTCACCGTGTCCGTCGGCGCTGGGATTGCGAAGTGCAGAAACAGCAGTGAGATAGCCACCGGCTCCATCGCCAACGGTCACCGGAGGACTACCGATGAAGCCTTCGCCCGGATCGGCCGTCTCATGGGTGGTCGCAATTTGGGCTGCCACCTGTTGGGAGGTCGGCGGAGCGGCCGTCGCCTTCGGCGTCGTGGTCGGCGGCGGTACCACCGTCGTGGTTGTCGGCTGCGGACCAGTAGTCGCCACCGGGACCTTCGTTCTGGGTGTCGAAGTAGGCGTGGATTGGGACGGAGCCGTAGTCGTGGTGGCGCAGGCGGCCAAGAGGACGGGCACTGCCAGCAACGCAACAGGCCAACGCTTATCGCTCACCAGGCCATTCTGCACGCTGACATCTTCGAGGAAGGGACGGACGGTCAGACGACATTCCCTGACGTCCCACGATCGAGATCCGCAATTCAACGACGTGCTCCTCTATCTGCGGTGCCGGATCACCTCCAGATCGGGATTCGCCTCAAGTGATTCGCCTCAAGTATTGCCGTTAGGGACGTCGATCCGCCGTCGAAACTCGGCTACCGTCATCTCGACCACCCGGTCGTGCCCCCACTGCAGCAACGGACGGCCGATCCGGGCGGCCAGTCGCATGGCCGGCTGTTGCACCTCCACCGTCCAGGCCACCTCGACCCAGGTCCCGCCCTGCTCCGGACGCATCCGCAGTGCGGCCACCCCGACCAGGTCTCCGCTCACCGTTGCGTCGATGGCGTGCGGACGCTCGCAGGCGACCAGGTGGATGCGCACCGCCATCCGATACGGGAGTGGTGGCTTGACCACGCCGGACAGGACCGAGCCCGGCGAGAGGCCGTCGCCCTGGATGTGGCAGTCGGAGAGCCACGGCCACCAGCGCTCGAATTGGTCGACCTGCTCGATCCGGTCCCACAGCCGATCCGGTGCCAGGTCGAAGCCGAAGCCGTTCCGATACGTGAGCACGGACCCGGGCACGGGTCCAAGGGTAGGCGGCCGACGACCGTGGCTGGTCGCCTCAGGATGCTGGCCCGACCACGGTGACAAGGGTCCCGATGGGAGTGAGTGGCCATACCTGGGCGGCGTTGGCGATGGGCATCTCGACGCAACCGTTGCTCTGCGGGGAGCCATAGGTGGCCCGGACGAATCCGTGGAGCGCGTCTCCCCCGTTGAAGAAGCTGGCCCAGGGCACGTTGGGGTCGTTGTACGTAGAGCCGTCCGGATTGGTTCCCTGCATGCGTGAACTGGTGACGTGCTCGAACACCGGGTAGGTCCCGTCGACGGTGTCGGCGCCGGGCGCACCGGTGTTGACCGGTATCCCGGCCAGGGTGGGCGCTCCATTGGTGTAGAGGGTGAGGGTCTCGGGAAGCAGTTTGGACACCAGCACGTAGGTGTAGGGAGTGGCGTCGACCTTTCCCGCCCCGAGGTCCGAGAGCAGCGCCGACCACACCTGGCGGCCGGCCAACCCGTCGACCGACAACCCGTTCTGGTTCTCGAAGCTCATCACCGCTCCCTTGGTGATGACATCTTCGTCACCCTCGGTCCACAGCGAGGTCAACGACGACGGAACGCCTGGCCACCGCCAGGCGAAGGTGCCGGCCTGGGCGGTGATCGCCCCTGCCGGTGAGCTCAGTGAGCCACTCGGGGTGAAGGAGAGTGGGAGGTAGTCGAGTTGTGCGAGGAGCTGCTGTAGTCGTTCGGTGCTGGCCTGGGCCACCACAAAGGTGATCGTCGTGGTGGCCGTCATGTGACCACCGTTCACGCTGCGCAGGCCCGACGGTCCGGCCGGGATCACCAGTGACTCGCTGGTGGTCGGGATGAACGGCGCGGTGGCAGCGAACGAGAGCGAATCCCGACCCACCGGCAACCACGACCCGGTCACCGGGGGGTCGAAGGTAGGCATGGCCGAGGACGCCGTCACCGGGGCGGAGAGGTGGAGGGTGACCACTTGGTTCGACGGCACGTCGGTGGCGCCGTTGGCGGGCACGGAGGAAACCACGTTGAGTGCCCGGGCCCCGGCAGTACCGGGCGTGCTGGCGCCTGGTGCGGAGCTCGGGTGGGCGGGGCCCGCGAGGTGCTTCCCGGCGATGAACGCACCGACGCCCACGGCGGCGAGGGCGACGATGACGATGACGACGATCCGGGTCCTTCGAAGGCGCTTCGGGGGTGGGACCAGTATCTGGTACTCGACCATGGTGGTCCTCCAGGGGGAACGTCGCTCTCGAACTGCTGCTCACCGGCGGGCGTGCCGTGGCTGCGCCTGCGACAGTAACCAATGGCCACCGCGGTTGCGTGTCGGCCCTCCCCGGTCGGTGGCGAGCCGGTGCGAGCCTGCCGAGGGATGCGGCGCTCCCGCCGCACCTACGAGGAGGGCGCCACGAACTCCGGGTCCGGCTCGAAGAACTGGTGTACCAGGGCCTCGAGCCCGACGGCGAAGAGGGTCCACTCCTGATCGGCCCCGTGTGGCCCGGTCGGGCGCACGATCCTCTCGGCGTGCCCGTCGATCCGCTGGCGCAACGAGCACCCCTCGGAGTAGGCGGTCACCGCCATGGTGAACTGACGCATGGTCCACGGAGGACGGATCCGCACGCCGAGGATCCCCATCAGCCCGGTATAGGTCTCCTCCCAGTACTTGGTCACTGATGTGTAGCCGTCCAGCAGGGCCGCTTGGACCCGGTGCCGCTGGTCCGGTCGGGTGGCCGTGGTCGCCATGGCCACGACACTGATCCACAACGACCAGTTGGCAGAGCTGGCGATGGCCTCGCTGCTCGCCTCCCCCCCGATACGCAACATCTCCGCCAACGTGCGGGCGCGCGACTCGGGTGTCGAGAGGTCCACGTCGTCGAAGAGGGCTGCGACCGCGTTGATGGTCAGATCGATCTCCGGTCGACCCTCGTCATAGGCGATCGCCGCCAGCACGTCGGCCTGGAAGTCGGCCTGGTTCTCCCACACCCGCCGGATGACCGAGGCATTGGTGAGCCGCAACCCGGACTTCTCCTCGACCCGCTCGAAGACTCGCTTGAACGTCAGATTGCTGGAGCCCGTCTCCAGCCCTTCCTCGTGCAGGATGTCCTGCCCGGCCGCCAGCAGGGTGGCGCGCAACTCCTCGCGGCTCAGCTTCTGCTTGGGTCTCTCACTCATTGATCACTGCGCCAGTGCCCCCACGTCGTATGACGGTGGGGCCTGCCCTCCACCGCCCAATCATGTGCCCATTCACGGCCCGGGGCGAATCCCGGGCCCGGCGCCGCCACCTTGGCGATCCGGGAGCGGCGAGCCGCCACCCGTGCCGGACTGCTTTGCAACTGTGAGTTACATTACCAGGAAACCCTGGTCACCCGGGCCCCGATTACCTTCCGAACGGCGCCGCCGGCATCGATACATGGTCCGGATTCGGCTCGTAGAACTGATGCACGAAGGCCTCCAACCCGGCGGCGAAGAGGGTCCATTCCTGGTCCTCGCCGTTCGGCCCGGTGGGGCGGACGATTCCCTCGGGTCCCCCATCGATTCGCTGGCGCAGCGAGCACCCTTCGGAGAACGAGGTCACCGCCATCGTGAACTGACGGATGGTCCACGGTCGACGGAGCCGGAGGCCGAGGACCTGCATGACCCGGCCGAGGAGCTTCTCCCAGAACTCGACCACCACTTCGAACCCCTCCTGCAGCGCCTGCTGGATCCTCCGGCGCTGTTCCGGGCGGGTGGTCGCGGTGGCCATCGCCACGACGCTGATCCACAACGACCAGTTCGTCGAGTTGCCGAGGGCATCGGTGCTTGCCGCACCACCGACCCGGCACACCTCTTGCAGGGCGCGCCCCCGCGACTCCTCGGTCGACAGGTCGAGTCCCTCGAAGAGGTCACCGAGCGCCTTGACCGTCACATCGATCTCGGGCCGGGCCTGGTCGTGGGCGATGGCCACCAGCACGTCGGCCTGGAAGTCGGCCTGGTTCTCCCACACCCGCCGGATGACCGAGGCATTGGTGAGCCGCAACCCGGACTTCTCCTCCACCCGTTCGAAGACTCTCTTGAAGGTGAGGTTGCTGGAGCCCGTCTCGAGGCCCTCCTCGTGGAGGATGTCCCGACCCGCTTCCAGCAGGGTGGCGCGCAGCTCTTCCCGCCGCTGGTTCGCCTTGGGGACTTCACCCACATCGGTGGCCCCGGTGACCCCGGAGTCGGACGGCCGCCGTGCTGCCTCCACGTCCCCATCATGCGCCCACCGCTCACCGGTGGCGAATTCCGCACGTGAACGCCCCCTTGCCCGGGCGCCATCTATTCGATACGGTACGCCTTGCATCGTAATGCCCCGGGGAACGTGACACCCCGGTGCGAAACTCGCCGTTTCCCTATACCGAAGGAGCCTGCCATGCCCGGACTCGAACGTAAATGGTGGACCCTGATCGCCGTGTGCACGGCGACCTTCATGTTGTTGTTGGACATCACCGTCGTCAACGTGGCGCTCCCCGACATCCAGCGGTCGCTGCAGTCGAGCTTCAGTGATCTCCAGTGGGTGATCGATGCGTACTCCCTGACGCTCGCCGCCTTCCTGCTCACCGCCGGCGTGATCGGCGACATGTTCGGACGGCGGGTGGTGTTCGCCGTCGGCCTGGTCGTCTTCTCCGCCTCGTCGCTGGTGTGCGGTCTGTCCACCACCTCGCTCATGCTCAACCTGTCGCGAGCGGCGCAGGGAGTGGGGGGCGCCATCATGTTCGCCACCTCGCTGGCGCTCATTGCCCAAGCCTTCTCCGGTCGGGAGCGGGGCACCGCGTTCGGAATATACGGAGCCGTCATCGGCGGTGCGGTGGCCGTGGGCCCGTTGATCGGGGGAGCCATCACCAGCGGGATCGGCTGGCGTTGGATCTTCTTCGTGAATGTGCCCATCGGCGTGCTGGCCGTCTTCGTCACCCTCACCCGCATCCAGGAGTCCAAGGATGTGAACAGCAGGCGCATCGACTGGATCGGATTCATCTCGTTTTCGGTTGCCCTCTTCATGCTCATCTTCGCCCTGGTCAGGGGGAACGACGACGGGTGGGGCAGTTCATTGATCACCGGGCTGCTGATCGGGGCCGCCGTCCTGTTGGCCATCTTCATCGTGGCCGAGTGGCGCCAGGACGACCCCATGCTCGATCTGAACCTGTTTCGCAGGCCGGCGATGGTGGGAGTGTCGCTGGCCGCCTTCACCATCGCCGCGTCGATCTTCGCCCTCTTCTTGTACCTGACCTTGTACATCCAAGACGACCTGGGCTACGGCCCGTTCGCCGCCGGGGTGCGCTTCTTGCCCATCACCATCCTCGCCTTCATCGTGGCACCGGTCGCCGGCAAGCTCACCGTGCGCATCCACGCCAGATACCTGCTCGGGATCGGCCTGCTCCTGATCTCCGCCGGCTGCCTGCTCATGGCCACCACCCATCCGACCTCGGGGTGGACGGTGCTTTTGCCTGGGTTCATCGTGTCCGGGATCGGGATCGGCACGGTCAATCCCGTGCTGGCCTCATCGGCTATCTCGGTGGTGCCACCCCAGCGCAGCGGCATGGCCTCGGGTGCCAACAACACGTTCCGCCAGGTGGGCATCGCCACCGGGATCGCCGGCCTGGGCACGGTGTTCCAGTCCCAGATCGAGCACCGGACCCTGACCGCCCTCCACGCCACCGCCGACGGTCAGGCGGTGGTGGCCCACGGCGGTGCCGCACTCCAAGGCGCGCTGGCCGGAGGCGGCGTCCGCGAGGCCCTGGCCTCCATCCCGTCGGCCGCGTCCCGCGACGCGCTGCTCCAGGCCTACCGCGTCGGCTTCTCGAGCACGCTCGACCACTTGATGATCATCGGCGCCGTCATTGCCCTTGTCGGCTCGATCGGCTCGTTCGTCCTGGTACGCCAACGCGACTTCGTCCCCAGTTTCGCGCCGCCGGTCGAGCCCGAGGCCGCACCGGCCCCCGCTCCTGCTCCCGCTCCGGTGTCGCCATGACGGTGGTCCGACCCGAGCCGCCGGTCATCGACACCCAACCGTCGGGTCGCGGACCGGGTCGGCCCCGCGACCAGCGGGCCAGCTCGGCCATCACCGATGCCGCCCTGCGCCAGCTCGCCGAGGTCGGCTACGCCAAGGTCTCCATGGAGAGCGTGGCCGGCGAGGCCGGCGTGGCCCGGGCCACCATCTACCGGCGCTATCGCGACAAGGCCGACCTGATCACCGCGGCCATCGCCGCCAACAGCGCCACCCACCTGGACTCGGGTACCAGCGACAATCCCCGCGCCGGGCTCATCGACTACCTGAACGAGTTCGACAATCGGTTCGCGGCGAGCTGCCTGGAGGTAGTGGGCACCCTCATCGGCGCACGCCAGGACCCCGGCGCGCTGGCCCTCCATCGGGAGCGGGTGGTCGGACCACGCATGGGCTACGCCCGCTCCCTGCTCGAGCGGGCGCGTGCGCTCGGCCAGTTGCGCGACGACGCCGATCTCGACCTGGCCCTCCAGATGCTGGCCGGATCGGTCTTTGCCCGGCGGGTGGCCGGTACCTCCTCGGTAGCCGGGTGGGCCGAGCGGGCCGTCGACACCATATGGAAGGGCATGGGCACCGCCTGAGTCCGCCCACTTCACTGTCGCCTGCACTAGACCAGGTGCCGCGGGCCGTCGGCCCCGACGGCGCGGTCACTAGGTAGGACGATGGGAGACAAGCATGCGCGGGCTCCTCGGTCATGGGTCACTGGTGGGAGCGGTCCATGCCGCCATGAGTTGCACGACCGACTCCGCCGGCCAGACGGTCTGCACCAACGGATCGTCCGGGCTCTTCGCCGGGCTGGGAATCGCCATCGTGCTCATCTACCTGGCCGTGGCGGTGCTCGGGTTCATCGCTGCCGTCAAGGTCGTCACCAAGGCCGGGTACTCGGGATGGTGGGTGCTCATCGCCTTCGTTCCCCTGGTCGGCAGTGTCTTCGTTCTCATCTTCGCCTTCTCCACCTGGCCGGTCACCCGCGAAGTACAGATGCTCCGGGCCCAGCTGGCCGGCGGTGGTGGGTACGGCGGCGGGTACGGTGCTGCCGGCCGGCACAGCGGGTACGGGGGCGGCCAGGGCGGCTACGGCGCACCGTCCTACCAGCCCCCGGACTCGGGCCTCACCCCCCCAGGCCCGGCACCAGCAGCGGCCGACACCGACCCGGCAGCCGTGGACCTGCCCACCTTCGGGCAGTTCATTCGGGGAGAGACCGACCCGGTGGCACCGTCTCCGGGCCCCACCGCCGCACCCCTCCCGACCGCCTCCGGGCTCCCGCCCGCCGGTTGGTTCCCGTCCCCGGGAGGCCCGCCCGGACAGCAGCGCTACTGGGACGGCACCGCATGGACCGACCATTACCAATAGCGGTCAGCGGATCCCGAGCAGCAACTCGGTAACCAACTGGTCAAGATGCTCATGGCCGTAGCCGGTCGCCGCCAGGGCGTCCTCGGGGGCGGCGCCGGCGTCGGTTCGCAGCGCGGCCAAGGCGTCGGGTCCTGAGCCACTGGGGGAGGTGGGCTCGGTGATGTCGGCCCGGCGTGCCCGGTGGAGGGCCTCGGCAATGTCGGCGTCGTCGTGGAAGCGGCGGACCTTGTCGCGGAGGATCAGGTAGGTACGCATGCACCCTCGTGCGAACTCCCACACTCCGTCGGCGTCCTCGGTGCGATAGGGGTGGGCGTCGAAGTGGCGCATGCCTCCCCACCCGGCGTCCTCCAGCAGCATCACGGTGTAGAACGCGTCGCGGATGCCCTCGGAACCGAAGCGGAAGTCCTGGTCGTACTTCCCGATCCGCTGCGCGTTCAGGTCGATGTGGAAGAGCTTGTCGTGCCACAAGGTCTGGGCAACGGCGTGAGAGAACGACAGGCCGCTCATGGTCTCGTGAGCGAATTCGGGATTCAGGCCCACCATGTCCGGCCACTCGAGCTCGTTGATGAAGGCCAGCGCGTGGCCCACGGTCGGCAGGAGGATGTCGCCCCGCGGCTCGTTGGGCTTGGGCTCGAGGGCGAATCGCAGGTCGTAGTCACGGTGGCGCACATAGGCGCAGCACAGGTTGACCGCCTCGGCATAGCGGTCGAGGGCGGACCGCACATCTTTGGCCGCGTCGGCCTCGACGCCCTCGCGTCCCCCCCACATCACGAACACACCGGCCCCCAGCTCCACCCCGATGTCGATGGCGTCGAACGTCTTGGCCACCGCCATCCGGCGAACGGCCGGGTCATTGGCGGTGAACGCCCCCTCCTTGAAGACGGGCCGGGAGAACAGGTTGGTGGTCACCATGGGCACCTTCAGCCCGGTGGCGTCGAGGGAGTGGCGAAACCGTTTGAGGATGGCCTCGCGCTCGGACGGCGCCGATCCGTAGGGCACCAGGTCGTTGTCGTGAAGGGTGACGCCGTAGGCGCCCAGGTCCGCCAGGCGGAGGACGGCGTCGTTCGGGTCGAGCGGGAGGCGGGTCTCATGACCGAACGGATCGCGTCCGGGGTTGCCGACGGTCCACAGTCCGAAGGTGAAATGGTCCGCCGGCGTCGGGGAGAAGGAATCGGTCATGGGTGACTCCTCGGGATCTGGAGGGCCGATGCGGTGGTGCCCCTCCCCGACGAGGTTACCCACCTGGCCGCGCACGGTCCGGGTCGGCAACCAGCGCGGCCCAACGACCGGCGCCCGCGCTCAGCCCCGGGCTTCGGCGTACCGCTGCCGGATGCCATCCGCCGTGGCCGCCTCGGGGCCCGGCTCGGTGATCGTTCCACGGCGCAGTCCCCAGGCGTCAGCGATGCCCGCCGGAGGGGAACCGGTGGCCAGGACGGCTGCCTGCAGAGCGGCCCCGGCGGCCACGATCTCCCCGGCGCCGGGCACGACGACGGGACGGCCGGCCAGGGAGGCGAGCACCTGCCGGTAGGCGGCCGAACGCGACCCGCCCCCCACCAGGACCAACCGGTCGTCCCGGATCGGCACGCCGGCCGCGGTCAGTGCGTCGAGGCCCTCGAGGAGCGAGCAGACCACGCCCTCGAAGGCGGCCCGGGCCAATGCCCCGCGGCTGACCTCGGTCCGGATCCCGTGGAGGGTGCCGGTGGCATCGGGGCGGTTCGGGGTGCGCTCGCCCGCCAAGTAGGGCACCAGCACCATCCCGTCGGAACCGGGTGGCGCAGACAGGGCCAGGTCGTCGAGACCGGCGTGGTCCACTTCGAGGATCCGGCCCACCGCCGAGGTGACCAGTGTGGCGTTGAGGGTGCAGACCAACGGGAGGAATCGGCCGGTGGCGTCGGCGAAACCGGCGACGGCACCGTTCGGGTCCCGGGTGGGTTGGTCGCTCGGGGCGTACACCGTGCCCGAGGTACCGATGGAGACGGCGACCTCCCCGGGTCGAAGGCCGACACCGAGGGCACCGGCCATGTTGTCTCCGGTCCCGGCGGCAACCGGTGTGCCCGGCGGAAGGCCGAGCTGCCCGGCGGCGTCCCCGGTGAGCGTGCCGGCCTGGTCCCACGGGCCGAGCACGGTGGGGAGGGCGGCGGCCCAGTCCATCTGGTCGGCGACCAACTCGAGGAGGTCGAGCCGGTAGCGGTTCTCCGTCGACGACCAGTAGCCGGTTCCCGATGCATCACCACGGTCGGTGACCAGGGCACCGGTGAGGCGGTAGGTCAACCAGTCGTGCGGGAGCAGCACGCGTGCCACCTGAGCGAACGTGTCCGGCTCGCACCGGCGGAGCCAGGCCAGCTTGGTGACCGTGAAGGCTGCCGTGGGGACGCTGCCGCAGCGGTCGGCCCACTGCGCCGCGCCGAGCTGATCGACGAGCAGGCCGGCATCGCCTGCCGATTCGGTGTCGTTCCACAGCTTGGCCGGACGGAGGACCTCGTGGTGGTGGTCGAGGACGATCAGGCCGTGCTGTTGTCCGGCAACGGCTACCGCAACCACGTCAGCCGGTGTGGCACGTCGGCCGGCCATGAGGAAGGCCTGGGCCGTGGCCGCGACCAGGGCGTCCCACCAGTCCGCCGGATGCTGCTCACTGCGAGGCGGCACGGTGATCGGATGGCCGGCCGCTCCGGCGCCGACCACCTGCCCGGTGGCCAGATCACGGAGCTCGACCTTGGTCGACTGGGTTGACGAATCGACCCCGACGACCAGCGGCATGGGTGTGAAGCTACCGCCGGTCGATCACAGGGTGCCGCGGCGTTGCACCCGGGGCCGGGTGAAGGCGGCCATGCCCTCGACCCCCAATTCGATCCCGATCCCCGAATCGCCCCATCCCCCCATGGGTGCCAGGTGGTCCATGGCCCCCATGCCGTGCGCATTGGTCCAGACCGTTCCGGCGGACAGCTGTCGGGCCACCGTGCCGGCCAGCTCGTCGTCGCCACTCCACACCGACGCGCACAGGCCGAACCCGGTGTCGTTGGCCGCCGCCACCGCCTGGTCGACCTGCTCGTACGGGAGGAGCGGGAGGGCGGGCGCGAACTGCTCCTCGCGGACCAGGCCACAGGCGGGGCTCGGTGCCACCACGATGGCGGGGGAAACCATCCACCCCCGGCCCGGCGCGGTCACCGTTGCCGGCCGGATCACCTCGGTGGCCCCGGTGGCGCTCTCGGCGATCATGGCCTCGACCCGGTCACGGGCGGCCTCGGTGTGCACCGGTCCCATGGTCACCCCGTCGTCGAGGCCGTCGCCCACCACCGCGCATGACATCCTCGCCACCAACGCCTCGCGCCACCCCTGGAGGTGCTCGGCCGGCACATAGAGTCGCTTGATCGCCATGCACACCTGGCCAGAGGTGGCGAACGCAGCCTCGAGGAGGCGGTCGGCCAGCTCCTCGGACGGCTCCAGGTCGGGCCCGACGATGGCCGGATCGTTGCCCCCGAGCTCGAGGACCGCCGGCCGCAACCGCGAGGCGCAGGCGGCGAGGACGGAACGGCCTGTCGAGATGCCTCCGGTGAAGGAGACCATGTCGACGTCGGGATGGGCGACCAGGGCGGCACCGAGCTCCGGCGATGGCCCGTTGACGGCGCTGAGCACGCCCGCCGGCAGTCCGGCGGCGATGGCGCCGGCCAACATCAGCACCGCGCCGGGACAGGTGGGAGGGGTCTTGACCACCACCGTGTTGCCGGCCAGAAGGGCGGGCAGGATCTTGTTCCCCATCACCGCGGCCGGCCAATTGAAGGGGAGGATGGCGGCGACCACCCCGTGGGCCACCTGCTCGACGACCGAGGTGCCCGCCGGGCGCGGCTCGAGTGCCTCGGCGACCAGCGGCGCCAGCGCCCCGACCATTCCGGCCGTGGTGGCCACATCGAACAGCGATTCGACCAGGACCTTGCCGTGCTCACGGGTCAACAGGGCGGCGGTGGCGTCCAGGTCGAGCGCGGCCATGGCCCGGTCGCAGGCCTGCTGCAGCACGGACAGCCGCCCTTCGAAGCCGAGGGCCGCCCACGCCGGTTGGGACCTCCGGGCCGCCGCCGCGGCCTGGTCCAGTTGACCGGGCGAGGTCACCGGGGCCATGAGAACGACCTCGTCGGGACGAGCCGGGTTGAACACCGGGTACGACCCGTCGGCTCCGGGGACCAGCGATCTGCCGATGACCAGGGGAACGGTTGTGTCGGTCATCGGCGTCGACCCCCGCACCCGGCTGCTCACCCGGCCCCTCGGGCGGCGCCGATGCACGCCTGCATGAGACCGAAGCTCCGGGTGTCCCCGGTGGTGCCCATGCTCATGCGGTTCATCACGTACCCCATTCCGAGCTCGAGGTCGGGGTCCGCCCACCCGGCCGATCCACCCATCCCGAAGTGTCCGAAGGAGCGAGGACCCCCGAGCCCGGCCATCCCCACCATCCCCCGGTTGAGCATGAACCCGAGTCCCCACTGCATGTCGAGCCCCAGCAGGACGGCGTCGGGGCCCTCGGTCTGTGGGACCAACGCCCGGTCGAGCTGCTCGGGGGTGAGGATGCGGAAGGTCCCACCCGAGGGCACGCCGACCTCGCTCACGCAGGCCCCGTAGAGACAGGCCAGCGACCTGGCGTCGCAGATGCCGTTGGCTGCCGGTATCTCGGCGGCGTGCAGCCGAGGGTCGTCCCAGACGTCGGAGTCGGAGAAGGCGCCACCCGGTGCGCCGAGCGCCATGGTCAGCGGACCGTCAGGGGCCAGGTAGTGAGCGATCTGCTCCTCCATGCCAGCGAACTGGTCCGCACCGTCGGCCAGCGACGCCAGGGGGCGTCCGGGCTCCAACGAGTCGAGGAACGAGACCAACCGGGCCACCCGGGGCTGCTCGGAGGGCGGCAGGCCCACAAAGAACTCCGCTCCCAGCGGGCCGGTGATCTCGTCGCGCAGGTAGGTCCCCAGGCTTCGACCGCTCACCCGGCGGACGACTTCGCCGACCAGCCAGCCGTAGGTGGTGGCGTGGTAGCCGTGGGCGGAGCCCGGTGGCCATGACGGCGCCTGGCGCTCGAGTGCCTCGATGACCGGTTTCCACGCCACCGCATCGTCGAACGACATCCGACCGTCGGTCCAGGCCAGGCCGGCCCGGTGGGACAGCAGGTCGGCCACCGTGACCCGCTCTTTTCCTCCCTGGGCGAACTCGGGCCAGTAGGTCGACACGGGTGCTTCCACGTCGATGGCGCCTTGTTGGGCGAGCCGGTTGGCGCACATGGCCGTGGCGCCCTTGGTGGTCGAATAGACGAGGACCAGCGTGTCCTCGTCCCAGGGCCTGCCCGTCTTCTCGTCGGCGATGCCGCCCCACAGGTCGGCCACCTTGGTTCCCCGGTGATAGGCGGCGAATCCTGCTCCCACCTCTGCGCCCTCATCGAAGTTCTGTTGGAACGCCTCACGCACCGCCTCGAAACCCGGCGCCACCCACCCGTCGATCGTCGTCATCGTGACCTCCCCATCCGTGACCTCCCCACTCGCCCGGAACGCTAGTCGGCCGCTCCGGACCGCTCCCGGGCACGATCGGCACCGGGGTGGCACCCTGATGAGCGCGGATGCGTCCCATGCCCGGGGGAGCTCCAACGGTAGGGTTTTTCGGCGGAGCCATCAGCGGGGTGGTTGCCGGCCGCGTGTTCACCCCCACGTCTGGTGGCGGCAGAGAGGATGGAGCGTCAGATGAAGACGAGGTGCCTCGCCGGTGCCCTGGTTGCGGTGGGATCGTTGGCGGTGGCCGGCTGTTCCTCCTCGCCGGCCGCGCAGAACACCACCACGACGTCCACCACCGTCCAGACCGGGACCACGGCCACGGCCAACACGGGGACGGTCCCCAGGGGGCCGAGCTCGACGGCGAGCACCACGGCTACCCCCTCGGGGGCGGTCAACCAACCGGTCACCGATCAGCTCCGGGTGCAACTGGTGGCGGCCGGCGCCGCCCTCAACAACATCCCCGTCGCCGAGTACACCGGCCTGGCTCCGGGCCATACCTACTACGCCTACGACAGCGCCATCCAGACCTACTGGGCCGGGGCGAGACTTGTCCCCGCCGCTACCTCGGATCCGTCGAACCCGAGCCGGGCCCAGGTGGCCTCCCAGGACGACGGCTCCTACTACCTCTTCCGCCAACCACGGGGCGGGAGCTGGACGGCCTACGCGGTGGGGGCTAGCGGCCCGGGCACCTCGTGCCCGACCACCCCGCCGGCCGGTGTGGCCCAGGTCTGGGGATGGCCGGCCGGGAGTTGCCGACCAACCAACGCCTAAACCGACGGCAGCGGCTCCGAGTCAGCGGGCCAGGAGCCTCGACCCGGAGGCGATCAGCCCGTGGGCAGTGGTTCGAAGGGTTGCACGGTGGTCCAACAGGTTCCCTGCGCCTTGCTCTGCGAGGTCAGTTGGCAGGCGGAGGACGGTGGGACGTTGTTGTGCAGCTTCACGATCTTGAACAGGGTCGGGCCGTAGCGCTTGTCCGGCCCGTAACTCAGGATCGGTGAGGAGGTGCCGGGGAAATTGGTGATCTTGGACATGGCCGTGACGAAGGTGCGCCGATTGAGATCGGGCCCGGCGGCCTTGGCCGCCTTGGCGAACAGCGTGATCGCCTGGCACCAGCCGACGATGGGCCCTTGTTGCTCGATGTAGTCGGTGGTGGCTCCCTGCGCGTTCTGCGGGTAGGCCTTGTGCCAAGGGGTCCAGCAGGCCTTTACCCCCGGGTCGTAGCCCAGGGGGCCCGTGTAGTTCGAGTAGGTGGTGCCGCCCCCCAGCGTCTGGGTGGTCAGGCCTTCTTGGCCGTCGAGTGCCTTCTCGTAGGGAATGGGGATCAATCCGAGGGCTGACTCGATGCTCTCCTCGTAGTCACTGAGTAGGAGCTTGGGGAAGTAGTTCTGGGATGTCTCGGCCTGGAGCACCGGGTAGAACACGTTGAAGGGGATGAGCGGGATGATCGAGGTGACCCCGGCACTGCGCAGCTGCTGGATGACCAGTGGCGACTGGGTGTCGGTGGTGGCCGTCTCGGACGGGTCGGCGGCGATGGTCTTGACCACCGGGGTGATGCCGGCATTGCGGAGGTCGGGGAGGAGGTATTGGTTGAGGGCGGCCTGGTCCGAGGCCCGGTCCCCGGTGATTACCCCCACCTTGACGGCTCCCCCGATGAGGTGGGCGCTGAGCCCCCAGTTGACCACCGCCTGGAGGATGACGGCGTCGTCGGGTCCGGTCCACCACAGGTAGGGCGAGCCCTGGTTGGTCCAATTGGTGACGGTGCTCCACGCCCCGATGAATGGAGTGTGCCCCTCCTGGGTGATGCAGAGCTGATCGTCCCCGGTCCAGTCCCCGATCCCGTCCAACACGGCGAAGGCGGCCGGCGAGCCCTCGGTCCAGGTCTTGCACAGGGCCCGCATCTCCGACTCGTTGGTGGGGTCGAAGGTGGTGATGATCGGATTGATCTTCCGGCCGTTGATGCCCCCGGCGTCGTTGACCTGCTTGACATAGAAATTGATGGCTTTGGTCTGCTCGGCGTACTCGGGGTCCGAGGCGAAGCCCTCCTGCCCGGCCAGTGAGCTGAGGGAGACCACCGGGAACACCACGTTGATGCTGTCGGCGGTCACCCCCCGGGTGGAGGTGCTGGCCGTACTCACCGAGGAGGGTGAGGCGCCGGAGGTTCCGCTGGTTGACGAACTGCCGGTCGTCGACGTGGTCGACGAGGCCGAGGCACCGCATCCTGCCGTACCGACGAGGACCGCCCCCACTACCGCCATCGTGCCGATCAGCGATGAACGACGGTGCCGTCCACCGTGACCAGAGCACCGAAGGCGTCCTCCCCGTGGATCGCACCGGCTCCTCGGATGCATGGCAATGGCTCCTTCGTGGGCACCACGTCGAATTCACGACGAGGGCAGCAACTTAGTGAACCGGGCAGGCACTGACAACCGGGATTTCGCCCAACCGGGGCCCGCGCCCTGGGGGGCGACGATCCACCGGGCGGAACCGGTTGCCGGTGCTCACGAATTGTGGTCAGGTGGGGACCCAGCCCCATCGGAGTGCGCCGGCTCCGGCGCAGGCGTGCCAGACGTTAGGACGTGCCCCATGAAGGTAGGCCTCCACTTCGTCAACTTCGACCTGCCCGGTGGGACGTCGACCCTGGCCGCCACCGCCCGGGCGGCCGATGACGGTGGCTTCTCGACCTTCACCCTGATGGACCACTGGTTCCAAATGGACGAGTTCGCCGTCGCCCAGGATCCCATGGTCGAGGGCTATACCACCCTCGGCTACCTGGCCGGCCAGACCGAGCGGCTGCGACTGGGTCTGATGGTGACCGGGTCACCTATCGCCACCCGGGGCTGCTGGCCAAGATCGTGACCACGCTCGATGTGCTGAGCGGCGGCCGTGCCCAGCTGGGCATCGGTGCGGCGTGGTACGAGCGCGAGCACCGAGGCCTGGGGGTGCCGTTCCCTCCTGTGGCCGAGCGCTTCGAACGTCTCGAGGACACACTCCGGATCTGCCACCAGATGTGGAGCGACGATGACGGGCCCTACGACGGCACGCACTATCACCTGGCGGAGACGATCTGCTCACCGCGACCGATCCAGCAGCCCAGGCCGAAGATCCTGATCGGAGGCGGCGGGGAGCGCAAGACCCTGCGGCTGGTCGCCCGGTACGCCGACTCCTGCAATCTGTTCGCCCCGACCCCGGAGGTGGTGGCCCACAAGCTCGGCGTCCTCGCCCGGCACTGTGATGCAGAGGGCCGTGATCCCGCCGACATCGAAAGGACCATCTTGGGATTCGCCAATCCACTCGACGACATCGAGGCGTTCGTCACCGACATGGCCAGGTACGCCTCACTGGGCATCGACTTGGGCGAGCTGATGCCACTGGTCCCCGATCCGGCCGACTGGGCCAGCCAGGTCGGCGAGCGGGTGGTCCCGAGACTGGCCGAGCTGGAAAGTCCTGGCTAGCGGCACCGGCCCGGGCCCAGCGCCGCGTGCGTGCTCGACGTCGACGCCACCATGGGTAGCCACCTCCCGACGAGCCTGCTCATCTACGCCTTCGGCGCGCAGTTGGGTGGGGAGAGCGTGCTGGCCCCAGCCCAGCAACTGGCGCAGCAGTCAGGTATCCCGGCAGGGAACCTCACCCTCGTCAACGAACAGGGCGTCTACGCCCACAACGACCCCGCCGGCGCCTACCCCAACAACATCTTCTTCGCCGACCTCGTACCGTTCCTCCACCAGGTGACCTCCGACTGACCGTCCGTCCGGGTGGTCCCCGCCGTCGTGCCCAGGCGGCGTGCCGGCCACACGGAGGCCGACGCTCACTTCCGAGACGCTACCGCGGTCACGTCATCGATCCATTCGAGGTAGTGGCGGGCACCGTCAACGATGGCGACGGCGATCACCTCCGGCGTCTGGTAGGGATGCGCTCCCACGATCACCTCGATGACCCGCGGGGCCAGGTCGGTACGCGTCTTGAGCAGCACCAGCCACTCCTCGGCGCGCTCGAGCCTTCCCTTCCACCAGTAGCGCGAGATCATCGGCGCCGATCGCTGACCGCACGCCACCAGGTGCTCGGACAGGAGCGACTCGACGATGGAATCGGCGATCTCCGGGTCATCGATGGCGAACTGGACCTGCACATAGCTCATGAAATCCTCCTCACCGCCGAACCGTACGACGGCGCCGCGGCCACCACCACCTGCTCGGGCACGCCGACGTTGGGCGCCGAGCGCAGCGCCGGGCGCAGCGGGTGCAGGCCCCATGGGGTGCCCACCCCCCCCGATGATCGCAGGCCCGGTGCCCGCTGACCATCGAGGAGGACTACTAGGTCAGAAGGGCACAACGGGCAGGGGCACCGAGGGTTACCGGGCCCTGGTCACGGCGGCGCGCCCCGGCTGCGGAGCGCCGCCGATTACCCATCCGTGATGAGGGCCGCTACAGTGCCGTCGTCGGAAATCCGGACAGCCGTTGGTCCGCCCCGTCGGGCAGCGCCAGGCACGAGCCCCATGGCCGCCGTCCGACCGCCGCGAACCAGCCAACGAGGAGAACAGACGTAACCACCACCCCAAACCGGACGTAAACACCCGCTAGCACACCCGGCTCTCGTAGCCAGGCCGTACCACCCTTCCCGGTGCTCGGCTGGGGCGTTGAATGCACAGATGTGGGGTCCACCCAACCAGAAGAGAGTCAGAGCCCCTCCGCCTGCGGAGTCGCTTCGACCGACCGAGGAAAGGTCACCCACCGTGCATTCACCTACTTCTCTTTGCCGTTCCCATTTTCGTAGAGTCTTCGCCCCCGTGCTCCACACCAAGGCTCGGATCACCCGGACCCGCAGCCTCGTGGCCGGGGGGACAGCGGCGGTAGCCGCATTCACTGGTCTTGCCATCGGCGGCAGTGTGCAGACCGCCTCGGCAACGCCGCCGACCGGCACCGGCATCGTGCTCAACGCTCCGATCGTGGACGTCGCCTCGACCCCGAGCGGCAACGGCTATTGGGAGGAGTCGTCCGACGGTGGCATCTTCACCTTCGGTGGCGCCGGTTTCTATGGCTCCACCGGTGGGTTCCAGCTCAACGAGCCGATCGTGGGAATGGCTCCAACTCCTGACGGCCGGGGCTACTGGGAGGTGGCTAGCGACGGGGGCGTGTTCTCCTTCGGTGACGCCCAGTTCCACGGGTCCACTGGATCGATCTCCCTCAACCAACCCATCGTCGGCATCGACGCCACGCCGGACGGCGCCGGGTACTGGATGGTGGCGGCCGACGGGGGCGTGTTCTCCTTCGGTGACGCCCCGTTCTACGGATCGGCAAGCGGGCTGTCACCGGACAGCGCCATCGTCGGCATTGCCAGTACCCCCGACGGCCAGGGCTACTGGGAGGTGGCGGCCGACGGTGCCCTGTTCGCCTTCGGTGATGCCGTCTACGCCGGCGGGGGCCCCTCCAGCCAATCGGTCGTGGCCATCAGCGCCACGGGGACCGGCTATCGGCTGGCCACCGCCAGCGGGGCCGTCTACGCCTACGGGGGAGCCGGGTTCTATGGCTCGATCAATGGGCTGAGCCTCAACAGACCAATCATCGGAATGGCCTCGTCCGAGCGCGGCTACGTGGCCGTCGCCTCCGACGGAGGCATCTTCGCCTTCGGTGGGGACGGCTACTACGGCTCGCTGGCGGGGAGCACGGTATCCAGTCCGTGGGCGTCCAACAGCGGCGCGTCGGCCGACGGTGTCACCGACTACCAACGAGCCGCCTGGGACAGGGTCAACCTCTGCGAGGAGGGCGGCGTGTGGAACGTCAGCGGGCCCATTTTCAGCGGCGGGCTCGGGTTCAGCCGTGCCAACTGGAACCGGTTCAACATCTTCGGGTATCCCGGCGATGCCGCCTTTGCCACTCCCGAGGAGCAGATTCGGGTGGCCGTTACCTTCGCCACCGCCTACTGGGGCAATCCGAACGCAGCGCCGGACCAGCACGGGTGCAGCGGTGGGTACTGACGCGGAGGCCACCGGCCGGCCGGCAGCAACGGCGCCAACCGGTCGGATCAGCGACGCCTCCGCCCAACGCCGGCGTCGGTGCCCGTCACCATGGTCGTGGTGGGTGCTGCTACTCCCGTCGAGTTCACGGGGTCCATCGGACCGGCAGGCGAGCCGGACCCCAGATCCCGAAGGTCTCCGGCTTCCACTCGACCGGTCCCGCTAGCTCGAGGTCGGGCATTCGCCGGGCGATCAGAACCAGGGCCTCTTGGAGCTCGGCGCGTGCCAGATGGGCGCCCAGGCAGTAGTGGATGCCGGATCCGAAGGTCAGCTGCGGTACCTCCGTCTCACGTGTCAGGTCGAATCGGTCGGGTTGCAGGAAGACGTCGGGGTCCCGATTGACCCCCGCCAACGAGATGCTCACCAATGTGCCGGCGGGAAAGAGCACATCGCGGTACTCGATGTCCTCGGACGCGAATCGAAGGCTCCCGGCCACGGCCCCCAAGTAGCGCATCGTCTCCTCGACGACCCGGTGGACCAGCTCAGGGTGGTCGACGAACAACGCCCACTGGTCGGGATGTGCACCCAGTAGCGCCACACAGCAGGCCAGTTGGTTGCGTACCGTGTCCGTGCCCGCCATCAGTACCGCCTCGACCAGCATGACCAGATCCTCGGCCGAAAGGCGGTCACCGTCCTCGCCGACGGCGATGAGCACGCTGAGCAGATCCTCTCCTGGTTCGTTCCGTCGTCGATCGACCAGCGATCGCACGTAGGCTCCCAGTTCTCCGAGTGCCTGCTCGATGGTGGGGAGGTCCTCGGCCAGGTTCTGGTTGAACAGGCGGAAGATGTCGCTCGCCCATCGGGAGAAGAGCTGCCAGTCCTGGCGGGGGGCTCCGAGCAGATGGCAGATGATCGGGATCGGGTAGGGATCGGAGATCTCGGCCACGAAATCGCACTGTCCAGCCGGGTGCACCGCATCGATGAGTTCATCGATGGTGTGGCTCATGAACGGACGCAGTCGATTGGCCGCCGCCGGCGTGAACGCTGGCGTCACCAAACGGCGCAGGCGGGCGTGCTCGGCTCCCTCCGTTGCCAGAATCGATGGTCGGCGCTGCTCGAGAAAGCTGTCGGAGACTCCTTGTGATTGCGGAATCATCGACATCGCCGAGTGGAACCGCCGGTCCCGCAACACAGCTACCGAGTCCTCGTAGCGCGTCAGCGCCAGGCCCATCGGGGTACGGGCGAGCCAGTGCTTCTCACGGGCGGCATCGATGAGTGCGAAACGGTCGGCGCGATCCGTGGCCAAATCGCACGATGGCAGATCGAGCTCATGCGCGGAGATCGCGACCATTCCGCTCCTTCGGTCGAAGAGGGTGCTGCTGACGAGGTTGTGCCACCCTAGCGTTCACGACTTCGGCCGAGCGTCAACACACCGGGTCCGTGAAGGGTCGGTTCCGGTCGCCCATACTGGGGGAACCGCCCGGTCGGTAGCAAGGAGTCATGATGTCCACCATCGAGGAGTTGGCAGCCGAGGTGGCCTCGCTGCGGAGACGAATTACCTCCGCCGAGGGCGTACTCGAGATCCAGTCGCTCAAGGCACGGTACGGAGAACTCGTCGACCAACGCTATTCGGCCGGGGGCGTGGTGGACGAGGCATGGATGGGGCGCATCGCCGACGAGGTTGCCGCACTGTTCACGGTGGACGGGGTCTGGGATGGAGGGCCAGGGCTCGGGTCGGCCACCGGTCGAGCGGCCATCGCCGACAAGCTTCGCACCACCACCCTCAGTTTCTCCCGCCATCTGTTCGTGAAGCCGCGCATTCAGTTGGACGGAGACCGGGCCTGGGCCCGGTGGGACCTGCTCAGTCCCTGTCGTCGCAGCGATGGATCGTCGTATTGGATGTGCGGGTACGAGGACGACGAGTACATCCGCACCGCCGGCGTCTGGCTTCACCGCTCGATGAAGCTCACCACGGTGTTCATGTCACCGGTTGGCGAGGGGTGGACCAAGATTCTGGTCTGATCGGACGGCCCGTCGGTCTTCGGGGGTGGCGGTCCTTGCCTGCCAGGGGCAGCCGACTAGCGGCCCAATTCACCCACCCACTACGGTGGCGGGGCAACCGTTGCCTGTGGAAGTAATGATGGAAGTGGGTCGATGACCAAACAGATTCCCCTGGTCGACTACTTGGTGCTCGGGAAGGATCCCCACCTGGTGGCCAATGAATGCACCGCGTGCGGTGCCCGATTCTTCGATCGGCGCAACGCCTGTGCCAAGTGCGGCAAGAACCAGTTCACCAAGGCCGACATCGCCACCACCGGCGAGGTCCGCGCCTTCACCATCGTGGCCTTTGCCGCCCCCGGGGTGCCCGTCCCCTACGTGGCCGCGTTGGTGGACTGCGCCGGCACCAGCGTGCGGGGCAACCTGGTCAACGTCGAGCCGGACCCCGACCACGTCACCCTGGGCATGAAGGTGCGCCTGACCACTCAGGTCATCGGAACGGACGAGCACGGCACCGAGGCAATCGGGTTCGGCTTCGAACCCCTAGGAGGTTGAGCAACATGGCGTCTGACGACCTGTGGATCCTGGGCATCCACATGACCAAGTTCGGCAAGCATCCGGAGATGGACCTGGTCGACCTGGCTTCCGAAGCCGTGCTCGGTGCGCTGGCCGACGGGGGCGTCGAGATGCGGGACATGGGGGTGATCGGCGCCGGCAACCTGATGGCGGCCAACGCCGGCATCGGCCAGCAGCTGCAAAAGCAGGTGGGCCAAACCGGCATCCCCGTGTACAACGTGGCCAATGCTTGCGCCACCGGCGCCACCGCGCTGCGGGTGGCCTGCATGGCGGTCAAGTCGGGCGAGGCCGACATGGGTCTGGCATTCGGGGTGGAGAAGCTCTCGGGAGCTGGGCTCCTCTCCGGTGGCAGCCGCAAGCAGGACTCGGAAACCTACACCCCATCAGGTCGCTACGGGTCGGTCGCCCCGGTCGACGGCCGCATCGGCACCGAGACGATGCCGGGCGTGTTCGCCCAGATCGGGATGGAGTACGGCCACCGGTACGGTGGCACCAGTTTCGAGCTGTTCGCCAAGATCAGCGAGAAGAACCACTCCCATTCGACGCTGAATCCCCTGGCCGCGTACACCAAACGGATGTCTCTCGAGGAGATCATGGGCGACATCATGATCGCGTATCCCAACACCCGGCCCATGTGCTCGGCCAACTGCGATGGCGCAGCCGCAGCCGTGGTGGTCAGTGGATCGAAGCTCAAGACCCTCTCGTTGGAGCAGCAACGGCGGGCGGTGAAGATCTCGGCCTCGATTCTGACCACCGACCCGTGGGAGGAGTCGTGCCAGATCCTGCCCGACGTGAACACGCTGACCCGGAACGCCGCTGGCCAGGCCTACGAGCAGGCCGGCGTCGGGCCCGCCGATCTCGACCTGGTCGAGTTGCATGACTGCTTCGCCACCGCTGAGCTCGTGCACTACGACAACCTCATGCTCTGCGAGGTCGGCGGCGCTGTGGACTTCTTCAATTCGGGCGCAAGCTGGCGCGACGGATCAACCCCGGTCAACGTTTCCGGAGGCCTCGAGTCGAAGGGCCACCCGATCGCGGCAACGGGCATCGCCAACGTCTGGGAGGTGGCGACCCACCTGCGCGGCGAGGCGGGAGAGCGCCAGATCGCCGGGGCCAAGGTCGGGCTGACCCACGTCATCGGGCTGGGGTCGGCCTGCGGGGTCCACATCCTGGAGAAGGCGGCCTGAGCAACGTGAGCGGCGCGGCGCCGGCCGGCCACCGCCCGTCGACGCTGTCATCGGTGGGGAGGTCTGGACCCGCCGCCCACCAGGCCGGCGGCCGATGAACGTCGGGCACGCCACCGACGACGCCGTGGAACGGGTGCCGGACCGGGTCGCCCTGGCCGTGGACGGTAGTGAGTACACCTACCGCCAGCTCGAATCCCTCATCCGCCGGTCCAGTGCCGCCCTAGCCGCGGCCGGCGTGGGCCCCGGCGACCGGGTGGCCTTGGTGAACCTGGGGAGCGCGCTCTCGGTGGCCACCATCTTCGGAGCTGCCCGCCTGGGCGCGGCCACCGCCCAGATGAACGCCTATCTGACCGCCGGCGAGCTCACCCAACTGGCCGGGCTGGTCGGCGCCCGCGTCGGGGTGGCCGGGGCCGCGTTCGCCGACCGCACTGGTGAGGCCATCGATGGACCGGTCCTCGGCGAGGAGGAGGTGTTCGGGGCGGACCCCGACGATCCCGCCGGAGCCGCCTCGGTGGGGGGCGAGGAGGACACCGCGCTGGTGCTGTTCACCAGCGGGACCACCGGGCTGCCCAAGCCGATCGCCATCAGCCATAGCGTGGTCACCGACCGGCTGGCCTTCTATTCGAAGCCCATCGACCCCGACGCCGCCCAGTCGGTGGACATGATGTCGGCACCCATCTTCCACATCGGGGGAACCCTCGGCCTGCTCATCTCCCTGCATCAGGGGAAGAAGATCGTCCTCCTGCCCAAGTTCGACGCCGGGTCGTGGCTGTCGCTGGTCGAGCGGCACCGGGTGGCCCAGACCTTCGTGGTACCCGCCATGCTGCGCCGGATCCTCGACCATCCGCGCTTTGCCACCACCGACCTCAGCTCGCTCCGGGCGCTGAGCTACGGCGCGGCGGCGGCGCCGGTGGACCTGATCCGTCGGGCGGTGGCCGCGCTGCCGGACGTCGACTTCGCCAACACCTTCGGCCAGACCGAGACCCTCGGGGCCTACGCCGCCCTCACCCCCGAAGATCACCGGCGCGGGGACCGGCTCGCCTCGGTGGGAAGACCCCTCGCCGGCGTGGAGGTCAGGATCGTCGACCTGATCTCGGGGGAGCCGGTGGATCCCGGCGTCGTGG
>Ga0182018_10000184_pt1 | contig 82332 bp, 73 predicted proteins | sample 812P2MmetaG_FD_120490 | JGI IMG/M metagenome (GOLD analysis project Ga0182018, IMG submission 120490) | Permafrost microbial communities from Stordalen Mire, Sweden - 812P2M metaG | ecosystem: Environmental > Terrestrial > Soil > Wetlands > Permafrost | place: Sweden: Stordalen | collected... | reverse complement strand
TCGCTGGAGCGCAATGCCTGGTCCTCCTGCACTTTCTCCACGATGGCCGGCCCAAGGCGGGCCATCTCGTCTCCGGCGCGGCTCATCGCCTGCTTCATCTCAGCCGTGAACGCGTGAACGTCAAAGCTGTCTTCAAGCAGGTCGCCGGAATCCTTCTTCTCGGGAAGAGTCAGCGTCAGGTTCTGCTCTCTTTTCTCGCGCATTACAGTCACCGACGCCGCTCCGCTTGACGATGACCGCAGAGCGTGCGTGAAGTCGGAAGTATCATGCACCAACTGGTCGTTCACCTTGACCACTACATCCCCGGCACGAAATCCGGCCTTTTCCCCGCGGCTGCCTTTTTCCACCGAGCGCACCAGCACGCCTTTGCCGTCTTTGACCCCAAAGAAATCTCCCAGCTGCGGAGTGAGGTTTTCCACCATCAGGCCGCTGCGCAACGAGGAGTGGACGATGACGACGGAGACGGGAATGTCGAAGTCCGGCATCGCAGGCATCTCTGGCATCGCCGGCATCTCGAGCTTGCCACTCGTCCATGCCATCGATTTGTGCCGGTCAGCAAGTTGCACTTTGATGGTCATGGCTTGACCATCACGGCTGATGCCGAGATTGATGACACGGCCCGACGGTGTTTCCTTAATCATCCGGCGCAATTGAGCGGCACTTTCCACTGCCGTGCCGTTCACGCTTACGATGACGTCGTGCTCGTGCAATCCGGCTTTGCCGGCGGGAGCGTCCTGGTCAACCATGGTGACTTCCGCTCCGTGCTCTTCCTTGAGCTTCAAGTCTCCCAGGCGCTCTGGAGAAACGTCGGCGATGTCCACTCCGAGATACGATGACCCGCCGGTACTTTCCTCGGATCCCTCACCCCAGCTCCGGCTTTCTCCGCTGACGCGGGAGTCATCGGCTGGCTGCGCGCTCGCGACCAGCGAAATGACCACAGAAAAAAGACACATGCAAAGCAGGAAGCGATGGATCATAGTCCCTCCCGATTAAGAAAGTCGTTGGTCGTCAGGCGTTGGTCGTTGGCAAACTCTCGCAGTCGGCCGTGAGTGGCGAACGACTAACGACCACCGACTAACGACCGTTCCTAGCGGCTGACGCGGCGGAAATTGACATTTCCAGAATTCGTCCGCACCTTCAGCACCGGTCCGCCACCATTCAGTTGCCCCTCAGCAGTCACCGTCTTTGGCCCATACTGGCCGCCTTCACTCGACACGTGAATATCCGCGAAGTCGCTGCGGATGGTGTGGCCATTGGCGATTTCGATCTCCGCCCGGATGGAGATCGGCAGATCGTTCGCCAGATAGACGGTAATGTCGCCTGCCGAGGTTTCCAGTGTCGAATTGCTGCGAGTGCCATCACCCGTAGCCCCGAGTAACTTCACGACGATTCCACCAGCGGACGTCTCAGCCTGCACCGAAGTCGCTCCATCCAATTGGATACTGCCGCCGCCGGTCTGGGCCTGGACACGTCCATTCGACGAAGCCAGCCGAATGCTGCCCGCGCCCGTTTCAATTTGTGCCGGCCCTCCGATCTGGCCGAGGTCCACGCTTCCGCCACCGGTCGTGGCTTTCACCGTCCCGGTGCACTTGTCCACGCGAATGCTGCCCGCGCTCGTCTGCAACACGGCGCCTTGCAGGCCGGAAAGCACAACTACGTTTCCTCCTCCGCTTTGGGCGTTGATCTCGCCCTTCGCGGATGCGATTTTGATGTTTCCTCCGCCAGTCTGCAGGCTGACATTGCCTTCCACTTTACCGACCTCAATCGTGCCGCCGCCGGTCGCCGCTGACAATGCACCGCCGATATCGTCCGCGTGAATATTTCCACCACCACTTTCAAGATCGGCCCGTCCGGCAATCCCGGTCGTATTTACGTTTCCGCCCCCGGTCTCGACCTTGGCGGACTCCAGGCTCCGCGGCACATTGATGACAAAATCGTCGGCGCATTTGCGATCCCGGCCGCCCGAATCCGCCACAATCCACGCCGTGTCTCCCTTCACGGTGGCGCCGACCTTGTAAGACTCAAATTCGCGGCGAGCTTCCTGCTCTGAAGATGTATAGGCGCGTCGATGAATGACGTAGGTGATCCCCGCTTGCGATCCACCCTGAACCTTTATCGAACCCGCGTCCAGCTTCACTCGCAGATTCTTCGCCGCGCCCAGGTCTCCGGTCATTTCCTGGACCCAATTGCTGCCTTCGCGATACACACGAGTTTCCTGGCAGAGAGCCTGCGATGACAGCGCAGCCAGAAATATCGCGGCGCCGGCGAGTTTTATTGCGTGTCTCAATGAATATTCTCCTCAGCTAGTAAGTCGTTAGTCGCTGGTCGTTAGTCGTTAACAAACACTAGTCGTTAGCAGACATTCGCGGTCGGTAGCGAATCCCGAACGACCAGCGACCAACGACCAACGACCGCTCTTCAATCCATTTCCGGCATCTGCGCCAACATCGTCCGGGCTTGCGAGCGAATCGAAACATTCTGATCCGTCTGCGCCAACCTGGTCAGCACCGATCGCACATTGCTATCCGTCTTCATCGGTTCCACCAGCCGCAAGGCTTGCATCCGAACCCCGGAGTTGGCGTCGCTGATGAGCGCCCGCAGGATTCCATCCCGTACTCGCGGATCCTGCCGCACAAAGCCGCTCAGCCCGTCCAGCGCCTTCAAACGCACACCCGGATTGCTGTCGTTCTGCAAGGCATACATTAGCGCTTCCCGGACACTGGCATCATCGGGCGCTTGCGTCAGCAGATCCACCGAGTCCATCCGCACTCCCGAGTTGTAATTGTTGCGCGCCGCGAACAACAGCAACTGCTGGATGCGCTGGTCGTTCAGCGAGCCTTGCGCTTCCTGGGTCAAAACCGTGTCGTACTTGATGCTCACCTGATTCGATCCCGGCTCCTGCGTAACTGACCGGATACCCGTGATCGCAGACGAATCCACCGGTTGCGCCGAATTGCCGCTACTGCCACTGGTCAATTCTGCGGGGTATGCCGTTGCCGTATAGCTGCCGCTGTGCCCGGCCAGAAAGTTGTACGTCGCTCCAATACCGCCGCCAAATCCCACAATGAAGATCACCGCAGCCAGTGCCGGCGACATTCGAATCTGTCGCAACCACGTCATGGGCTCAAGAATCAGGCGATGCCAGAGGCCGCCCTGCTGCGTCGTTTCCAGCGCTTCCTGAAGCCGCATCCGCGATGCCGCCAGCAGGTTCGGAGTCGGCTCCGCCACCGTTTCTGAAAGCGTCGCGTGGAACTTGCGGGCCGCTTTCAGCTCGGTTGCGCACTCCGGACACCGCGCCAGATGCTGCTCTACCTCGTACCGGGCGTCGTCTTCCACCTCGTTGTACACGTAGAACAGAATATTCTGCCGCACCCAATCACATTTCATTTTCGTCTCCCTTCACGGGGACTATTTTCATACTCATCGCATCTCCGCCAGCGCGCCGCGCAGTTTTTGCGTAGCGCGAAACAACGTATTCTTCGCCGTCTCTTCCGTCGTATTCAACATCTCGCCCACAGTGCGCAATTTGAGGCCGTGATAATGCTTCAACTCGAACACCATGCGTTCGCGAGGCGTCAATCTCGACAACGCCGCGCCGATCTTCCGCCCCAGTTCCCGGCGCATCAGGTCGCGTTCCGGATTGGCCCCCGAGCGCGCGTCCGCGAACTGCTCCAGGCGGCTGTACTCCTCGCCCGACGCGTCCTCTGCGACCGGAGCGTCCTCTTTCCGCACGTTGCGTTTCCGCAGATGATCCAGGCAGAGATTGGTAACGATGCGGTAGATCCAGGTGTAGAAGGAACATTCAAAACGGAAGCTGCCCAGATTCTTGTAAGCCTTGAGGAAGGCTTCCTGATAGACGTCCTGGGCGTCGGACTCCGATCCCGTCAGGTGCAGCGCCAGCCGCAGCACCGACTGATCGTAGTGACGCACCAAGACCTCGAAGGCAGCCCGGTTGCCCTGCTGCGCCTCCCGGATCAAGCTCGTATCGTCAATGCGGTTGCCCTGCGCTGCCAAAGAGCCCCTCATATCGCTATACAACGTGGGGTTCCGGTTGCCGCTGCTATGTGCCGTTTGCCTCGGCCGGGAAATCTCGCCAACCGGATTTGCGATTGCGTAAGAATCGGCCGGCATTGTCTGTCTCTGTCCTTTTACAAGTGGTCAATCCTTGCCTTGCACAGAGATAGACGGGGCAGCAACCCGAACGTTAGCAGATTATCAGGAGTTGGCCCTCGGTTTGCTTGACAGTTGAAAACAGAGGCAAAGACAGGGCGAAAATCGAGGTTGTCCCGGTGTGGGGACGGGCGCCTCGCCCGTCCAAGCGAGCCGTGCCCGCTCTCCACTTGCACTTTGATTTTGGGTGGCGCAGCGGTTTACCGCTGCGATAACCGCACTATTTTGAGCAAGGCTTTAGCCGCTGAGGGCGTGGCTTTCGCTCAGCAGACTTTTTCCGCAAGCTAATAGCGAATCTATTCGATCGGACCAAACCTCAACCGCATTTCGTTCGTAGCCTCGAACCCAAGCTTTTCATACAAGGGACGGCCCTCGGCGCTTGCATGCAAATTCACGGAGCGCAACCCATGCTCTCGAGTCCAGGTCAAAATGGTCGACATGATTTGCCGCGCAATCCCTTGCTTCCGAAACTCCGGCTCGGTGTACACATTCAGGATCACCGCCCGCTCGGCGCATGGGTCTTTGGGGTTCGCCGGCCACGGACAAAGCAGGACACCTCCGCCGCCGGCGACGCGTCCCGAGGCATCCAGCGCCAGCCAATGGCGATACGACCCATCGGCCAGAGCGCACGCCAGCCACGGCCTTGCCACTTCCACCATGCGGTCCAGCTCTTCGACCGTGCCTTCTCCCATGTCGCGAAACATCGACCGCCGGTGATGAAGAATGATCGCCGACTCGCTCGGCCTTGCTTCTCGGATCGTGATGTCGGATTGTGTCATTAGCGCGCCGCGTCTCGAAAGCTCTCAACCAGGCTCTCAACCGGGCTCTCAAAATGTACAATAAAACACAGCCGAGGCTCACTGGATTCATGTACGAAGTAACTGTGGAAGACACATTCGCCGCCGGGCACTACCTGCGCAACTACAAAGGCAAGTGCGAGAACCCGCACGGCCATAATTACAAGATTCGTGTGACCCTCGCCGGTGCCGAGCTCGACAAGGCCGGCCTGCTGCTCGATTTCAAAGACCTGAAGGATGTTATGAAGCACGCCATCGACCGTCTCGATCACCAGATGATCAATGACATCGCGCCCTTCACCGTGATTAATCCTTCCGCTGAAAATCTCGCGAAATATTTCTACGACGAAACCAACACGCGCTTGAGCAAAGTGACGGACGGCAGGGTGAGAGTGAAGGACGTCACCGTTTTCGAAACCGACGTGACCACGGCCCGCTATTCGGAATAACACAGTTGCCAGTTGCCAGCTTTCAATTGCCAGTTTCTAGCCGCCTGACGGAGTCATCATGGGGCGATCTTATAAAGACCTTATCGCCTGGCAACGGGCAATGGATCTCGTGACGGCCACATATCGCTCGACCGCACGTTTCCCAAAGGAGGAGCAGTTTGGGCTAACGTCACAACTACGACGCGCAGCAGTTTCCATCCCGAGCAACATTGCGGAGCGGCAAGGCAGGCTGTCGGAAAAAGAGTTTCGACATTTCCTGGGTCAAGCCCGGGGCTCGCTGATGGAGGTCGAAACGCAACTCCAAATAGCACAAAACTTGGGATACATCGAGGCGACGCAAACGCTGGAACTGCTGAGCGCGTGCGCGGAGGTTGGCCGAATCCTAAACGGACTGATGGCGTCCATCTGCAAGCCGCCTGATTCCACGCAGTGACTGGGAACTGGCGGCTGGCAACTGGCACTTTCTCTTATGCAGATCACCGAGATCTACAAATCGCTGCAGGGTGAATCAACGCACGCCGGCCTGGCCTGCGTCTTCGTGCGTCTGACTGGATGCAACCTGCGCTGCTCCTGGTGCGACAGCGAGTTCAGCTTCTATGGTGGGAGAAAGATGACGCTGCAGGAAGTGCTTGCCGAAGTCGCTCGTCTAAGTCCGAGCGGCGGTCTGGTCGAAATCACCGGCGGCGAACCCATGTTGCAGGAACGCGAGGTCATTCCCCTGATGGAACAACTTCTGGACGCTGACTACCAGGTATTGCTCGAAACCAGCGGCGAACGCGTGCTCGCCCGGGTACCGAAACAGGTCATCAAGATTGTGGACGTAAAGTGTCCGCATTCCGGCGAGCCTGACACTTTCGCGCTTGAGAATCTAAGCACTCTCCAGCCGCACGATGAACTGAAGTTTGTCCTGACCGACCGCACCGACTACGAATTCGCCCGCGACTTCGTCCTGAATCACGAGCTGGCCGAGCGCGTTCACGCAATTTTATTTTCGCCTGCGTTTGAAAAAGCCGCCTCTGGCGCGCGCGACACTGCGCATTGCCAACTCGATCCGCAGGAACTCGCACAATGGATCCTCGCCGATAACATTCCCGCGCGGCTCAGCCTGCAAATCCACAAGTTGATCTGGGATCCCGCTGCAAAGGGCGTGTAGAGCAAGAGCCAGTTCCGCATATTAAATTTAAGTTGTCATACTGAGCAAAGCGAAGGACCTGTGCACTTGCTCTTGGCCGCGGGGATACAGAGGTCCTTCGCTTCGCTCAGGATGACAAGTGGATTTACATCAGAGGCGGCGTTACGCCGTCCGTGCCCGCACCCGGTTCTCCGCGCGCAGGTGCGCCACCACCAGCCGTATGTCGTCGAAGCTGACATAGGGCGGCACAGCGTCCTTAATGTCTCTCAGCCGCTCGACCCCCTGCGTCAGGCAAGCCGCTTCAATCAGCGGCTGCGCGTCGGGGGAAATCCACTTAGCATCCAGTTTCACTTGCCCGGTCTCGATCAGGCTCGCGACCGTGCAGACGATCGTCGAAATCTGCCGCGCCCGAATGCGGCCGATCTCCTCAAAGCTGCGACCCTCGTTCAAAAGCCGAAGCGTGTGATCCGCCGGACTCGCTTCCTTGGCGGCCATTGGAGCGGACCGCGCTCCATCATCGAAATTCCGCAAAATCTGCAGAATTTCCGCGCCGTAGACCTCCGCCTTTTTTTCACCAATGCCCGGCACTTGCTTCAGCGCCGCAAAATTGGCTGGACGCCGGCGGCACAACTCCTCGAGCGTGCTGTCGTGCAGGACAACGTACGCAGGCACGTTGTTCTCTCGCGCCATGGTCCGCCGCCACTCGCGCAGATACTCCGCCAGCGCCGGATTGGCTTCCGCCGGAGTTACATCTCGCACGCCCGATTTGTCGGATCCCAGCATCGGAGTGTAGTGACGCGGGGCTGAACGAGACGTCACTCGCGCCGCCACTTCGGGCAGTGGAGCGCTCACCTTCTCCTTCTTCAGCCACTCCGGCTTGGTGCCGCAATTGTCGCAACTCCCGCAACTCTCCCATTGCGGAGTCTCTCCGAAATGCAGGCAGATCTGCCGGTGGCGACAGGCTCGAGAATCCGCGAAACGGCTGATCACTCGTTTCCGCGCGGTCGCTCGCTCGCGCTCGGCGTCATCCGAAATTTTGTCGATGAAGTATTCCAGCAGAATGTGGTCCCGCTTCTGCCAGAGGAGCACGCAATCCGCCGGACGCCCGTCCCGCCCAGCGCGGCCCGCCTCCTGGTAATACTGCTCAATCGATTGCGGCAGAGACAGGTGAATCACGGCACGCACCGCGGGCTTGTTGATGCCGAGTCCAAACGCGATCGTCCCTACCAGCACCCGCACTTCGTCCGACATCCATCGTTCCTGATTCTGCCGCCGCATGGGCGTTTCCATTTTCGCGTGATACGGAACCGCCGCAATCCCGCTCTCCTCCAGGTATTCGACCGTTTCCTCCACCCGGCGAATCGTGGGCGAATACACGATCACGCTCTCCGCCGCATAGTTGCGCAAAGCGCGGCCCAGCAACTCCATCTGCGTCCGCGCCTCGCACTCCTGCACCACGTACCGCAAATTTTCGCGATGGAAGCTGGCGATGTAGCAATCCGGCTCGCGCATCTGCAACTGCTTCAGGATGTCGTGCCGCACCTGCCGGGTCGCGCTCGCCGTGAAGGCCGCAATCGGAAGTTTCGGAAAACTTGTGCGCAGCCGGCTCAGCTGCCGGTAGTCCGGGCGAAATTCGTGTCCCCATTGTGAAATGCAATGCGCTTCATCGACCGCAAAGAAACCTACCGGAACTTTCGCCAACCAATCGAAAGTATTTCCCGCTGCCAGCCGCTCCGGCGAAAGATAAAGCAGCCGATATTCGCCGCGCACGGCTTTCTCTGCCACCTGACGTCGTTCCGCCGGACTCTGCGAACTGTTGATCACGGCCGAGGGAATGCCCATCTGCGCCAGTTGTGCCGCCTGGTCCTGCATGAGCGCGATCAGCGGAGAAACCACCACCGCCGTCTTCCCCGAAATCACCGCCGGAAGCTGGTAGCACAGCGACTTCCCGCCTCCCGTCGGCATCACCACGCAGGCATCGTGCGCCGCCAGCAGGCTCCGGATAACATTCTCCTGCTTGGGGCGAAACTCGTGGTATCCCCAATAGCGCCGGAGAACTTCCGCCAGATTTGGAGCATCGGACATCCTTCCGGCAGTATAGCCTTAGACCTGTTTAGAAAGTCTGTGAGCATTCGCAACCGGAATTGTGATGAATCCGTGAGATCCACGTAGAGACGGACGCATTCGTCCGTCCAGCCGAGCGCAGCTCGGCAGCGGGCGAAAATTTATGATCAAAAGACGGATAAGCTGAGAAGCGCGAGAAAGAATGCCGCAGAAGTTAACAGTCCTCGGCGTAATCTCCGACACCCACGGCCGGTTGCGGCCCGAGGCCGTGCAAGCCTTGCGCGGATCCGACCGCATTCTTCACGCGGGAGACGTCGGCGCTCCTGAAATCCTCGAAGCGCTCGCACACATCGCGCCTGTGACCGCGATTCGCGGCAACATCGACACTGAACCATGGGCGCGCGCGCTGGCCGCAACGGAAGTAGTCGAAATCGCTGGCATATCGATCTACATGCTCCACAATCTCGCCAGACTCGATCTGAAGCCAGAGGCCGCCGGATTCCGTGCAGTGATCTACGGACATAGCCATCATCCAAAGATAGAAGAGAAGAACGGCATCCTCTATTTTAATCCGGGCAGCGCCGGTCCGCGTCGTTTCCACTTGCCAGTGAGTGTGGGGAGGCTGATCGTTGAGTCAGGAAGAGTGCGGGCAGAATTGATCGAGTTGAAGATCGTGTAGCCTGAAGGCAGCCTTTGATGGGTCCTAAGCCTGAAGAGAGAAAAGGCCGACTCGAAAGCCGGCCTTTTCTTGCTTCTAACTTTTCGCGGACAGGAGTGTCCGCGCCACACTACTTCTTGGGTGCGATTGCGTCCTTCGCGGCCTTGGCCACGCGGAACTTTACCACCGTCTTCGCCTTGATCTGAATCGGTTCGCCGGTCTGCGGATTGCGTCCCATGCGGGCCTTGCGATGCGCCTTCACCAGGCGGCCGAGGCCGGGAACGACGAACACACCATTCTTCTTCGTCTCTTTAATCGCGGTGTCTGCCAGGTGCTCCAGAAACGCTGCGGCAGTCTTGTTGTTGAGTTCGAGCTTCTCGGCCAGATGCCGAGTGAGTTGAGTTTTGGTCATACCAGATGCCATGCAATTCCTCCTTCAGGAACTTACAAATTTGCGTGTATGAGCGCATAGTAACGCACTGAGCTGTGGAAAACTAGCATTTTATGCAGATTTTATGCGGTCTCCAGCGAGGCACCCCCTGGAAAATGGGCATAAAATGGGGGTCCGGCCGCCGAAAAGCGCCCGGAACCCCAACACTCGCTCTGGAAAACGCCTCTCAACAACCAGGATTCGCCGCGATAAATGCGGCTTCCGTCCTTCTGGGAACCGGCGCGGCCAGCGGCGACCCACACGGAGACGCCGCGACCGCTTCTCCACAGCGAAACATTTCCTCGAGTCATGTGCTCGAAAAACTACCGGTTCGCGCTAGCTTCGCGCGCTCTCCCTTCGCTACACTGAGAACCATTTCGAAACCTTCAAGGAGAATTCATTCATGTCGGACGCAGCTCTCACTGGCAGCGAGTTTAAAAAGCAACTGCGCTCAGGCGCTCCAAAAATGGGCTTGTTCCTCAACTCTCACAGTCCGACGGTTGCCGAACAACTCGCACACAGCGGTTACGACTGGCTGCTCGTCGATACCCAGCACGGACCCATGAATTACGAGAAACTCTCGGCCATGCTCAGCGGAATCGCGAACGGCGGCGCAAAATCCCTGGTTCGCGTGGGCGGATATGACGACCGCCCCGGCATCCAGCAAGCCCTCGATCTGGGAGCCGACGGGGTTCTCGTTCCTTACATCAATACCGCCGAAGAGGCACGCCAGGCCATCAGTTGCACTAAATATCCAACCGTCGGCACGCGATCGGTTTACTTTCCCCAGCGCAGCATGAACAAGGCGGGGCTGCTCGGCTACGCCGGTAGCTGGAACAACGAGGGCATCATCGCGCTCCAGGTCGAAACCGCCTCGTGCATCGAGAATATTGAGGAGATCGCCGCCGTCCTCGGCGTCGACATACTTTTTCTCGGACAAAACGATCTCTGCATGTCCATGGGCCTCTACAATAAGTACGAGTTTCCGCACATGTACACTTCGCCGGAACTCGGCGCCGCCACCCAGAAACTGGTTGAACAAGCCCGCAAGAATAACGTCATTCTCGGTATCTTCCTCTTCGGAACTGCCCGCGTCGGCGAGTTTCTCGAAAAGGGTTTCACCTTCATCAGCGTCGGCAACGATCTGCACCATGTCTTGACCCAGACCGGCGCCTACGTCAACGACATTGAAACCGTCTCGAAAGAGAAAGGCAAAGTCTGGAAGAGAAGACCAACCGCGCTGTTCTAGGATGCTGGCCTGCTAGTGTGAAGACTGATCCGCTCGTGTAGGGACGGACGCACTCGTCCGTCCCAGCCGAGCGCCAGCTCGGCCCGCTGCCTGCAGCCCCAGCAACTTTGGTCGCTTGGTCATAACCTTAGTCCCCGCATTACGGTCACCGCGGATCCCTCCGCCAGAAAAGCGGACTGCGGTCTCCCACGGAGCACACCTGCTATTTCTTTTCCATAGAAGTTTCCCCCATCGCCATCAAATGCCGACTGCCGAACCCGCCAAACTTTCCAAGGCGGATGAGCAACGCGGTACTCCACACAACCACCGCGAGGCTGTGCCGCATATCCCCAGTAGTGCTCGGTGATGAACTGTTCGACCGATCCCTCGGCTGAAACTTCAGGAGCGCCGTCGGTTTCAAGGCTGATCCCGCCCCAGACGCGTTCGTTCCGCCACCGGTACACCACCCGCAAGCGATTATCGTCAAGCGGACAAATCTCGTGCGCCATGGGAAGAGCCACATAATTTTCGTTGTAGAACACGCGGGCGACGAACGCAATCGCCCGGCGTGGAACCATCTCGCGGATGAATACCACTCCTCTTCGGACTTCGTCACCCACCGGCCGGCGAACGTAAAACCGCAAGTTCACTTCTACGAAATTCGAGTACATCGGAACCGGCAGGAATCCGAACAGCTTTGTTTTTAGAAATTGGAAGCCAACGAGGCTGACAAAAACTTTGCCATTCCAGCGATCAAGTTCGGTTCCGGCAGGGACGAAAGGAAGAAGCAGACCGGCGTCCACTTCGTAGTTGAGCATGGCCAGGTATTGCCATTCCGCCGTAAGAAAAATTCCGTCGGCACTCGCGTAGTTAGGGTAGTCCGACTGCGCACTCCGATTCATCGGAAAGGCCCGCGCGCAAAAACAGCGCCTTACGGATCGTACACTGCGGTGTGCATGCCCGCACGCCGCGCAGCTTCCTGCATCTCGGAGAGTTTCTTCTGCTCCACATCGAGTTGTTCCTGCATTTGCGCCACCCGCTCCAGTTGCCGCGCCTGATCCCGGTTGTACGGTGCCGCGTTGGAGTATGCACTCGCGTCCACGAAACGAATCGATGCCTTGAACCTGTCGATGTGTGACTGCAGAGTCGCCACCTTATTTTTTTGCGTCAAGATCTGTCTCTTCCATTGGTCGGCCGCATGTTGTTCCGCGAGGCGCTTCTCCGCGAAACGGCGCTCCTCAGCCGTGCGATCCGCAGAAGAACGATCCACCGGACGATTTCCGGCGGCCTTGCTGCTCGCCGGCGGCGGCGCTTCGCGCGACCCCTGCTCCTGCGATCCCTGCTCGTGCGACGGCTGGTTCGCGTCCGGATCCTTGGGCAGGTTCGCATTCGTGATCACTCTCGGCTTTGCGGCGGATGCATCCTCGGCGTTCTGCTTCTCCCGGTTCTCGCGCGCGATGTCGCCGAGCGACTGCGCGTAGGCCACCGGGCTCATCAACATCGCGACTGCCAGGATCCTCAATAAGATTGGCTGCATAACGGTGGCTCAGTTGTTGGTCGCTAGTCGGTAGTCGTTCGGAACGCGTCGTTCGCCTCAACCTCGCGAACAACTACCGACCACTGACTAACGACCAACGACTGCCTCTCTAAGACTGTCCCCTAATCGTACCTCTGAATCCTGCGATCTCGAGCTATCGATATGCCTCTGTAGCCTATCGAAAGTGTCGCATCATCGTGGCCAACCGGCCATCTCCACGGCCATCTTAACGACCTTCTCCGGCGTCATCCCCTTCTCCCGCAAGTGCCGGATGCTCAGCGCATCCTGCCGTTTCGCCAGCCGTGCGCCGGCAGAGTCTCGCACCAGCGCGCAATGAAAATAATCGGGAGCCAGGTAGCCAGGGCCGGTATGCGCCAATGCACGCATCAACAGCAGTTGCCGCGCGGTCGACTTCAGCAGATCCTCGCCGCGAACGACCTCCGAGATTTGCATCGCCGCGTCGTCGGCCACGACCGCGAGTTGGTAAGCCGGAACATCGTCGCGCCGCCAGACCAGAAAATCGCCGAAATCGGTGCCCGCCAAGTATCGCCGCCGGCCCAGATTCAAGTCCGTGAACGCAACCACCTCGCCATCAGGAACGCGAAACCGCCAGTTCACACCGGCCGGTTCCGTGAACTCAGCCACATCCTTGCGCTCACGGCACGTTCCGGGATAAACCGGCTCATCGTCGGCGTCATTTGGAGCGCTCGCCGACTGCGCCAGATCTTTGCGCGAACAAATGCACGGATAAAGAAACCCGTCCTCCCACAGCCGGCGCCAAGCGTCCAGATAGTGCTTCCGGCGCTCGCTCTGCGAGTAGGGGCCATAGGCGCCACCACAATCCGGCCCCTCACTCCAACGAATCCCGAGCCAGCGCAAGTCCTCAATCATGGCGCGAGCAAATTCGGGCCGCGAACGCTGCGGATCCAGATCTTCATTCCGCAAGATCAAAGTTCCCTGATTCTCGATGGCCCGTTGTGCCGCGATCCAGAACGTCCTCGCGTGCCCAATGTGCAACAACCCGGTCGGCGACGGCGCCAGGCGGCCGCGATAACGGCGGGCAGCACTACGCGAGGAGTCGAGCGAAACTTCGTTCCCTGAAAAATTGTTCCCTGAAACATTGCTCACAGAAAGCATTCTAGCGGCAGGCGCCCCCGCTGCAGGCGGCGTGTTGCCCGCTACACGGTGTGTAAGGCGGCGCACACGACTCGCTCACACTTCGCTCAAAGCTCGCAGCTAAGTCATGCCTCATCAACAGCCGCCGTGGTGGCCGCTCTCTTGCCATATCACTTTCGCCTGCGCCAGCCGCAGAGGAGGTAACAAGATGGCAACGATTGGGAAGTCCACTAACCAGAACAGCGCGAACCGCGCAACTAACAACACACTCTCGGGGACGACACTATCGTCCTGGTCGCGCCAGCAAAAGCTGGCTATGATCGCAGGCTTCGCGATTCTCGGCCTGCTATTGGCGGTGAGCGCGTGCTCGAAGCAGTCTCCTAAACCGGCGCTGGTCGGCGTGTCCAGCCCCGGCTTGAACGGCCTAACGCCGAATTCAACCACGACAGCCTCACTTGCGCCGGCAAAGAAGACGCCCAGAAAGCGTCCCGCGAACGTCACTTACAGCGACGACAGCTCCGGAGTTTCGTTCCTCTATCCGCGCAAGTTCGCGTTGACCTCGGGTGGGGAAGAGCAGTCTCAGCTCGCCGTTCTGAGTGATGTGCCGATGAATTTCGTCCAGCCCGGTGGAGTCGCGGTGGCAACCGTCGCGCTGCCGAGCGCTTCGTATTCCGGCACGGACTTCGCTTCCGCTTATTTCCACGTGAACGTGAATCGTAATGTCTCCGAGCAGGAGTGTGGGCACTTCGCTTTCGTCGATACGAGCAACGCCGACGACGAGCCAGTCGACGCCGAGAAGGTCAAAATCGATTCGGCCAACATGGAAATGACTTCCAGCTTCGTCGCCAGCGCCATGAAGCAGATCGACACGCACTACTATCACAACTACGATCATGGAGCCTGCTACGAATACATCTTAGGCCTGAACACCGCCGGATTCGGCGCCAGGGATGGTATTGAGCATGTCAATCGCGACCAGGTTTTCGCCCAACTGGAGAAGATTCTGGCCACGGTGAAAATCAATCCAGTCGAGCGGGAACATCCCGCCGAACAGGCCGTCGGCGGCATATCCGATGGCAGGGAATAAACCCGACAGCCGCTAAAGCACCAGGGCCACGCGGAACCTTTGCGTGGCCTTTCCATTTTTTGCATCTTCGGCGGAGCATGCCACATCTGAGACTTACTCAAAGGATCTTGAATTGTTATGCCGAAAATAGCCCAACGGATTGGTTTCATTGCCGCGATCGTTCTTCTCGGAATCTTATCGGCGTTCGCGCAGACTTCAACCTGGAACATCGACCCTGCGCACTCGACCGCGCAGTTTACCGTACGTCACCTGGCCATCTCGAATGTCACCGGAAGTTTTACGAAAGTGACAGGAAGCGTCGTGCTGGACGAGAAGGACATCACCCAGTCGCAGGTCTCAGCCAGCATAGACGTCAATTCGATCGACACGCGGGTCGAGGCGCGGGACAAGGATCTCAAGAGTCCGCATTTCTTTGAGGTTGAAAAGTATCCCACTATCGAATTCAAGTCCAAACAGGTGGTAAACAGCGGCGGGAAGCTGCAGTTGATCGGCGATCTGACCATTCACGGAACCACCCGCGAAGTCACGCTCGACGTTGATGGGCCCACGCCTGCTTTAACCGATCCGTGGGGCAATTGGCGCCGTGGAATTTCGGCGACGACTGCGATCAACCGCAAAGATTTTAATCTGACTTACAACAATCTTCTCAAAACCGGAGAAGCGGTGGTGGGAGATAACGTCAAGATCCAGATTGACGCGGAGATAGTAAAGAAGAAATAAACGGTTATCATCGACCTGTGGTTACCAATCGCGTCGCGAAGAACAAACTACAACTTTTGCGTTCCGAGAAGCTGAACCAGTTTGGCTGGCTGGTGCACGCCTTCTCGACGCGGCATGGCGGGGTGTCGCGCGCCTTCGGCGGCGATGCGCTGAATCTTGGCTTTACGCAAGATGATTCGCGCGCGGCCGTCGAGCGTAATCGAGAGCTTTTCCTCAGAGCACTGGGCGTGGCAAACGGACGCAAAGGGTGGCCACTGGTTTCGCTGCGGCAAATTCATTCCGATTTGATTCATCGAATTGAGGGAATAAGAATTGACGGAATGCGAGTTGACGAAGCACGAGCGGATCGAACGCCCGACCAGCTCTCGGCAGGGGATGGCATCGTCTCGGACACGCCGGGAGTGCTGGTAACGGTGCAGACTGCCGATTGCCTTCCCATTATTCTTGTGGATCCGAAACGGCGGTCGGTTGGCGTGTTTCACGCGGGCTGGCGCGGCACGGTCCAGCGGATCGTTGAGAAAGGCGTCGGCGAGATGCGAAAACACTTCGGGAGCGATCCACGCAAGCTGGTGGCGGCGATTGGGCCTGGTGTGCAGGGGTGTTGCTACGAAGTTGGTGAAGAAGTGCGCACCCGGTTTGAAGCGCAGTTCGCCTACGCCGGCAGCCTGTTCCGCGAGGAAAAACAATCGGATCCGGTGCGGGAGAAATATCCGTTGCTGTTCCTGACCGCGCGTGCGCCGGGACACAGCGAATTGCCGGTGAAACTTTTTCTTGATCTGGTAGAGGCAAACCGGCGACAGCTTCTGGGCGCCGGCTTGACGGCAAAGAATATTGATACGACGGCGCCATGTACGGCATGCCATACGGCACTGCTGTTCAGCTTCCGGACGGAGAAGGGCGTGACGGGGAGAATGATGGCGGCGGCAGGGATCAGGCCGGAGTGAACGCCTATCGCGTTGTTTCTTTCACCATGGCGCAAGTGCGGCAAGGAGCACTCGGATTCCAGCGCGAACTGAGCGATGCGTTGCGCGAACATCCCGAAATCAAAGTGTATTCGGTGAGCCCCTTCGACCTCGACGAACGTCGCCGATTCAAAGATCGATTTGGAGGAGATATCGTGTACTTTTTCAACAACGCGGCGTGTCAGGAATGCGATCGACGGAGACTCGACCTGCAATTCCTGGCGGAAATCTCCGAAGAAGAACTGCCTCGCCGACGAACCCTGGTAGTCGGCATGCCGGCCCGGTAGCACGAAGCTTCGTTCCACAACCTTCATTCCACGATCTTCGTTCCACAATCATTCACCGGTCATTCCACAATGGCTAAGATGTCGCCGGGGTTCACGGACGCGCCCGTGGTTGCCGATAATTTTTTCACGACTCCCTTTCTTGGAGACTTGATTTCATTTTGCATTTTCATCGCTTCCACTACCAGGATTCCCTGGCCGGCTCCGACTTCGGAATTTTCCGTGACCAGCAGCCGTACGATGCGGCCGGGCATGGGCGCGAGGATTTTTCTGGGGCCTTTTTCGTCAACAGCACCACGGTTACGCGACCGCAGCGACCGAGGATCACGCAACTCAACCGCGAAGCGGGTATTGCCGACCCAGACGTGGAGATCGCCGGCCGTCTGCTCACACTTGATTTCGTACGAGTGTCCTCCGATCAGCAGGGAGATAACATCGCGTCGCGTCATCACTGCATCGATGGGGATTGATCGGCCGTCCAGACGGCATTCCCATCCGCTGGAGGCTTTTTCAAGCTCGAGCCGGTGGGGCTGGCCATTCACGATGACTTCATAAACCATTTTGGCCCTGTGGTGCGAACTGCTGATTACTAGATCAGCGCATCCCTTCCAATCGTCCCTGCTGTTTCCAGTTCGATGGAACTGAACTCGGATTAACACCGCCGCCATCCTTGCCGACGGGCGAAGCTGGATCGAGCACGGCAAACATTCCTGCCGCAATTGCGGCAATCGTCTCGGGAGCCTCGCCCTCATGCTCCGCCGTGAGCGAGGGGACGTCGGGCGCGCCTTTCGCGACCAGGCGTTCGAGATAGCCGGTATCGAGCCTTCCTGCCCGGAAATCGCCATCGCGCAAAATGTGCTGGAAGAGCGAAATATTGGTCTTGATCCCGGCCACAAAATATTCGTAGAGCGCGCGCTCCAGTCGCATGATGGCTTGCTGTCGATCGGCTCCGTAGCCGATCAGCTTGGCGAGCAACGGGTCGTAATCCATGGGAACGGTCCAGCCTTCGTACATGCCACGGTCGAGACGGATTCCCGGTCCCGACGGCGAGAGCAGCAGCGTGATTTTGCCCGGGCTTGGGAAATAATTGTTGTCGGGATCTTCGGCGTAGATGCGGCACTCGATGGCGTGCCCGCGAATCGAGACGTCGGACTGTCCAAACGGAAGCCTCTCCCCGGCTGCGATCCGGATCTGCAGGTGCACAAGGTCAAGCCCAGTCGTCAGCTCGGTGACCGGATGTTCCACCTGCAGGCGCGTGTTCATTTCGAGGAAGTAAAAATTCTTTTGATTGTCATTCTTTGGACTATCGACGAGAAACTCCACGGTGCCGGCATTGGTGTAGCCGGCGGTGCGCGCGACTTTGACAGCAACTTCCCCCATGCGGCGGCGCATGTCGGGATCGACAATCGGCGAAGGCGACTCCTCCAGAACTTTCTGGTGCCGTCGCTGGATGGAACATTCCCGCTCGCCAAGCCAGACGATATTCCCGTGCTCGTCGGCCAGCACCTGCATCTCAATGTGGCGCGGATTGACGATCGCCTTTTCGATGTAGACTTCGCTGTCGCCGAAAGAACTCTGCGCCTCGCTCCGGGCGGATTCGAGGCCGGAACGAAGTTCTCCCCGGGCGTGTACGAGGCGCATGCCTTTGCCACCGCCGCCAGCCGCCGCTTTCAGCATCACGGGATAACCGATGCGCTCGGCAACTTTTTCGGCTTCTTCGGCCGAAGCCAGGCCACGCGAGGTCCCGGGAACGAAGGGCACGCCGGCTTTTTCCATCTCCTGACGGGCGCGGGTTTTCGAGCCCATCATTTCCATGGAGTGCGGAGCCGGGCCAATAAATTTCACGCCCGCATCGGCGCACGCCTGGGCGAACTTCGCGTTTTCCGAGAGGAAACCATAGCCGGGATGAATGGCCTCGGCGCCGGAGCGTTTGGCCACATCGAGGATCTTGTCGATCCGAAGATAAGACTCGGCTGCCGGCGCCGGGCCGATGGCGTACGCCTGGTCGGCCTTAGAGACGTGGAGCGCGGCGCGATCGACGTCGGAATAAACGGCGACAGTGCTGATACCCATTTCACGGCACGCGCTGATGATGCGCACCGCGATCTCTCCCCGGTTGGCGATCAGAATCTTCTTGAACATTTATTAGGTTGCCGCCCTGATTTTACCTGTGGGAACGCGGGCCTGCATGCGCCTCAAAAGCAAAAGGCCTCGCGTTTCAGAAATGCGAGGCCTTGGTTCTGGGGGTAAAAGCTGACTTACTGCTTCTGGTCCATCACGATTCCACCCGGTCCAGCTTGTTTTTCTGCCTTAGCCTTCTTGGTGGCCATGGTTTTGTCGACCCACTCGTCGGCGGTCTTCAGATCGGCGGAGCGAGCGGCCGGGTCATCGCAATCGATATCGGCGCGTTCCCGGTACATCAGGTTCAAGTAAGCCATAGCGTCGTCGTAGTCGGGACGAAGCTGGAGAGCTTTGTTTAAGTTATCGATACCTTCCTGAACGTTGGCGGTATTTTTCTCTTTCACCATGGCACAAACCTTCTTGTCCTTGGCAGGCAGCGACTCATCGGGCTTCATGCCGAGTTTGGCGCGTTCTTCCTGACGTGGCACATAGGTCTGCGTCCAGTCGATGACGGCGACGGAGTAGTAGGGCTCGGGGTCATTGGGATCGACCTCGGATGCTTTTTTGTAGTACTCCTTGGCCTGGTCAAATTTCTTCATCTGCAAGTAGAGATAAGCGATGCCCTTGATGCTGTTGATGTTCCTGGGATCGACCTGCAGCACTTGTTTGTACTGGTCAATCGCCTGCTCGGCGTAGTGGTTGTTTTCGGGAGTATCGGCGCCCGGGATGTACTGCTGGGCAAAGGCCGTGGCCAGATATAAGCGAGCATTGATTAGCGAGGGATCAAGAGCGACGGCTTGCTGGAAGTGATCGATCGCCTGCTCGAACTTGGAATTCTTATAGGCCTGCACACCCTTGTTGAGATGGTCGCGCGCCTTCAGCTTGTTACAGCCGGTGCTGGAGAGCATCACCAGTGCGGCGGCGAATACCACCAGGATCCTTTGAGTCGTTTTCATTGCTTTGTGAATCTCCCTTTGCGGCGGAGTGCAAGAATCTGGAGCCTTCAACTGCGCAGGCCGAGCTCGCGACACGGCCGTCGCTCCCACCTTTAGGACGTTTCTAGCCGCCCGCTTCGATTTTGGCTGTGATCAAGCCGACTTTGTCCACACCGGCCGAATGTGCGATGTCAATGACGCTGGCGACGTCGGCAAAGGGCACATTGTCGTCGCCCTTCACGAACATGACCTTTTCGGCGCGGGTCTTGAAAATGTCTTCCAGTCGACCCTGTAAAGTCTCCCAGGTCGCCTCGTCCTGATTGATTTTGAGTCCGGGAGGATTGCCGGCGCCGTGGTCGATCAACTGCACCACGATGGTGCGATCGGGAGTTTGCTGCTGTTTCTGATCCTTCGGCGGAGGCTGGGGCACCAGTGCGTCCAAACCCTTGGGCGTCAGGGGAGTAATCACCATGAAAATGATCAGCAGCACCAGCAGAACGTCAATCAGCGGCGTGACGTTCATGTTCGCGTTCTGGCCCCCTTTGGAGCCCATTGCCATAGCCATAACGATCTCCTCTAATGCCTTTGCGTGCTATTGCCCGCCCGTCGGTGCCGGTGGAGCGGCGACTGGCGGTGGGGTAAACCCGGTCTTCTTTTGCTCCGTCAAAAGACCGAGCTGGTCAACACCGGCCGCGCGCACATTGTCGACCACTTCGACCACCCAGCCGAACTTCGCCCGAGCGTCGGCCTTCAGAAAGACGCGTTTGTCGGTGCGGTTCGCCAGGCGATCCTTGATCTTCTGCGTCAGATCGTCGGGATTGATGGGATCGGTGCCGAGGAAGACCTTGTCGTCGCGAGTGACCGCAATTTGTATCGCGTCTTCTTTGTCGGCGTCATGCATATCCTCGGGGTTATTGACCTGCGCCATGTCCACTTGCTTGCCGTGTTGCAACATGGGAGTAACCACCATGAAGATGATAAGCAGCACCAGCATCACGTCGACCATCGGTGTGACGTTGATGTCAGAAGTGACGTTGGCGGCTTCGTTTCGCTTTGCTAATGCCATGAAATTCTGTCTCCTGCGTACGCTTGCCCCAGCCGCGCAACCTTGTGATGCCGAGGGGCGGGGAACCGGGCGTCTCCGCCCGTCCCCCACCGCTTCAGCAACTCATGTTCAGCAGCTCAAGGGTGCGACAACCCGGCCTTAGGACCGGCGCATGCTCCGGCGCTTGAGGAAGTAATCGATCAGTTCGCTCGAGGAGTTATCCATCTCCACGTCGAACGCTTCCACGCGACCGGTCAAATAGTTGAACATCATGACCGCCGGAATGGCCACGAACAGGCCGACCGCGGTGGTCACGAGCGCTTCGGAAATACCGCCGGCGACGGCAGCCAAGCCGGTCGCCTTTTCCTTGGCGATGCCGTTGAAGGCGTTCAGAATGCCGACCACCGTTCCGAACAGTCCCACGAAGGGAGCCGTCGAACCGATCGTCGCCAGACCACCCAATCCGCGCTTCAATTCGGCGTGGACGATCGCTTCGGTGCGCTCCAGGGCGCGCTTGGAAGCTTCAATGGTCTCTCCGGGAATTTCACCCGGGCTGTCCTGGTGGGCCTTGAATTCCATCAGGCCGGCCGTGACAACCTTCGCCAGGTGGCTTTTCTTGTTGCGCTCGGCGACTTTGATCGCTTCGTCAATCTTGCCTTCGCGCAGCGCTCCGGCAACCGCGGGAGCAAACGAACGAGACTGATTGCGGGCGGCGTTGAAAGCCATCCAACGGTCAATCATCACGCCGATCGACCAACCCGACATGATGAACAGAATGATAACCACGACTTTCGCCAGAAGACCCATCTGCTTCCAGAGCGAAATCGGGTCCCAACCAACCGAGCCCTGATCTTGAAAGAGCCAAGCGGCGAAAAGATGGAAGTTACAGAGTGCGACTGTTGCCAGGTTCGCTACCATGAGTTGCTTTTCCTCCTCGGAACTATTTCGAACTTGTCTTAAACTGCTTCCTAAATTATTTCTGGCCTTGCGGATACGAGGTCTACCCCGCACCAGTACGTGGCGGGAGACGCGGCAAGCCGCGTCTCTACGCGGAAATCGGCGCCTTGCGCCCTTCCAGCCAGCGGATCAGGACCTCTTCCGCAACCACCTGATCTGAACCCTTTGATGCCAATAAAGCGAAAGTGGGCGGAATCGCCCTCGGGTGTCAAAAAACACCCTGGTTTCCCGTCTCGGGCAATGGTAGGACGGGGAAGGCTTCAAATCGCCATAACCTCAACCAAATACAGGCTGGTCCCGAAGAGTCTAGCTTCCGGACAAGCTGAAATTCACATCTACCTGGGTCTCCACGGCCACCGGCTCGCCATTGAGCAAGTACGGCTTATAGCGCCACTGTTTCACGGCTTCAATCGCCGCCGGCGCCAGCATAGGGTGCCCGCTGATTAGCTGCAGGTTCTGGATCGTGCCGTCCTTGCTGATTTCCGCCTGCAGGATGACGTGCCCCTGAATGCGGGCCTGTTTTGCCAGTTGAGGATAATTAGGCGTCACTCTCTTGATCAAAAGACCGGTCGCCACGCCGGTTGACACCCGAATGCGTTGCGGGGTCGCTACTTTGGGCACGGCAACATTGGTCGAGCTGAGAATGCTGCCCATCACGCCGCCCGTTGAGCCTCCGGGCACGCCGCCCGGGACACCGCCCGGGACGCCACCACCGAGATCGGGTGGGGCTTCCTCTTCTTTGATCATCTGAACTTTCTCTGGAATCTTGGTCGGCGTGCGCAGCTGGCCGTTAATGACTTCGCTCTGGATCTTCACGACCTTGGGAGCAGCCGCCGGCGGTGGTGGCGGCGGCGGGGGTGGTGGCGGGGCGACCAGGAACGTCATGGTCAACGACTTGGGCAGGGCGTCGGTATAAATCAGAGGGATCAGGATCAGGACCCCGACCAGCGCGAACTGCCCGAAAAAGGAAAGAATCGTGGTGCTCAACCGCTTGGTCTTTAGCTTGTTGCCTGACTCAATGAGGCTGTCCTCAAACATACGCTTCTCCTACACCAGACCTTACGAGAACTTAGACACCGACTGCATCCTCTTTGCTCCCGGTCTTTCGAAACCCTGTCTCTCCGGGCAGGCCAATGATTCTACGCCACATGGCCCGGATCAAACCTTTACTTTTTCCTTCGGCGCCGGGTTGCTCCCCGACCGCAGCGGCATGGCGATCGGCGGCTTGCCCCGCCCAGCCCGCCATTCCTGGTAGGCGACCAGAATCGGGGCGGCAATCGCGATCGAGGAATAGGTCCCGATCACGATTCCGATAACCAACGCCAGGCTGAAGCCACGCAACACCTCGCCGCCAAAAAGAAACAGAGCAAGCACGGTAAGGAAAGTCAGGCCCGCTGTCAAGATGGTTCGACTCAAAGTCTGATTAATACTTTTGTTGACAATGTCGGCCAGTTTGTCCCGCCGCAGCAGCTTGATGTTCTCCCGGATGCGGTCAAACACAACGATGGTGTCGTTATTGGAGTATCCGATCAGGGTCAGGATGGCGGCAATCACGGTCAGGGATATTTCCCAGCCCAGGAGCGAGAAGGCGCCAACCGTTATCAGAGTGTCGTGGAAGACCGTCAAAACAGCGGCGACACCGTAGATCCATTCGAAACGCAGTGCCAGGTAGATCAGCATTCCACCCAGCGAATAAAGTGTCGCCCGGATCGCCTGCCCACGCAGTTGCGCCCCAACCTGCGGTCCGACAATCTCGACATTGCGAATGCCGAAGTCGGAGACAAAGTAGCTGTCCTGCAGCGAAGCGAGCACTGCCGGATCCGCCACACCCTTCAGCTCGTCAAGCGAGCTGAGCACTCCGCCTTTCGTCTTGTCGCGATAGTCAACAATGGCCTGCGCGATGGCGGTATAGCGCGGACTGGCGTCGGCGCCGAGATGGAGCGGATCTTTCTCCAAAAGATAATTCTGGATGTTGAGGGAGCTGGAGTTGTTGAGATCCCCCTTGCCCGGGGTGGCATTGCTTTCCAATGCCTGAATGATCTGGATCTTGCCCTTATCGAGAGCCTGCTCGCTGGTCTCCTGAATATCGAGCGAGATCAGAACCTCGTTGCTGTTGTGAACCTGGTCATAGGCCTGAACGCGGGGATTCTTCAAGCCGGCGCCATCCAGCTCCGCGTGGATGGCGGCCACATCGGGCGTGTGCGCGTACTTCACGTAGACCAGCGTGCCGCCGCGGAAGTCCACACCCAGCGGAATGCCATGCCAGAACGCCATGGAAAGCAATCCGGCCACGCTGAAGATCAGCGAGAAGGTCAGGAAGTACCACTTCTTTCCGAGAAAATCGATGTTTGTGTTCCTGAAAAATTCCACGCTGCTTAGATCCCTTCAAAATCAGTCGATGGTCGTCAGTCGTTCGGAATGCGTCGTTCATTTCAGTTTCGCGAACGACCGCCGACCATCGACTAACGACTGTCCTAAATACTCAACGCTTCGCCGCGCTGCTTGCGGCCCAGCACCCAGTCAAAAATCACGCGTGATACAAACACCGCGGTAAACAGATTCGCGGCCAAGCCAAAGACCAGGGTCGTGGCAAAACCCTTGACCGGGCCCGTGCCAAAGAGGAAAAGAATCGCAGCCGAGACGATGGTCGTAACGTGCGTATCAACGATGGTGATCCAGGCATGCCCGAATCCCTGTTCCACCGCCGAGGGCGGCGTCTTGCCGTTTCTCAGCTCTTCGCGGATACGCTCAAAAATCAGCACATTGGAATCCACGCCCATACCAACCGTCAGAATGACGCCGGCGATGCCCGGCAGCGTCAGCACCGCTCCGAAATATCCCATGAACCCAAGCAGAATGATCAAATTCAGAATCAGCGCGATGTCAGCATTCACGCCCGCCCATCGGTAATAAACGAGCATGAAGATGAGAACTGCCAGCATTCCGGCTACCGCCGCTCGCACCCCGGAACGAATCGAATCGGCGCCGAGCGACGGGCCCACCGTGCGCTCTTCCAGATACTTGATGCCCGCCGGCAGAGCGCCGGAACGCAGCGTCATCGATAAATCCTGCACCTCTTGCTGGGTGAAGCGCCCATGAATGATGCCCTGATCATGGATCGGCTCCTCGATGCTTGCGACCGACTGAACTTTATTGTCCAGCACCACGGCCAGCGAATCCTTCACGTGGGCGGAAGTAAAGGAATAGAACTTTCGGCCGCCTTCGCTGGTCAGAATAAATCGTACCGCCGGCTGCCCGTTCTCGTCCTGACTCGGTTCCGCCGTACGCAAGTCACGGCCAGTCACGGCCGACGCCCGCGAGATCAGATACCACACTTCACCCGTATCGCTATCGCGCGGGTGCAGCGGTTTTCCCGGCATCAGCACCGAGTCCGGAGGCAATTTGCCGTCATTCTGCTGATAAGCCGCAGCCTCGGTCGAATACGGCCCGCCCAGCGACTGCCGGATTTCAAGCATCGCCGTCGACTGCATGATTTGCTTCACCCGCGCCGAATCGTCCACGCCCGGAAGCTGCACCAGAATCTGATGCTCGCCAAGCCCGTTCGTCTGAATCACCGGCTCGTTCACGCCCAGTTGGTCGATTCGGTTACGGATGGTCTCAATGGCTTGATCAACCGCCCGATCCTTCAACTCGACGAGGCTGTGCGGCTTCATCGCCACCGTCCAGGAATTCTCCGCGCCCGACGTCGCATCGTAATCCGGCAATCGGTCGGCAATAATACTCTTGAAATCGCTCGTCTGATCTGGCGGAACGCCCTTGACCACGATCATTTCGGGGTGGTTGACCGGATCGGGCTTGGTAATGTCCGCGTAATTGATCTTGCGCGTCCGCATGTCTTCCTTCAGCCGCGCCTCGGCATTGTCGGAATCGACATTGACCGCGTCATTGACCTGCACCTGCAGGATCAAGTGCATGCCGCCACGAAGATCGAGCCCCAAACGAATACGGTCGGTGACCAATGCCAGCGGATTATGCCCCGACCATGCCCACGGCGGCCCGAAAATCCCCGCCAGGCACAGCAACAGGATTCCTACGATAACAACCAGCTTCCAGGTCAGATTCTTATTCATGAAAATCCAGTCGATCGTCTTTGGTCGTTAGTCGTTAGCAAACCGCCCGAGCCTGGCGCGCTCTTCGAACAACCAACGACTGGCGATCAACGACCAAAACTACTTTCCTTCCTCCGCCGTCGTCACCGACACCACCGATGACCGGCTGATTTCGAGCTTCAGATTGTCGGGCGGCACGCGCAAGGTCAGCGCATCGTCCTTGAGGCTGATAATCGTTCCGCGCAGGCCGCCGCTGGTGACGATCTTGTCTCCGTTTTTCAACTCGCCCAGCATGGCTTGCCACTTTTTCTGCTTCCGCTGCTGCGGCATAATCAGTAAAAAGTAGAAAATGGCAAAGATGAACAGCAGGGGTGCCAGCCCAAGCAGACTCGTGCCACCGGGTAGCTGCAACCAGAACGCCAATCCGCCAGCCACATCCGTCCACATGCCAGACAAAATGATCTCCACCCCCAAGTCGATCCTGTGTAACGAAATAGGTAATAAAATGACCGACTAAAACCGCTCCAGTCTGAAGTCCCTTCCAGGACTAGCCGAGCGGAACTCGGCACAAGTTTGCCGCTTTTGCCGAGCAACTTCGCCGCTTATCTTTCTCTTCTCAACCGCGGGAATTCTTCTCTTCTAAGGCCGGAGAATCCTACACTTTGCAGCAGAACCCGGCGATGCCGCGCCCGGGGTTCGCTTCGGAATGGCACAGAAAGAAACTGAGCTGATCCCTAAGCTAAATAGAATGCCGGACGCTTCGCTGGGTGTCAAGGCAGGTACATCGAATTGTGCGCCGAATTTGTGCGCTCCGAATTTACATTCGGGAACCGCCGTCGCCAAGCGGATGGCCTGCCCGAATCCAGGCGCGAACGGTTCGCATGGTGGAAAGGTAGTAGTGCAGGTTGTGCACCGTGTTCAGAACCTGCGCCAGCAGTTCGTTCGCGGCGTAAAGATGACGCAGATAGGCCCGCGAATAACGCTGGCAGACGCGGCAATCGCATGCCGGATCGAGCGCGCTTTCGTCCCGCGCGTACCGGGCCTGCTTGATCGAAACCTTGCCTTCCGAAGTAAAGAGCAGCCCATGGCGGGCGGCGCGCGTGGGAAGCACGCAATCCATCATGTCAACGCCCGCTTGCGCGTACTCGGCAATCTCTTCAGGAGTGCCGACTCCCATCAGATAGCGCGGCCGGTCGGAAGGAAGATGCTCCAGCGTGGATAAAACGATGTCGCGAGTCAGCTCGCGAGGCTCGCCCACGCTCAGCCCGCCGATCGCATATCCGGGAAATCCAATGTCGATGGTGCGCTCCGCAGATTCGCGCCGCAACGCCGCGTCCATCCCGCCCTGCACGATGCCAAACAAAGCCTGGGTTTTCCCACAGTTGTCGTCCTTCCCATTAAGGGTGTCATCCTGAGCGAAGCGAAGGACCTGCTTTTGCTGACGGCTGATGGCTGACGGCTGACAGCTCCCCCAAGGCACCTCACCCTTATGCTCCTCAAAATAACCCTTGCAGCGCGCGGCCCAGCGCAAGGTCAGCTCCATCGAAGCCCGCGTCCGCTGAGCGTCCGCCGGATATTCGGTGCATTCATCAAAGGCCATGATGATGTCAGCCCCGAGGCCAATCTGAATCTCCATAGCCTTTTCGGGGCTAAGAAAATGAGCAGACCCGTCAAGGTGCGAACGAAACGCCACGCCTTCTTCGCTGACCTTGCGCAGCTCATTCAAGCTGAACACCTGAAACCCGCCCGAGTCCGTGAGAATCGCCCGATCCCAAGACATGAACCGGTGCAGCCCGCCCATCTGCCGCACCGTCTCCATCCCAGGCCGTAAATAAAGATGGTAGGTGTTGCTGAGCAGAATCTCGACGCCAAGCTCTTCCAGCACATCCTGCGAGACGCCCTTGACCGAGGCCAGGGTTCCGACCGGCATGAACACCGGCGTCTCAACGTCTCCATGCGGAGTGATGAGCCTGCCGGCACGAGCCAAGCCGCGGGTAGCGTCAATTTCAAGTTTGATGAACACTGCGGAGGATTCTAAAGGATTGCCGAGGTCAGAGGTCTGATCGCAGAGGTGGAAGCGGGCTCTGGCTGATAGCAGGTGGTTCCAGAGAGCTAGTCTGTTCGAGCCATGTTCCGTTCATCTTCCATTTCCAGGGGGTGGGTTCTAACCTCTGCAATCTGACCTCTAACCTCTGACCTCTCGTTCCTCACTTCGCGTACAGATTCTTCACCACCTCGCCGCCCTTCATCACAAACTTCACGCGTTCGAGAGTAGTGACGTCCGCCAGCGGATCGCCATCCACCGCCACGATGTCAGCCCATTTCCCGGGCTCAATCGTCCCGACCTTGTCGGACCACCCCAGCAGATCGGCGTCGTTGACCGTCGCCGCCTGGATCGCCTGCAGCGGCGTCAGTCCCAGTTTCACCATGACCGCGAATTCATGCGCGTTCAGCCCGTGCGGATACACCGCCGCATCGGTTCCAAATCCGACCTTGACTCCCGCGGCAAACGCGCGCGACGTTCTTGCGCGCGGCGGGCATCACGGCCCGTCCCTTGGCAATCAGTTCCGCAGGCGTGCCGATCCTCTCCGCATTTTCCAGAAACCAGTCCGCGAGATAAAGCGTAGGCACAAGACAAGTGCCGTTCTTCTTCATTTCAGCAATGGCCGCGTCATCGTTTGCAAGCGGTTTCGAATCCCACTCTCTCCGCATATAGTCTGAAGTGCAGAGAAATCCGCTAGCTGTTCCCCGACAAATGAAGGACTTAACCGAGCACGGTCAGCAATCTAAGTCCACGTAAGTACATGAAAAACCCCTAACTGATTTTAAGTGATTTTTGAGGACCGAGATTCGAATCGTTGAAAAGCGTCCGCGGTGGCAGTGCTCGAATAGGGTCACTTTGTCCGCACCTCCTATAAATGGAACCAGAAAGAGTTCCGCAACCAGTTGCAGCAGCCACGCCAGTCCATAGGGACGTTCGAAGCTCGCGCGCCCCTCAGCTCGCAAGTAAAACGCTTCCTGTGCGATGTTCTCTGCGGTAAGGCTTTGACGCAGAGCGTCTCGTGCAGACGCCGTAAAGGTAGCGGTGGGGAAGGTCCTGACCAACCGTGCCAATGTCCGTGCACCGAGGAATGCCAGTCGTAGCAGCCGTAGAACGCGGGTGTCAGTTTTCAGCGCTGCCGTTTTAAATGAAATTTCAGCTGGATTGAAGCGCCCGTCAGTAACCAAGAAACTGGCTGGATTTTTCCTCTACCATGACGAATGGTAACAATTACCGCTATACCGAAATTCCCGATTTCCGACCCTCCTCGCCGCGCGAACTCGTGACTCGATCGCACGAATTACGTTCTGACAGTTCTCCAGTCTGGAGCATGGTGTAGACGAGCTGTGCCCCGCCGGCGCGATCGTTGCGAGCTTGCTGGAACAACAGATCGTCCGCTCCAATTCCTCATTAGCTAAGCGCGCAAGAATGTGCGTGTCGCCGCGTTCGGCCCAACCATCTCGCCGACCACTGCGCTCAGGGCTATAGCCCGGCCCGACAGAACGGCTTGAGGCCGGGGCTCGCGCTGGATTTCGTGGAACCGCATGCGGGCCGGCGCGAGGCTAGAGCCCGAAAACGTTGGAAACCACGCCGATGCCGTAAGGTTCGGTTTCCATCTCTTCGAGACAGGTTCCGCTCTGCAAATCGTATAAGGCGACGTGGCTGTTGCGATGGTTCCTCGTTGGATGCCGCACCCAACTCAGGTTCTCCCGAAACTTGGTGGGACGGACGCGGGTGAAGCCAACCCATGCAAAGCGCTCGTCCAGTGGAAGCAGTCCGCGGCAAAAGCCCAGGGGTTCGCCGTTTGTGGGACTCATCTTATTCAAATCGTGGATACGCTCGATCTTGAGGGTTTGCGGATTCACCAATACGATGTGGCCATCGACGGTGGTGAAATAGAGAGAGCCGTTGAAGAGGAAGCCTTCGTGAGGACGTTGAATCGCGATCTCGATCCTGCGCGCCGGGTCCTGGAGGCTGATGGCATCGCGCTGATGGAATCGCGTCGCCCAGATTTCATCTCCTAACTGAAAAACATGATTGCAATGGGCGCGATGCGGTTTGGTCGTGGGGACCTTACGAAAATCGGTGTCTCTGGAATGAATGCTCCACGTATCTGCGCCCATCACGTCCCAGTGCCGCAGGAACTGCCCGTCGAGCGACACTTCGGCCACGATGTCGAGGCCGGTGATGGCGACCAGTAAAGTGCCTTGCGGAGTTGGGTAGACGTGATGCAAGTCATTGAAGATGGGAAGAGAGATATAAGTCATCAGGCGAAACGATGGAAGGTCATAGATCAGGATCTCCGTGGAAGTACAGGTGTAAAGCTGGTTATCGCGCGCGGTTGCGTATTTGAAAAGGATAGCGGGCAATTCGTCGGCGGTGACTTCCTTGGGAGATTCGTATTCGAGGCAGCTGCGCGATGTCTTCGTGACAGGATCGATCTCCACCAGCATCGCCCGCTTGCAGGATTCCCACTCTTCAAGCTTTTGAAAGACGGAGCTTCGAAATTGGCCTCCGCAAATATAAAACTTATTCATAGGATCGTTCGTATTCGCTTTGAAACCACTCAGTCTATCGACCAATTGATGCTCGTGCTAGTGTCCACTCGGTGAACCGCGATCTGCAATCTTGCAGTCCGCGATCTGAAGAGCGGAAGTCCAACCCCGCTGAGCCGGGCCTTCCTTGCGCAAACGTCGAGGCAGCCTCCAGAAAGTGTAATTTATTGCACTTCAGCGGGCCGGTTGCAGCGGGTCTTCCGTGGTTAAGTCATTTATTCACATTTCTGTAACAAAACTCACTTAATGGCGCTTGCGTTGCTAATCGATTCTCCATGATGTCTAGTATCTTAGTAGACTTACAAGATACTGCTTCCATTCGTCGCGGAACTTGAAACTGCTCCACCCCGAGAACGGCAGAAGATCGCTCTTCCGGAGCCCTGGGAGAAAACGATTATGGGAAAGCTGATTTTGGTGAGACACGGGCACACTGCGCTGAATCGTCCGGGAGATGACGAGAGACTCCGCAGTTGGCTGGATGTTCCCCTGGACGAACAGGGAATAGAAGAAGCCGCGAAAACGGCGGGCATGCTCACGCGGTACCCCATAAATGTCATTTATTGCTCGGATCTGCGCCGCGCGCGTCAGACGGCTGAGGTCCTGCGGCGTCGTGTCAAGGCTCCAGTAGTGGCGACCAGCGAACTGCGTCCTTGGAATCTGGGTGCGTTTGGCGGGCAACGGATTAAAGACATACTGCCGTTCCTGAGTCTCCTCAACCAGCACGGGGATCTCCCTGCACCGAGCGGAGAATCCTTCTATCAGTTCTACGGTCGCTACTCCCACCGTCTGCAGGAGCTGCTTGCTCTGGCGGATTCGTCGGATGGCTACGTATTGGCAGTGACCCATGTCCGGAACCTTCTGGCGGCTACGGTCATCATCGAAGGCGGTGACATAAACAAAGTACCGGTGAAAGGCGGCCCGAGCACGGGGACCATCAGCATCGTGGAGAAGATCGAGGGCAGATGGAAGATATTTCGGGACGACGGACGGGAAATTGTCCAACCGGCGAAGTTCTTCTCCGATGATGTGGCTGTCGTCGCACCGGTGCCGGGTCCGTCCGTCGAGCTCGTCTCTGCTCGCGGGCAACGATGACGATGATCGAGTTAGCGATGACCGAGTTACTGTCGGCGCCTGGTAAAACGGCTCGGAGCAAGGCGCCTGTGTTTGTCCTTGGCTGCAGCCGGTCGGGCACGACCCTGCTTTATCACATGCTCCTGTCTTCGGGGAATTTTGCGGTTTACCGCATGGAGTCGCAGGTCTTCACTCTGCTCGAACCGCGCTTTCGTCCTCTCAGCAAGCCGAGGAACAAGCGCAGAATGCTCGATGTCTGGTACAAAACTCGTCTTTACCAGCGTTCTGGCCTGGACGCCTCGGAGGTGGAGCCGAGAATTATGAGGGAATGCCAGAACGGCGGCGACTTTCTCCGCATCGTTATGGAGGCGATGTGTCGCAAGCAAGGCGTGGAACGATGGGCGGATACCACTCCCGAGCATCTGCTGTATATGCGGCGCATCAAAGAGACGATCCCCGGCGCGCTCATCATTCACGTGATCCGCGATGGTCGCGATGTGGCCCTGTCATGGGAGAAACTTTCCCAGATCCGGCGCCTGCCCTGGGATCGAAAGCGCCCCGCTATGGCCGCGGCAATTTATTGGGAATGGATTGTCAACAAGGGCCGGCAGACTGGTCGCACGCTGGGCGGAGATTACATCGAGGTCCGCTACGAAGATCTGATTCGCAAGCCGGCTGAGGTTCTCAGGCACCTCGAGCCTTTCGTTGAGCACGATCTGGATTATGCGCGAATAATCCAGGCGGGCATTGGGTCAGTAAGCGCACCCAATACCGCGTTCAAAGACGATCCGCGAAGCCCCATCGGCCGGTGGATGATCGATCTCTCTCAAGAGGAGTTGGCGCACCTGGAAGCAATGGTGAGTGTCACGTTGAAACAATTAGGGTATGAACTCCGCGCGAAAACATCGAGCAGCTACGACATGGCGAAAACAAGGGCTGCGTACCGGCAGTATTTCGAGATCAAGCAATTCCTGAAAACCAGAACCCCCGCGGGAAAATGGCTCGTGAAACGCGATCTGGCCTGGATCTAGCTGATTATTTCTCAGCTGTCTTCGCCAGAATGTACACCATCCCGAGGCTCACGGTTCTACTTGGCTATGCGTTATGTCCGGTTCACGCGACAAACGGCGCCTCGCGATTGTCTTTTCTGACGAACACACCATTGACATCATTCCCTTACTACGGCCACAGATCGATAGGCATGACGTTGAGAATGGCATCAGTTTTTCGGTTTTCAGAAGCCGTCGCAAGTAATGCCTACTATAACTATAGACATACATTTATATAGCTGATATATTCATGGGCGTAGAAACTGGCGCCGAGCAACCAAACTCCTCTCCCGCTCAAATTTCCTTAGCTTCGGAGGATCGCAATGTCAGTCGTCGAGTTTGGTCACTTTGTGAATAACGCTCAGCGATGGCTATCTCAAGCTTGAGAAACACGGAACCACTCTGCAATCCACGACGTACCTGCTCGCGAAAGATACCTTCCTCCCTCCGAACCTCCCCAAGGTCATGGATTTTGATGTTAACCTAACCGACGCAGAACAAGCCGGAGGGGTGCGTTTTAAAGTGGTAGGAGCATTCTCCCATTTCCGCAGGGTTGGCAAACACCAAATTACCCAACAAGCCGAAGGGACGCTGGTGGGAATGTGATAGGTCGGTCCTGCAGGCATTTCTCTTGGCGCGGGATTTCCTACATCGTACAATGTCGGGTTAGTTAGTCAATGGAGGGCCTTCTTGAAGGATGGCAAGTTTGCGCGACAGGTCTACGGTAACTCTACGGGTACTCAAAAAGTGCGTCGCCGATAAGAAGTTCGCATACGTAGTAGCCCTTGCACGAGCTGTGAATGCCTTGAATTCGGCGCAATCGTTGATGATGAGTACGGAAAATAGGAAGACTCCAGCCGCGCTCCGGGATCGCATGAATTCGCTTTTTTTTGCTTCGGTTGTAAGATCTTCCGATTACATTACCGGCGGTTTCTCGCCACCCGAGAGGTGCATACCACGTGCATATTGCAGAGACCGCTCAAATCGCTGCATCGCCGCCGCGGCGTCCGAGTCCGCGGTTTTGATGTAGCAGGCCTGCGTTACCCCGACATTCGCATGCCGCAAGATCCTCTGAATCGTCTTGTCGGAGATGCCGAGCCGGTACAGATTGGTTGCAAGGCCGCCCCGTTACTCTAATCCCCCGTGACCTCATGCCGTACGCTCCGTCCCATTTCCAGGGAACTATCGACATAAGCAACGACATTGTATTGACCTGGATACGCAGAACAAGATTCGGCGGACAGTGGCAGGACGGCTCTCTACCTCCAGGCGATTACAGCTAATTACCGCAGACTGGCGACCCTGTACCGCTCAACGAGGTTGCCGAGCTATACGACGTGGAAATCTTGACGGCTCCAGGCGGAACCGTTGTCAGGACGTTCTCTAACCTGACGGCTCCGACCGTTACGTTGCTCCAACAGTACGCTGCCAGTTTCGTCCAGAACGCAATACCAGCTCCAACGATCGCCCAGATCGAATCCGATGGTCAGCTTCTGCTCGGAAAAATTCCTGTTCTGCCTCACTGCCGCGGTGCTAATCTTCTTCATTGCCGGTCTCCTTTATCTCTTGCGCTTCGAGCGCGTCGATAGATAACTTGGGAGCGTGCAGCATCCCCGTCGGAGACCGGCCTTCTCATCCCATCTGATAACGACACTTATCTTCAAACAAGGCTATAGTCAGTGGGAACAGGCCAAACGCCTGGGCGGAGGAAGGCCATGAGAATCATCGGCTTAGTTATGCTTTTTGCCGTATCCGCATTTACCCAAGTACCGCCTGCCGTTACTGCAGCCTGCGGCCCCGAGAAGGCCAGCTTCAACGTGAAGCTGGACGAATCCCAACACGCGCTGGCACAGCCCGAACCGGGGAAGGCGGGGGTTTACTTCATTCAGGAAACGGCCGCTGATTCCTTCGCCGTGACAACCATGATCGGGTTTGTCCAGAATGCTCACCCACATCGTTTTAGAGACACGCTCGCGGTCGACATGTTACTGCGAGGAGCAACTGCGTATGATGTCGGCAAGGTTCTGGGAGACAGCATTGACACGATCGAGCGGCACTACACGCCGTTCGTAAGAGAACTCAGAGATCGAGGGCGCGCGCTATTGGATGCCGATTCTGGGCTCGAATCGGTCCCGAGCTACAGCAACCCAGAAAAAACTGTCACACCCCTGTCACAATCACCCAAGCCCAACTAGCAACGGATAGAAAACAAAATACTTTGTGGCAGCCGGACCTGTAAGCCGAATTCTGTCTGCCGTTGCCGGCAGGACGGTCATTCCTCTGGGCCACGCATTACTGCGGGGCTCAAGCGACCTACCCGGAGGTTGTGGCGCGCCGAGCCGGCACGCGTTCCCGGCGGAGCCCGAAGGCTTACCAGGAAATCCCTCCCTATTTGGTCTTGCTCCGTGTGGGGTTTGCCATGCCCGCCGCATTACTGCGACGGCGGTGCGCTCTTACCGCACCTTTTCACCCTTACCTGAGCCTTGCGGCCCGGGCGGTATATTTTCTGTGGCACTTTCCGTCGAACGATCCCGCCCATAAAAGCGCGGGGGCCCTCCCGGACGTTATCCGGCACACTGCTCTGCGGAGTTCGGACTTTCCTCCCGTCTTTCGACGAGCGACCGTCCGGTCCGGCTGCCAACAAATTCATTATAGTGCAGACCAAGTACAGACAAAGTGCAGACAATAATGCCGAACCGTAATCCTGTAGAGACGGGGCTTGCCCCGTCTCCGCCGGCAGTGGTGAACCGCAAGAATTGCAGGCCGCCAGCCATCCCTTTTATGTCTGCTCCTTCGGTGCGAGAAGGAACGGATAAATCAGCAGCGCCACGCCGATCAATAATGGGATCAGTCCGGCGAGATAAACCGGGTCGTCGTGCTCTAGTCCACGCAGAAGCGCCATGACGCCGATGCCGACGGCTGTCGTCACCAACCCGCCAATCTTCAAGCCTTCAAGGCGGCGTCTTACGAAGTTTTTTTCCTGCTCGCGCATCAGTTCCAGGGCGCTCTTGCCCGCTTCACCTGAACTTTCCGCGATCTTCTTAAGCGTTTCGCTTCTGTAATACGCTTCCCGTTCTTTGCGGCGCGCATCGGACCATGAAGCCACGCCCAGGAATGAGAACAGGGCAATGCTGCCCACGATGGGCACCATTATGGCTGCGACCGGAACTATATTGCCATCCATATCCATTGTCGGCTCCTTGAAATTCTTGTGCTTTCGAGCGGTTGCTTTCGAGCGGTTGCTTTCGAGCGGCTGCTTTCGATCAGTAAGACCGGCCTTCCTCGGTTCCGGTTGCACTTTTTTCATCCGGGTGTAAATCTCTGAAATAATGCAACCGTCCGCGACCGGATCGTGTCGTACCTTATGAGGCGGACCCATCTTTGAGCCCGAGCGACGATCAGACCGATGTCGAACGAGTCCTGGCAGGCGACATCTCCGCCTTTGAAGGGATTGTCCGCCGCTGGCAGGCCCCGCTCGTGAACCTGGCCTACCGCTTCTGTCACGATCGCGGTCGGTCGGAGGAGATGGCTCAGGAAGTTTTTTTACGTGTTTTCCGCAGCCTCGGCCAATGGCGCAAAGATGCGGTCTTTTCCACGTGGCTCTTTGCGCTGGCGACAAATCTTTATCGTTCGGAACTGCGTCGTATTCCTGTGCATGCAGTGTCGCTCGACGACATTGCTGAGCCTGCTGACGCGCGCGCCCTGGCGGGAGACCTGGAAGACCGCGACCGGGATTTGGCGGTGCGGCGAGCGGTCTTTGGGCTACCGGCGAAGTATCGCGAGGCATTGATTCTTTTTTATTTTCACGACATGGATCTCACGACCGCGGCACGCAGCCTCGGCCTGCCCGAGGGCACGGTCAAGGCGAGACTGTTTCGCGGACGGGAAATCCTGCGCGGTAAGATTCCAAAACTGCTGGCTGTGCCGCGCCTGAAGGAGGCTTGATGAAACGGCTGATTGAACGCTTGATTGAAAACGATGAGATCGATCGCGCGCTTTCGCGCGAGGACGACATCCTTCCGTCGTCGGGCTTCGCCGCGTCTGTCATGGACGCGGTTCGGCGCGAGGTCGCAGCGCCGCCACCGATTCCGTTTCCCTGGAAGCGCGCCCTTCCTGGCCTGGTGGTTGCAGGCGTGGTGCTGGCAGTGGTTCTGCTGGCAGGCATTGTGGTCCTGGCGGAGCCGGGCAGGGCAACAACTCGGCATTTTTCCACGGCTGTGCCATCCATGATGCCGCCTATGTTCGACGGGGGCATTCAGTCCGCGGCGACTTGGACGGTGCTGGCGCTGCTGCTGGCATTTGTATCGGTGAAACTTTCGATGCGCCTTACTTCCGGCCGAGCGTGAGGCTAAGACACGGGGCCTCAGGGCAGGTCTCAGGTCGCGGGAGTAAGTTCGCAGGAGCTCGCGGCTGGCCTGCTAAACTGATAGCCAGGCGCCGGTGGTAAGACGTCGATAGCCTGAGAGCCAACGCCCGCGCCCTGATGCATGAACATTGCCGAGGCGATCAAGATCGCGTTCCTGTCGTTGTGGGCGAACAAGCTGCGCTCGGCTCTTACCTTGCTGGGCGTGGTTATCGGCGTCGCAGCCGTGATTGCCGTGGTCACATTCGTGAACGGCATCAACGGGTATGTAGCAACGAAAATTTTCAATCTGGGCGCCGACGTTTTTATCGTCTTCAAGAATTCGCCCGCCATCACCAACATCGATAAATACCTCGAGGCGGAGAAGCGCAAGGACCTCACTATGGAGGACTATGAAGCCGTCCTCGCCGCCTGCAAACATTGCGAATGGGTGGGGGCCGCGCTGCGCAACGACGCCGGCCAAGTCAAGTACGGCCAGCAGTCGATCAGCGACACGACCGTCCGCGGCATGACGCCTTCCATGGTGCCGATTCTCGATATCGACCTTACCGCCGGGCGCATGATCAACGACATCGATGTGCGGAACGACTCCGCCGTCGTCGTGATCGGACCGGACATCGTGGATAACCTTATGCCCGGTACCGATCCCATCAACAAGGAGGTCCGCGTCGACGGTTGGGTCTATCGCGTGATCGGGGTCGGCAAACGCAAAGGCAAGACGATGGGGCAGAGTCTGGATAACTATGCGCTGATGCCGATCAGTGCTTTTCAGAAACAGAATGGGTCTCATGAGAGTATCCGTATCTCGGGGAAGGCGGCTGCCAGCGGCGCGGGCTTCGAAGAAGCGATGGACGAAACGCGCGCCACGCTGCGCGCCCGCCGCCATGTTCGCCCCGGCGACGACGATAATTTCGATATCGAGACCAACGACAGCCTGCTCAGTATCTGGTCGAACTTCAGCGGCACGTTCTTCTACGCCATGATCGGAATCGCCGCCATCTCGCTGGTGGTCGGCGGCATTGTGATCATGAACATCATGCTGGTTTCGGTGACGGAGCGGACGCGGGAGATCGGCATCCGCAAGGCCATGGGCGCACGCAGTGACGATATTTTGTTGCAGTTTCTGATCGAGTCCCTCACCCTGGCCCTGGTCGGCGGGGCCCTCGGTGTGCTGTTTGGCGTTTCTTTTGCCAAGATCGTCACGCTCGCCATCGGCATGCCCTCGGTGATCAAACTCTGGGCCGTGGCGGCAGGCGTTTTAGTGGCGGCGAGCGTTGGAATTTTTTTCGGCGTATATCCAGCGAAGCGCGCCGCTGCGCTCGATCCTATCGCCGCACTACGTTTTGAAACGTAAGTATTTTCTTGATTTGTCATCCCGAGCGAAGCGAGGGATCTGCAGTTTGCTCGGCGCACTCTGCGTCTCGGCGGTGAAAGGCTTCTGAAGCAATGCTGGTCAAAGGCGAGCTCGGCGAAGGCCTGAACATGGCGGTCGATACGATCCGCGGCAACAAGCTGCGCTCGTCGTTGACGGTTCTGGGCATTGTGATTGGAGTTGCCGTCGTCATCGGAATTTCGTCGATTGTGCGCGGTCTGAACGACAACGTCAGCCAGGTCATCAGCAGCCTTGGTTCCAATATTATTTTCGCTTACCACCTGGAGCCGTTCACTTTCGGACGTCCGACGGAAGAGATGCGCACCCGCAAGGAACTGACCTTCGACGACGCCATGGCGATGCAGGATCTGCCCCATGTGAAGGCGGTCACCGCCGGCGTGCGTTATTTCCGGCAGGATCTCGCCACCGGCACTTACTCCGTCAAGTACAAAGACCGTAAGGCCAAGCAGACTATTCTGGAAGGCGACACCAGCTCCTACAAAGATGTGTTCGACGTCGCTCTTGATTCCGGCCGCTGGTTCAGCGATATCGACGGAGAGCGACGTGCCTCGGTCATCATTATCGGCCACGATACTGCGGAAGAACTTTTCCCCAGTGAACAGCCTCTGGGCAAGGAATTGGACATCGAGGGACAATTGTTTACCGTGATCGGTGTGGCGAAGGTGCGCAAGAGTGTGTTCGGCGGAGGGAAGAATCCCGATGACAACATTGTTTTTTTCCCGCTGACTACGTTTCGCAAACTCCATCCGGAACTGAAGCAGTACTGGATCAGCGTCAAGGCCACCTCGCACGATGACATGCCAAAAGCGACCGATGAAATGCGCGAACTGCTGCGCCGCCGCCGGAAGGTTCCGCCCGAAAAACCGGATAACTTCGCCGTCTTCACACAGGATTCGATTTCGGACGTGTGGAATCAGGTCACGGGCATGATCTTTGTCTTTATGTTCGCGGTTTCGAGTGTTGGGTTGATCGTGGGCGGCGTGGGCGTGATGAACATCATGCTGGTTTCGGTGACCGAGCGCACCCGCGAAATCGGAGTACGCAAGGCCATGGGAGCCCGCAAGCGCGATATTCTCGTGCAGTTCACTCTCGAAGCCGTCATGCTCACGGCTGTCGGCGGAGTGATCGGGCTCGCGCTGGGCGCGCTCATTACCGCGATTGTCCCCATGGCATTTCCGTCTCTGCCAGCGACTATGTCGGTTTACTGGTCGGCGTTCGCTTTCGTCGCCTCGGCCGCGGTGGGATTGGTCTTCGGCATCTATCCCGCGTGGAAAGCCGCCAACCTCGATCCTATCGAGTCGCTGCGCTACGAGTAACATCGACTGATGCCGCCATTGACGGTAAGATTCCTGCTTGAAGCTGTGGCCGTGGTTGGAACTGTGGGGAGTATTTTTTTTTATTTTCTGTCCGGGCTCGGGCTAGCCAGTTTCCTCAGAGATAGAAGCAATAAACTTGGACAGACTCCGCTACCCGACAGCCAGCTTCCCCCGATTTCCATTCTCAAGCCTCTGAAAGGCGTCGATCCCGAGCAATGGGAGAGCTTCTGCAGTCACTGCGAACAGGAGTATCCGCAATACGAATTGATCTTCGGAGTCAGCGACGCCGGAGATCCCGCCATCGAGGTGGTGCGCAAGCTGCAGATAAAATATCCCAATCGCAGGATTGAGCTGGTGGTCTGCGATCGCATTCTGGGAGCCAATATCAAAGTCAGCAATCTGTTGCAGATGTTGCCTGCGGCGCGACACGAATTACTTTTGGTGAACGACAGCGACATCCGCGTCCCGCCGGATTACTTGAGGCGTGTGGCGCCGCCGCTCGCTGACGCTTCTGTGGGACTGGTGAGCTGCCTGTACAGCGCTGTGGCTGGTCCAACTCTCGGCTCGCGCCTCGAAGCTCTAGGCATCAGCACCGACTTTGTTCCGGGCGTTTTGAGCGCAAGGCTTCTCGAGAAAGGACTGCACTTCGGATTGGGCTCAACGCTCGCCTTTCGCCGCCACGACCTCCAGGCTATCGGCGGCTTTGAGACATTGCTCGACTATCTCGCCGACGACTACGAGCTCGGCCGGCGCATCGCCGCCACCGGAAAGCGCGTCGAACTCAGCACCGCAACCGTCACAACATTTCTTCCTGCTTACACGCTGAGGCAGTTTTTCCGCCATCAACTGCGCTGGTCGCGGACCATTCGCGATGCCCGCCGTTGGGGCTACGCCGGATTACTTTTTACTTTCGGCGTGCCGTGGGGGCTACTCATGCTGCTGGCGGCCCGCGGCGCTGCCTGGGCGCGGATATTATTTGCGCTGATTCTTGCTGCGCGATTGGCCGTCGGCTACGTTGCCGCGGTTTTCGTGATGAGCGACCTCCAGTTTTCTCGTTATATTTTCCTGCTGCCGTTGCGAGACCTGGTCGCCCCGTTTGTCTGGGCGGCCAGCTTCATGGGAAACCGCATCCACTGGCGGGGCGATGTTTTCAGTTTAAAGGACGGCCGACTGACTATCGCGAAGCCGTCGGCTGATTCGAGAAAATAATCTTCCCTCCACGGCGCGCGACGATATAGTTCGTCAATCCGCGCAATGCCGGCGGATCATCCTCTTCGGCCCACAAGAAAACGCGGTGGGGCCCGTTCCACATTTCGACAAAAGATGCCTGGGTCTCAAAGACTCGCGGCGCTCCCGGAAACTGCGTGCCGTACCACATGTTCCCGCCCGGCGGGCGCAAGCTGTGCAAGGGAATGCCGGTGTAGAAATTCAACGTGGACGCATTCTCATACAGCCCGATCACCACGATCTGATCACCCGGCCGGTACTGATCGCGAATCGTCAGCGCCAGATCCTTCGAGGAAAGAATGGGAGAAAAAATGCCGAACGCAATCCGCACACAGGCGAACAGCACCACCATCATCGTCGCCAGCGCCACATTCCCTGCTGCCGCGCGCCCGCGACGGCGCAGAATCCAGTTGGCAAACGTGCCCAACAGAAATGCGAGGGAGAATCCGAACAACGGTACCCGGAACGCCCCCATTGCCTGCGGGGTCAAGTCCAAAAAATGCCCGAACGAGAGCGCGTAGTCCTGGGGATGCTTTCGCAGCAGGTCGGAAAGATCCGTGCCCGGAGCGGGAGCTTTCGAGAAGACCAGCAAGGCAAATCCAACGACCGCAATGATGATACCGACCGCCAGCAACACCACCGACGAAGTGCTTCCGCTGCGACGCTCCCGACCATCGTCAGTCGATACCCTCTCGCTTTGCAGCCATCCGCCCACCAGCAACGCCATCGCGGGGATCGCCGGGATTGTGTAATATTCCTGCCGCGTGGAGAGGCTGAAGAAGCCCACGATCACTACCGTCCATAAAAAAAACAAGAGATAGGCGCGCTGGCGTCGCGACATCTGCTCGCGAAACTGACCCCACCGCCGCGGCACCTCCTGCAGTGACTGGGGAAGAAAAACGGTCCACGGAAGCAACCACAAAACCAGCAACGCCCAGAACAACAAAAGCGGAACTGTGTCGTAATCGCGCGGAACGCGCCGGTTCAGGAAACGCAGGATGTGCTCATTGACGAAATAGAACCATAGAAATCCTCGCACCTGCCCCTGCGCCGGATTTCGGAGCGCGGCCAGAATGTGCCACGGCGCAGCGATCACAAAGAACACGACCGCGCTCGAAAGCAAACGCAGCTTGAGCAAGTGCCGCAAATTCGCCGTCAGCAACAGATAAAGCCCAATGGCTGCCACCGGAAATACCAGCCCGATCAGTCCCTTGGTAAGCACGTTGAGCGCGCACATTGCGGCCAGCGACCAACAGGTCCAGCGCGCCGGTTTCGGTTGCTCCAACGACACCAGGAAAAGCCAGAATGTCAGCGTCAGCCACAGACCCACCGCCACGTCAGGAATGAGAAAGCGCGTAAAGAGAAACGGTCCGAGCGCGGTTGCCAGCACCAGCCCCGAATCGAATCCACCTTCGCTGCCGAGAGCCCAGCGCCCCAATCCATAAGTCGAGAGGATCATTGTCAGCACGCCCAGCATGAGCGGAAAGCGGGTGCTCCACTCGCTGACGCCGAACAATGTGTAGCTTGTAGCCACGCCCCAATACATCAGCGGAGCTTTTTCCAGATAGCGAACGCCGTTGACATAGAGCGTCACCCAATCGTGCCGCTGCAGCATTTCGCGCGCCGCCTCGGCGTGCACCGTGTCCGCGTCGTCAAGCAGGGCAGGCTGGGAAAGGCCGGTCATGTAAATCACAGCCCACAGCGCAATCAATGCCAACAAGGAAATTCGCCAGTCGGAAAGCAATCGGTTCGGGCGGATGGTTGTCGGACCGTCTTCTACCAGGGAATGCGTCAGGATCTCAAGCTTCGGCGGATCGAGATGGCGCGCAACGCTGGGATTCATTGTTGAATGCCTCATTATACGGGAGGAAGAACGCCGTCAGTCCGCCGCGACGCCCCGGGAAACGCGGGCGCCCGCCACTTCGCGGTAAATCTCGAGGATTCTCGACACCGAAGCAGTCCAGGAAAATCGCTGTGCCTGGGCGTAGCCCCGCACCTTCATCCCTTCGCGCAACGCCGGGTCCAGCAGCACGCGCTGCAATCCCCGCCGGATCTCAAACACATTTTCCGGATTCACCAGCAGTGCGGCGTTTCCCGCGACTTCCGGAAGGCTCGAAGTGTTCGAAGTGACCACCGGAGTTCCGTGGGCCATGGCCTCGAGAGGGGGCAATCCAAACCCTTCGTAGAGCGATGGAAACACAAAAATTTTGGCGACATCGTAAAAAATGCACAGCACTTCAATGGGGACGAATCCGAGAAAACGCACGTCGTTCTGCACGCCGCTGCGGACCACCGTGCGTCGCAGCCGCGGATGACTGGAGAGATCGTCTCCGATGATGATCAGTTTCAGATCGGGGAACAGCTGCTCCTTCTGCAGTTCGCTTTTCAGCGCCGAGAACGCTTCAATGATGCGCACCACATTCTTGTGCGGCCGAATCGCGCCCGCATACAGGATGAACGGATAGTTCACCAGATAGCGCTGGGCAATCAGCTCGCGATCCGCTTCGGTGGCGTGACCGCGCAGAAAGCGCTCGTCAATCGCGTTGTAGACGACCTCAATGCGCTCGTCGGGAATAGACAGGAGCTTTTCAATTTCGTTCCTGGTGAATTGTGACACTGCGAGTACGCGCGCCGCCTTGCGCAACACGCGCCGCGTCAGATAAAAGTGCAGGCTGCGCCGCAGGCTGGATGCGTTGCGGGATCCGTACATGTGCTCCAGCAGATCGTGCACCGTGAGAATATAAGGACAGCTCAGCCCGCGCGGAATCCAGAAAAGGTGCGGAACGTGAACCACGTCGCACCCGAGGCGCCGTACGATTGCCCGGAAATCAAGACTCCCCTTGAGCGTGTCGTCGCGCCCGTCCAACGCCACCGCCTGGAAATTCGGCGGCAGCGCGCCAAATTCCGCCACCTTCGCCGGCGATCCGATCAGGAAATACTCGCTGTCGCAGTCCAGGCTGGCCAGCGTGCGGACCACGTTCCGTATGTAGGTGCCGACCCCGAATTCCGTCATGCGACGGATGTCGATGGCTACTTTCACAGCCTGAATTTAACCATAGGGGCGCAGAGGAACACAGGGAATTCGCTGGCTGCCTTTTAAACTTTGTCATCCTGAGCGAAAAGGACCTGCTTCTTGCTGCGAACAGCACATCCTTCGCTTCGCCCAGGATGACAATTCGAAAATGGTTACGCTCTGACTTCCGCCTGCGCCTTGGCCCGTCGCTCGGCATACAGCGGAAACTCCTCCGCCAGCCCCAGCACCTGCTTGCGGATTTTTGCCAGCGCCACGGCATCCGTCCGGTGATCGAGCGCCTCGGCGATCCAGTGCGAAATCTGCCGCATCTCTGCTTCTTTCATGCCGCGCGTAGTGACCGCCGGTGAACCAATTCGAATGCCGCTCGGCTTCATCGGCGGATTCACATCAAACGGAATCGCGTTCTTGTTGACCGTAATGCCAGCCTCGCCGAGAGCTTTTTCCGCCTCGCTCCCCAACATACCCTTCGCAAACACGTCCAACAGCATGAGGTGGGTATCCGTTCCACCGGAGACGATGCGATACCCGTCGGCGGCCAGCGTCTCCGCCATCACCTTCGCATTGGCTACTACCTGCCGCGCGTAGTCGCGGAAACTCGGCTGCGATGCTTCGAGGAAGCAGACCGCCTTCGCCGCGATGATGTGCACCAATGGACCGCCTTGCATTCCCGGGAAGACAACCTTATCGATTGCCGCCGCAAATTCCTGCTTGCTCAGGATCATGCCCGCGCGCGGACCGCGCAGCGTCTTGTGCGTTGTCGAAGTCACAATGTGCGCGTGGGGCACCGGCGATGGATGCGCTCCGCCGGCAACGAGTCCCGCGAAATGCGCCATATCGACGAGGAAGAGCGCGCCAACTTTGTCCGCAATCTGGCGCATGCGGGCGAAATCAATGATCCGCGGATAAGCGCTGCCGCCGCCAATAATAAGCTTCGGACGCTCCGCCGTGGCGATCTTTTCCAGATCGTCGTAATCGATCGTCTCTGTTTCCTTAGTCACGCCGTATGGAACGATCTTGTAGGTCTTACCTGAAAAATTCAGAGGATGCCCATGCGTGAGGTGCCCGCCATGCGCGAGATTCAAACCAAGAATCGTGTCGCCGGGCTGCAGTATCGCCGCATAAGCGGCTTGATTGGCCTGCGACCCTGAGTGCGGCTGCACATTGACATTCTCCGCGCCAAAAAGTTTCTTGGCCCGCTCGCGCGCCAGGTTCTCGACTACGTCGGTAAACTCGCATCCGCCGTAATAGCGCTTGCCGGGATACCCTTCCGCATACTTGTTGGTGAATACGGACCCGGCCGCCTCAAGCACAGCCTCGCTGACAAAGTTTTCGGAAGCGATCAGCTCCAGCCCTTCATGCTGACGGCGAGCTTCGTTGTCGGTAGCGTTCGAAATTTCGGGATCAACTTCGTAGAGGGGGCGGGACATCAATTTTGAGATAGAGGAATTATTCATGATTAGACACCGAAAGCCATTTTACTGTGGCGCGAGCACTTTCGCGATCAAGGAGTGGGGATTCAGAGACTGCCTCACCTGCCTTCGAGCTTGAAGCCAGGCGGAATTTGAAACAGTGCGCGATCGGGATCGCCACGGGAGAGATCGTCGACAAGGATGACCTGCGTGCCTTCGCGCGGATCCTTGCGAGTGATGGCTAAATTTACCTGCAGTTCGGGAGAGTACCAGAACTCCCGCGTACTGATGAGCGGCTGGCTGTTGCCGACCACGCCAGGATTGAGCGAAATCGTCTCGCGCGAGCCGACGACATCGAGGCCGTCAATCGCGTCATCTCCAATGCTCTCGCGGCTGATGGAGCCTTTGCCGCTGGGTAACGGGCCGGCCGGCCGCAGCCTGAACGTAATGGGAGCGTAGTAGCCGCGAGTATTGCAAAGATGGGTTTGAACACTGCATTCGGTCTGCGTGTGCGAGACAGGGTCGTAGATGGTAATGTGCGTCAGCTCAGATTCCCGGTTGGAATCGGCCGGGACGAAGTGATGGCGCTCGCGGTAGATGCGGCCCTGGCTGTCGCGGGCCACCATGGCAAACAGATGAATTTTGATGACGCTTCCATCCTCGATCGTGCGCGTCCACTCGGTGGTGCTCCGACCGGAAAAAGGCTTGCCCGGAAGTGGAAGAACTGAAATGCCCTCGACGCGGGTTTGCGTTCCACCATCGGGGCCGCGAGACGGCTGGTCAGATTCCTGAGCGATCAGCGTGCCGGAAAGCAGGGTGCAGGAAAGAAGCAGCGGTGCAACCAGCAAGGTCAAGAGTCGCATAGAGGCAACCTCACCGTAAACGGCGGAAGTATAGCATTTTGAGAGGCGAAGTTGAAGCCGCCTGAGATCCTTAGTGGTGCAGATTCACGGCGCAACGGACGGGCCCCTAAACCACGGAGGGCACGAAGTATCACGAAGGGTTTGGCCCAAGGCCATCTCTTTTGGTGGACCTTCGTGCCCTTGGTGGTTCGCGACTTCGAAAACCGCGCCACTACCCATGTTTTATACGCCAGGAACCGCTTTGGCAGGCACCTGTTGCGGCAAGCCTCCCCAATAGATGGCGTTGAAGAGCAACTGGAACGTGCCTTCAGTTTGGGCGCGATGCTGGACGCGGAAGCCGAACATCACGATTTTTCCTTTGCCTTTGGTGAAGGTGACGGCGGCGGCTTTGCGTTCGAGTTTTTCGGCGCCGTGCGCGTAGCCGGAAACGAGGATGTCCTTGGCGTCCGAGGGATACCAGGCGATAACGGAACGTTCAACGTCGGGAGGGGCCTCGGAGGTTTGAAAGGCGATGGGCGCATCCACAAACGCGGCGATTTCGGCAGGCAGGCCGTAGCATACCGGGTGGTTGGGGTCGAGATAAACGCGCAGCAGCGACCCGGGGACATTGAAATCGGAACCGCCTCTTTCGCCTTCGGCGCCCGCAGCGTTGCGGACGGGCAGATTGAAGTCGTCGCCGATGAGCAGTTCATTGGCATGGGCCAGGGCGATCAGCGTTCCGCCTTTTTCGACGAAATCTTTCAGGGCAGCTACGCCTTCTTTGCCGATCCCGCCGGCGTATTCAGGAGGGAAAGCTTCAAAATAGCCTTCCTTGTTGGGCCGCCCTTCAAGAATGATCTGCTTGGTGGTATCGGGCAGAATGATTACGTCGAACTTCGAGTTCAGATTTCCCGCCTTCACGTCCTTGTTCTCTATATTTTTCACTCCGAAGCCGTATTGGTCGAGGATGAAGCGCGTCCAGCCTTCATCCATGGAGGCAAAATAAGGCTTGTAAAGTGCGAGCCGTACGGGCTTCAACTGGACTGCGTTTTGCGGCATTGCAGAAAGCGCGTCCAGATGGAGATGAAATTTCGCGGCATTGTCCGCGAGTTGCGGATTGGCGGGAAAAATGGCGAGGGGCGCCTGATTGGGCGTCTTGGAGATGTAAACCTCGCCGCCCGCTTTTTGGGAGGCGTTGATGAGCGCCGAAACATTATTCTGAGTGACTGGAATGGAGTAGTGCGCGGCGCTGCCGGAAAGGCCGCCCGCCGGCCACGTAACAGTTTTGATGATTGCGGCAGCCTGTCGATCCCGGTCAGAGAGTTTTACCTTGTCGGCGTTCACGCCCATCATCAGGGGCAAAGACCATGCGGCAACATCGTAGGGTTCGAGGATGCCACTCTTGGGAGCGAGGCGGACTTCGGGGTAACGCTGAATGCCCATCATCTCTTCGACGAAACGTCCATAGGGCTGGGCCGTGGGAATCAGAAATGACTGCTTGTCGCCAGAGGTTTGGACTTCGACGCCGTGTTCCAGCATCAGGGCAGCGAGACGAGTGGCAGTAACAGGATCGCGTTGACCGCTTAGAGGAATGCGCCAGTATTCGGCGGCATCGGCGGAGCGAACCGCCTCGGTAGCCATAGACGCGACGCCGCGCAACAGATCCGAGCGGAATTTGGACATGGTTTCGAGAGCGGCATCGGAGACGATCAATTCGTAGTCCATGATGTCGCGGAGTCCCCAGGTGCCACCGGGCCAGGGATGAGGAAAGTTGATCTGCTGCTCGTATTCGATGAGGCCTTTCGTGCCGCCTTCGAGTTCGGTGGGGGCGACTTGCATGGGAGTGGCCATGCGCGCGGAAGCCACTTCGGTAAGAACGCCGTACATATTTTTCCACCAGCCGGTATTGCGGGTCCCGCCGGGCCAGTAGGCATCAAAGGTGTAGTTGTAGATTACGCCTGATTTGCCGGCCTCTTCGAGACGCCATCCCATGTCCGCGCCCACGAGGTTATTGCCGCGATGCACCAGCGGATTCACCAGTTTCGCCACGGGATCGGCATTGGGCGGAATGTAGATGCGCGGGCCGAAATACCCCATCTGATGTTCGTCGAGCCAGAATTGCGGAAACCAGTCGTGGTACACCGCCTGATTCATGTTCTTGGTTTCGATCTGGGTGAGCATGTACCAATCGCGATTGTCATCGTGGCCTACGTAGTGGTGATAGAGATAAGGCATTTCGCCACCTTCGTACTTGGTGCCGAGATATTTGCGATACCACTCGGTGACCATGATTTGGCCGTCAGGATTGAGGGAAGGGACAAGAAGAATGATGACATCATTCAGTCGGCGTATGGTTTCGGGGTCCTTCGCGGTGACGAGCTTGTAGGCCCATTCCATGGCCATCTGGCTGGAACCGATCTCCGAGGAATGGATATTGCAGGTAAGCAGGAAAATGGCTTTACCTTCGGATGAAAGCGCGGAAATTTGGTCTTGCGAGAGACCGCGCGGGTCGGCGAGTTTGCGGGCGATTTCCTTGTATTTGGCTTTGTTACGCAGGTTGTCCTCGCTGGAGATCACGGCCATAAACATTTCTTCCCCGAGGGTGGTCTTTCCGAGTATTTCGATTTCAAGGCGAGGAGAAGCAGTAGCCAGGGCTTTGAAGTAAGACGAAATTTGGCGGTAGTCGGCGAGCTGCCGGTCGGCGCCAACTTCCATCTTCAGGAATTCGGACGGCGAGGGGACTTGGCCGGAGGTTTTCTGGACCATCGAAAGTGAGAGCGGCAGGAACACAAGAACGGCAAGAAGAAAGAAGAGCTGAAACCGATACTTTGCTTGCATGGGCATCCCCGAGGTGAAGACGATAAGAGCGCCGCTGGCGGCAGCGGAATTGAATCATGAAGCAACTACGAATACAAGTTTTCGTTGCAGATGGTAGCGGTGCATTTGAATTGTTTTTGGGTGGCGCAGCGGTTTACCGCAGCGGAGAAACTGGCCGGGTTGCGTGGGGACGGGCGACTGCCCGTCCGTGGAGCGCAGCTCGGCTCCTTGCGAGTCAATCGAACGCAGTGCGCAGAAAACTAGCCAGCTGCCACCCATCCATGTATTTGTACGGAGTCTCTCCCATGGTGTAATGCCCGCAGGGCAGCACGACGACTTTGTGATCCAGGTTGTGCTTCTCGAATTCGGTGACCACCTGCTTCGAGAATTCCGGCAGGAACGTCATGTCGTACTTCGCATAGATAATGAGCGAGCGGCGCGGCCAGCGGGAAAACTTGTCGAAGTACACCATTGGACTGACGGCGCGCCACACCTGCCGCAAATTCTCCAGATCGATGGCGGTTTCCAGCCCCTCGCGGATGTGGCGCGTCGATTGCCCGTGCCACACCACATCGGCGAAGTAAGTCGAGGCGTGATTGAACGCTGCCACCTGAATCCGCGGATCGTGCGCGGTGGCGATAAACGCATAACATGATCCGAGGCTCGTGCCGACGATGCCGAGCCGGTTGTAACCCTGCGCTTCCAGCCAGTCGAGGCAGCAGCGCACATCGACCACGCCCTGGCGCACCGAATCGAGCGTGCGTCCAACGTTGGCGGAGACGGCGTAGTCGGCACGGTCGATCTCCGCCGGGCGGCGAATGTCGTGATACGGCATGCTCAGCCGAAGCACCGCGATGCCCATCCAGTTCAGCACGCGGCAAAGGCTATTGTAGGAAAGCGCGTCGGAATTCCAATGCGGCAATAGAACCACGGCGCGGCGTCCACGTGCCGGAAACCAGTGCGCGTTCACCAGATTATTTTCGAGAAAAGGCGTCACCACCGGCGAAGTGAAGCGCAGAAACTCGGCGTGCGTGCCGCGAACTTTTTCTTCGAGGCGCGGGTCCGGCACCTCGCGGGTGCTGAACACCTGCACCTCGCGGCGCTCCAACCGGAAATCCGCCGGCTTCTGGTAAGAGTAAAAATCGTCGCTCGCTTGAATGATGCGATCGTTGAAGCGCGAAAAAAATTCCAGCAGATCCCGCGAGGCTGAGCTGCCGGGCCCGCCGTTGCTGCCGGGCCAGCTCTGCGTCCAATCCATCCCCCAATCCAGCGGACGCACGACGCGGTTATTGTCCACCGAGGTGAGGCGGGTCTCCCAGTCGTACATCCATTGAGCGTAGCGCGAGGGCATCTATCTTCCAGAGATACAACAAGAGAGCTGAGGTTGGCGACCAAGGTCATTTCAACGGCAGAATTCAGCACTCAGCAGTCGGCACTCAGCATTCAGTAGTCCGCAACTGGCGCTTAGCGTTTGGCTGAATGCTGAGTGGTGACTGCTGACGGCTCAGATGTAAACTCGCGGCACTCTCTGCGACAGCCCGCACAATATTTCGTAAGGCACGGTTTCGCACAAACGCGCCAGTTCTATCGCATCCACGTTCCTGCCGCTGCGTTCTTTCTCAATCAATCTCCCAATTAAGATGACCTCATCTCCCACCGCTGCGCTGGGAATATGGCTGACGTCCACGATGGTCAGGTCCATCGAGACGCGACCCACGACCGGCGCGTATTCGCCGCCTACGATCACCCGGGCGCGATTGGAGAGCAGACGCGGATAACCGTCCGCGTAACCGACCGGCAACACCGCGATGCGGCTCCGCGCTTTGGTCACGAAGGTGCCCATGTAACCGACAGCTTCACCGGCAGCGACTTCCTTGACTGTGAGCACTCGCGTCTTCCACGAAAGCACCGGGCGCAGCGGCAAAGGAGGGGCAGGCTCGGGCTCGCCGCCTCGCGTGAAGGCCAGCGAATATCCGTAAAGCGCGATTCCTGGACGTACCATGGTCTTCCACGTCTCCGGCCGAGCACTCATCGCGGCGGAATTTCCCATGTGCACCAGCCGAGGCCGCAGCCCATAGCTCTTTAAGACTGCGAGTCCCTCTTCAAAGCGCTGCATCTGACGTACTGCGTCTGCGGCGTCGAGCACTTCGGCCGACGCGAAGTGCGTGCTCACTCCTTCCAGACCCAGGTGTTTGCACGCGGATAGCATCTCGCACAAATGCGGCAACGCTTCCTTCGAAGCGCCGAGACGGTTCATCCCCGTGTCGAGTTTCAGGTGCACCGGCAAAGCACCATGCCGTTGCCCCGCGACCCGTTCGAGCGTTTCAATGTGCCATGGTTCCCAGATCGTTGGAGTTAGATTTTGGGCGACGATTCCCTCTTCTTCGCCTTTCCAGATGCCGGTCATCAGCAGGATGCGGGCCCTGGCGCCGGCTCCGCGCAGGGCCAGACCTTCGGCGGCATCGGTGACTCCCAGCCACTCGGCGCCTTCGGATTCGAGAGCGCGCGCGCACTCAACGGCGCCGTGACCGTAGCCATCGGCTTTCACCACCGCACATATGGCGACGCCTTTACCGACGTGCTTCTGGATTGCGTGAAAATTCTCTCCCAGCGCTCCGAGAGAGACTTCCGCCCAGGTTCGGCCGGCGAGAATCAGCGAGCGGCGCTCGGGCATCTTCGAGAGATCGGGACGCGGGGCGTTCACGTAGCCGATTATAACGAGCGCGTCGCGAGGCACGGTTAATCGATAGTGTTAACTGCCCGACAATACGAAGTTCACCGTGATCTCGGTCTCGACCTCGATCGGCCCGTTATTCAGCAGGTAAGGGCGGTAGCGCCATTGCCGAACTGCTTCGATCGCGGCAGCGGACAACAGGGGGTGTCCGTGGACCACGACCAGATTCTCGATTGTCCCCGACTTACTGATGATCGCCCGTAATTCGACCGTGCCCTGCACCCGTGCCTGGCGCGCGATTGGCGGATAGTTCGGCTGTACGCGGTAGATGATGTTGCCTTCCGCCCAGCGCGAGACCACCAGTGGCTTGACCGGGACGGGCTGCTGCGAGATTACAACGGGGAAGCTGTTTCCGATGCCACCGGCGACACGAACGCCTGGACCGTGACCTGGTCCCCAGCCAGTCATTGACAAGTCCGGGGCGGGCGGAGCCGAGTCGGCATTCTCGATCGCCGAGGCTTGAGGAATCGACGGCGCGACGATCTGTCGTGGGAGCAAGTTGCTGGCAGCAGTAGTCGTAGAACGCGCGGGCTCAGCCTGCGTCGCTGCGGGCGGTGTGACGGCCGCGGGTGACGTCAGCGGCTGCAGCCACTCCACCCGCGGTGGTCGCTGCACCCAGATCAACGGAATCGCGAGCAGCAAGGTCAGCCCAAGAGCTTGCATGGCAAGGGATGCTAGTGTTGTCCATCCGCGACGGGCAGAGCGGTCCCATGTAGTTTCGAGCGTGCTGAACATATTTCCAGGCATCGTGTGTCCTCCGAACGGCTCGTTATTCTTACAGACACCTGCGATGAACGGTTTGATCCTGGGCGATGCGTGGATGCGACGAGCAACGTCAGTTACCGAAAATAAAGACAAAAAAAGACCGCGTTTGCACGCGGTCCTTAAGAAATAATATCGAACTGAAACTCTCCGGCCGGTGTCGCTACTGTTTCGGCGGAGTGGTAGCGGGTGCGGCGGGCTTAGCCGCTGGCTTCACGGGTTTCACAGCCGTGCTGCCGGCAGCGGGTGCCGCAACACCGGATTGAACATTGTAGGATTCGACGATCGGTTGCGTGATATCAACAGCGGGTCCGTACCAGATCACCGGGCCGCGCGGCCACTGTTGCGATGTATCCAGGATCATGCCGTAGCCGTTATCGCCGGCGTACTTCACGATAAGCGGAGCCATCTTGGTGAGAATTTTGTTGCCAATCTCTCCCTGCTGATTCTGGGCATCTTCCTGAAAGTCCTGTTGCGCGCGATCGAAGCTCTTCTGCTTGGTCTCGATCTGCTTCACCAGTTTGTCGCGCGATTCCTCATTCAGCTTGTCCTGCTGGGCATTGAGCTGCTTCTTGAGGCTGTCGATTTCGTCGGCCAAGCCCTTCAGGTCGTTCTGCTTGGGTTCCAGCTTCTTGCGGAGCACGTCAAATTCTTTCTGTCCTTCGTTGGAGGCGAAGATCGCCTGTTCAATGTTGATGGTGCCGACCTTGGTGCCCGTAGGGGGCTTGGCCGCCGCCGTAGCGGAGGGAGCGTTGGGTGGGGTAGCGGCTGCGGAAGCGGCCGGGTCGGCCTGGGCCAGAGCCAAGAGGGACAGGCCGACTACAGCCACGGTAAGGCCCGCACTCATCACAAACTTGCCATTCGCTAGCTTGCTAATCATTGGATCCTTTGAACTCCTTCAGATTTTTCGGAAATGCTGGAAGCTTCCAGCTCGCTGGGCTCAACTAAAATGATCGAAACCCGAGCCTATCAGTCATCAGATCTGCAACATGACCTGAGGCACAGACCTGAAACATTGGACCTGAAACCGGCGCAGCGAACGCCTAAGGCGCGTACAAGCCCGGCTCTCTTCACGCAAAGTGCAAGCGTGGTGATCAGGGTGTGGACGCTCTGCATTATACGGAGCGTACCAGAACAGCGTCAAACAATCTTGCAGTTCTTCTTAGTTCGATGCATGCGAGGGGTGAGATGTCGGCCGCCGCCGGACATTAGGTCTCGAATTCCTCATTAGCGGTAGCGAGGCAGTTTCAAACCCTGCTTGCTGACGGCCGGCGTATTCGTTCCCCATCGATCTCGGGGAAATATGGTTCGCGTGCCCGTGAACTTAGCGGCAACGTACAGATAATACATGGCTTATGGCGAGGCTGGTATCCGTGAGGGCCGCCATTCGTCCACCTGTGCTTTTGCATTCATAGCCCTCAGTAGCGGAACCGATAGCGCACCTGCACATAAATTTCTCGTGGCAGGTTCCAGTGATATCCACCAAAGGTGAGGCTGTTGTCGTACTCGACTCTATGGTTGGTGACGTTTAAGGCGGAAAGAGATGCGGTGAAATGCTCTCCGAAATCTTTGCCGAGCGACAGATCGACGGTGGTGTGCTGCGGCAGATAGTTTCCGAGATACGGCGCGCCGGGGAAAGCATTGCTGAAGCCAGAGCCGTAGTAAACATTGGTGGAGGCATAGGAGCGCCAAGGCAGCGTGACGTCGCTGCCCACATTGAGCGTGTTGCGCTGGTCATGATCGAGCGGAGTGAGTTCGGGAGAAGGCGTGTAATTGGTAAGGCCGCCGGTAATGGTGCCACTGCCCTCGGCGATCTGGTTGGAGTAGGCGAGGTGGACCTGAGCGCGGTGGGCAAAGCGCGGAGAGCGCAGTGTGAGTTCCCAGGCGCGAATCCGGGCTTCGGAAACGGTGATGGGAAAGAAAATGTTGGACGCTCCAATGTTGTTGTGATCGAGAAAATTGGAGGCCTCGGTTTTGAAAGTATCGGCATCGAGGACCCATCCTCGGTAAGGGATGGTAACACCGAACTGATGTTCTTCGTCGCGCTCGCCGTGGAGAGAAACGATGGCAACATTGTTCTGCTGGACGTACTGCAGCAGCGGGCCGGAAACGGTTTCGATTGGCGGCGCCTGGTAATAGTGTCCGTAGAAAGCGCGGAATGTCCAGCGAAGCTTGGGGATCGTGACCGCGGCTCCGAAGCGTGGGCTGATGGCGGATTCGGAAACAGGCTGCGCCGTCGAGGTAGCCGCAAAGTTGCCTTCGGCGAAGCGCGTGGGCCGCATCCCGGCGGAGAGTGTCAGCCAGGAAAAGGGGTTGAATTTGTCGTCGATGTAAAAAGTCTCGAGATTGGCAGTGGGATGTTCGGTATCCGGGGATGCGAGGCCGGGGATGACGTCAAAGAGTTGGTCATCGCTCTGGTAAAAGCTGACGAATCCAACCTGCACATCATTCTTCTTGTAGTTGGCGGCAAAAGTAGCTTGACCTCCGGCGTAAATGGAAGTCCGGTCCTCCGTCGCGGCTTCGGGAGTGTCCGTCGTCTTACTGGCGTAGTCTCCGCTGTTGTAGTGGAAGAAGGGAGAAACCGTCGACATGAGATGTAAGTCGATAGTGTGAACCCAGGTGAAGAGGACGCCGGAATCGGCTTCGTGTTGGCCATCGCGCAGGCCAATGCTGGGGGAATATTGACCGCTCGCGGGGTTATTTTCAATGTCATCGGGGAAGGGATCGTAGGGGATCTGAAAATAGTCGCGCCGGAGGGTAGTTATCAACCGCAGCTGATTGGAGGGATCAATGTTGAAGATGAGGGATCCGAAGCCGCCCGCGCCGTTGACGGCATCGTGCACCACCCGGGCGACGGGCGGCTGCAATCCGAGATTGCTGCGATTGGCATTGACGCTGGCGTAGTACGCGAAGCGTTCGGTGTGGCTGCCGAAGCTGATCGCATCGTCCGTCTGGTAGAAATTCCCGGCGGTCGTGACGAGTTCGGCCTGGTTGTTGCGTTCGAAACCGGTTCGAGGAACAACGTTGAAGACGCCATAGGTGCGGTCGCCAAACTCGGCGCCATAGCTGCCCCGATTGACTTCGACGTAATCCATGTCTTTGGGATCGAACTGGGCGCCGAGATTTTGCGCGATGGCGGTGTTAATGACGGGAATGCCATCGAGGAGCCACGTGGTTTGATGGCCGCCGCGCATGTGAAGCATGTCGTGGGTGACGTACGCTCCGGGAACGTAGTCCGTGATCATGGCCAGGCTGTTGGTGCGGTCGGCACCGGGCGTGCGTTCGATATCGACACGGCTGACTAGGGTGGTGGGAGTCGCGCTGTCGGTGGCGACGACGGCGGGCGCCGCGGAGACTGTGACTTTTTCATTGGCCGAGGCCAGTTGCAGTTGAAAGTGAACGACCGGCACGCTACCCGAAATGACCGTGACATCCTGTGTGGTTTGCGCGAAGCCCTGGCTGGCGACGCTTACGGAATAATCGCCGAGGGGCACTGCGTTGAGTTGAAATTCACCATTGATGTCGGTGGTAACGCTCTTGGCCCAGTCCGACGATTTTGCCCTGAGCATGACCATGGCATTCTGAATCGGACGGTGCTGCGGGTCGTGTACGACTCCGCGGATCGCACCGTAGACGTTGGCGAACGCGGCGGAAGCGGTCAACAGCAAGACGGCAGATACGAGCAGCTTGAGGCGTGGCATCTCTCTCTTTATTCCTTAACAGCAGATTGCTTAACAGCAGCCGATCTCCTCTGATCCGAAATCCGGCCCAATGCGAAGCCATAAGCGGACAGGAGTGTCCGCGCCACACGGGATTCGAGGAACATACGGTTTCAGAAGTTGGCTAGAGGTTTAGCTGCGCGGCGGAGCGCGCGCGGAATCCTGTCCGGCGATATCGCTGGACGGAAGCACGGCGCTTTGTGCCGGGAGTGATGGTTCGACGAGGAGGGTCAAAAAGGACAGCAGACTGGAAGCGGGCCGCGCCCACTCGGAGGTAGTAACGCAGCAGCAACTGTGGTCCTGACAGCAGTTATTGACGGCTTGAATAAAGGCTTCGGACGATTCGGCTTGCGATGAATCGGACTGGGGCGGCCGTGGCTGTGCCATTGCATGATGGCATTGCATCGCGGGCTGCGCCGGACGCGCCGACGCCGTCTGGCGCATGCAGTGCATCGCTTCCCGTTGTCCGGTACGAGCCATCCCCAGCGGCTCGAAGGCTGGGACGAGCATGACCAACAACAGGAATCTGGCGGTCCAGCGAAAAGCTCCCCACATTTGCGCAGAGGATAGCAGATATCAGTTCCCAGTTCTCGGAAAAATAGCGCCGCTTAGAACTGATAGCTGAAGACTGATAGCTGATAGCTGACAGCTGGTTTACCATTTCTTCGTGCACGGACTGGCACGGCTGCTCTCGCAGACAATTCGCAGGCACGAGTCGATTCGGGGCGGGGACCGCCTGGCGGCGGCGGTTTCCGGAGGGGCCGACTCCGTCGCCTTACTTTGTCTGCTGCTGGAGTTGCGCAAGGAATTGGGGATCGTGCTGTCGATTGCGCATGTCAATCACAAGCTGCGCGGCGAAGAGTCTGACGAGGATGAGCGGTTCGTCGCGACACTGGCTCGCCAGCACCGGCTCGAGTTACATGCCTGGGATGCGCCGGTTGACCGTCACGGCCCGAGCATCGAGGCGGCGGCGCGGGAACTACGGTACGGTTTTTTTCGCCAGTTGGCCCGGGAGGGTCGCGTTAACAAAGTTACGACGGCTCATACGCTCGACGATCAGGCGGAGACGGTGCTTCTGCGCATCTTTCGCGGCAGCGGGATTCGTGGACTTTCGGGCATTCGTCCGCGGATAGTTTTCGAGGATGGAGGATGCCCGTTTGGCGAGTTGGTGCGGCCGCTGCTCGGCTTCCGGCGCTCGGCTCTGCGTGAATTCTTGCGGGAGAAAGAGCAGACCTGGCGAGAGGATTCTTCGAACCGGGATCGCGCCTTCCTTCGGAATCGCGTGCGGCACAGGTTGCTGCCGATGATCGCCGAAGAATTTGCTGAGGTGTCCATCGAACACATGGCAGAACTTGCGGAAATCGCGCGGGCCGAGGAGGAGCATTGGGAGACTGGGCACCCGGAGGTTCGAGCGCAGGGCGGGGGCGCTGGCCAGACGCGGCAAGCCGCGTCTCTACCAGTGAGTCCGTTGATGACGCTTCCTTTGGCGGCGCAACGGCGGCTGGTGCGCGCGTGGCTGGAAACGAATACGCCGGATTTGAGCATTTCGTTTCGGCTGATCGAGGAGGTGTTGCAACTGGCGCGCGGGTCGGGTAAGAAGTTGGAGCTGTCCAAAGGGCGAAATCTACGGCGTGGTCGACAGGAACTTGTTCTGGAACTGGAACCCCTGGGCCGGGAAGCGGCGAACGAAGCGCCAAAGTATGAGTACTCTTTGGCCGTGCCGGGCGCGGTGGAAGTTCCCGAACTGAGCGCGCGCATCGAGGCCCGGGTAGTGGATGCGGATGGCGTTCCGAAAGATGAGCGCCGGCATTTGCTGGATCCAGCGCGCATACCGAAGGAAGTTGTGGTCCGCAACTGGCGGGCTGGAGATCGTTTCTGGCCGGCGCATACGGCGGCGGCAAAGAAGGTGAAGGAACTGCTGAGCGACCGGCACGCGACCGGAATGGAGAAGAAGCTGTGGCCGGTTGCGGTCGCCAAAGGCTGCGGGCTGGTCTGGATGAGGGGGTTCGCGGTGCCAGCAGCTCTCAGGGCGCCGGCGCGGGCTCCCAAAGCGATTTGGATTCGTGAGATCGCGGGCATGATGTAACATGCTCATGGTTCACGGTTACAGTTCCGACTTACAAATTTAGATACCAGACCAGAGCCGCCACTTTCACTATGAGTGCTCTTCCGAATGCCGGGTTGCGCCAGGTGATTTCAGCCGACCAGATTCAGAAAAGAGTGCGCGAACTGGGGCGTCAGATTTCTGACGACTATCGCGACGAGAACGTGATCGTGCTGGGCATTCTGGAAAACAGCTTCCTGTTCATGGCCGACCTGGTGCGGGTGATCGATGTTCCTGTCGTCTGCGCTTTTATCAAGCCGAGTTACAAGCAACGCGAGGAGCCGGAAGCCCCGGTGTTGGAGATTTTTTTCAGCCATGAACTGCCGATTGCAGGCAAGCATGTGCTGCTGGTCGAGGGACTTGTACATTCGGGCGTGACCACCGAATTCCTGATGAGCGACCTGCGCGGCCGTGGCGCGGCTTCCGTGAAGCTGGCCACGCTGCTGGATCGCCAGTCGGCGCGCCGGGTGCAGTTGCAGCCGGACTATTTCGGGTTCCTGGTGGATGAAGCGTTTCTTTGCGGCTATGGGTTGGGTAGTCCCGAGCAGACCGGGCGAAACCTGCCGTATTTGGCGGCGACTGCATAAGGCGTCCTGATGTGTCCCTTTTTCTGCAGGGTTTACGTGTTGCGATTCGTGACCTTTGTACCCGACCTTTACCTCTCCGTTTTCCCTTGAAAAGGTCTAGAATGAGGAGACGGGCTTTTCCCAGTCGAAATTCCGTTGCCGGCATCTAATATTTAGGTGTAGCGACGTCGTCTTTCTATTTGGTGGGGATGGGTCTGCACTTCGAGGAGTTTTGAGTGAATTCGACGATCAAAACGGTGCTTTTCTGGGCGGTCATCGTAGTGTCGGCCTTCCTGCTGTGGCAGGTGCTGAAAACCGGCAGCAATGCCCAGAAAGAAAAAGAAATCGGCTTTTCTGAGTTCCTGACGGAAGTGGACCAGGGCAATGTCCACGATGCCACGTTTATCGGCCAGGAATTAAAAGGAAAGTTTAAGAACGACACGACATTTCATACCATCGTGCCGGCAAACTATCCGGACATGTACAAGAAGTTGACGGACAAAGGTGTTCCGTACAGCTTCAAGGACATCAGCAACGGCACCTGGCCGAGCTGGATTCTGAACCTGGCGCCGCTGGTTCTGCTCGGCGCGCTGTGGTTCTTCATGATCCGACAGATGCAGACGGGCGGGAACAAGGCGCTGTCGTTTGGCAAGAGCCGGGCGCGGCTGCTCTCCATGCAGCAGAAGAAGATTACGTTCAAAGATGTGGCGGGCGTGGATGAGGCGAAGGAAGAGCTTCGCGAAATTATCGAGTTTCTGCGCGAGGCGCAGAAGTTCCAGAAACTTGGCGGACGCATTCCGAAGGGCGTGCTGCTCGTTGGTCCTCCGGGAACGGGCAAGACCCTGCTGGCGCGCGCGGTTGCGGGCGAAGCCAATGTTCCGTTCTTCTCTATCTCCGGTTCGGACTTCGTGGAGATGTTCGTGGGTGTGGGCGCGAGCCGCGTGCGTGACCTGTTCGAACAGGGCAAGAAAAACGCTCCCTGCATTATTTTCATCGACGAAATCGACGCCGTGGGACGCCATCGTGGCGCTGGACTCGGCGGTGGACACGATGAGCGCGAGCAGACTTTGAATCAGTTGCTGGTGGAAATGGACGGTTTCGAATCGAACGAAGGCGTGATCCTGATGGCGGCGACGAACCGTCCGGACGTGCTTGATCCGGCGCTGCTGCGGCCGGGACGCTTCGATCGGCGCGTGGTGGTGAATCGTCCCGATGTTCGCGGACGGGAAGAGATTCTGCGCGTGCACACCCGCAAGATTCCTCTGGCGGACGATGTCGATTTGTCGGTGCTCGCTCGCGGCACGCCGGGATTCTCCGGCGCGGACCTGGCCAACATGGTGAACGAAGCGGCATTGGCGGCGGCGCGGCCGAACCGCAAAGCCGTCCTGATGTACGACTTCGAACTGGCGAAAGATAAAGTGCTGATGGGCGCGGAACGCAAGTCGCTTCTGCTCTCCGATGAAGAGAAGAAAAATACGGCGTACCACGAAGCTGGACACGCGCTGGTGGCTGCCATGCTGCCGCACTCCGATCCGGTGCACAAGGTTACGATCATTCCGCGCGGCATGGCGCTCGGGTTGACCATGCAGTTGCCGACCGATGACCGCCACAACTATTACAAGAATTATCTCGACACGCAGATCGCCATCCTGATGGGCGGGCGTATTGCGGAAGAGCTTTTCCTGAACCACATGTCGACGGGCGCAGGTAACGACATTGAGCGGGCGACGGAACTGGCGCGCAAGATGGTTTGCGAATGGGGCATGAGCGACCTGGGTCCGGTGACCTTCGGGAAAAAAGAAGAGCAGATTTTCCTGGGACGCGAGATCTCGCAACACCGCGACTACAGCGAAGCCACCGCCATCCAGATTGACGAAGAAGTCAAGAAGATGGTGAGCATCGGGTACACGACGGCGAAGGGGATTCTCTCGGAGAATCGCGAAACGCTAATCCGGATCGCGACGGCGCTGATCGAACGCGAAGTCCTGGACGCCTCCGAAATCAAGATGCTAGTCGACGGGCAGAATCTTCCGCCGATCAAACCGCTGCCGGCGAAGACCGATGATGGTGTGCAGCAGGTGATCAAGCCGGAACGGGCTCCAGCCAAAGGCGGCGAGCGCCCGGCGACGGCTTAAGAGCAGTTGTCATTTTCAGTTCTTAGAGGGCGGCCAAAATCGGCCGCCTTTCTTTTTGGCGCGCGGGGCAGCAGCGCGACCACCGCCAGGATCACAAAGAATGGATCGATCGGTCGCCGATAGTAAACTTCCGGACTTGTAATGTAGTAGATGAGCGGGAACGAGAAGAGCACGAGCGCGTAGGGCAGAGCGCCGGCGCAATCCGCTCGCAACGCGCGCCGAAGGCCGAGCAGCGCGAGGATGGTGAGGGCTGTGCAGAATACAATGTTCGGCGGATCGAGTGGTTCCTCGGAGAGATAGGCGCGATCCAGGCTCCAGTAGCCCGTCCACAGATAGATGACGCGGCGGACCGTGGCCCACGCGTACCAGCCGGGATTCGCGCGAATGAACTCGATCGCCTGCCGCTTCTTTTTGTCCATGTACCCGAGCTCGCCGAGTCGTTTGAATTCATCCCATTCTTGCTGGTTATGCCACGGTCCCAGCTCGTAAGGGCCCCAGTGCGAGGTGGTGCCCCTGGTGCCCAGGCGCAGAACGATCCCCATGTTGTCGCGGAAGGGAACGACCCGATGAAAGACTTCGTAGTTGCGGACGAACCAGGGTGAGATGACCGCCAGAAATGCAACGGCCGCGACCACATTGACGGCAAACCAGCGTTGGCCGCGGCGATGACGGCGGAAGATCACCCATCCGGCGAGAAAGGGCAGCACGGAGAGCAAAGCAGGGCTGGTCAGTGCAGCGAGGCCCCAGAGCAGGCCGAAGGCCGCCCATTTCCAGAATTTGTTTTCGTTTTCCAGATTCAGCGTGATCAGGAAAAGCAGACAAAGGAGCAAGGTCGCCAGCCATGTTTCCCAGATGCGTTCCACGGGAAAATAAATGGCGTAGGGGCAGAATGCCCACGCCCAGCCGGACCATCTGGCGGCGGGCTCTCCAAAGCTGATGCGGGCGATCAGGAAGACGACGACGCAGACGAGCGCCGACATCAGGGCATTGAGCGAAAGCAACACAATCGCGGACAGCTTCGTGTAGGTGCCGAAAAGCTTGAAGACGCCGGCCACCAGATAGGGATAAATCGGGGTCATCCAGGCGGTGGGCCCGGTGTCCTCGAACAAGGGACTACTGAAGCCGCGGTCCTGCACGATGGAGCGGGCGATTCTGCCGGCTTCATACCCGAAGTGCCAGTGGTCGCGCTGCGGTTCGAGTTGTTCGGGCAACAGGAAAACCATGACCACCAGACGGATCGCCAGCGCCACCAGAACCATGGAAAACAGGTATGACGGGAAACGTGGGTGCGGCTTCGCGGTCCCGGCGAGTGCTACCGGATTGGAGGATGGTGGCAAGGGTGAATAACTTGAATTGTGTTTGATCATAAAGCACGGGGCGTTTCTTTCCGCCCAAGCCGGGGCGCCGGGATGCGGAAAATCTGCCGGGTTGTGGCGTGCGATACTTGTATCCGCTTATGAATCTGGCTCTGAACTCTAAAGTGGCCCTTATTACCGGCGGTTCCCGCGGAATCGGCGCGGCGGCAGTGCGCATGTTCGTGGCGGCGGGGGCGAAAGTTGTTTTCAATTATCAGGCCGCGCAGGCGCAGGCCGAGGATCTGGTGCGCGAATGCGACGCGGGAAACTGTCGCGCGGTGCAGAGTGATCTTTCGACAACGGAGGCGGCCGAGCAGCTGGTTTCGTCCGCGATTTCGGCCTTCGGACGTCTCGATATTCTGGTCGCGAATCATGGCATCTGGCCGCCTGACGACACGCCCGTTGATCGCATGTCCGATGAACATTGGCATCGCACCATCGCCGTAAATTTGGATAGCGTGTTTGGGCTGGTCAAGCATTCCGTGGGGCAGATGAAAACCCAAGGTGGCGGCCATATTGTGCTGGTCAGTTCGACAGCCGGACAGCGCGGCGAGGCTTTCCACTGTGATTATGCGGCCAGCAAAGGTGCGCTGATCAGCATGGTGAAAGGACTTTCCACAGAATTAGCGCGCGAGAATATCCATGTAAATTGCGTCGCGCCGGGATGGGTAGCCACGGATATGTCGGCTGCGGCTCTCAACGATCCGCCAACCCGCGATAAGGTTTTTCGCACCATTCCCATGGGGCGCGTGGGGACGCCGGAAGAGATCGCGGGACCGATTCTATTCCTGTGCACGCCGTATGCCGGATTTATCACGGGCGAAATTTTCAATGTGAACGGCGGGGCCGTGCTGGTTGGGTAGGAGGAGCGCGTGAAGATTGGTTGCGGGAGGCCCGCGCTGGCTGCCGGCCGGACGAATGCGTCCGCCCCTACATGTTCTCGGGTACAGCTAAAATAGTTCTGGGTGCTTCTAACCCAATAGAATCATGAATCGTCTTCTTATCATCCTGCTGCTTTGCGGGCTCAGTGGCGCTCAAACCGCTCCAGCGCCCGCTTCCCTTACATCGCCGCCTCAAGCCGCCACGCCGGCCGTCAACCTGAACGACTCCGACAATGCCCGCAAGGCGCGAGCGGTTCTGGATAAGTCGGTCGAGGCCCTCGGCGGGCAAGCCTACCTTACTTATGAAAACAGAGTTGAGGAAGGCCGCTACTATCCGCTCTATCACGGGCGCACCAACAGCACCGGAATTCCTTACCGGTACTACATCGACTATCCGGATAAGGACCGATTCGAAGTCATCCACACGAAGGACGTTTTCCTGCTCTTCGGGCAGGTGAGCGACGTCAAGGTCATGAATAAGTCCGACATTGTCCTGATTCACAACGGCGACAAAGGCTACGAGACTACCTACAAGGGAACAGCGGCCCAGGATAAGGTCGACTTGGAGAACTACCTTCGCCGCCGCAGGCATTCCCTCGAATGGGTGTTTCGCAGGTGGATCCAAGATCCGAATGTGGCCCTGTTTTATGAGGGCGTGGCGGTAGTGGACGGGAAGGAAACTGAAGGCGTTACGCTGCTTAACAGCCAGAACGACTCGGTCAGCGTTTATCTGGACCTGAATACGCACTATCCGATCAAGATCAGCTATTCATGGCGCGATCCGAAGGACCGGCAGAAAAATGTCGAAGATGAAGTTTTCGACGGCTACAAACTGGAGCAGGGAATCTGGACCGCCCACTCCATCACGCGTTATTACAACGGAGAGAGTTCGCAACAGCGGTTCATCAATACCGCGAGCTACAACCTGAAGCTGCCAGATTCGATGTTCGAAGCGGCGGTAACCTACGACCCCAAAGCTCCCGTGAAGACTCGGTAAACGGGGCCTAAAACCCGCCTAAATGCGTGGAAATACGGCCGAGTTTCTTCCCTGGTTACCCCAAACATCTATAACCTTCTAAATAAGTTAGCCGGTACCATGGCCGTCAAAGCCACGGAGTGTGGCTATTTTACCACATGCAGACTTTCTCTCCATCGCGGTAAGCTGACACAAGATAAAAGACTTACGCGTCTTCCCATCGACATAAGAGCCGTGACATACGAGCAAACAATTCGTGCGGCTGTGGCCTGCACCGGAATTGGTCTCCACAGCGGCGCGCCGGTTAATCTCCGAATTCTACCCGCGCCTCCCGGAACGGGAATTGTATTCCATCGTACCGATTTGGAAGGCTTCCGGATCGAAGCCAGTGGACGCAATGTGGCTCGCGTCAGTTATGCCACCAGTCTCATGAAGAAGGGCGTGCTCATTTCCACCACCGAGCACCTGCTCTCTGCGTTTATCGGCGTCGGCATCGACAACGCCATCGTCGAGTTGGACAATCTCGAGCTGCCGATTCTGGATGGCAGCGCCCGTCCGTTTATCGAAATGATTCAAAAGGCCGGCATTCGGAAACAGCGCAAAGCACGCACCTACCTCCGGATCGTGCGCGAGATCGAGTTGCGCGAGGGCGATAAGTTCATCGCCGTGTATCCGGCAGATGTCTATTCGGTTGCGTATTCGATCAACTTTCCTCACCCGCTCATTGGCAAACAGAGCTTCTGCGTGCGCTTGACCAATGGCAGTTATCTGAAGGAGATCGCGCCGGCGCGCACTTTCGGATTTCTGCATGAAGCCGATGCCATGCGGCAACAGGGGCTGATTCGCGGCGCGTCCAAGGAGAATGCCATCGTGCTGAACCGTGACGAAGTGCTGAACCCGCCGCTGCGTTTTGCCGACGAGTTCGTGCGTCACAAAGTTCTGGATCTGATCGGGGACCTGGCGCTGATCGGGAAACAGATTCTGGGTTCGGTGGTGGCCGACCGCGCGGGTCATGCCATGCATACCGCCCTGGTCTCGCGCATCTTGCGCGACAAGTCATATTGGGAAGAAACGGCGCTGGAAGAGGCCAAGGCGGCTCCCGCACTCGCGTCGACGGCCAGCCTTAGCGTCTAGGCTCGGCTTCCACCCTTGAGGACTTCAAGTTGACGGCCTGGGTCGTGCTGGGGTCAACGGTGACGTGCTCGGCGATATCGGTATGGCGCTCCGGAAAATCCAGGGCGAAATACTCACGGTCGGCGCTCGGTGGGATGGCAAACAGCCGATAGTCTCCGGGAATCACCCCCGCAATTTTGTACTGACCGCTGGCATCCGTTTTGGCGGTAAGGGTGTACCGTGGAATCGCGCGAAGCTCTCTTGAGTCAGGGACCAGAACGACGACTAGCCCGGGAACCGGGTTGTCGCCATCTGCCACCTTCCCGTGAATTGTGCCGGTGTCGCTGGCCAGAGTGACATCGCAGTCGAGGCTGGTCCCAACCGCCAGCGTGAGCTCGCGGGACGCGTAATCCCGGCCGTTACAGATCGCCTTCTTGACGTAAGCGGATTCTTCCCCCTGTCTATCTGAAACAGTAAAGAAGAATTCGCCGGGCGGTATGTTGGTGATGACGAATCGTCCGCCGGAATCGACGCCCGGCGCTTCATGCAGAAGATAAAAGCCCGACCCGAAGGTTTCCAGCGTGATGAGTTTCCCCGCCAGCGAAAGGCCCTGGGGCCCCACGACACTCCCACGTACTTCAGCAGCGCGACCGACTTCGATGTTGGTGCGCACGTTGGAGTCCACGACACGGACCGATGCAAATCCCAGTTCCTTTTCGACGCCCGTGTTGACCGTCTTCACTCTGAGCGTGTAGTCGCCCGGAGGCATTGGTGAACACTTGAAAGAATGGTCTGATTCCATCTGGACCGTTTGCCCTACAGCTTCTGAAAAGTTGTATCCCGCTGCGTCTGTCCTCTCGCAGCTGACCTCGGCATCCTTGAGCGTGGGTTGCCCCACTCCAGAAAGTACCTTGCCGCTGATCGCGTAGGTTCCTTCTGTCGGGACGATGAATCGGAGGTCGTTGGTGGCTAACTCAGCGCCTACCCTCAACACTTGCGCTTCGTCCAGCGACGACGTTCCGGGATAAAAAGTGTTGCGATACTGCACGCCGCCTGTCGGACTCTGTTTGAGCCCCACTGCCTCCTTCGGATGCTCGATCAAACCGCCTGCGCTCACGTAGTAAGAACCGGGCGGAAGACTCGGCATGCGGAAGTTGCCCAGATCGTCACTGACAGTCCGACCGGCTGCGGAAACCTGTTTCTTCCCACCCGGCATAAAGCTGATGCGCAGAGCGAAGACCTCAAGGCCCTCCACCGCTTCGCCATCCTCGTCGGAGATTTGCCCGGCGATCACACCTGTTGGGTGAAGGCGCAGGGCCAGGCCCTCCAGCTTTTCTCCGGGCTTGAGAGCAATAGTAATAGGGCGATCGTGGCTATCCTCTTCCTCTTGCCGCGAATATTCCGAAAACCCGTTGCGCGAGGCCGAAGCCCCATAGGTGCCGGCGGGAAGTTCAGGAAATACAAAAGTGCCGTCTGGTCCAGAGCGCACGATGCGCTCGGGGCCGGCAGCCTTCGCGGTATCGGTATCGCTTGGAAAGAGGCTGACTTGCGCCTTAGGGACGGGTTCGTCCGTATCGGAGCGGTAGACGCGTCCCGAAATTTGCCCCAGCGCTGACATTAACTTTGACGGTTGGGGATTGTCGTTCGTTTGGGCTGCTGTAACCGTGGCCCGGATCAGCCACAAGGCTAGGACGACGCAAAGTGCGAAACGCGGGAATCGGCGATCGAGGTGTGAGTTCATCGCAACCCCCCGGCGAGCATCATAGCCCACTTAGTGGCTACTTGGACGGCTCCATCAAACTGCGTTGTTCGAACCCTTACTTTCAGCCGCTATCCGATTTTTACTTGCGTACCTCCTCCGTTCCCGGGCTGGCTAGCACGCCCACCCCAATTCCCGATGGCTCCGCTTTCGTGTGGTAAATGTGCTCGGTGGCCTTCACGAAGTCTGCGGGCGTGGCGTCGGGAATGTTGACGAAGGTCTGCGGATTGCGATCGGTGAGCGGGAACCATGAACTCTGAATCTGCACCATGATGCGGTGGCCGCGTCGGAAGGTGTGGTTCACGTCCTGGAAAGTCGTGTCGATCTCTTCCACTTTGCCGGGCGTGAACGGCTCCGGCTTTTCGAAGCTGTGGCGGAACTTGCCGCGGAAAGGCACGCCGCGCACCAGTTGCTGATATCCGCCCATGACGAATGCCGGTGGAGGCACATCGGTTGGGGGCGCACCTCTTTCTGGCTTGGGCGCGTCCAGTTTGCTGTCCGGATAGTCGGACGGATACACGTCAATCAGCTTCACATCAAAATCGGAATCGGTGCCGCTCGTCGAGACGAAAAGCCGCGGCGAGATCGGTCCGGCGATGGTCACGTCTTCCTGCAGAACCGGCGTTTGATAGACCACCACGTCGGTCCGGCTGGTGGCAAAACGCTGATCGGACACCATGTATTCCTGCGGCACATCCTCGTCGACATAGTTCACGAAGGGCACGGGCTTCGCCGGATCGCTGACGTATTCGTCGAATGACGTCTCCTCAACTGGCGGATCGAACGAAAGTCCACCTTTCGCGTGGAAATACAGGGTCTTTGGCTCGGCGTCCTTTGGCGGCCAGGCCGAGTATTTCCTCCACACATTTGTGCCCGTCTCGAAGACGTAGGCCTTAGGCAGCTTCGCATCGGCATTGCCATTTCCTTTGAGGTACTGCTCGAAAAACGGAAAGAGAATGTTGCTGCGGTAATATTCGCCAGTGTTGGCGGCAAACTCCACCCGTCCCAGATGATCGCCGTCGAGCCGGCCCCATCCGCCGTGCACCCAGGGGCCCACCACCAGAGCATTGAAAATCCCAGGATTGTTCTTGTCGATGGCGTGGAACGTTGAGAACGGGCCCTGCAGATCCTCGGCATCGAACCACCCTCCAACGGTGAGTACGGCGCAATGGATGTTCTTCATGTGGGGCGCAAGGTTGCGCCTTTTCCAATAATCATCGTATGTGTCGTGGTGGATTTGGTCGTCCCAGAGCGCGCTCTTGCCCTCCAGATACTTTGAGAGATTCCCCAACGGGCCCGCGTTCAAATAAAACTCATAGCCATCTTTGGTGCCGAAATCGAAGGGCACGAAAGTTTTCGCCGGGAGTTGGGGATTCTCCTGCGGCTTGAAGAAGACGTAGAAGCCAAAATTCGCCGACAGCATAAATGCCCCGCCGTGGTAGGCGTCATCTCCCATAAAAAGATCAGTCATCGGAGCCTGGGGCGACGCGGCTTTGAGAGCAGGATGCGAATCGATGATGCTGGCGGAAGTATAGAACCCGGGATAACAGATGCCCCAGATCCCCGCGTTCCCGTTGTTGTTGGGCACGTTCTTGAGCAGCCAGTCGATGGTGTCGTAGAGATCGCTGGCGTCGTCGACGTCCTGTTTCGATTTCTTGTGGTCGATATGCGGAGTCATCTCGACGAACGTGCCTTCCGACATGTAGCGGCCGCGCACGTCCTGATTCACAAAAATATATCCCGCTCGGTCAAACTCGGGCGCCGGGCCCAGCGTCTTGCGATACTGATCCACGCCATACGGCCCCACGCTGTACGGAGTGCGGACGATCAGGAACGGATACGCTTGCGAGCTGTCTTTGGGCACATAAATCGACGTGAACAGGTGCACGCCATCGCGCATGGGAATTCGGTACTCATACTTCGTGTAGTGCTCCTTGACGCTGAACTCCGGCGTCTCGGGGTTGCTCGGGGCGGCAGTATTGGCGCTGGAGGCCAGCTTCACCGGAAGCACGAGAACCAGAAGCAGAAGAAAGACGAAAGGAAGCAGACCGGACAAACCACGACGCTGCATTTACGCGCTCCTTAAGAGTAGTTGACGGAAAGACCGAACAGGGCAAGCTACCTTCGAGCTGGCAATGAGTCAAACGGAATTTCCCCTTTGAATGTTAACCCGAATCGGGCAAAGGGAGAGCCTCTTACTGAATCAGTCGGCGGGCTGGGGTACGGTCCACTCTTGGGGCAACCCGCGTTCTGCCAGCAGGCGCTGCAGTTCGGCTCTTGCTTCCGCGCGCACGCGATCGGCGAAAGCGTTTGCGCTCTGCCGGTGCTCCGCGCCGAGCGCGCACAAGCGTACATGAAGATACGGTTTGTCCTCTTCCAGACGACGCAGCCAGCGCTCGGTTCTGGCGATTTTTTCTTCCAATGTGATCATGCTTGAGGCCCGTGGGCAAGTGAGACGCGACTAGCCGTGTCTCTTACAGTGCCACAACCGCGGCAGGGCGCAAGTTACAAACTGGATGCCGGGGTGCGGGGGTTTTTCTGGGATTCGTGAAACGGTGCGCCGCGAGGTCCAAAGGATCGGCTAGGGAAGCGCTGCGTAGCCTTGTAGTGGCGTGGGCATTTCCTTTTGCAAACGATCGGTCAGCCATTTTTCAAGCTGATACTGCGCGCTCTGCGGAACCTCGATGAAGCGGATACCGGCATGGCCGGTTCCGTCGGCCCATGCGACTTGGCCCTTCAGTTCGAATGAAAGGTTAGTCTCGGGGAGCGTGAAACGAAAATGTGCCTCCACGTCCTTGGGCAACTTGCCGAGGATGCGGATGGCCATGCCCCCTTCGCTCACGTTGGTAGCCGTGGCGGTCATTTCCTGGTTGTTCGGAAGGCTGATTCTCAGCGGCATATCGACCGGATGCCGGTAGTACCGGCGCCGTTCCCGCACCATGAAATTAAGAGCGGCATTCAGACAGCGCGAAGCGTGCAGCGGCGTGAGCGGCTTCTGCAAAACAAAGTTGGCTCCGGACTGGAAGGCCTGCTGGGTAGTCGTCTTCCCGTTCACCACCGCAAACGATACCGACTTGGCATTGCTTTGCGTGAGGCGGAGACCCTTGAGGAGATCAAACCCCTCGGGCAGGTCGTCACAGTCGATGATGATGGCGTCGAACTTGCACCGCGCCAGCAGATCTCTGCCGCGCCGCGGCTCTGCGCAAACCTGAATATCGACCGAGATCCTCTCCAGGGCCGGACGCAGCACGCCGAGTAAAGCAGCGTCCTGGCTGATGAGGAGAGACTCCAGATTCATGGCATTTTCAATACTAGTGGCTGTCGGGATGTTAAGAAAGTGACCTTGGTACTGAACGATAGGGTGTCTCCGTGCCAGCCGCAAGTCTTTCAGAAGGTCAAGAGCTTTATGCTGCTCCCCTCAGTTTTTTCTGGATTCGCGAGCCTTTCCCCGCGAAACTGGTTGGGTGGCTGAATCTGTTTATCTATCGTTCGGGTCGAACCTCGGAGATCGAGCGATGAACCTGCGCGCGGCGATCGCACAATTGAACGTGGCCGGCCGCCTGATGGCCGTCTCCGCGATGTACGAGACCCAGCCGGTGGACGTCCCGGACCAGCCCTGGTTTCTGAACTGCGTGGCGGCGATTAAAACGGAAAAGACGCCGGGAGAATTGCTCCAGCTTGCGTTGCAGGTTGAAGCGACCATGGGACGTGTGCGTATGCGCGACAAAGGCGCGCGAAAGATTGATATCGATATCGTGTTGTTCGGGGATCGCGTGGTGAATGAGCCAGGCTTAAGGATTCCGCATCCGGCAATGCATCACCGGCGGTTTGTTCTGGAACCGCTAGTCGAGATCGCTCCCGAGGCGCGCCACCCCGAACTCGGGAAAACTGCGCGAGAACTTCTTGCAGCCTTGGGCAGCGGGCAGACCGTTCGCCGGCTCTGAAATACCTACGGAATGACGATTCGGCCCGCCGCCTCTCCCGGTTCCGCGATCACCGATTCCTTCGCAGGGAATTGCGCAAAGAGAAAGTCCACGAACGCCCGCGACTTCGGCCTGCCGGACGTGCGTCCCAATCCCAGCCGCAAAAGGAACACCAGCGCCTTCAGTACGTCCGAATCCCGCAGCCGCGTGTGGCCGATGTGTTGTTTCTCGGCCTCGCGAAATTCCCGGACCATGGCTTCGACATCGCGAGCGATGCCCTGATGCGCCACGTTGGCCGTCGCCGGTTGATAGATGATGCTGGAGTTCACCATCGTCTGGTAGCTTTTCGCGAGTGACCCCAATGCCGCGATGAGATCACGGTCCGTGAGCGACCGATCGGCGCGGGCGCTCTTCGCCATTGCGAAGCTGAGTCCCAGGATCAGTTCCTCGCGTTCGTAGAGAAACTGCTCGTTGATCTCCACCTCGGGAAACGAAGCTTCGCGATCGGTTGAGCCAGGCCGCTCATCTTGCGGGTTCGCGCGATGCGTCGTCGCGTGCTCGCGTGCCTGCTGAAGATAAGGACAATCGCTCGGGCAGTCCAGCGTCACCTCGCGTTGCTCGCCGCAGCACTGCGGGCAAATTTTCCCGTGCACGGCAGGGCAAAACCGCTTCTCTTTTCGTTCTTCACAGATCGCGCAACTCAAGAGTCTTTCCTCGCACTCGATTATTTCACGGCGCGCTTCCCCCACTGGACACGCCTCGAAATAAACCGCGCCAGGATCCACCGTAGAGACGCGGCTTGCCGCGTCTCTTTCTCTTTCTCTGGCGACGCTCGCGACCAAATGGGAGACCGGCCAAGCCCCGTCTCTACGACTGAATGCGCCGAAATCGCGCCCAGAAAGAATTAGGCCCCAAGTTTGACATCCGTACAGGTTTCGAGTCACCCGAAGCTCGAATCTGTCTTCTGCACCATTCCTGATGCAACTTGGGAAAAGTTGATTCATAAACCGCCGCTAATCGCTGCTATAACCGATTTCTATTTGTCTGCCAGCGCCTGACGCGATAGCCTATTTGGTCAACCCCCGGTTATTTCGTTCTGATTCCTGGGCAGTACACGAACGCAAAAGAGGAGAGGCATGTCAACTGAACTGCGGAATTTTCTGGCGATCCCTTACGACGAACTGGAAGAGTTGAACCTGAAGGCGAAGAAGGAGCGCCTCGGCCGCGTTGCTCCTGGCAAAATTCAGGACGAGCGACTGGGCTACCTCGACGACGAGTCGCGCATCAAGGCCGTGACCGTGATGTTCAGCGACCTCGAAGGCCGTCTCCACATGCTCGACTACGACAAGAAATTCCTGGTCAAGAGCTATGACAATCTGACCTTCGACGGGTCGTCGATTCGCGGCTTCACCGCGCAGCGCGAAAGCGATCTGCGTCTCGGCATCGACTGGTCCGCCTTCTATTGGGGCCCCGCGGATGTCTTCGGGCCCGGCAAGGTGATGGTGTTTGGCGAAGTAATCGACAAAGGTGGGGAGCCCTACGCCGCCGACATGCGCGGAGTCCTGAAAACCTTCGCCGCAGGCCTCTTCAAAAAACACGACTACACGTTGAATGCGGCCAATGAAATCGAGGGTTTCCTCTTCAATGGCCCGGACGCCGAGCGCACCTACCACGTAACTGGCAAATTCGAATATGTGAACACAGGCGGCTATTACCATTCGCTGCCCGGCGACCCGCTCCGCACTTTCATTGATACGACCGCTGAAGTGCAGCGCGCCATGGGATTCCAGAACGAGAAAGATCATCCCGAGGTCGCGCCCTCGCAGTTCGAAATTAACTACAACTATGCGGAGGTTGTCGCCGCCGCCGATCACATTCAGCTCTATAAACTGATTTGCCGCCAGGTCGCGCGCAACATGGGCCTGACCGCGTCGTTCCTGCCGAAGCCCGTGGTCGGCGTCAACGGCAGCGGCATGCACACCAACGTTTCGATCAGCAAGGGCGGCAAGAATCTGTTCTGGGATCCGAAAGGCGAAGAAAAACTGAGCAAGGCGGGATGGGAATTCATCGACCGCATTCTGACCCATGGCAACGACATCTGCCTGCTGCTGAATCCGAGCGTCAACGCCTATCGCCGTCTCGATCCGCACTTCGAAGCGCCGAATCAGATCAAGGCGTCCGCCGTCGATCGTGGCTCCATGATCCGCATTCCAATCGGCAATGAGCGCAGCATGCGCGTCGAAGTACGCTCAGTAGCTCCGGATGCGAATCCATATCTCGTGATGCTCTCGATCTTCAAGACCGGACTCGAGGGCAGCACGGCGAAAATCAAAAACCTGCGCCAGGCGGAACGTTATTTGCCCGATAACATCTACAAAGCGCTCGCCGACTTCAAGAACGCCGAGTGGACCTCAAAGCTGATGGGAGAGGATGTGAAGGGTCGCTACGCCGATCTCAAAGAGGCATCGGCCGATCGTTGTCCGCGCCTGCTGGGCACGTTCGTGAAGGCTCCCGAAGTGCAGTACCACCACGACGTATACAACCAGTACCTGTGGAACAAGTTCTAGTGGCGAAGAGTTAAGCGGAAATATTAAGCGGGGCGCCCCATTCTAACGTCGCGTCCTGTGCGACGTTAGAGTGGGACGCCAGCAGAACTCGACGCTAGTGCAATGCTGCCACATACGTGAGATTGGCATTCAGGTAGCGGCTCATCGCCAGATCAATGATGGCTTCGATCAACTCCGTGTAGGACAGTCCGGAGGCTTTCGCAGCCATGGCAAACTCCTGCCGGCTCGCCAGCCATGGATTCGGATTCGCTTCGATCACGTAGACATCCCCGTTGGGGGCCAGTCGCATGTCGATGCGTCCATAGTCACGCAGCTTTAGTGCCCGATACGCAGCCAGCGCTGTGTCGGACAGTCGTTTGACCGTATCCTGATCCAGATTTTCCGCGATGGATGACTTGGTCAACTTGTAGGCTTCGGTATTTTTCTCGAACTTCACGTCGTAGCTCGCGATTTTCGGAGTCCCCTCGGGCAGGCGTGAAAGATCGAGCTCAATCAGCGGCAAAACCTGCGCCCGTTCGTAGCTCCCGAGAATTCCCGCGTAAATTTCGCGCCCCTCGATGTATTCCTCAATCAGCGCCGGCGAATCAAACTCATCCTGGATGTATTCGACGCGTTCCATCATCTCTTTGACGTTTTTCACGACCGCGCCGGCATCGATGCCGATCGATCCATCCTCCCACGATGGCTTGACGATGAGCGGAAATGAAATATCGTGGGCATGTTCAATACGGCCGCGATAAGAAGTCGCAAAGAACGGAGTCTTGATGCCGTGAAACGCGAAGATCTTCTTGGCAATCGCCTTATCCTGCGACATGAAAATGGAATGCGGACCCGCACCCGTATAGCGCAATCCCAGCAGGTCGACGTAGGCGACCACGTTCATTTCCTTGGTGTCGTCGCCATCGAACGATTCGGTCAGGTTGAAGATAAGGTCGGCATCGCAGCGCGAGACCGAATGCAGCGACTGCGGCCGGCCATCCAGTTCAAAAAATGACGGCTCGTGTCCCAGTTTCTGCAGCGCTTCGAAAATCTCTTCGCGGTCGGTCTTTTCTTTTTTTACCTTTTTTACTTTCTTGTGAGACTTGCGCGCAGGAGTCGCCGCCTCTTCTTTCGCTGCTGCCGCGACGGGATCCTCATTCCACAGGTCGTAAAGCAGTGCGATTTTGAGTTTTGCTCCGATCATTCAGTTCTCCTCGACGCAGGTCTCGGGTCGCAAGCCTGACACCTACGGCTGAATAAACTTTCCTTTCGTCACATAGGTCATCACCAGCGCGGTAGCATAGGCAGTAATTTCCGCCAGATGTTCCGCGCTGCGCGTTTTGTCGGCGCGCAGGTCGAGTTCCCCGGCGCGCTTTTCAATTGTGTCGATCAAACCCTTGATCAGCGGACGCTGCGCACCCGTCCACTGCGCAACTTTGTCGATCACCGCCTTGCGATGCTGATGCAGAAATTCCCGCGCCGGCAGCGCCGTCTTCCGCCGCTTGGATACGGGGAAGATGTCGCGCAAATCGGTATCCGGTGCAAGCTCGGTGACCGCAACTTCTTCGCGCCCAGCCTGCTGGAAGTTGTAAAACTCCGCCACCGTAGTTTCCATCTCATCCACGGAAATGTCGGCCTGCCCGCGCCGCCGTGGAGGGTCGCTCTTTCCCAGCTTCCGCGCCAGCCGGTTCAGATAGCTTAATTTTTCCATCGCGCCCCAGCCGCGATAGCGCTTCCGCCAGTTCGAGCGCGGAGTCAGCCACACTGCAAACGTCTCGGCAAAATCTTCATCCGGATGCTTCTGCGCATACCATCCCGGCAAGTGCCGCACATAGTCGCGCGAAAACGGCGCCGGCCGGTAATTGTCGCGATAGGGACGGCGGAACGGCCCAAAGACCTTTTTCCAATCCGGGGCGTTGTGCAGCTTGTAGGCATAGGTAAACGCGTGCCCCGCCTCGTGGCGCAGATACATCATGATTTCTCTCGCGTCTTCGAGATCATGCGTTTCTTTTTCCAGTTGCGCCAACGCCGCATTCGCCAGGTAAAACGGAATCCCGATAATCGGCTCGCCCGAAGGGCATCCCCACTCATCGGTCAAGTAACAGGCGGGGCGAAATTTGGTCAGCCCCTTGGCATCCAGTTCGCGATAAAGCTGCTCGATAAAGCGCTCCACCGGCGATCCAGCAAGCGTAAGCCCCAGCTCGCGAATCGGCCGACTCAGAAGTTCCTGGTACGCGGGTTCAGGTTTTGCGTTTACGATGTCATGCACAAACGCACGCTCACAAATAGCCTGCAACCGCGCGGGCACACATGGGGAGGGACAGTATCACTATGATTAACAGTAATCGAACGAAGAGTGATTGAGAAGTGACTGCGGTAATACGTCCACACGGTCTGGCTTGTTGTGTGGAAGCGGGCGCCCTCGCCCGCTGCCTTTGACTTTGGTGTTGCACTTGATTTTGGGTGCCGCAGCGGTTCACCGCTGCGGCAACTGCACTATTCTAAATGAGGCTTTAGCCGCTGAGGGACGGCAATTTTCGAACTGCACCACCGAAAGATAATGTCACATCGCCGTCTGCTTTATTACATCACCGACCGAAGCCAGTTTTGCGGCGACGAACGCGCTCGCATCCGTTCCCTGCTCGCTAAAGTCGCGGAGGCCGCGCGTGCCGGAGTTGAATACATCCAACTCCGCGAAAAAGATCTGAGCATCCGGGCGCTGGAAACTCTGGCGCGACAAGTAGTCGAAGTGGTGCGCGAGAATTCAAGGTCGACGCGACTCCTGATTAACTCCCGGACCGACGTGGCGCTGGCCGCGGGAGCCGACGGTGTCCATCTGCGCGTAGAGGATGTCGCACCTCAGGAAGTCCGTCGGATGATGGAAATCTCTGGCCACCGTCCATCGACCATGGACCACTTTCTCGTGGCCGCCTCTTGCCACTCACAAGAGGAAGTGATTCGCGCCGAGTCCGAGGCCGTCGATTTCGCCGTTTTTGCGCCAGTGTTCGGAAAAATGCTCGGAAAAAGCAATCCTCCTCGAGTGCAGCCCACTGGCATCGATGCCTTGCGAGGCGCCTGCCGCGCGAAGATCCGCGTTCTCGCCCTCGGCGGCGTTACGATCGAAAACGCCGCCACATGCCTGAAAGCGGGAGCGGCCGGCGTTGCTGGCATTCGCCTGTTCCAGGAGAATAAAATCGAAGACGTTGTCCAAGCGCTGCGGGCGCCCTGACACCATGGACTCGACGACACCGACGCTATTGCCTCCCTCGACCGGAACCGAAGCATGCGCTCCCGCGCTCGTTCGCATTCCTGCGGGATGGTTCCTCATGGGGTGCGATACCGGACAGGACAATGAAAAGCCGGTGCATCGCGTCTGGGTTGACGAATTTCTGCTGGCCGCCCGCCAGGTCACCAACGCCGACTACGAGCGCTTCCTGCGCAACACCGCATCTCTGCCTCCACCGTTCTGGGGCGACCCCGCGTTCAACCATCCAGAGCAGCCGGTTGTAGGAGTGTCGTGGCACGAGGCAACCCACTACTGCGAATGGCTCAGCGCAAGCGTGGGCAGAAAGTTCCGCTTACCTTCGGAAGCCGAGTGGGAACGCGCGGCGCGCGGAGGCAATGAAAACGCCAGCGCGTTGTTCCCTTGGGGCGATGCTCTTCCGCAGTCGCTGCCCGACTATGCGGATCGCTGCACGAAACACTGGCAGACCGGTCCCGAGCCCGTTGGCCGCCACCAATCGAACGGATACGGACTCTACAACATGTGCGATAACGTGCACGAGTGGTGCAGCGATTGGTACGCGTCCGATTACTATTCGATGTCGCCCGACCGCAATCCCCGCGGCCCTGAAACCGGCGAGCGGCGCGCCTCTCGGGGAGGTTCCTGGCGCCACCATGTCAAAATCTCGCGCTGTGCAGCGCGCTCCAGCATTCCTCCGGCATTCAAGTACGCGGACTATGGGTTTCGCTTGGCGTGTGACCTACTGTGGGAGACGCGGCTTGCCGCGTCTCTGCGATCATGGAACAAGCGTAATTAGACGTGAGGTGATGTAACTCGTATGACTGATCTCGCTGCTCACTACCTAGAAGAAATGAAGCGCCAGTTCCGCGGCCACAAGCGCATGGGCGAAGCGGCCATGGCTCAACTTGAGGACAACCAGTTCTTTCTGACGATCGATCCGGAATCGAATTCGGTCGCTGCGCTGGTCAAGCATATCGCCGGCAACGCGCGCTCCCGTTTTACCGACTTCCTCACCAGCGACGGAGAAAAGCCGGACCGCTTTCGCGACCGGGAATTTGAAGTCACAGCGAAAAGCACGCGCGAAGAAGTGATGCACTGGTGGGAGCAGGGATGGTCGCATGTGTTTTCCACGCTGGACTCGCTCAAGCCCGAAGATGTGCCACGCGCCGTGACCATTCGGCAGGAGCCGCACACGGTAATGCAGGCGCTCAACCGCGCGCTCGCCCACTACGCGCAGCACATTGGACAAATCGTCTTCCTCGCCAAACACCTGCGTACTTCGCAATGGCAGACGTTGAGCATTCCGCGCGGCAAATCCGAAGACTACAAAACCGCTCGCCCGACCACGCATAATCGAGGAACTTAGAAAAGCCGGGTGCCCCATTCTAACGTCGCGTCCTTTGCGACGTTAGAGTGGGATTCCACCAAAGCATACAGCGTGACGGCAATTTTCAAACTGCACCGCTACCACCCGGTCGGCAGCCCCTCAGATTCGGGTGCTAAAATAGCCCGTTTGCTCTTCTGATTCCGCATACATAAGGTGGCTTTCATGCCCAGCACTCCTCCCCGGCGCATGCCTGGAACCATGCTCGCGGTGGTCAAGCCGGAAGCCGCGCCGGGCGCGGAGATCCGCGAAGTTCAAATTCCCGCTTTCGGCCGCAGCGAAGTGCTCGTCAAGGTCAAAGTCGCCTCCATCTGCGGCACCGATCTCCATATCTATGAATGGGACCGCTGGGCCCAGGGACGCATTCATCCGCCGCTGATTCCCGGGCACGAATTCTGCGGCGAAGTGGTCGCGTTCGGCGATGAGGTCACCAGCGTCAAGGAAGGCGATTTCGTCTCCGCCGAAATGCACGTCGCTTGCGGCAAGTGTCTTCAGTGCCGCACCGGCGAAGCCCACATTTGCCAGAACGTGAAAATTATCGGCGTCGATTCCGACGGAGCTTTCGCCGAGTACGTCGTCATCCCCGAATCGAATATCTGGAAATTAGATCCGGCGATTCCGCTGGAGTATGCTTCCATCCTCGATCCGCTCGGCAACGCCGTGCACACGGTGCTGGCCGGAGAAATCGCCGCGAAATCCGTGGCCGTTACCGGCTGTGGTCCCATCGGCCTGTTCTCGATCGCCGTGGCGCGAGCTGTAGGCGCAACCACCATCTTCGCCATCGAGGTCAACGAACACCGGCGCAAGCTCGCAATTGAAATGAAGGCCGATTACACGCTCGATCCGTCCAAAGAAGATGTCCGCGCCATTGTCGCGGAGAAAACTGGAGGCTTCGGCGTGGACGTGGTTCTCGAAATGGCCGGGCATCCCGACGCCATCCGAACCGCTTTCGACATCGTCCGCCGCGGCGGACGTATCTCTCTTCTCGGACTCACCTCGAAACCCATCCCGCTCAATTTTTCCGAAGACATCATCTTCAAAGGCATTACCATCCAGGGCATTAATGGCCGCCGCATGTACCAGACCTGGTACCAGATGACCGCGCTGCTCAAGAGCGGCCGCCTCGATCTTCACCCCGTAATCACCGACCGCGTCCCTATGACGGATTTTTCCAAAGCGATGGCGCGCCTGAAAACGGGCGAGGCCAGCAAGATATTGATCTATCCAAACGGAACGAAATGACCTTTGCGGTCGTTTTGCGGCCTATGGCTTCACGGTTACCATCACCGCCGAATGTGGCGCCACGCTGGCGGCGAACATCCCCGTGCGTTCTCCCAGATCATGTCCCTGCCAGAGATCGCGAACTTTGGCGCTCAAGTGCGAGGGATAACCCAAATCTTCCCATGACGCGCTGATCTCGCCAGCCTCCGTTCCCCGGTTGAGCAGAACCACCGCACGGCCGCCATCTTGCAATTCCTTCGACCACACTTCCAGGCTTCCGTTCTTGCGCACCCGCTGCCCCTGGCCGCCTTTGGGATCCTGATCGACCGCAATCACTTCCTTATGCGTGAGAATTTCGCGAATCTCCGGCTTCATGTCGCGCAGATCATTGCCTGCCATGAGAGGAGCGGCCAGAATCGCCCAAAGACTGAAGTGAGCGCGGTACTCGGCCGTCGTCATGCCGCCATTGCCAACCTCAAGCATGTCGGGATCATTCCAGTGCCCCGGTCCGGCGAAGGACTCGAGACCGACCTGTCGATCCAATATGTCGGTCACACCGAGGGAGCAACAATCAGCCCCGGGCTTACTCTTGCCTTCCCACCTGTCGGTAATATCGTCGGTGGTGCGCCAGAGATTTCCGATTCCGTTCCCCCAGAGCCACGGCCGGCTGGTGCCCCATTCGCAAATACTGAAGACGATCGGCCGGCCGGAAGCCTCCAGCGCGGCCCGCATGGTTTCATAAGAAGAGCGCGCATCTTGCGTTGAGGTGTTGCACCAGTCGTATTTCAGATAGTCCACGCCCCAGGCCGCATACTGCCGCGCGTCCTGATACTCATATCCCCGGCTGCCCGGACGGCCCTGGCAGGTTTTCGTTCCCGCGTCGGAGTAGAGGCCGAACTTCAGCCCTTTGGCATGAACATAGTCGGCCAGCGCCTTTATGCCAGAAGGAAAACGTTTGGCGTCGGCCACAGTGTTTCCATTGCTGTCGCGGTCCACTTGCCAGCAGTCATCAATCACGACGTACTGGTACCCGGAATCCTTCATGCCCGAGGCGACCATCGCATCGGCAATTTGCCGGATCAGATCCTCACTGACGTTACAGCCAAACTTGTTCCAGCTGTTCCATCCCATCGGCGGAGTGCTGGCCAGTATGCTGACTGACGTGCTGACCGACGACGTGCCGACAGACGAGCTGACCGGCGACGGTGCCCGATCCAGTGAAACTGCCACCGAGCCGAGTATCGAGCCGATTACGAAGATAGCCGCCAGGATAATCAGTGCTCTGCGCTTCACGCGCTGCGCTCCTTCAGTTGAATGCTAAAAGTTGACAGCTATAAGTTGAATGCTATATAGCCGGTGAACCGACCGCGTGCGACATAATACAGCAGACGCGGGGTAGGGATTGGAGTCGGAATCGAATTGTCATCCTGACCCTGAGCTTGCCGATGGGGAAGGACCTGCTGTTTGCCGGTCGCAATCAGTGGTCTATCGATTATCCTGTAAACATTGAAGCCTGTAGTAAAACTGTAGGCAGGTCCGGAGAGGTGGCCGAGTGGTTGATGGCACCGGTCTTGAAAACCGGCATACCTGAAAGGGTATCGGGGGTTCGAATCCCTCCCTCTCCGCCAGTACTTTAGTTATCTGGCACTTGCAAGCCGGTGATACCTAAACTGATTCCACAATCAGCGAGGTAGTCATCGATGAATCGCGACGTAAATCTCACCAAAAGAGTCCAAACACCGCGTGGATGGCGGTATTGCACGGTAGTCCTGTCCGCGAATGGCCGGGTCAAGCCGGACTTGGTCCTTGTCAACGGCAAGCAGGAAATCCACAAGGAAGGTGCGTACTACCTCGAATGGCGCGAGGGGGCAAAGCGGGTGCGCCTGTCGGTCGGCAAGGACCCAGCCGACGCCAGCGCCCGACGCCAGCGCAAGGAAGCGGAGCTAAACGCGCTAAACAACGGTGTCTCTGTCGTACCCGACTGGCAGAACGGACATCGGTCAGTGGCCGCAGCCGTCGCCGATTTCCTGGACGAAACGAAGCTCACGAAAAAGCCGAAAACCTTGTCCGCTTATTCGACAGCCCTGTCGTACTTCACCGAATCCTGCCACAAGCTGAACCTCGACGAAATCGAGCGCAGGGACTTGCTGAAGTTCTCTGCGTTCCTGCGTGACGAGAAGGACCAGGCGCCGCGCAGCGTATACAACAAGTTCGAGAGCGTGATGACGTTTCTGAAAGCGCAAGGGATCCGCGGGCTGGCAGGCAAGAACGACTGGCCACGATTCACAGAGGAAGAACCGGAGGTCTACGAACAAGAAGAACTCGACAAGCTGTTTGCGAAGTGCGACGCGGAAGAGCGGCTCTGGTATGAGTTTTTCCTGATGACCGGAATGCGAGAGCAAGAAGTCATGAACACGTATTGGTCCGACATTAATCTCACTGCCTCCACGGTTCGCGTTAGTCACAAACCTGATCGAGGCTGGACGCCGAAGGCATACAAGGAGCGGGAGATTCCGATCCCGACGAAGCTCGTGAAGAGCCTTAAGGCGTGGAAAGCCAAATCAGACAAGACCTGCAACCTTGTATTCCCAACCGCCGGATGTAACCCGAAGCTCGACTTTCTCGATGACCTAAAGGCTGTGGCAGAACGGGCAAAGTTGGACAAGGAGAATTTCTGGCTGCACAAGTTCCGTGCAACGTTTGCTACGTGGTCGCTGTGGGCTGGGGTTGATCTGCGGACAGTGCAGCAGTGGCTCGGTCACTCCGACATGGAGAGCACGATGCGCTATCTACAGCCCTCGCGAAGCCAGCACGTGAGGGATAAGGTGAATGAGATTTTCGGCTAGCGCCGAGGTCCCCCGACTTTCAGCTGCAGTTTCCTGCAAAAGGGCGATTTGCGTCTCATCTCGGGTCGCCTTGCGGCCAAGGATGATCTCTCTTGACCTGATTATCGTTTCCGGTTTGCCAGTAATCCATCGCAATTGCCAGAAAGCTTGAGAAAAGCTCGCTTAACTCCGCGGACGTCGTGGAG